>Ga0208733_100888_pt1 | contig 10292 bp, 10 predicted proteins | sample SubbioR11Jul_8B1_FD_184816 | JGI IMG/M metagenome (GOLD analysis project Ga0208733, IMG submission 184816) | Serpentinite rock and fluid subsurface biosphere microbial communities from McLaughlin Reserve, California, USA - CR11Jul_8B1 (SPAdes) | ecosystem: Environmental > Terrestrial > Deep... | reverse complement strand
AATAACTTGCCCGCTGCTGCGGTCGATGATTGGGCGGCCGACCTCCACCAGGCACATGCGGCACATTCCGACCGGTTCCAGCTTTGGGTGGTAACAGAAAACCGGAATATCCTTGCCGATTTTCTTAGCCGCGTCGACGATCAAGGTCCCCACCGCAACTGTAACCTGTTGGTCGTCGATGGTCAGGGTTACCAGTTTTGTCATAGACATCCCCTCCGAGTAACGGAGTTCGAGAACCGGGATCCGAGAGCCGAATATCGCCCCCGACCCCGTTGGAAAAACCGGTTGGTCTTCCATTCATTGACCTCCACTTACGATTCTCGCCCTTCGACCATGGTTTCTCGTCTCTCGATCCTTTTTAAATAATCCGTGCGGAAAGTTTGGATCGTGGATAACACCGGCTGGATGGAGAACTCACCCAAGGCGCACATACACTTATTTTGGATTTGCCGAGCAACGCTATTAAGCAAGTCGATATCCTCCGGGTTAGCTTTGCCAGTCTCGATCCGTTTGTAAATATGGGCCATCCAATAGGTGCCTTCACGGCAGGGTGTGCATTTACCGCACGATTCATGCTTGAAAAAGTCGGTGGTCTTGTGCGCCAGCCAGGCCATATTAACCGTTTCATCAAGGACAATGACCGAAGCCGAACCCAGGGACGCACCCAGTTTAACCAACGACTCGTAGTCCATAGGGGTATCAAGAACCTGCTCGTCGACCGGAATCACATAGGAGGATGCCCCAGCAGCCATGATGCCCTTGACCGCGCGGCCTTCGGGAATCCCGCCGCCGTATTCGTATATCAAATCTCTGAAGGTAGTACCCAGCGGCAATTCATAATTACCGGGGGAGTTGATACACCCGGATAGGCAAAAGATCTTCATGCCCGGGCTTTTATCGGTGCCAAAATCGCGGTACCAGGCCGGGCCGTTAAGCAAGATTGGCGGCAGGTTGGCGAGTGTCTCGACATTATTGATGACCGTCGGGCTGGCATACAGACCGGCAACCGCCGGGAAAGGCGGACGCAAACGAGGTTGGCCTAAAAAACCTTCCAGCGACTCGAGCAGCGCCGTCTCTTCACCACAAATGTATGCCCCGGCACCCATATGGGTATACAAACGCAGGTTGTACCCGCTGTTGAGGAGGTTGTCGCCCAGCAGGCCGGCTTGCTCCAGCTCGGCAATTTTCTTATCGAGCTGCAAACCGATTTGCCAAAATTCACCCCGCAGGTAGATATATGCCACATTGGCCTGCACGGCGTACGCGGCAATCATCAAACCTTCCAGGAATTGGAAGGGGTTGCTTTCCAGGATTTCTCGGTCCTTGAAGGTGCCAGGCTCGGATTCATCGGCGTTGGCAACCACATAATGCGGCCAGAGGTCATTGGGGCAGAAAGACCATTTCATCCCGGTAGGAAAGCCGGCCCCGCCGCGCCCGCGCAGACCCGAATCCTTGACCTGCTGAATGACATCCCCGGGCTTGAGGGTGGCGACTACCTTGCGGAAGGCTTCAAAACCACCAAATTCACGGTAGACAGCCAGTTGATCCAGGTCGGGGATATCGTGGTGGCGAAGGATCATGGGTACGCTCATCCCACGACCCCCTTCATCTGGAGCACCTTTTGTCTCAAAGCTTCAATTACAGCCAGGGCTGTTTCTATCGTCTGGTTCTCATGATAGACCATTTCTCCGTCACCTTGTACCTGGAACATGGGCGCCCGGTGACAGGCTGCCAGGCACTTGACCTCCTCGATCACAAAAAGTCCGTCCGGGGTGACCACGCCAACTTGGACGCCCAACTGCTCACAAAGCTGCGCCAGGAACTTCTCTGCGCCGCGCAAGGCACACGGCAAATCTGTGCACACTTGAATATGGTAACGTCCTAAAGGCTGGTCGTAGTACAAGGTATAGAAACCGACGATAGAGGCCACATCGGTGACCGAAATTTCACAAATTTCGGCAATATCCAGCAAGGAACGAGCAGAAAGATAGCCCTCCGCTCGCTGGGCCAGATAGAGGAGCGGAGTGACTGCTGAACGCTTGCGGTCAGCCGGGTATTTTGCCAGGATTTTTTCAATTTCGTTGGGGTATTGAGCAAGCAGTTGGTTCAACGATCTGCATCTCCTAGAACAACATCGAGGCTGCCGATGATGCCGACAACGTCGGCAACATAGTGATTGCGAGCGAGCAGCGGCATAGCCTGCAGATTCATAAATGTGGGGGTATTGTAATGGGCGCGGTAGGGTTTAGGACCACCATCGCCCTCCAGATAAACTCCCAGTTCGCCACGCGGGCTTTCGGTAGCCGCATAAACGCATTCCGCCGGCGCAGAAAAGCCTTCGGTCCATAATTTAAAGTGGTGGATCAGGGCTTCCATACTTTTACTCAACTCGGAACGCGGAGGGGGGACATACTTGCGGTTGTTGCTGCGCACCGGACCGTAAGGCAGGCGGTCGAGGGCCTGGCGCACAATCCGCACCGATTGGCGCATTTCTTCCACCCGGACCAAATAGCGCGCATAAACATCCCCTTCTTTTTGGGTCGGGATTTCAAAAGGATAGTGCTCATAACCGGAATATGGGCGGGTTTTTCGTAAGTCGTAAGCGGTTCCGGCAGCCCGGATGACCGGGCCGGTCAGTCCCCAGCGGACACAATCCTCAGCCGATATAACCCCAATGCCCTGGGTGCGTTCGAGGAATAATGCGTTTTTGGTGAGCAGCGATTCGTACTCATCGAAACGGCCTGGCATGATCCGAATAATGTTACGCACCGCATCTTCGAACTCAACCGGCACATCGCGCCACAGACCACCGGGACGGATATAGGTCGTCATCATGCGTTGGCCAGAGACCAGTTCAAAGACATCGAGAATCAACTCACGCTCGCGCATGGCATACAAGAAAACCGACATTGCCGCCAAGTCCAGCGAACTGGTGCCTAACCATAAAAGATGCGAGGAAATCCGCTGCAATTCTGCAAGGATGACCCGCAAGGCTTGGGCGCGGGGCGGCACGTCCAGGTCAACCAGCTTTTCAACCGCCATGCAATAGGTAAGGTTATTACCCATTGGGTTGAGGTAATCCAAGCGGTCGGTCATCACCTCGGCTTGCTGGTAGGTCTTTGCCTCCATATTCTTTTCCACACCGGTGTGTAAAAACCCGATGTCTGGGATGCAATGGATGACCATCTCGCCATCCAACTCGAGGATCAAGCGGAGCACACCGTGGGTACTGGGATGCTGCGGTCCCATGTTTAGCAGCATCGTCTCGCCGGTCATCGCCCGCTCACTGACCAAATGGCGTAACTCGTCAACGCTTACTTCGCGAATGTCCGTCATGGTCTATCTCCAGTTTCAAGATTGAGCATAAGGCTTACGGTGGTCGACTTCTTTGAAATTGAACGTGAACTGCACTTCTTCATAACCAAGCGGGTAATCCTTGCGCAGCGGATGCCCCTGCCAATCATTCGGCATAATGACCCGCCGCAAGTCGGAATGTCCGTCGAAGGTAATACCGAACATATCCCACAATTCACGCTCCTTCCAATTGGCATTGGGGTAGATCTTTTCCACCGTTTCAATGTGGGGCGCATTGCCATTCAAGTGAACTCGCAACCGCAGGAGGACGTTGTGAGCCATGGAATACAACTGGTAAATCATATGGAATCGCGGTGACTGCTGTGGCCAGTAATCCACCGCGGTTTCATCGACCAACATGTCAAATTTGAACTCGTCTCGCAAAGCCTGAACAGCCTCCAAGAGGTGTTCCGGTCTCAGGATCAAGGTTACTTCACCAGCGAAGCGGCGCTCTTGGGCGTCGAATCGCTCCTTCATCGCATCCACTGCCTGCTCAAAAAAATCGGTCATGGTTATATGCTCATCCGTTCGCACAAAAAATCACCTGGTAAATGGACCCCTGTGCCTGCCTCGATACAGTGCAGTTGAAGGGCTGCCCACTAGGCCCAATTCTTTAATTTCTCGCTTTTCACCTGCTCATGGAGGGTCAATATGCCGTGAATCAGGCCTTCGGGGCGGGGCGGGCACCCAGCCACGTACACATCGACCGGCACAATTTCGTCGACCCCCTGGACGATCGCATAATTATTGAAGACACCGCCGCATGAGGCACAGTCACCCATTGCGATCACCCACTTGGGGTCGGGCATCTGGTCGTAAAGTTGGCGCAAGACCGGGGCCATTTTACGAGATACGCGCCCGGCCACAATCATCAGGTCCGACTGGCGTGGGCTGGCGCGCATCAATTCCATCCCAAAGCGGCTCATATCGTAGTTGGCAGCCTGGGCAGACATCATTTCGATGGCGCAGCAAGCCAGGCCAAACAACATCGGCCACATCGAGTTGGTCCGCGACCAATTAACCACTTGCTCTAAGGTGGTTGTGACCACCCCCATGTTTCCGGTTTTCTGCTCTAATCCCATTCCAAGGCTCCCTTCTTCCAGGCATATAAATGGGCTACCTCTAAAATAAGCAGAAAGATCAGCATCCCAAATAATCCCCGGCTGTCGAGATCACGCACAACCAAGGCCCAGGAAATCACAAAAATAACTTCGATATCAAAGAGAATGAAAAGAACAGCGATCAAATAATAGCGCACCGACATTCGCCGGCGTCCAGGGCCGTAAGGAACCACACCCGATTCATAAGGCGCCGATTTACGCTGGGTTGGGCGGCGCGGCCCAAAGAGCGCACCCAATGATATTGCAATCATTCCAACCAGAATGGCCAGCGCAAAGATGATGACTAAAGGGAGATATTGTTCGAGCATACCAACCCTATCAAAGTATACTAAATTTGTCTTAATTCATCCAAGTATACCATATCGACTCTGTTGGTGGTATTTTTCACAAGAAAAAGGGGGACTGGTTCACTTCGATATAGCACATACCTATTTTACCTGTGAACGGGAGGTTGTGGGTCGCGGCGCATGGGGTCAATCGTCTCCAGCCGCAGGTTGAGGGGAAGACGCAAACCGCGACCCTCGTTGACAGTAACTGCCCTTCTGACCCTGCTATTCTACGATTTCATAAATAAAAACCCCGTCGCGACGGTACACCGGCAGCAATCCATCGCAAGCGGCCAGAGCTGCGGGCTGTAAACTGCCCTGACCCTGACGAACGTATACGTATTGCGAGCCGGTTTCCTTCACCAGTTGCCAAAAATCTGAATCACAGGTAACCAACTCCGCAGCGCGCTCAGCCCAATTTGAAATTTGCAATACCCACTCGCGTTCCGCCAGGGTATATAAAGCCGGCGGCAATAGGGATGTGCGCCCGGTCAGGACGCTCAACCAGTAGCCGCCATCTACCCCCCGGTAGGACCCGCTCATCCAATAAGCGGTATTAATCATAAAACGAGCGTCTTGGGGGGTGTTCGTCTCGACCCAATGGATTGCATTCAGGTCTGCCTGGGTAATCAATACGGTGACCGGATTGATCACATCGCGGGTACGCCAGCCGCCCCACAGGACCAAACCCAATCCTCCCAGGACCAGGGCGGTTTGTACCCCTCGACGCAATCCGCTATGGGATAACTTACCAGCAACCCGGACTGCATCCAAGATCAACCCGGAGAGAAGCAAAGCGGCTGGCAAAAACAAGAGGATCGCCATGTGGTCGGGACGAAAAGGGGCAATCCGCAATCCCCACGGTAAAGTCAAAAGGGAGAGAAGCAGGCTCCAGACGGCCAGAGTACGGGCTGCGGGGCGCATAAGCGCCCACACCAGGCCGATCCCAGCCAACCCAAGCAGAACATAATTATGCTGCGGGCCGAGCAAAAAGAGGATATACTGCCAGTAATCCGCCTGGCCGGTATCCAATAGGGAGACCACCCGCAAGCCAGCCGCCGAAGGCTGATTTTGCCAAATGTAGACAAGCCACGGGGCAGACAGGGCTAATCCGGCCACACTTCCAACCACCGGCTGCCAGAGACCATCGATCCAGGCGTGCACCTCAAGGGGTGAACGCGGCTGCGCTGTTTCAGAAGTTTCCCTCTCGGGCAGCGGCTGTCCGGGGTTGCTGGCACGCCGGTAATGTATAAACCGTTTGAGCAGGCTGCCGGTAAGTAGAAGGATGATAAAAAAACCAAACAAGAGCAATGTTGTCAGGTGAGTTAACGCGACTCCGGCAGTTAGAACCAGCAAATGAAGAATCAATCCCACTTTCTGCGAAGGGCGGATCGCCTGCATACCAGCAGCCATGGCGAGCGGCAACACCACCAACCCGGTCGAGAGGGTATACCGCCCCCAGGTGAGGTAATAGGCTGGCATCTGAAAGGCGAAACCAACCAGGAGCGCTGCCAAACCGGCCGGTCTCCAGTCGCCCCATACAGATTTGCCCAAACGATAAACCGAAAGCGCGATCAACCCATTCAGCGCCTGACCAAACCACAGCACGGTATGGGCAGGCGCAATCTCGGTTAACTCAGAAAAAAGAGCCGCCAGCAGATGAAAACCGAAGTGGAAGGCGAACGGCGCTTGAATTTCCGGTCCCAGGGTGGCCGGGATAGCCCCCAGCTCCAGGATTTTTTTTACAACCAGGGTGTGATGGACCGAATCGACCCAAGCTGGAAGTAAGAGCGACCGCGCCTGAAACCAACGCCAACCCAGGAGAGCCGCCAGTAGAGGCAGCCCGGCCAACACACCGCTCAGAATGCCCCAACGCCCGCCCTGAACAGTTGATCGTTGGTCCGGTAAATGCAGCACCAGCCCTACCGCCAGTACAAACAGGCAGATACCATAGGCTGTAACCAGCATACCCAAAGAAAAGACCACCCCCAGCAGGTGAGCGCCTAAGCCGACCAGAACGGTTAAACCAACCGAAAGCCCAACGGCATCCGCCAGCCGTTCGAGCCAATCTCGGGGACCCACCGGCAGCCATACCCAAAGGGCCGCACCTGGCAAGACCAAAACAATTAGGCCTGCCAGAACCAGCCAAAGGTACTCAGCGAGAGAGAGCGAAAACCATTCCATCATGCGTAGGATTGATAGGATTATATCAAAGCGGATTGTAACTTCTCGCCTATCCTCCTCCTGTCCGTCCTTCTCGCCTCAGGAAAGAGGAAAGAAACCATAAAATAAGCCCGCCCTGAGGGCTGAGTAGTACCAGCCGATTTAAACCAAAGAGCCTGTTTTACAAGGAAGGGCTTTGTAAAACAAGCTCGAATGGATAGCCCTGGAGCCACTGGCAGGTTTACGGGTATCCGGCAGGCGTGGGTGTGCGCGGTGGAGGATAGGGTTGGGAGGTAGCTGTTGGCGGCGGTGTTGGTGAGAAAATTGGCGTTAAGGAAGGTAAGGCGGTTGGCGTCTCGGTTGGGGATAAAGTTGCCTCCGGCTCGACCATGGTTGGGGTCGCTGGTTGGGTTGGCGTGTTCTGAATGGGCGGTACACTTGTAGCTGTGTGGAAAGCCGCTGGTTGGGTTGATGTGGCAATGGGCTGGATTGGGGTGTGCGCCAGGGTAGCACCGGGGGTAAATGTGGATGAAGGCAATGGTGTAATAGTGATCCTTGGGGTTATTACAGGCGGGGTAGAAGTAGGGGCGATGGATGTGGCGAGTGGGATGGGAGTCAACAATTGGTTGAAGATTGTAGCGATAGAATCAGCGGCGTGGCGGTCGATCAGTGAGGCGGCGATGAGATCGAGTTCGACCAGGGAGTGTGGGTATGCCTGGGGATCTGTGCTGTAATCTGCCTGTAATGCGGAGTGGAGTGGAACAGGTAGGGATCTGGCGCCTTTGACAACCGCCCGCCCAGGATTGAGTATTAACGATCCTAGAACCGCGAACACAAAGATTGTCGCCAGTAAAGGAACCAGCCTGCCCAGGGCACTGATGTAACGGTCTTTTGCCACCCACGAACCTCCCAAGCGAGCCTATACTCGACCATCCCTCCCCGAGGACACGGTAGAAGGTCTACCCCCGGTTTGATTAAAGTATATTCGGTCCTAACCGGTTTGGCTTTACAGATGCTTTGCAATTGCAGGGGATAAAGGCCGTTCTATGCTTGGCAGATCGTCCGCCTGGGTTGGTGGATTCGCCGCCTGAGATTGGGGCTTGAATCACATTCCTTATGGCAGTATGATGAAATTCGCAAGAATCCTTACCCGGTTACTCCATGGATAGGTCGAGGCTCGCCTGTCTGGCGTAAATACGCAGTTTTTTCTCAGGGAGATGCCACCATCCCAATTGAGGAATAGATTGTGAATTCCAACATGATTTTAGAAACCGATGAAATCTGCAAGCATTTTGGAAATATTCAGGCTGTCAATGGGGTGAGCCTCTCGGTTGGACATGGCGAGATCTATGGATTGCTTGGTCCAAATGGGTCGGGGAAGACAACTCTGATCCGGCTGGTGATCGGTCTACTCCGTCCTACCTCCGGAAGCGTTAGACTGATGGGTGAGCGGGTACCCAACAAGGCGATCCTGGCTCATGTGGGTTATATGACCCAGGCCAGCGCCCTCTATGAAGAATTAACCGTGGCTGAAAATGTAACCTTCTTCGCCAGGATGTTTGGCAGGTACGACCCTGCTTGGGTAAAGGAGGCCATCGAACTTGTCGATCTGCACAGTCGATCGCGCAGTCTGGTTCGCACGCTTTCGGGTGGGCTCCGCCAGCGAACCTCGCTAGCTTGTACGTTAGCTCATAAACCTCGGCTGCTGTTGTTGGATGAACCGACGGTGGGTGTCGATCCTTTGCTTCGGGTTACTTTCTGGTCCTACTTCCGCCAGCTGGCCGAAAGCGGAGTCACGTTGATCGTCTCCAGCCATGTGATGGACGAAGCCGAACGCTGCGACCGCTTGGGGTTCTTGCGCCAAGGCAAACTCTTGGCTGAAGGCAGTGCCAATGAGTTGCGCCGCCGGGCGGGGAGTGGGACACTGGAGGAGGCCTTTCTGTACTTCGGTAGTGAAAAAGTGGCGGGAGGCTCGCAGTGAATTTAGGGCGTGTGTTTACCCTTTCCCAGCGGGTAATGCGCCAGGTGTTGCGCGACCATCGCACGGTAGCCCTGCTGGTGTTTGCTCCATTGCTCGTTCTGACCCTCGGTGCAATTTTATTCCGCGCCGAACCGCCTGCCATTTCGCTGGGGGTGGTCAATGAGGATCGAGGCGTTCAGCACCCTGTTGTAGGCACGATTGCCTTGGGGGAACGGATGCGCGATGAGCTGGATAGGAGCGGGGCTTTTATCCTCATTCCTTTAAGCCGGGAAGAGGTCGATGACCGCTTGCGCGAAAGCGCCGTACAGGGGGTGGTCGTAATTCCGCCGGATTTTAGCGCAAATACCCTGGCGAGTCGCCGCGTGGTTCTGTACCTGCGGCTGGAAGGCTCAAACCCCACCCGCAGCCAGGCGATCACCGCCCAGGTGACGCGGGCAGCAATGGTCACTTTGGCCACCCTTACCCTTACCGGTGGGAGCGCCAAAAACAGTGCCCAGACCGGGGAGGACGATACGGGACTGCCAGTTTCGGTACAGACAACTTATCTCTTTGGCGGAGCAGAATTCGACACCCTGGATTTTGTGGCCCCGGTCTATGTTGCTTTTCTGGCAATGTTCTTTGTCTTTCTATTGGCTTGTGTCGCTTTCCTACGCGAGCGTTCGCAGGGGACAATGGAACGCCTGGCGGCTACTCCGGCAACTCGGACAGAGATTGTCCTGGGTTATATGATTGGGCTGGGTCTTTTTGCCCTTGTTCAAGTAACTGTGATCCTTTTTTATACGGTTTGGGTGCTCAACGTCCATTACCGCGGCAGCCTGGGGCTGCTGTTATTGGTGATCACCCTCCTGGCAGTGGTGGGAGTCAACCTGGGCATTTTGGCATCCGCCTTTGCACGGACCGAGTTTCAGGTTATCCAATTTATCCCGCTTGTCATCATTCCGCAGGTATTACTGGGCGGAACATTTTGGGCGGTTGCAGATATGCCCGCCTATCTTCAGCCGGTTGCCCACCTTATGCCTATTTACTATGCCAATCAAGCCCTGCGGGATGTAATGTTGAAAGGCTGGGGTCTGGCTGAAATCTGGCCCAACCTGGCTGTCCTGATCGGAATTGCCGGGGCGCTGTTCATCCTGAGCGCATGGATGATCCGGCGCGAAGTGACCTAAAACAAAAAGACCATCCTAACCTTCCAAGCTGCCTGCCTGGCTTAGCGAGCAGGTTGGGTGGTATGGGTTTAAGGTACCATCAACCAGAGTAGGTTGGGTGGTATGGGTTTCAGGTAACATCAATCGCAAAAAGCCGGGGCGGAACACCAAACCCCGCATACCACCCAACACCAAGCCGGAC
>Ga0208733_100882_pt1 | contig 10350 bp, 11 predicted proteins | sample SubbioR11Jul_8B1_FD_184816 | JGI IMG/M metagenome (GOLD analysis project Ga0208733, IMG submission 184816) | Serpentinite rock and fluid subsurface biosphere microbial communities from McLaughlin Reserve, California, USA - CR11Jul_8B1 (SPAdes) | ecosystem: Environmental > Terrestrial > Deep... | reverse complement strand
CATGGAGCAAACACCCGTTCAGATGTCCCTCCAGGACGCGTGTGCTGACTTTATTTAGCGCGGATTGCACCGCCTGAATTTGGCGGATAATATCGATACAATACGCATCTTCTTCAACCATCCGTTGAATACCACGCAAGTGACCTTCTGCAGTTTTTAACCGAGCTAAAATCTGATCATCTTTCATCTTATTCCTTCACCCCTCCCCTGGCGGGGGGGGGTATTGCTAGATAATAGCAAATACCCATCGGTATGTCAAGGGTTTGCAAATCATGGTTTTCAAATCAGGTTTTACCTGCCAGTTCCCTTGACACTCGCCCACTTCGCAAATACCATTAAATTATGAATTCCATTTTTGATAACCGTCGCTGGTTTTTCCCTCTTGTTTTGGTCTTGGCTGCCGCTTGGATCGTACTGACCGCCTTTATTAACCCACCACCCACCCAAAATAGGCCGGCTGCCGCTCGTCAGGGGTTTCCTGCCCCACAGATTTCCCTTACTTCTTTCGATAGCAGCTCCATTTCTCTAAGCGATTTCCAGGGGCAGGTAGTCATTGTCAATTTTTGGGCCAGTTGGTGTCCACCCTGCCGCACCGAAATGCCAGCCATGCAGGCAGTTTACGAAGAGTTCGGTCACTACGGTGTGACTATCCTGGCCGTCAACGCTTCCAACCAGGATGATCCCTTGGCAGCCCGCAGGTTTATTACCGAAAGAGGATTGACTTTTCCCATTCTCGAAGACCTTACCGGTGCAACTGCTCGTACCTATCAAGTCAGTGCCTTGCCCACTACCTTTTTTATCGACCGCAAGGGCATAATTAGCAAGGTGATCTATGGTGGGCCGCTGGCCGAAGCCCTTTTGCGAGCTGAAATTACTCGGTTGGTAAAGGAGCAGCCTTAATGCTCCCAATTCTTAACCTTGGTCCATTGGCTATTCAAACCCCTGGGTTGATCCTTCTCATTGGTGTGTGGATTGGATTAACTCAGGCTGAGAAATATGCTCGTTTCCTGAAAATCGATTCCGATCACATCTATTCCCTTTCTCTCTTAACCATGGTGGCGGGCATCTTTGGTGCACGCCTTTCTTTCGCTGCACAAAACCCAGCCGCTTTTCAAAATAATTGGACGGGTTTATTCTCACTCACCCTGCAAATGATGGATACGTTCGGGGGCGGAGTCATAGGCTTATTGGCCGCCTTCATTTATGGCCAGCGTAAGGGACTGCCATTTTGGAAAACCCTCGACGTCTTTACACCCGGTTTTGCAGTCTTGGCAATTGCATTCGGTTTCGCTCAACTTTCCTCCGGTGATGCTTTCGGTGCACCTGCCAACCTGCCGTGGAGTATCCACTTGTGGGGTGAATGGCGCCACCCTTCACAAATTTATTTTATTTTATCCGCCGGGTTGATCGCCCTCCTGGTTTGGCCTCGATCCGGTTCACGATTCAATCCATCAGGAGTCAGGTTTTTAGTTTGGATCGGCTCAAGCGCTCTAGCTCGCATTTTCCTTGAAACCTTTCGCGGAGATAGCCCGATCCTAATCGAATCCCTCCGTTCTAGCCAGATAACCGCATGGCTTATTCTAGCAGGCGCTCTTGTATTGTTGAACCGCAGGCTAACCCATAATAATATCCTCCCGGAAGCACAAACTCCGCAATCTAACCCTGAATAATCTATCTTGAGGTGAAAATGGATCAGGTCTTTATTAATCAGTTGGGCACCCGTGGAGTCATCGGCATCAATGATTCCGAACGATACCAAGCCCAAGATATTTTAGTCTCTCTCACCCTCTTTGGTGATACCCACCAAGCCGCCATGAGCGACAACATTCAGGACTGCATCAATTACCATACCATCGCTCAAAAAACCATCGCTCTAGTGGAAACAGCAACCCGTTATACGGTTGAAGCCCTCGCTGCGGATATTGCCCAATTATGCCTTAAGGAAGTGGGGGTCCAAGGTGTTCGGGTGCGAGTAGAAAAACCCGCCGCAGCGGGTTCTGCAAAAGCAGTTGGGGTCGAAATCGAACGTTTTTTAATCAACGACTCCGCTTGAGCAACGTCTCGGCCAATTCTTTCAAGGCCGCACCGGATCGACTACCCCCGGTTGCCATTTCTAAAGCCTCCAAAGCTTCCCTGGTCAGCCGGGTCGCCTGTCCTTCTGTGTACGCTTGGGCACCTTCTTCGATTAATAGATGCGACAATTCCGAGACCTCATGGGATAAGATAGGGCCTTGCCGCCATCGTTTGGCAAAAGAGGAATTTTTCTCCAGCGCAAAAACAACCGGGAGTGTCTTTTTACCGGTCACCAAATCGCTCTCGCTAGATTTTCCCGTTTCCGCCAAATTTCCCCACAATCCGAGCCAATCATCTTGAACTTGAAAGCTCAAACCAAGTTTCGTACCAAAATTGCCGAAGAATTCGATTTGTGATTCTGGTGCTCCCCCAATCAGAGCGCCTAACCTGGCACAAGCGGATAATAGCGCAGCCGTTTTTCCACCGATCATTTGCCAGTATTTTCCTTCCGAGATGCTGCGTTCCCTTTCAAAAGCAATATCCAGGTGCTGCCCACCGGTAAGGCGAATACAAGTCTCATTAAAAATTCTTATGGCTTCCTGGGCCGCCCCAGGTGAAATGGTTTGGTTCAAGTCAAAAATCGCTGCATATGCAAGGGTAAACAATGCATCACCGGCATTGATTGCTAATGCCTGACCCCATTTATTCCATAAGGTTGCCCGTCCATGACGTAGTGGACTGCCATCCTCGATGTCGTCATGAATCAATGAGAAATTGTGCAAGAGTTCAACCCCGGTTGCAGCAGGTAAAGCATGATTCCAATTTCCGCCTACCGCTGTACAACTCAGCAGCACGATCAGAGGTCGGATTCGTTTTCCTAAGGCATCAGGTCCGTTTCCTTCCCCATCCCACCCAAAATGAAATCGGAGCATTTCACCCAAACCAGGGTATTCTTCAAGCAATGGATGCGCCACCAGCCGATGGATCTCAAGGTCGATTTGACCTTTCATTTCGAGAACCATTGGATTTAGCACGATCATCCGCCCCCTATCTCTCCACCAAAGATATGGTTTTCAGTTTAGAGATATCTGCTGCGCCTGCAGCAAACATGCAAATTCTGAGCGCATCCGTTAACTCATCCACTACATTCAAAACATCCTCAGATGACTGCACGGCAGCTTTTAAGAATGGTCCGGTCAATCCGGCCAGGCTGGCACCTAAAGCGATGCACTTGGCAATATCCACCCCGTTTCTTATCCCGCCGGAAGCAAACAAAACCAAATTTGGTGCTTTCTCTCTCACCTGGCGGATTGCATCAACGGTTGGAATTCCCCAATCACGAAAAGCTGCGGCTACACGTGCAAACCGCGGATCGTTCATCCGGTGCATTTCTACCTGCGACCAGGATGTTCCTCCAGCCCCAGCCACGTCCACTCCACGAACCCCGGCCTCTGCTAACCGCCGGGCAGTTTCTCCGGAAATTCCCCAACCAACTTCTTTGACGATGATGGGGACCGGCAAAGTTTTACACACCTGTTCGATTTTTGGGAGTAAACCGAGAAAATTCGTATCGCCCTCGGGTTGCAATGCCTCTTGAAGCGCATTCAAATGAAGAAAAAGTGCATCCGCTTCTACCATTTCCACAGCACGAATGCAATGATCGATCCCGTATCCATAATTTAATTGAATCGCCCCCAGGTTGGCGAAAATTAAGGCATTTGGAGCGGTTTTTCGAACCTCAAACGATTCTGCCTGGTCAGGATCTTCCAGCGCAGCCCGCTGAGAGCCAACCCCAAGGGCAATCTTTTTAGTTTGCGCTGCTTCTGCCAGCCGTTGGTTGAGGATGATCGCTCGATCGGTACCCCCGGTCATTGAGGATATTAATATCGGGGCCGCCAATTTTTTTCCAAACAACTCAATGGATAAATCAACTCGATTCAGATTGAAATCAGGCAGGGCTTCATTCTGAAAAAATAACCGCTCAAGACCGGTGCGGTTACCAGAACGCACATCCTCTTCCAGATTAATTCGAATGTGGTCAGCTTTTCGAATAGAAATTTGCGGTAAGTCTTTGTCCATTGACCTCCAACACCTATTTTTAGTATACCAAAGGTTAGCATAAACTCTGCATCTTTGGGTACTTTCAATCCCAAACCATACCTCACCCTGCCTATGCGGGTGGACAATTCTTGCTATATCTTCATGTACTTAGGCTTGACAGAAACGCCAGTAAAGATACAATAACATCAATGCGATCATCCCTATCGGAGGTATCAAATGAGCGATTTATTTGAAGAGGTGAAGGCCGTTATTGTTGAAGTCCTAAAAGTTGATGGTTCTGAAATTACTCCAGAAACGCGTTTCATCGAAGACCTCAAAGCCGACTCAATGGATCAATTCTTCTTAATAGATGGCCTGAGTGCGAAGTTTGACCTGGCCATCAGCGATGAGGATGCCCGCCAGATAAGAACTGTCCAAAATGCAGTAGACTACGTAACAACCCAGAAAAAATAAAAATTCATCTTCCGGATCGTAGCTTAAATCTTATCCCTTAAATCCTTATGATATTCATTTCAAAATACCCGAAGGTTGTTTAGCTTATTAATAAATCGGGGATTTCCTCAGGGTGACGAGCGACCACCACTCCGGAATTGGCTAGCGCTCGGATTTTATCCGCAGCAGTACCGCTTCCCCTTTCGATGATTGCCCCAGCATGACCCATCCGTTTTCCAGGCGGGGCGGTCTGCCCAGCGATAAAACCAACCACCGGCTTGGTCATATATCGTGAGATATATTCAGCCGCGCGTTCTTCTTCGGAACCGCCAATTTCGCCAATTAAGACCACATAATCGGTAAATGGGTCTGCTTCGAAAAGCCCCAGGATTTCGATAAAATTCATCCCGATGACCGGGTCTCCGCCAATTCCAACACAAGTGCTGACGCCCATGCCTTTGAGTTTCAAAGCATATAAAACTTCGTAAGTTAAAGTTCCTGAACGTGAGACAACCCCGATATTTCCTGGAATGGCAATATTACCGGGGATAATCCCTGCCTTGGCTTCCCCTGGGGTTAATGCACCCGGACAATTCGGTCCCACCAGTCGAACACCTTTTTGATTGAGGTATGTGCGCACGCGCATCATGTCTTGAATTGGGATCCCTTCGGTAATACAAAAAATTAATGGAATCCCTGCGTCAGCCGCTTCGAAGATAGCATCGGTAGAAAACCGGGCCGGCACAAAAATAACCGAAACATTCGCTCCGGTTGCATCTACAGCCACCTTGGTAGAGTCGAAAACAGGTACTTTTCCATCTAGAACCCAATCGCCTCCTTTTCCAGGAGTGACTCCGGCCACCACATGAGTACCATACTCGACCATTTGTTGGGTGTGGAAGAGTCCCTCGTGCCCTGTGACTCCTTGGACCAATATCCGCGAATTTTTGTTGATTAATATGCTCATGGCGTAACCTCTCGGACAACCGCCACCGATTTCTGGGCAGCCTCCACCAGCGTCTCGGCAGTGATCAGGTTGGCGTTTGCTAATAAGTGGCGACCACCTTCAGCATTCGTTCCGACAAGCCGCACCACCATCGGCACTTTTGGTTGGACCTCGGAAATGGCGCTCAAAATTCCTCGTGCAACCTCATCACAACGGGTAATACCACCAAAAATATTGATCAAAACAGCTCTAACATTTCCATCCGAGAGGATGATCCGTAAGGCAGCGGCCACTTTATCCGCCCCAGCACCTCCGCCGATATCAAGGAAATTAGCTGGGCTGCCTCCCGAGAGTTTGATGATATCCATCGTAGCCATTGCCAGACCGGCCCCGTTGACCATACAGCCAATCTCACCATCGAGTTTGATGTATGAAAGCCCATATTTACGCGCTTCAATTTCTGGCGGCGCTTCCACATCCAAATCGCGCTTTTCTGCGATCTCCGAATGCCGAAAGAGTCCATTCTCGTCAATGCTCATTTTGCCATCTAAAGCCAATAAACGCTTGTCTTTGGTAATCACCAGGGGGTTTATTTCAACCAAGGTCGCATCATTTTCACTATATACTCGCCACAATCCTTCAGCGATCTGGATAAACGGGCGCCAATATTCTTTTGGCAGATCCATTGAAACGGCGATATCGCGAGATTGAAATTCTCTCAACCCGAGAAGCGGGTCGATCAGCACTTTGATGATTTTTTCGGGTGCCCGCAGAGCGACTTCCTCGATTTCGACACCGCCCTCGCCGGAAGCCATCATAATGGGTTGGCGCGTTGAGCGATCGTTCGTAATGCTAAGATAAATTTCCTTGTCGATCCCGACAGCTTCGTCGATCAACACCTTTCGCACCGGAAGGCCTTTAATTTCCATACCCAGAATCAAGGTTGCGAGTTCCTCAGCCTGTTCGGCCGATTTTGCCAAACGGATCCCGCCAGCCTTACCACGTCCACCAACGAGTACCTGAGATTTGACAACCACCCGTCCACTTAATTCTTCAGCGATCTGCTTAGCCTCACTCGAATTGGCTGCCACTCGCCCGCGTGGAATCGGGATTCCATACTTAGAAAAAATTTGTTTGGATTGGTATTCGTGAAGATTCATAAAATCTCCCCATTGTCTTCAATCTTCTCGTCCTGGCACCGTAAACGTTGATCACCTTGAGATCTCCCAAGCCGTAGACGCAATTTGGGGGTGGCTGGCGAAGCCAGCCACCCCCCGGCAGCACATCGATTAAGGTGATATCCAATCATCCGAATGAATTCCATAAGGCCTGGGTTGAAAAAGACGAGTAAACCTGCCGATTATTTTCAACCGGTTTTTTCCAGTTTAACCCTTGAGAAAATCAACCAGTGCTTCTTTGCTGATCCGGTATGCATTCCCAATCTTTTTAGCCTTTAAATCCCCGGCGGTTATGGCGGCAATGACATCTTCTTCCGAAACACGCAATACCTGGGCTGCTTCAGAGGGGGTCATAACCGAGGGCATTGCACCTGCCGCGGCTGCCCCACCGGCTGCAGCAGCTGTCGGTACGTTTTGAGCACCAGGAGCCATCCCCTGCAAAGATTGCTGGATTACACCACCTAACCCGATTCCCGCACCTATTCCGGCCGTCAACCCTGCCCCGCCGCTAGGATTAGCGGCTGCTTCGCGCAGCGCATCGGCTGCCTGCAATTGGGTGTAAGTTTGCATGTCGAGCATACCCATTGCCCGCAATTCCTCTGCTGATTTATCCGAAGGTTTAAGGCTGCCGAGATAGAAGGATTTTAGCACCAGACCGATGGCAGCAAAATCATCCTGTGCTTTCGCCCGTACACCGGCCCCAATTTCTTCTACCAGCCCGATCAATTCGGCGACAGAATGTTTGGCGGCTGTCTCCCCAAGCAAATCCTGAAGTTTAGAAAGCAGCATCGTCCGCAAGCGGTTTTCAATATCCGACATACGAAAAATGCGTTGTGCACCAACAATTTGATTTACAAATTGTTGAACATCCTTAATCTGGAAACTGTATGATCCAAATCCTTGGAGGAGCGCCACACCCAAGCCCATACCTGGATTACGGACCAGGATCGGCTGAGGAGTTCCCCATTTCCGGTCCGCAAATTCACGTACGGAAACAAAATAAACCTCGGCTGTAAACGGTGTCCGGTCATTAAATGCCTTGCCGATTAAATCTACCAAAAGGGGAATGTTAGCTGTAACAATGGTATGCCGGCCTGGGCCAAAGGTATCCAATGCTCGCCCATCCCGCATGAAAACTGCGCGCTGCGATTCACGAACAATAACCTGCGACCCAATCCGCAAATCAGCTACGCCCTGCTCTGGAAATCGACGAACTAGTTCATCCGTCATCTCGCTTGGATGTTCAACTACATCAAAAATCCTGGCCATTTTCTATTTTCTCCTGTTTGAGAATAACCCATCCTTATGGTTAGCGGTTAAATGTCCGATTGAGCGGTTCCCATCATAACTTCATTTCTTTTTTCGAAAGCATCCACGCACCCCTGCGAAACCGTGATCATATTCCGCATTGCCGCGGTAAGACCATCGCTGCCAATGGACGCTTCTAAATGATCAATCGCACGCCCTACCTCTTCCCCCGTCTCCAACAAGGCCAGGTCATATTCGTATACCCTGGCAAGATCCATTTTATTAATCTTGACAGCATCGAAGAAACTGCTGTATCCATAGGCGGCAGTTTTTATCCGGTCAACAAATTGTCGTAACTTTATAGCAGCGGCTTCAACATCGGCCAAATTCGATATATCACCCTGGCGGATCATATCCCGTTGCACCTGCGATAATCGAGCCCAATGACCTTCATACCGAGCTGCCACAGTCTCCCGTAAAAGTTTGTCCGCAACCCGCCGGTTGCCACGCTCGATATATCCATCGAAACCCGGAATTTTTCCCAAGAGTTTCGTGAAGAAATCCTGATCCGATGAAACTCGATCAAACAAATCGCTCATCATGCCTCCTTCGCTTAACCGAATAACAACTGTGCTTATTTTATCCGATGTAGATTATAGCTTAAATAACCATCTACACCATCAAATGTTTGAGCGTTGGTGAAAACAATTTTATATGAATCCATTGAGCCGATACAGGGAGGATCGGTTTTGCGGCACTCTTACAAATCCAGTCCATATTTAATTCAAAGCAGCTTTTTCAACTCCCCCAATTAGGATTTCGCCTTATACAAAATTATTTGACGTCATCATAATTAAACCACATGATTTTAGAGATATTTACCCAAGCCCTGTTATTTGATTGCAACCGTGAATCTGTTTGGGTTTTAAAATGTCTGTAAGTAAAAACTCTGGTTTTCGATTAGAATTAAACTATACTTTGGATTAAGAAAATTGAACCGCAAAATTTATAAAGAAAGGAGGGAAACATCATGTTATTCGCACCGAAGGAAAAAGGTCAGGGCCTCGTAGAGTATGCTTTAATTCTTGTTTTGGTAGCTGTTGTTGTCATTGTTATTCTTGCCCTGCTCGGCCCAGCAATCGGCAACATTTTCAGCAACATTATTGCAGCCATCTAAGCCACCCCAATGCTCCATAAGTGATTTATAGGCTAAGGGCTGTCCCGAAAAGTTGAACGGGACAGCTCTTTATTTTATTAAAATCACTTACTGTAAGGTTTCTGTAAGCAAAAACTCTTGTTTTCGAATAGAATTAAACTATACTTTGGATTAAGAAAATTGAACCGAAAAATTTATAAAGAAAGGAGGGAAAAATCATGTTATTCGCACCGAAGGAAAAAGGTCAGGGCCTCGTAGAGTACGCTTTAATTCTTGTTTTGGTAGCTGTTGTTGTCATTGTTATTCTTGCCCTGCTCGGCCCAGCAATCGGCAACATTTTCAGCAACATTATTGCAGCCATCTAAGCCACCCCAATGCTCCATAGTTGATTGAAGGTCAAGGGCTGTCCCAAAAAGTTGATAGGGGCAGCCCTTTATTTTATTAAAGAGGCTTAATACACGAGGGGGATTGTGAGAGATGAAACGACTTAAGAATTCAAAGCATACCTGAAGAACCAGAAAACCGGATACCGCCGAGTCATAAGCACGGATACCAGTTTAAGGGACCTTTTGAATAATAATCGGCCTAGGCATCTTTCTTGCACATTTATAGTGGTGTTATATAATGGGTCAATATCCACACTTTAAACTTCCTTCCCCTTTCATTAACCTGACAATTTGAGGCGATCAAATGGATTTGTTATATAATATGACAAATGGTTCCAGCAGCATTTTTTTGCTAACATCATATTTCTCTGTAAGGAGGCACATTCATGGCCGCTAAAGGTAAACGAGGTGGGCGCATTATCATCCTGGTGGCATTGATTTTAATTCTGGCTGTAGTTGGAATTTATATCTGGCTCCAAAATCAACAGGCCCAACTAACAGCTCAGCTTTCACCTACCCCAGACCCCGCAATGAGAATGGTCAATATTGTCATTACCACCCAGTTGATCCCGCGTGGTACCGAAATTACGGCAGCCGCAGTAATGACCATCGAATTCCCTGAGGAAAACCTCGTCCAAGGGACATTCATCACCGACATTCAAACGGTTATTGGAAATCGCGCCAGATACGATTTGGAACCAGGAATTCCCCTTACGAGAGCGGTCTTAATTCAACCCACCGGTGGATCGGTGGCGTCCTTTGATGTACCCAAAGACTTTGTCGCCATGCCGATACCTCTCAAGCGCTTGACCTCCGTGGCCAATGCCCTGGCTCCTGGCGATCATGTCATGGTCATTGGTTGTATGCTCCTGGTGGACATCGACCCCGACTTTCAATCTAAACTTCCCAACCTGGTTGGGGTAGTTATAG
>Ga0208733_100875_pt1 | contig 10428 bp, 8 predicted proteins | sample SubbioR11Jul_8B1_FD_184816 | JGI IMG/M metagenome (GOLD analysis project Ga0208733, IMG submission 184816) | Serpentinite rock and fluid subsurface biosphere microbial communities from McLaughlin Reserve, California, USA - CR11Jul_8B1 (SPAdes) | ecosystem: Environmental > Terrestrial > Deep... | reverse complement strand
GTTCCCCTGTGCTGGAGCATGGGGCACTTAGGGCCTATTGCGGCCAGCGTGGGGGATACCGCCTTAGGATACGGGATATTAGCAGGAGCGGACCCACGCGATCCCGTTTCGCTTGTTCAACCGCCGATTAACCTGGCCAATTGGGCCCGCGCTGATTTGAAAGGTGTTCGGATGGGTATTTACCCGGTCTGGTTTGAACATGCTTCACCTGAAATTGTCCAGACCTGCCGGGCTATGGTGAGCCAGTTTAAACAAGCTGGGGCCGAGGTTCATGAAATCGAAATCGCTCATCTAGATGAGATGCGCATCGCCCATGCTATCACGATCCTTTCCGAAATGGCGATCAACCTCCATGAATACCGCGATACCTTTGATGAACTTGCCGATCCGGTGCAAATTAATTTAATGGTAGGAAAGGTGTTAACCGCGGTAGATTATCTTAAAGCTCAACAGGTGCGCACCAAGGCCTTGGCGGTTTTCGAGCGTCTTTTCCAGGATGTGGATGTGATCCTTACCCCGGCAACCGCCCAGACAGCCCCACCTTTTCCAAAGGGTGGATTACCCGATGGTTATTCCGATCTTAGTACGGTCAACGAATTGATGCGGTTTATTGTCCCCGCTAACCTTACCGGCCTGCCGGCCATCAGTTTCCCGGCTGGGTACGATTCTAAGGGCCTGCCGATCGGCTTTCAAGCCATGGGACGGCACTGGGAAGAACATTTGCTTCTACGGGTAGCTTATAACGCTGAACAGATCGTTCAACGCCGTACACCCGAGAACCATTTCCGTATCCTTTAGGTGAGATCGGAAGACTTGCCTGTCCAATTCTTCCCAATTACCAGCGGGATTACGGCGGTGATCTCGCGTAACTCGGGGGTAAAATCCGCGTTATGGGTGTATATGATAAAATGTAATCATAACTGCCTTATGTCGGAAAATTTGTCTTACACCTTTTTGGAGGGATTATGGATGAATTAATCAAACTTGTGGTGGCGAAAACTGGGATATCTGAGGACCTGGCCCGCAAAGCGGTAGTGACTGTCCTGGACTTTTTGAAGAAGAAACTACCTGCCCCAATTGGCGGACAGCTCGATGCGCTTGTCAGTGGTACCGGACCCATGGATAGCATTAAAAAAGGCCTGGGTGGATTTCTAGGCAAGAAGTAATCCACCCTGGTCAGCCAAAGAAATTCCGCCTGTTCGATATGTCCTCTAATCCTTACTAAAGGGGTGCTAAATGACCGCATTATCTACCATCGAAGGCATTGGCGAGAAATATATGGTGGCTTTGAAATCCGCCGGGATCGGCAGTGTTGAAGCACTGTTGGAAAAAGGCAAAACCGCCCAGGGGCGCAAAGAACTGGCCGCATCCGTTGGCATTAGTGAAAAACTTATTCTGGAATGGGTCAACCATGCTGACCTGTTCCGCATCAAGGGTGTCAGCGAGGAATATGCTGATCTGCTAGAAGAGGCTGGGGTGGATACGGTGGTCGAACTGGCCCAGCGCAACCCGGCCAATTTGCTCGAAAAAATGACCGAGGTCAACGGCCAGAAGAATCTCGTCCGCCGCCTGCCAGTCCTCTCCCAGGTTGAATCGTGGGTCGCACAGGCCGAACAACTTCCTAGAGTCATCACCTATTAGGTGTAAACCCGTATTGCGGCCCGTGTTCCGCCATCTATACACGGGCCTTAACGACTTAAAGCAAAGACAGTAGTTGGGTTTTAAGTTCATCATCAAGTTCGCTGCCTTGGATGGTTCCAAATACCTTATTAGGATATTGCTGGAGGTTCGATCCCCTTATGCAAACCGAGATACCTGCTGCTCATAAAGTTCTTGAAATGATCCAGGTCCAAACCGGCGCGGTCGTCAGCCGCACCCTGGTCAACCAGAAAGCGGGAACAGTCACCTTATTTGCCTTCGATAGCGGACAGGGCTTGAGCGAGCATACCGCTCCCTTTGACGCATTGGTGCACTTATTGGAAGGCGAGATGCTCATCACCATTTCTGGTCAACCCTATCCGCTTGCCGCCGGCGACTTGCTGCTTATGCCTGCCAACCAGGCGCATGCGCTTCACGCGGACCAACCCTGCAAAATGTTGCTCACGATGATTCGTTCCTGAACCAGCTAGGACCGGACAATTTACGGGCCGCGAAGCCATATCTCTCGTTTTTCTTCTCGCAAACCGAGGACACTCCAACCTTTTCAAGTATTTTCGACCCATCAGACTTTAGCCAAAGGAGGACCGCGATGAGTTTCAAAATTACCTGGTATGGACACGCAGCCCTTGGCCTGGAAACCAGCGGTTTCCGCTTGCTGGTGGATCCCTTTTTAAGCGGGAACCCGGCAGCCAGTGAAAATCCGGATAAAGTTGAAGCGGATTTTATTTTAGTTACCCATGGGCACGGCGACCATGTTGGAGATACGGTCAATATTGCCCGCCGGACTGGCGCTTTGGTCATCTCCAACTTCGAAATCTGCAACTGGTTTTCCAAGCAAGGAGTCAAGACCCATTCCCAGCACCTGGGCGGCGGGTACCAGCACCCCTTCGGTTATCTGAAGCTGACCCTGGCCCTGCATGGGTCTGCTCTGCCGGATGGCAGCTACGGAGGTAACCCAGCCGGCTTCCTGTTGACAACCAACGACAATATAAAAATCTACATAGCCGGAGATACCGGTTTGTTCGGTGATATGCGCCTGATTGGCGAAGAGGGAATCGATTTGGCCATCCTGCCGGTTGGCGATAACTACACCATGGGACCAAAGGATGCCTTACGGGCGGTCAAGTTGATCGAACCGCGCCGAGTTTTGCCAATCCATTACGATACCTTCCCGCTCATCGCCCAGGACTGTAGGAATTGGGCCGAATTGGTCGAGCAGGATACTCCAGCCAAAGTGCACCTGCTCAAACCCGGCCAAAGCCTGGAGTTTTAAAGGAATAGGCGCCCCTGGCTTGTCCGCACAGTGGGTCTGCCTGGGTTCCCATCCGCGCGGTATGCCGGTATCCTGTCTGTGGTGCCAGCCATTTTACTAAAATGGGTCTGCGCATAGGGGGTGTCTCTGCGATTAATGATTCTTCCATACTCAACCCAACTAATTCAATGCCAAGGAGATAAATTGTGAAATCGACCCACGGGTTACCCTTCATCTTTGTACTTATCATCGGTCTGTCCGTGGTCGTCCGAATGGCGGCACCAGTTTCTCCAGCTCAGGCAGGGGATACACCCCCGCAAGCCCGCAGCAATGAACGGGCGGAAACCCCAATTCAACAATTGGACAGCGATGGTGTGTCACTTGAGGCGGTGCAAGCCCGGTTGGATAAAAAATCCGCCGGCTTGCACATCATGCTGCAATTCCATGGTGAGCCGGCCGGCTTGATTTATGCGCGCCATAGAAGTAGTGCCGGCATTCAATCGGCGGCTAACCTGGCTGCAGCCCAGATCGAGCGCATCGAGTCCGTCCAGGATGTGGCCCTGAGCGCCATCCAGCGTAATGCACCTGGCGCGCAGGTGCTCTACACAACTCAGCGGGTTTATAACGGCATCGCTATGCTGGTTGACCCCGCAGACCTGCCTACTTTGAGCCGTCTGCCCGGCCTTAAGGCCATCCAGCCACTGCCATTGCACGAGCCGGGTCATACTTCCAGCGTGCCGCTGATCGGTGCTGCGGAAGTCTGGATGTCACCTTTTTCTAGTATCGGCCAGGGCATCAAAATCGGCATCATCGACACCGGCATCGATTACCTGCACAAGACTTTTTACGGCGATCCATCCCTCTCTGCCACAAATAATCCGACCATCATTGGCGACACCCCTGGGTATTTCCCCGGAGGCATCAAAGTTGTGGGGGGCTACGATTTTGCCGGCGATGATTATACAGGTTATAACCGACCCGCACCCGACCCCGATCCGATGGACTGTAACGGGCACGGTACCCATGTAGCCGCAACCGCGGCCGGCTACGGAGTAACCATGCTTGGTGAAACGTACACAGGGATTTACAGCAACCCGCTCGATTACGATGATTTTCGCATCGGCCCTGGGGTTGCACCGGAGGCTGAGCTGTACGCGCTTAAAGTGTTTGGCTGCTCGGGCTCGACCGCCCTCACTACCCTGGCCATCGAATGGGCGATAGACCCCAATGGTGATGGCGATTTCCTTGACCGCCTGGATGTCCTCAACCTGTCGCTCGGCTCGGATTTTGGCTCCAACGGGGATCCTTCGGCCGAAGCCAGCAACGTGGCTGCTAGAATTGGGATCATCGTGGTTGCCTCAGCCGGCAACAGCGGCGATACCTACTATGCCACCAGCGCACCCGGCGCTGCCACCTGGGCTATCTCCACCGCCTCATCGGTGGATGGGCTGGATTATTTGGACGGCTTTGAGGTGGTCTCCACGCCAGGTGGACACGAATGGATGGTTGGTGTCCACCCTGCTAGTCATTCGGTCTACTACAACTGGGCTGAAGACACGACCGGTGATTTATTTTACCCGCCAACCGGTAATTTGGGCGGATGCACAGAATTTAGCCCCGGTTACTTTTCCGGGAAGGTCGCCTTACTCGATTGGACCCTTATCGCCGGCGGTGGGAACGAATGCGGTTCTACTACCCGGGTCAATAACGCCGAAGCTGCCGGGGCCATCGGTGTATTAATGGTATATCCGTCTCCATATTTACCCATTTCCATTGCCGGGAATAGCACCATACCGGCAACGATCACGGTTTCGACCGTTGGTGATCCCATCAAGGCAGCAATGAACGCTGGGATTGTACGCATTCGCTTAACCGCTGAATTCGATGGCACCCTTAAGCACCTGTTTTCCGGACAAGTGGATACATTGTCCGATTACACATCCCGTGGAGTCCGGCGGGTGGACAGTTTCCTCAAGCCGGATATTACTGCCCCGGGTCAATCGATCTTTTCTGCTCAAGCTGGATCTGGTTCTCAGGGTGTCAACCTAAGCGGCACTTCGATGGCAGCCCCGCATGTGGCGGGGGGGATGGCCTTGCTGCGCGAGATCAAACCACCGACCTGGTCGGTGGCGGAACTTAAAGCTCTGGTGATGAATACTGCCACCCACGACCTGTTCAGCGGATTAAATCGGACTGGCGATCGGTACGGCCCTGGGAGGGTCGGCGCCGGTCGGATAGATATAGGATTGGCAGCCACTTCTCAGGTGATCCTCTACAATGCTGAGGATGAAGGCGCAGTCAGCGTGTCTTTCGGAGTGGTCGAGGTGGTGGGTACTCACACCGCCACCAAAGAGGTCAGAGTGGACAATAAATCCGACTGGAGCTACGATTTCGCTGTTTCTTTCGATTCACGCGTCACCATCCCTGGGGTCAGTTTCCAACTACTGGACGGTAATGGTAATCAGCTCACTTCACTCAGCCTGGCCGGAGGCGAGTCGGCGACCATTAAAGTCATCCTGAGCGCCGATGCCAGCCAAATGACCCACACCCGCGATAACACAGTTGCCGGTGAGCAGGTCTTTCCCCGCCAGTGGTTGAGTGAGGCAGCCGGGTTTATTGTGCTGCAACCCACAGGAGCGCCCCATCCGCAATTGCGCCTGGCGGTACACGCGGCTGCCCGCCCAACCTCCGCCATGTCCGCCATTGAAAACACGGTTACCCTCGACAATCCTACCGGCAGTTTTGTTCTTAACCTTTCAGGCGCGGACGTTTATGTAGGTGTTGGGATGCCTCCCCCCAACCAGGCCTCGATCGTGACCGCCTTCGAGTTGCTTGGGACCAGTCCAGATGAACCCGATGGGGCTGATCCGCCGTCCGTCAACGCTGCCGATATAAAGTATATCGGGGTAATGAGCAACGCCAACCAGGCATCAACCCTTAATAACCCAATTCTGAGTTTCGGCATCGCCACCCATGCACCTTGGAGCACACCCAACGAGGTCGAATTTGACATTTTCATCGACAAGAACCGGGACGGCGATGCCGATTTCATCCTCTTCAACTGGAACTACGGTTCGGCGACCGGTGGCGAAGCCAGCGACGTTTTTGTAACAATGTTGTATGACCTTTCATTGTCGGTTCCAATCCCCCAGCCTTATTTGAATGGGGCAGATCTGATTCAAATGAACACGGTCCCCTTCAACAACAACGTCATGGCCATGCTCGTTTATCTGGCCGATCTTGACCTGGACCCGGCCAATCCGGAGTTCGACTTCTGGGTACAAAGCTACCACCGCGATGCAGTCAGTTATCCAGTCGACATCAGCGAGGTTTACACCTACAACCCGGCTGCTCCGCGGCTGGATACCAGCAGCGACGATTTTACGGGCTTACCGGTGTGGTGGGATTTTAACGGCGAAACGATAACGGTCGATTACGATCTGACGGTTAGCGATACTCCGCTCCAGGGTGTTCTCCTGCTCCATCACTTCAATACGGGCGGCAACAGTGCCGAAGTGATTGCCGTCGATAGAATATACTACGAGACCTTCATGCCGGTTATTTTGCGTTAATTCCCTCGCATTTCAACAACCGGGGCTGTCCTGCGGTAGGCTGCCCAAAAAACAAAGGTCGTTTAAGGCACGGAGGTATAGGTTTTGGTCGTCCTGATCGGTGGTACCTACCCGTGATCGCACCCTGGAAACCCTGCCCTGAGTCCCATTAGGGGGCATCTGACCCTATTATTTCCTCACTCCGCTCTGTATGCTCACTGCCAAATTTCGATTGAATGGCTGGATATGAATGAGCTTTAGGCAAGTAATTGCTTCCCCCATTCAACTGCTCGCTCCAGCTCACCCTCTTTCAACGGTCCTTCCCTTCCGGCGACGAAGAAACCCACCGGCCCGCTGACCTGCACCGCGCCATTTTTTACCAACTGCCTGGCGATCGGCTCGGCGGCGTAGCCAAAAATCTTAACGAACAGGTTCAATACCCAAGAGTTAACATCCCCAAGGGCAATACGGGTATCGAAAGCAGCCGATTTAACCCCCCTCAGTGTCCCAGCAGGGATGCTGGCAAGGAACTTTTTAGTCTCTGGCGAGGCTGAAAAAGCGCGGGTAGGCGAACCCAAAACCAGCAGATCCAACCCGCTTAAATGCTCCGGGTTCACCTGGCTTACCCGCACGACCTCAACTTCGGCTTGTGAGGCAAGGGCGGTGCTAATCGCCTGGGCGATTTTTTCAGTATTACCAAAAAAAGAGTCATAAATAATGAGCGCTTTCATTTGTAGTTCCTTTCTATTTGCTCAGTCTATGTGAAAGTTGGAGAGATTTCCAAAAAAAATGGGGTGAAGCGAGCCCCCCAGACCGGTAATGGCCTGGGTTGAGCTTTACCCATCCAGAGCGCACTCCTGCGAATATCCATCCATCACTCAGGTTGAAGCCGGCCGCGGCGGTCTGATCATGCAATACTGCTTCAAGTCCATACCATCGGCTGACCTTGTGGATACGACCTGAAACCCGAAACGCTCATAAATCGGAACATTCTTGGGGTTATGGGTTTCCAAAATCATGGGGATTTGTTCTCTGTTGCAGCGTTCAATCAGCGGGGCGATCAACTTGCGAAATACGCCGCTCCCGCGCATTTCTTTAGCGATGGCGATGATTTTAATATGGTAATACCTTCCTTTAACAAACTCATTCTGCCAGCTCAAGCTAAGCACCCCGGAGGCTCGCTGGTTATTCTTCTGGATTTTCAAGAGTTCCTTAAATTTAAGCTTCAGCAATGTTTTAACGATGATTTGCAAATCGAAAAACGCCTCGGGGAGGAACTTTTTGTTTTTAGTATCCAGGCCTATCAAGAAAGCTAAAGGGTTGTCGTCGATGAGATATAACTCGCCGTATTTTGAGTAATGGTCCACATGGAGGATCCCATGTTCAAGAATAATTTCTCTCACATTTTCTATGCCATTAAAAAGTTCCACCCACAGGGGGTCTTCCATGAAACTATCGGCCATCGTGGCAGCGATAGCCTTGCGCTTTAAAAAACTAATTTTGGTCATCTTTCGCCTTGATTTCTTTGGGTTATAGGTCGTTTGTATTATAAAGAGAACTCCGCTCCCTGGTCAAGGTCAGGGTTCGAAATCGGATACCTACATCGTATTTTCATTTTTGCCACCGGAGGCGCACCTGATCGGGGGGATTTTTATCAAAAGAAAGGGAGGGGTTGTTGTCCACATTTATTTTTGTGTCGTACATCCCTCTATCGAGAAATTGATAGCTTTTGACTGCCTATAGCGGGTAATATACATTAGCTGAAAATCGATAGGTTGGTGCAGTTTATTATTCCAGCGAGGTTTCACCTTTATGAGCGCGAGCAGCCAGGGAAAATTTTACAATTTATCACTTAGCGAACGGCTGGCCTGGATTGGTGAGCAAACTGGGTTGGATGGAGCCGCGCTGGCGGTTCTTAGCGGCAGTGCCGGTTTATCACCGGAACAAGCCAATCATATGATCGAAAACGTCATTGGACTGCATTCCTTGCCGTTGGGTGTCGCCCTAAATTTTATCGTTAACGGACGCGAGATACTGGTTCCCATGGCGATTGAAGAGCCTTCGGTGGTCGCCGGGGCTTCCTACATGGCTAAACTGGCCCGCTCGAGCGGAGGCTTTTTCACGTCCGCTTCCGCCCCAGAGATGATCGGTCAGATACAGATTATTGACCTGGCGGACCCACCTAGCGCACGTCTGCGCCTGCTGGAAGAAAAACAGGCCTTAATAGATGAAGCTGCGAAAATCGACCCAGTATTGGCCCGGTTGGGCGGTGGTCCACGCGAGATCGAGGTGCGGTTGATTGAAGACTCACCGATCGGGCCTTTCCTTGTGATGCATCTGATTTATGACGTGCGAGACGCGATGGGCGCAAACGCAATCAACACCGCCCTCGAGCGCCTGGCCCCGCGGGTCAGTACGATCAGCGGCGGGAAGGCGCATCTCCGCATCCTCTCTAATTTGGCTGACCGCCGCCTGGCGCGGGCGAGGGTGACCATTAATCTTGATCAATTGGCTTTCGAAAATTACCCTGCCGAAGATGTTCGAGACGGCATCCTGAATGCCTGGGCTTTTGCCGCCGCCGACCCCTACCGGGCGGCCACCCACAATAAAGGGATCATGAACGGGGTGGATGCGGTGGTGATGGCTACCGGCAATGATTGGCGGGCGATCGAGGCAGGTGCCCATTCTTACGCTTCCCGCGGCGGACACTACACCAGCCTGAGCACGTGGGGCAAGGACGATGGGGGCAACCTGGTCGGGACGCTTGAAATGCCGATGGCGGTGGGCATTGTCGGCGGGGCAACCCGCGTGCACCCTACCGCTCAAGCTGCAATCAAGATGATGGGGGTTAAGACCGCCTCCGAGCTTGCCGAGGTCATCGTGGCAGTTGGGCTGGCCCAAAACCTGGCCGCCATCCGCGCCCTGGCCACCGAGGGCATTCAACGTGGGCACATGGCGTTGCACGCCCGCCAGGTGGCCATTGCTGCTGGGGCCAGCGGCGAGCTGGTCCATTTGCTGGCTGACCGCCTGGTGCAGGAAAATGCCGTGCGCATCGACCGCGCCGAGGAGATATTGAAAGAAATCACCACTTAAACTCAGCGACCTCCGGGTCTCTGAAGGGAAAACAAATCGGAGAAATGATGGAAAAACCTGAAACCCAATCCTTGCTGCTTAAACCCACCCGCCCGGTGGGAATCATTGGTTATGGCGCGTATGTGCCCCGGTACCGCCTGCCCGCCGACGAAATTACCCGTATTTGGAAAGGCGGGAAAGGTGGCGGCCCGGTGAAAGAAAAAGCTGTACCCGGCCCAGATGAAGACGTGGTCACCATGTCGATCGAGGCGTCCCGCAATGCCCTCAAGCGCGCAAAAATTGACCCGCGCGAACTGCGCGCGGTTTGGATCGGCTCCGAATCTCACCCCTATGCGGTTAAGCCCAGCTCGACCATTGTAGCCGAGGCGATCGGGGCCTCGACCCACATTCAGGCAGGCGACTGGGAATTCGCTTGTAAGGCCGGCACCGAGGCGATGGTGGCCGCGATTGCGATGGTAGGGGCCGGGATGGGACGCTACGCGCTGGCGCTCGGGATGGATACCGCCCAAGGACGCCCGGGCGACGAGTTGGAGTATACCGCGGCAGCCGGCGGTGCGGCTTACATATTTGGCCCAGCCGAGGAGAGCCTGGCAGTTATCGAGGCCAGTTACTCTTTCGTAACCGACACCCCCGATTTCTGGCGGCGCGCCAACCAACGCTACCCCGACCACGGTCAGCGCTTTACCGGTGACCCGGCTTACTTCAAACACATTGCCAAGGCTGGCGAGCGGATGATGTCTGAGGCCGGCCTCCAGCCCCAAGATTTTCAATATGCCATTTTCCACCAGCCTAACACCAAGTACCCACAGCGGGTTGGGGCGATGCTCGGTTTTACCCCCGAGCAGATTAAAACCGGCCTGTTGGCACCCGTGA
>Ga0208733_100873_pt1 | contig 10469 bp, 10 predicted proteins | sample SubbioR11Jul_8B1_FD_184816 | JGI IMG/M metagenome (GOLD analysis project Ga0208733, IMG submission 184816) | Serpentinite rock and fluid subsurface biosphere microbial communities from McLaughlin Reserve, California, USA - CR11Jul_8B1 (SPAdes) | ecosystem: Environmental > Terrestrial > Deep... | reverse complement strand
TATCCTTTCCCTGTGGGGTTGCTCCCATATTGCCCTCCTTCTATGGATTTTGTTTTCGACGAAACATAAATACCATATTGGAGGGCAATTACTCTTACTCAGGTCTCCTAAATTCTACGTTACTAAGAATTTTGGCCGGATGGATGAAAAACAGTTCTACTGTTATCCGACTGCGGGGGGCGATGGGTTGATCTATTGTGCAATCCGGTTTGAAAAGACGGACATCGTTGTCTTTGACCCGCTAAAAGAGACCAGGATTTCTCTCATCCCTCTGGAGGAGCGAAGATCGGGCTGGCTCAGCCTGACCAGAGGAGAGGATGGAAAGGTCTATGCGAGGCTTCCATCGGGCAGATGGTTTCGTATCGAAGATGGAAAGAATCTCCTTGAGGCTCTGGAGTCGGAGATCCCATTTCCGAAAAGAGGCCTTCCGGATGGACGGCAGTTCCATCTCGTCGATACTAATATTCTCAAAATCCAGAACCCGGCCACGAAAGAGGAGAAGGAGATTCCCCTCAGGCATGAGGCTTCCGGGGCTTTTCTCTTTGTTGTGGGTTTAGGCCCGGATGGCCGGATCTACGGAAGCAGTATGCTTCCCCTGAGGCTCTTTGTTTATAATCCAATAGATCAATCTCTCACCAATCTGGGGAAGGCCGCCCATGCCAGCGGACAGGTCTATTCGATGGAATCTTACGATGGCAAACTCTACCTCTGCTCTTATCCGGCTGCCCGGCTTTCGGTCTATGATCCGAAGAGGCCCTTAAAATTCGGCGATGGAGAAGATGCCAATCCAAGAGACCTGGGCCCCATGGGCGAAGGTCAGGACCGGCCGAGGGCAATGATTGCAGGCCCTCACGGAAAGATCTATATCGGAAGTTATCCTGATTATGGCCTTCATGGCGGCGCCATCGGCGTCTATGATCCAAAGAAGAAGGAGCGGAGGGTCTATCGCCATATCATTCCGAATCAGAGCCTCGCCTCATTAGCCTACCTTGAAAAATTTGATCTTGTTGCCGGAGGAAGTTCGGTTCGGGGCGGTGGCGGGACACGGGCCATTGAAAAAGAGGCGAAACTCATTCTCTGGGAACCTAAAGAGGAGAAGAAGGTCTTCGAGATCGTCCCCGTCCCGGATGCACGGACGATTCTTTCCCTTGCCGCCACTCCTGGTGGTCTGGTTTATGGAGTCACAGACAATGAGAAGGTTTTCATCTTCGATCCGGAGAAGAAGGAGATGAGAAAAATTTTTAATCTCGGCTTGAAACGACCGGTCGAAGTCTCCCTTCAGATGGGGCCTGATGGATTACTTTATGGACTTACCCAGGAGCAGATCTTTTTCATCGAACCCGGGAAAGACCAGGTCCTCCCGATGGCAAAGCCTCCTGTGCCGATCACTTCAGGCATGGCTATTTCAGGCAGAAAGATCTATTTTGGCTCGCATGCCTTTCTCTATGAGTTTGAGATCCCTTCCAATCCTTAACTTCCCTGAATGGAATTTTTAAAAACCTGAAGGCGGTGTTCCTGTTCTTTTAGAAGCTGGTGGGCCTCTTCGATGGGGATGGGATTGAATCGCGCTCGATCTCCTGGCTTCAATTGCGCCACCTTAGCTAAATCAACGGAGATGACAGTGGCGATCTTCGTATAGCCGCCGCTGACCAGTTCGGTCAGGATGATGATCGGTTTTCCATCGCCAGGGACCTGAATGGCGCCGGAGAGAAAGCCTTCTGAGATGATCGATTCCTCCACATCAGATCTTCTCTCGATCTTTGGGCCATCCAGCCTAATTCCCATTCGGTCACAACTGGGAGTCACATGATAGGTTGAAGTGCAGAAGGTCCGGAAACCTTTCTCTGTGAAGTGGTGATCCTGGGGACCGGGAATCACCCTGAGATTTGCTTCCTTTTCAAAGGAGGGAATCCATTCATTCGGAAATCGAAGTCCTAATCGGTTGAGCGGGGGTGGTGAATCAAGTCTGTAAAGAATATCTCCCTTTTTCAGGGGTCTTCCCTCCAGGCCGCCGAACTTTCCGGAGAGATAGGTCGATCTGCTTCCCATCACTTCTGGGACAATGAATCCTCCACTCGCAGAGAGACAAGCGCGACATCCTGATCTGACTTTTTTAAAGGCAACGACATCGCCCTCGATGAGAAGATGGGTTCTCCACATCTCAAGAGGTTCGCCATTGAGGCTGGGGGAGAGGTCTCCGCCGGTGATGGCAATGACGGATTCATTGAGGGCTTTTAATCTTAACCCCATGAGCGTGGTCTCCAGACAGGCTTCATTCCCCTGATTGTTGACCAGCAGGTTGGTAACCCTGAAGGAAAAGGGGTCCAGGGCTCCGGAAGGAGGAACCCCGAACCGGCTATAACCAAAACGACCGGCATCTTGAATAGTCGTCAGGATCCCAGGGTTAATGACTTCGAAGGCTGCAATCTTTTCGATCTTGGGAACTCCTTGGGGTCTGCGCATGAATAACACGAGCAACCAATCCGTTCACCCTGAGCCTGTCGAAGGGCGCCGTTCATCCTTCGAGAGCCTCAGGACGAACGGTTTTTCCGAATGTCCTGAGCGAAGTCGAAGGAAAGGCTCACCGCGAACAGTTATTGGCAAATGCATTTGTTCAAGTTATTTTTACGCAGCCACTTAGTCAATTTTTTTACGTTTTCCATTCCCTAAATTCCTCCTCACTGATCGAATAAAACTGGACGAGGTCTCCCATCTGAAGGAGGGCCGGAGGTTTTTCCTCGGGGTTGAATAATTCGATAGGAGTTCGGCCGATGATCTGCCAGCCTCCTGGACTCTCCATCGAATAGATCCCGGTTTGTTTCTGGGCAATTGCCACAGAACCTTTGGGAACAGAAAGTCTTGGTGTTTTTAACCGCGGCATGATTAAGGTTTCGGGAAGTTCTCCCATGTAGGGATAGCCCGGCATAAAGCCGATCATATAGATGAAATAGGGTTTGCTGGTATGAAGGCGGATCACTTCCTCGGTGGAGATACCACAATGTTTGGCCACATCCTCCATATCCGGGCCATAAGGGCCTCCATAGGCGGCGGGGATTCGTGTCAATTTCGGCTCCGGAAATGAAGTCTCCCGTAGTCCCTCCTCTATCTTTTGCAATCTTTTCTTTAATGGATCGATAGGAAGGGTTAGGGGATTGTAGATGACGAGCAGGGACCGGTAGGTGGGAACGGTTTCGATGATGCCTTCGATGGCCTCTGCCTGAATGGTAAGGGCCATTCTCCTCACCCTATCATTGACCTCATGGCCGATCCCCTCCCCGAATTCAAGGAGAAGTCCGCGATCACCCATGAACAAGTAGAGTGTTTTTTCGTAGAGACCCATAACCAGCCCCATTCCTTCCCCGCATTCGGATATTTTTTCTCCAGGAGCCCCTGGAAGCCAGACGCCTGCTATCTCTTCCCTCAATCTGGTCAGGCTGCTTCTCGCCTACAAAAACCCTGAAACTGCGTACCCAGATCAGACATGTCTTCTCCGTGCTGAGCGACCTGTGCCGAAGCCTCAGGGCATTGCGCATCTTCTCTTCAAGAAATCTCCAGGTCTCCCCGCGGGAGGGAATCTCGCCCATTGTTGGCGTTATATTCTTTGAAAGAAAATAGTCGTATAATCTCAATGCAGTGTCAACCTGTTTTACCTGCCAGTCCTCGTGTCGTTTTCCCGTGTCCGACAGGAACTGTTTCTTCTGTTCACTACTTAAGGAGTTCGTTTAGAAAACCATAACAATCTGAGACCCACTGCAGATAGTAAGGAACATATTGAGTTTTTACCGTCCCTTTCCTGTCCAGAAAGGTGCCTTCATGAATGCGGCAGGTCAGGGGGAGGGCAAAGAAGCTTTGGGCGTATCCGACCAGCAAGGCGATGGCTTGACAGGAGTGGCCGTAAAAGAAAGGCGGGTTCTATCATATAAGCTACACCTATTTGATGAAGAGCAAAACCGAATACGTCGAGGCAGAATTCGTAAAAGACCTCAAACAGCAAATTGCGACTTTCAAGCGATTCAAAAAACTCATGCAACAGTGGACCGATCTCGCTATTCAACACTCGCAGATGAAAATCAAACTTGCAAAGGAAGGTAAAATTAAGCTATCTTGACCATTAAGAACTCGGTACTCTCAAGTATTATTTGTCACGGGGAAGATATTAAAGTTAAAGAAGTGAATGAGGAGATTATAGCCGGCAGTGATATTGTTCATGTTCCCATAAGGACACCTGTTTGTATGACATGCGGGGAGCAGTATTACGACAGGCGAACGATGCAATATTTAGAGGATGCTGAAAATAAGATCAGCAAGGCTGGAGTAAAACTAAAGGAAGTGGGCAAGGTTTTGATTTATGAAGAAGCGAGCCACTCCGCATAACACAGGCCAAAAGCTCTGTATCCAAATGCTTCGCACTTCTTTTAGCCTGCAACCTTTAGCCTGAACACATAACCTATTCACCATCAACCTGCACGATGGCTCCTTCTCCCTGGGCCAATCCTCCACAGATGGAGGCTACGCCGGTTCCTCCTCCTCTTCTTCTCAATTCATAGATCATCGTCAGGAGGATTCTTGCTCCGCTTGCGCCCACAGGGTGGCCAATGGCAATGGCCCCGCCGTTGACATTTGTTTTCTCTAAAATCGATTTCATCTTTTCAGGATCGCCGTTGGATAGAATCTTTGCGCTGACCAGCGGCATGGCGGCAAAGGCTTCATTCACTTCGATCAGGTCTATCTGATCGAGGCCGATGCCGGCCTTCTCCAGAACTTTCTGGATGGTAAAGCCTGGAATGGCTGCAATCAACCTGGGAGTAGTGGCAGTCGCTATCATGGAGACGATTTTGGCCAAAGGCTTAAGGCCCTTCTCTCTGGCCTTCTTCTCGCTCATGATGAGAATGGCTGAGGCGCCCGTATCGAGCCCCGGAGCGTTTCCTGCGGTGACTGTAGGGCTTCCATAGACGAGAGGAAGTTTTGAGAGTTTCTCAAGGGTCGTATCCGGCTTTGGGAATTCGTCCTGCTCCAGAATGATCGGAGGTCTTTTCCCCTGCGGAATCTCAACCCGCATCAACTCCTCCCCTATCACGAACTTCCCCTCTTTAAAAGCCTTTGCATACTTCATCTGAGATCCGTAGGCCCAGCGGTCCTGATCCTCACGCGTTACGCCATACTCCAGAGCCACTTCTCCAGTATCAACAGATACCGGATTAAACCCCTTATAACCCAGTCCGAAGAGGCCATCCCATAATTCGATATTCCCCAGCCGGCTTCCCCAGCGCACATAAGGTGGAACAACCAGAGGAGTCCGGCTCATATTCTCAGCGCCAACTCCTAAGGCAATCTCAATCTCTCCCGCCTTGATCGTCCTGTATCCCAGCCGAACAGCCGCCATGGAGGAGCAGCAGGCGCGGTCCAGCGTAAGGGAGACAGAGTCTCCCGGCATCCCTGCCTTAAGCGTCGCCTGTCTTGCCGGAACATCTGTCTCCAGCCCCACTTCTCCTGGAACGGCGACTCCATAGTAGGTTTCCTCCACCTCTTCTCCCTTCACCTTCACCCTCTGAAGAACTTCACGGATAACCATAGCTCCGAGATCAATGGAAGGGATATCTTTCAGCGTTCCCCCGAATTTCCCGTATGGCGTTCTCACCGCACTCACTACAACGACATCGTTATTTCCCATAGCCTCCCCCTTTCCGCTGCCAATTGAATAAACCGTTTTTTAAAAACTGTCAATAAGAAAGAGCTTCAAAGTTTGGAGTCAGAGGGGTTTTGAAATAAAGATCATACCATCTCGGCCGCCAATTCACCCCTTATGAATCGGTGTTCAGAATTTGTAAACTGAATCAACCTGTTCAGAATATCAAGGGCTTTACCTGAATCAATGGTTTGTTTGGCCAGATCCATCCCTTCCTTGAAATCCCTTGCCCTTCCGGCAACCACAAAGGCGGCGGCCGCATTCAGCGAAACAATATCCCGCTTTGCTCCTTCACCTCCTTTTAGAATGTTTAGGATGATCTCTGCATTCTCCTGTTTTGTCCCGCCTTTGATCTCGTCGATTTTTCTTCTTTTCATTCCGAAATTTTCCGGCTCGATGGCGTAGTTTTTAATTTCTCCATCCTTTAATTCAGTGACTTTCGTCTCTCCGGTGATGCTGATCTCGTCCAGGGTATCCTTCCCATGAATCACCAGCCCTCTTTTGATTCCGAGGTTCATCAAAACAGTGGCCATCGTCTCCGTCAGATCAGGATCATAGACACCCAAAACCTGAACGGTTGCTCCTCCGGGGTTGATGAGAGGGTCCAAAAGATTAAAGAGGGTCCTGATGCCGATCTTCTTCCGGAGGGCGATGAGATGCTCCAGCCCATTGTGGACCAGATGGTCGTGGAGAAAGCAGATGCCCAGAGCCTTAAAACATCTTTCGAGTTGAGTGGGAGTTAAATCGAGGTCGATCCCCAATGCTTCAATCACATCAGCGCACCCGCAGAGAGGAGGAGCGGGTCTCTTCACATATTTGGCCACCTTCAGACCTCCCCCTGCCACAACCAGGGCTGTCGCCGTTGAGATATTGAATATGGCGGTTTCCCCTGAAAAATCTTTTGCCGTGCTCAGTATGGTTTCCCTTTCAACCGTAATCTCCTCCCGGTCCAGACAGACAGCGTTTTCTCCGAAATCCATCTTCAAAGACTTCTCTTTGATCACCCTTGCGGCTTCCGCGATCTCTTCGGGTGTCTCTCCTTTCATCCTCAATGCGGTGAGGAATGAGGCAATCTGCGCACCCGATGCCCTCTTCCCTAACATCTCCTTCATCACTTCTTCCATCTCTCCTGCCGTTAAACTCTCTTTCAAAACCAGTTTGCCAATCGCTTCTTTGATCATCGCTTTTCTCCCTTCATTTGGATTTGTTAGAAAATAGATTCCAATGGCACGAATGAGAACGAATGACACAAATGAGTTTTATTCGTGAAATTCGTTATCATTAGTGTAATTTGCCTAATCTTTCTTGAAATTCGTTCTTAGTAATCATTTTCATCATTCTTGGGTGTCCTCCGGGTATGTTAAATTAGTTAAAAAAAAGGCTATGGGTGGATTCCATAGCCTTTTTAAAAACGAATCTGCAGAGGATGCAGAAATAAAAAGGCCATGGGTGGCAGGGGCGCCGCCCATGGCCTTCGTTCTCAATTCAAATATTTAGAATGGCGCCGGGCAGACCTCCCCTCGATTTTTCCGCCAGCGCCGCCAGTTTATCCTCTTCAACTTCAAAATACGTTTCATTTCCATTCTTTCCTTATGAACTTGTATTCCTTTTAGCAGATTCAAAATGACTTGTCAAGATGGGCGCTCTCTGTTAATCTTTTTTAAAAAAGTTGCTCAGAAAATAATCCTATTATCTCCCTCTCCCCTACCTGTCCGTCGAACAGGTTCTTTGGCAGGCAGGGGAGAGGGTGGGGGTGAGGGGGAAGACAACCTATTCACCCCCACCTCAATCCTCCCCCATCAAGGGGGAGGATAATACTTTCAAATTTTCATCCCTCGAGGGTGACGCAGCCCTCAGGATGAATTTTAAAAGAAAGGACGAACCATGGACCTCTATGAATTGATGATGAAACGAAGGTCGGTAAGGGCATTTCATAATCAGGAGATTCCTGAACCGGTTATTGAGAAACTGCTCGATGTGGCCAATAACGCCCCCTCCGGTGGAAATATCCAGCCCCTCTCCATCATCCTGGTTCGAAGCCCAGAGGGGAGAAGGAAACTGGCTGAACTGGCCGGAGGCCAGCCCTGGGTTAAAAATGGACCTCTCTCGATGATCTTCTGTCTCGACTTCTACCGGGTTAAGAAGTGGGCGGAGATGTGCCGGACCGATTTCAGAGGGGAACAGGCGCTCAACCACTTTCTCATCGCCTATGCAGACCTGATGGCGGCCGCCCAGAATGTGGTCATTCTTGCCGAGGAACTTGGTCTCTGTTCGGTCTACATCGGCTCGATTCAACATGAGATCGATGATACGATAAAATATTTTGAGATTCCCGAATATGTCCTTCCCATGATGGTCCTCACCCTCGGATATCCGAAATCGATTCCCCGGACCATTCCCAAATTGAAAAAGGAGGCCATTGTCCATCAAGAAAAGTATCGAAAGTTAGAGGAGGATGAGATTCGAAAAGCATTCGATGAGAAATACGGGAAAATCGACGAGGACATCGAAAAATATTTGGAAAGGGCATTCATCGAATCCCTTGAGGCGGATAAACAGGAGGCGCCCAGATTTTTAGACCGCGTCAAGAAGGAGATGAAGCGGCTCGACATCCAGAACAACGCCCAGTTCCTTTTTCAGGTGAGATATCCCACCAAAGTGATGGTCCGGATGAATAATCGGATCACCCAATCAATTAAAAACGCAGGTTTTGAAATCTTCGTATAATTCGGTTTAACGATAAAGTTTATGGAAGATTTTATCGATGGGCCATTTGTTTTTGGGGTAAAATAGAAAATTTTTCCATTAAATGGTGGGACTGAAAAATTCAGTCAGAAACCATGTTCTCGCTTTGAGCCTTCAACTATTTTTTTATTTCGCACTCTGCAATCCGAAATCCATTTCTGCCGGCAGGTGAATTTGAATTGACCAACTTTTTAGGCATGACGCCTAACCATCGTCGCTTGTTTCAATTTTCAAGGCCTGCCATCCATCCTCGGGGAAGAATTCATACGCTGTGTTCTAAAAACTGATGAGGGGAAACAATCGAGCATGAAATCCCCTCTTTCTCAAGAGATTCCTTAGCGATGCTCAATAAATCTTTGTCTCCGGTAATTAGAAAATCCGCACCTGTCTCTTTACACAAGGAAAGATAATGATCATCCTTGGCATCTCTTGATAAAACGACATGAGTTGAAATAGAAATGCGCTTCGCAAGGACCAACAACTGCCCGATTTTCTCACGAACAAAGTCAATTTGGTCTCCTGAGAGTTTTTTAGAAAGTCCTGAAATGGTTTCATACAATTCTCGTTCAATCGATGGAGACCAATAAACCTTATGATCTTCCATCGCGCGGACCACTGCTTCTAAAGGCTTACCGCCAAAGGAAGCTGAGATGATCACATTGGCATCGATTACAATCTTAGCCATAAATCTTCTGCCTTGCACGATCAAGAGCCTTTCGGGCATCTTGGGGGGAGATGCCTGCCTCACTCAGAACCCTGCCAATCTCAAGAAGGATGATCTCCGGACTGTCTTTTTCTACAGGAGTAAGGCGCGCAATGGGTTTCTTTCGTTTCATGACAACGATCTCATTGCCTTCATTTAAATATTTAATTACATCCTGTTTGAACTCCCTAACGCCTACAAATTTCATTTGTCTCACCTCCAAAAATAATGTTACCACAAATGTGGGAATAATATAAAATATTTTTATGGAATATGCCAGAAACAACCAGAATCGTCTTCGAGTTTTAAGGGGGTTTGCTGTTGAAACATTATTGGGTAGTGTCCAAAAAGGCAGCAGGCTCAACGGAGATGGCAGGCGACCCAGTGCTTCCCGCCTAAATCCTTAAACTCCGGTTCTTTTACTTTTGGCATGAACAGTACGGCTCTGGACGGCGGCACTTCCCTTTGCCCTCCGGGGAAGAGACCCCGTCTACCGGCAGGCAGACGTTCTGGGTCGGAGACCAAAGGGAGGAAAAATGTTTCCCCCTTTTGAGAAAGGGCTCGACATGCTCACCATCCTGAGCTTGTCGAAGGAGGGGGATGAAGGGGGATTAGATATTTTTTTTTAGAGTTAAAGTTTTCCGTTTATTGTTCGTTGTTTATGGTTCATCGTTCTTCATTCATTGTCTCTATTCTCTATTGATTTTTCTTCGATAATCTTTTCTCCCTATCTCCTTATCTCCCCATCACCCTATCTTGAAATACTGTATCGTCCCGTCCGGATAGACAGCCACCTTCGTGCCATCTCGCCACTCTGCTTTCAGAAGCTCCAGAACTTCCTCCCATGTCTTTGCCCAGAAAATCGAAGGCGCTTTGCCGAAGAAACAGGCTCCCACATGATCCTTGAAAGGTGAGAGGACGATAAACCGTTTTACCTTCGTGGGCAGGGGTTGAGGAAGTTTGAGCCCTCCTTCTCCACATCTTCCAAATTCTCCGAAGAGATAGTGGACCACCTGGCCTGCCGGTTCATTGGCGATAATCACCAGATCGCCCCCTTCCTCTTTCAGTGAAGGAATCCCAATGTACGGGGCAATGACGCATTCGTTTGCCTTGGAATAAGCGTTAACCACTGCGACATCCATATCCCTAACAGGGATCGTTGCATAGGCCTCTTTCGCAAGCTTCATCCCCTCATGATGCTCCAGGATGGGATCGCCAACAAAAAGACCGGCGATCTCTCCCCGGAGATTGAGGATGGTATCGATCTTTACATCAAGCCCTGCCATTTTTGTTGCCTCTTCGATATCGAGGCGGGGAATATTCCCGTCAACCTTT
>Ga0208733_100871_pt1 | contig 10583 bp, 10 predicted proteins | sample SubbioR11Jul_8B1_FD_184816 | JGI IMG/M metagenome (GOLD analysis project Ga0208733, IMG submission 184816) | Serpentinite rock and fluid subsurface biosphere microbial communities from McLaughlin Reserve, California, USA - CR11Jul_8B1 (SPAdes) | ecosystem: Environmental > Terrestrial > Deep... | reverse complement strand
TCGGCGGGGTCAGGACGCTGGCCGTCATACACTCACCGGGTGAGCGTGCGAGCGAGCACGACGGCGCAGCAGGCACGGCGACAACCGCGGACGCTCGCGCGGCCGAGCCGTCCTAGGGCGCGCCGCAGACCACGGGCCCGAGGCGGCAGCGGCGGCCCAGCACCTCGTCACATGTCGCCACCGGCGGAACGAGCCCTTCTGGCACGCCGCACGATTCGCCGGACGCGAGTGCGTGGTACAGGTGGCACAAGGGCATTCCGGCCACATTGTTGAAGCATTCGTCATCGGCCACGCTCGCGAGGTGGCGCTCGATATTGTAGGCGCCGGCGCACCCTAGGGCCTCATCGCCCGAAAGCCACGCATCGATCGCCTCCTCGGACAGCTCGCGCATCGTGACCGGGGTGCTGACCGCGAACGTGCGGGGTCCGTCCGCCCCCAGGGGCATGACGGCGACGCCCGTGACGACCTCGTGCTTCCCCCCGGACAAACGCCGGAGCATCTCGCGTGCAAGCGCACGGTCGCGCGGCTTGCCGAGCACCTCGTGTCCGAGCACCACGATCGTGTCGAGCGCAAGCACCGTTCCCAGGGCACCCTCGGCACGCGCGGCGAGTGCCTTCTCGACCGCCAGCGAGCAAGCGAGCTCGGCGGGCGGGAGGGGGGCGGTGATGTCCTCGGGTGTGTCCACCGCGGTCAGGCTGACGGGCAGGCCGAGCCAACCGATGAGTCGGCGACGACGGGGGGAGGCTGACGCTAGGACGAGGCGAGGATGGTCCATGGGCCGCATGATAGCATCGGGATGGATGACGCTGCATAATCAAAGCGGATGTCGGCCGGGGAAACGAGTCGGTGCATGACTGAGCCAACCCGAGGGACGGAGCGAGCCTCCGAGGCCGCAGAGCGCTTCGTCAAGCAGCTGCTCGTGTGCTACAAAGCCACGAAGCTCTATCCGCCTGCGAGCGATATCCCGCAGCAGAGCGCGAACGACCTCCTCCGCCTGCTCCACGGACTGCTGCGTGATCGTGCCGATGTCCGCTTCCAGGTGACGAAGGACCTGCTGCTGCACAACGCGTTGCCCGTCCTGCCGGAATCGGCCCCTGCCACGGCGTTCGCTCGTGAGTTCTACCATCGGACTCTCGCGGAGGTCCGCTTTCACGCGGGTGTCACGCCGCGGGAGATCGTCGCGTTCCTGCGCGTCCTGCAGGAGGTGCCGGCCTCGATCGTGGCGGCTGGTGGATTCGAGCAGAGGCTTTGGGACCAGCAGGTCGACGGGGTCACCGTGCGCCTCGCATCCTCCAAGATCGTGGACGCCGACCTCCAGGAGATGACTGAGCCACAGCTCCCGGGCGAGGAATGGCCTCCCTCGCGCGCCCGCATAGACGAGCTGATCGAGGCCGCGTACGGCGCGCGCCCCCGGGACCAGCGCATGCTCGTCCGGTTCACCCAGAACCCGCGGCTCGTCTCTCAGTACCTGCGCGAACTCGCTTCCGAGGGTCGCGGCGGCCGCCCGCTCGTCAATCTCATCGCCGGGCGGGTGGTCTCGCTCGCCCGCGTCGCCTTCCTCGAGCTTCCGGAAGACCAGCCCGAGCTGTTCAGGTCCATCGCCGAATCCCTCCTCTCGCTCGATCCGGGCCTGCGACGCGACGTCTTGGCCGAGCGTCTGCTACCCGATTCGCGCGTTGACGAGGCCGTCGCCTCCGTTCTGAGGCAGTTCGAGCTGAGCGAGCTGTGCAAGGCGCTGGCGGAAGGCATGGGCACTGACGCCGTCTCCCGCGACGGACTCTCGCGTGCGATCCGCAACCTCGCAGTGATAACGCTGCACCCCCGGGACGACGTGCTGAGCGCCGCTTCAACGGCGATGCGCGAGGCCGGGATCGATGAAAGCACCGTCAACGCTGTGCTCGACGGAGCGGCGCCCACCAGGCTGTGCTTCTCCGCTGCGGATGCGAAGTCGGACAGCGTCGAGAGCATCCTGCGCCTTGTGGACCTTGCCCCAGTGGCCTCCGAGGCGCTCGATGAGGGAGTCGCCTCGCTCAGGGCCGAGGTGGCCGATGGAGTGACCGACGGCGACATCCTGCTCGGCATGGTCACTCTTGTGACCATTGAGCGCCGCCCTGACATGTTCGCTTCGCTCATGAGCGTCGTGGAGGACGGCCTGGGCCTTCTCCTCGAATGGGGGGAGTACGCCGAGGCGGCGGACGCGGCGGTGGCGCTGCGGTCGCTCGAGCACGACCAGACGCTCGACCGGGCTCAACGGGACCGGGTCATCGATTCGCTGTCGGGTATGGCCCGGCCGAAGTACATGCGCGATGTGGCTGCGGGGGTGAGGCTGCACGAGCCGGGCACGGTTGAGCACGATTCGTGCAAGAAGCTCATCGCCACGCTCGGGGAGCTGTCGATCTCGCCGCTTCTGGAGGTGCTCGCCGACGAGCCTGACATGGCTGCGCGCAAGGCCCTGATCGACATGATCAGCGCGATGGCCGCCGATCACATCCACGAGCTTGGCGAACGCAACAGCGACCCGAGATGGTACTTCGTGCGAAACGTCGTCAGCATACTGGGGTCCACACGCGACCCGGTCGCGCTGCCGCACCTCAGCCGCACGCTCAGGCATCACGACGCCCGCGTGCGGCGCGAGACGATACGTGCGGCGGCCTCCATCCGCGACCGGCTCGCCACGGAGATGCTCGCGGCGGCGCTCGCGGACGAAGACGCTCAGAACGTCTGCCTCGCTGCCCGGTACCTCGGTAATCTGCGCGCCGTGGATTCCGTGCCCGCGCTCGCGGCGGTCGCGCGCGGCGAAGGCCGGGGCAACCGTGAGCCCGCAAGCAGGATCGAGGCGATCGAGTCGCTCGGCTTGCTCGGCACGCCCGAAGCCGAGGCCACGGTCCTCGACATCGCGCGACAGCGCACGATCCTACGGGGCTCCCGGGCACGAGAGGTCCAAAGTGCGGCGGAGGCCGCCTTGGAGGGCATCGCCCGTGGCCGAGGGAAGGAGGCCTCGGGTGTCTGACGACGATCTGCGCGGTGGTCCCGGAGGCCCGGAGGTGCGCTCGCCGCAGAGCGACCTGGACGCTGCGGCAGGCGTTGACCAGGGTCCGGAGCGCATCCATGCTGAGATCGAGGCCGCAGGCGGCCCGCGCTCGTTCTCCGGGAAGCAGGTCCGCCGTGCGCGAGACCTGCTTGCTCGTCTGTATGCCCTGCGCCGCGCCGGCCGGCTCTACCCGCTCGAGCACCCGGCCGTCACCGCCGCGGCTCACGATCTCTTCGCCGTGATCGCGGCGTACCATGCCGAAGGTACCGACGTCCCGCTCACATTCTTCGAGGACGAAGTGCTGCTCGGCGAACAGGTGCTGGCCGAGGACAGCGTGCTGTTCGACCAGCTTATACGGGACATGACCGCCATCGGTGCCGGCACCGTCACGTTTCACCGCGGGCTCACCCCCGATGAGGCGGAGCGGTTCGTGCGCGTTGTGGGCGCACGCTTCGAGGAGGCGTCTGCCGGTGGGGGCATCCGCGAGCTGGCCGAGCACGCACGGCTCCCGCACATCAGCATCAGCGCGGTGAGCGTCGTCAGAGACGATGTCGAAGTGCAGGACGAGGACGCCCGGGAGGCTGCGAAGGCGGTCTACACGAGCGCTCTGGACCTGTTGCGTGAGCTCGAGCGGCTCATAAGGTCGAACCAGACTCTGAGCGCCGGGCACATCAAGGGTACCGTGCGCTCGCTCGTGGACAACGTCTTGCGGAACCGCTACGCGATGCTCGAGCTTTCGTCGCTCAAGAGCTTCGACGAGTACACGTTCTACCACTGCATCAACGTGGCGATCCTCTCTCTCGCGCTCGGCTCCACGCTCACGCGCGACTACCGGTTCCTCTCATCGCTCGGCGTGGGAGCGCTGCTCCACGACATCGGCAAGATGTCGGTCGACATCAACGTCCTCAACAAGACGGCCCCGCTCACGAGCGAGGAGTGGGCTGACATCCGCGAGCACCCGGTGCGCGGTGCGGAGATGACCGCGCTCACCAGCGGGCTGGACCGCGCGGCGATGGTGTGCGTGCTTGAGCACCACATGCGCTACGACCTCACGGGCTACCCGTCGTGCCACCCGCAGCGGCCCCAGCACGTGTCGAGCAGGATCGTGGCGGTCGCCGATGCGTACGACGCGATGACCTCCCGGCGTCCGTACAGCGCGCCGAGGATGCAGGACGAGGCGATGGGCATCATCGTGAGGAACGCCGGGAGCGCCCTCGATCCAACGCTCGTCCGCCTGTTCGTTGACATGCTCGGCTACTTCCCGCCACGCTCACTAGTGCTGCTCAACACCGGCGAAACCGCCGTGGTGGTGAGCCCGAGCCCATCCGACCGTGCTCGGCCCATCGTCCGGGTCATCGCCGAGCCCGGCGGAGTCATCACCGAGCCCTTCGACGTCGACCTGAGCGACCCAGCCGAGGGGCGGGACCGTTCGGTCATGCGCTGTCTGGACCCCACAGGCGCGAACGTGGATGTGGCCGACTTTCTGTGAGCGGGTCCCGCTCGGGGTACGATAGCGTCGCGCCCGCGCGGCGCGCCCCTAAGGAGGCCCAACATGAACGGCAGCGCAACGCCGAGAGTTCGTCCCGCAACAGCCGTGGTGATCGCGATCTTCGTGGTGCTCGTGGCATCGGGGGCCGTCGCCGAGTTCTATACCGATGCGCTGTGGTTCGACGACCTCGGCCAGTCGGGCGTGTTCTGGAGGACGCTCGCGTGGCGCTGGGGGTCCGGCCTGCTCTCAGGCCTGCTCTTCTTCGCGCTGCTCTTCGCGAACCTGCGCATCGCGCGTGCGATGACCTCGAGCGTCACCTTCCGCCCGGTCGACGGTCCTTCAGCGCAGCTCGAGGCCGTGCTGCGCCAGTTCCGGATGGGCGTCGGTCGCCTGAGCGGGACCGTGCTGTTCGGCGTGAGCGCTGTGGGCGCGCTCATCGCCGGGGCGGCCGTTGCGGGCGCGTGGCAGGTCATCGCACTTGCCGTGAATGGCGCTGATTTCGGTGCGACCGACCCGCAGTTCGGTCGCGACCTCGGCTTCTATTTCTTCACCCTCCCCGCGTTGCAGATGGTGAGATCGTGGCTCACAGCGTCTTTGGCAGTGACGCTCCTGCTCACGGCGATCGCGCACCTCCTCAATGGCTCGATACGCCCGTGGGACCACTGGCGAGGCTTCGATCCTCATGTGAAGGGGCACCTCTCGGTGATCGCCGGCCTCATCGTGGTGGTGCAGGCGTTCGGCTACTGGCTCAGCATCTTCGAGCTCAACTATTCGCCTCGCGGGCAGGTGCTTGGCGCGTCGTACACCGACGTGCACGCGCAGATACCGGCGTACACGATCCTCATCGGGATCGCGCTGCTCTCCGGACTCGCGCTCATCATCAACATCCGCTTCCGGGGATGGCGTCTGCCGGCGCTCGCGCTCGGCGTGTGGATCGCCGCGTCCGTTCTCGTGGGGGGCGTGTACCCGGGTATCGTGCAACAGTTCCGGGTCGCACCCAATGAAGTCGAGGCCGAGTCCCCCTATCTGGAGCGGAACATCGCCGCCACGCGGGCGGCCTTCGGTCTGGACGACATCGAAGTGCGAGCTTTCCCCGCGGACGAAGACCTAGTGGCGGAGGACATCGCGACCAACGCGCGCACGATCGCGAACGTGCGCCTGTGGGACCCGAGCGTCACGGTCCAGACCTTTCGGCAGCTGCAGGGTATCCGGCCCTACTACGACTTCACGGATGTGGATATCGATCGTTATGTCATAGATGGCGAGCTGCGGCAGGTGCTCATCTCGGCACGCGAGATGAACGTCACGCGTCTCGCGTCGCAGGCACAGACATGGGTGAACCGGCACCTCGTGTACACGCACGGGTACGGGCTGGTGGTGAGCCCGGTCAACGAGTCGAGCGGCCAGGGACTCCCGCGTTTCATCCTTCGCGACATACCGCCCGCCTCGCAGACCGACCTTGAGCTCGAGCAGTCGGCGTTGTATTTCGGCGAGCAGACGACCGAGTACGTCATCGCGGGAACCGACCTTGCCGAGTTCGACTACCCGGTGGGAGACGCCAACGCGGAGACGAGCTACACCGGGACCGGCGGCATCGAGTTGTCCGACCCGCTGCGACGCGCGGCGTTCGCACTGCGCTTCTCGGCGCCGCAGATTCTCTTCAGCGGCTACATCCGGCCGGACAGCCAAGTGCTGTTCCGCCGCACGATAACCGAGCGCATCGACACGCTCGCGCCGTGGCTGTACCGGGACAACGATCCGTACCCTGCGATCATCGACGGCCGCGCCGTGTGGATCGCCGACTGCTACACCGTCTCGGACCGCTACCCGTACTCCGAGCGCTACAACGGCATCAGCTACATCCGCAACTCGGTCAAAGTCACGGTGGACGCGTACGACGGCACGACCGTCCTGTACGCGTTCGACCCCGAGGACCCGCTCCTGCAGGCGTGGAGCGCCGTCTTCCCCGGGCTGCTCGCGAGCGCCGATGAGATGCCCGCCGAGGTCAGGGAGCATCTCCGGTACCCTGAGGATCTTTTCACGCTACAGGCCGAGGTCTACAAGACCTACCACATGCTGGACCCCAAGGTCTTCTACAACAAGGAGAACGAGTGGGCGCTTCCCGGCGAGGGCGCCGATGGAACGGGAGCCCCGATGGAGCCCTTCTTCGTCTTGATGCAGCTGCCTGGTGAGGCGACCGAGGACTTCATGCTGATGATGCCGTTCACGCCACGGACGAAGGCGAACATGATCGGGTGGATGGCGGCGAAATCCGATTCCGAGAGCTACGGAGAGCGAGTGGTCTACACCTTCCCGAAGCAGCGACTCGTGCTCGGTCCCGAGCAGGTGCTCGCGCGCGTGAACCAGGACCCGGTCATCTCGCAGCAGCTCTCCCTTTGGAACCAGCGAGGCAGCGGGGTACTTTTCGGTAACCTGCTCGTCGTTCCCATAGAAGGCTCCATCGTCTACATCCAGCCGCTGTATCTTCAGGCCGAGCAGACCGCCATGCCGCAGCTGACCCGCGTGATCGTGACGTATGGCGACAAGGTGGCCATGGAGCCCGACTTGGCGAGCGCGCTGCTCGCGGTGTTCGGAGAGGTGGTGGAGGAGCCGCAACCTGGCGGTATCGCCGCCGACCCGGCGCGCGCCGCGGAGCTCTACGAACGCGCGATCGAGGCCCAGCGCGCCGGTGACTGGGCGGCCTACGGTGAGTACCTCGAGCAGCTGGGAGCAGTGCTTGCCGATCTGGCCGGCGAGAGCACGCCCACGCCGGAGCCGTGATCGTGAGCTTTTAGGAGGCGGGCGTCAGGTAAGGCCGATAGTCCGCGCGGAGGTCGCGACAGCCTAGACGTGCCATCTGGCTTCGTAGGCCTTATAGACCTGTTCGAGCATGGCCTGATACTCGGCTTCGGGGTCGATTCCGACGTGATTGTCTGTAGCGATTCGTGGCGGGTTCACGTTGTCTATCTCCACGGGGGCAAGCAGCACGTAGTCGTACGCAACCATATCCGTGCGCGCCGGAGGACGCGTCGGCAGGGCTCGGAACTTTTCTATCGTCTTCTCCGGATCCGATGCTCTGTTGTGGCTGACAGCGTACGGGAACTCGTCCCAAAGGGATGTGTCGCCGGTGGACAAACGAGGAAGGACCCGTCGTGCGGCACAAGATAGTAAACGGAGTGGCGAGGAACGACGTCGCCCGTCCAGTCCACCCAGAACTGCGGGGCAGCCCCGATATCCTTGAAGAGTATCTTTGGTCTGAGCATGTCAGCGAGCGCCGGGGTTTCGTGGAAGGAGTACCCTTCTGAGAGGCGAAGTGCTTTCCACGTACGCGAACTTCTCCGGAGTGATGAAAACGAGGCGCCCACGCGGGGCAAGGCTATTGAGCGCCCGCTCGAAGAACAGCACGCACAGGTCGAACCTTCCACGCGCTGTGGTGAACAACGCACGGTATTGCGATTTCTCGTCCTCGGACAAACCCGTGATCGAGACGTAAGGTGGGTTACCGATGACGTACTCATACTGGGCTGCGCCGCCCAGGAGGAAGCCCATCCCGCGTCTGACGTTGAGGCCTTGTGTCTCGGCGTTTCGGCTGCGGGCCTACCAGTTCACTCGGCGCAGTAATGAGTGACGCCATCAGCCACCCTTCGTCCTCCGGCCTTCGCCCTTCCATTCCTGCCCCCGCCCCGTAGTTGTTACGAAAAGCGATTCTGTGGTAAATTACGCCACCGTGTGCTGAAAGAGGAGGTTGCACGGCGTGCGTGAGCGAGCCGAAGGGCCGCTGCGCGGGACCGGCGACGTGAACCTCCCCGACACGGAAACGTGTGGACGACGCATCGATGGGCATGCGGCGTTCGAAAGGATCACGGTCCACACCACTAACAGCAGAAGCAGTGCTTGACGTGGCCAAGACGGCGGATCGCTCGCAGATCCGCGAGGCCAGGAGCGCGGCGACATGCTTTCCTCCCCCTTCTTCCGTGTCGTCGTCTGCCTTGGGCCGCCGTCTGTCCTGTAGCCGTCGATGGAGGACAGTGTGAAGGTAGCGAGTACGCGGGGCACCGGTTCGGTATCGGCCGCGGTCGCGGTGATCGTCGTATCGCTTGCGGTCTTGACCGGAGCCGGTCTCGTCCCACCCCATTCGGCCTCGGCCGTGGTGCCGGAGACCGGCGGCGCGTTGCGCGCGCTGGCTCCCGCTGAGGAGCCGGACAAAGCCGACGAGATCCGCGAGCCATCAGGACTCGTCGTGGGTGCGCAGAGCGCACGGAGACCGACGAGGATACGGCCGGCGGTCGCACGGACGGCCAGCGGGGCGATAGGGGCACCCGCACAGGCGGCTCCGGCCGATGGCTGGCTGCGGGCCAAAGCGTCCTGGTACGGCCCAGGATTCGTTGGCAACACGATGGCGGGCGGCGGCACACTGGAGTGGGGCAGCATGGTCGTCGCGCACCGCTCCCTGCCGTTCGGGACCCGCATCGAGTTCCGCTACAACGGCAACACCTGCATCGCGGTCGTTCAGGACCGCGGCCCCTTCACGGGTGGCAGGACCTTCGATCTCGGTCCGGGCACCGCGGCCACTCTCGGCTTCTCGGGCGTGGGGACCGTGGAGTACCAGATAGTTCGATAGCGTCTGGAGCCGTGGGCGGCGTGCGGCGTCACTACAGTACGCTGCACGCCGTCGACTCTTGCCGTCGGGTCACGCGACAGGAGTTGGGGTATCTTCGTTACTGGCATGTTCTGGTGTGAGGAGGAATCCATGACGGAGAGCCGTTCGGCTCCTGGAGATCCCAAGTCAGGCATCGAAAGCATCATCGATGCCGTCGCGGACCTGCTCCAAACGCTGGTGGACTGGCTGCGGCAGGAAGCGGCGGCCATCGTTCGCGACAAGATCGTCCTGCCGATCCAAAGGCTCGGACTGACGCTCGCTTCGGCCGCCGCCGCCGCCGCGCTGCTCGTGGTCGGCCTGATCTTCATCGCGGTGGCCCTCTACCTGTTCCTCGCCCGAGCGGTCGGGCATCCGTTCGCGCTGCTGATCATCGGCGGAGCGTACGTGGCGGCCTCTGGTGTATTCCTGGTCATCAAGGCGAGGTCGATGCAGAAGTGAACGAGATAGCTCAGTCTCCCGCCCCTCTCACCATCGATGACGTGCGCCGCAAGGCGACGCATATCCAGGACATGGCCGAGGCCCAAGTGCGGCACATCGCCGCCGACCGGCACGCCCAACTCGTGGTCGCGGGGGTGGTCGTGGTGCTCGCGGCCGTCTCCGTCGCCTACTACCTCGGGACCCGGCGGCGCTGAAGCGCCGCGGCCCCATTCGAGGCGCGATGCGCGTTGACCGTGTCACAGTGCTTCCCGAACGCGTCGATGTGCTGATAACCGTCGGCGGAGCCGAGACGCTTCGGACTTCGGCGGATGAGCGGGTTTCCGAGCGAGCGATGGAGATGCTTCCCGGTTTGGGTCGGCACAGGTGCGACAACAATCAGCGACGCACGTTCGCCGATGAGATCGGGGACACCGAGGTTCCCCATCTGTTCGAACACGTCGTGCTCGAGCTCATGGCGCTCGCGGGCTCACCGCGCAGCCTGAGAGGCGAGACGGTCTGGGACTTCCGCAGGGATGGTGATGGCGTGTTCCGCGTATCGCTCGAGTACGACGACGACCTCGTCTGCCTCGGCGCCATCAAAGCCGCCGGCCGGGTGGTGCGCTACGTGCTCGATGGCGGGAAGCCTCCCGACATCGGTGCCGAGCGCGAGGACCTGCTCGCACTTCGGCGCGTGCCCGCAACCTCGGGCGAACCGGAGGTTTGACCCGCCTTCGCGCCAGTGCTAACGTTGCTTGGCAACCTCGGCTGGGGCCGAGGCGCAGATGAGGTGGACGTGAGGGAAGAGGGCGCCATCAGCCCAGCCACCCCTCCGCAGGTCCCCCGCCAGGCCCTCTCACGTGAGCGGCGGAAGCGGGCGGCGTTCCCGCCGTTACCGGGAATAACGAGGTCCGGCGAGCATCATGTTTCGAAGCGCCGGACGAAGACAGGTGGTACCGCGGCGACCCTCGCCCTGTCGGCAGGGTCGT
>Ga0208733_100868_pt1 | contig 10596 bp, 8 predicted proteins | sample SubbioR11Jul_8B1_FD_184816 | JGI IMG/M metagenome (GOLD analysis project Ga0208733, IMG submission 184816) | Serpentinite rock and fluid subsurface biosphere microbial communities from McLaughlin Reserve, California, USA - CR11Jul_8B1 (SPAdes) | ecosystem: Environmental > Terrestrial > Deep... | reverse complement strand
CCCGAGCCATGCGCGAAGATCACGAGCGCCCGCGAGCCGAGCGGCACATCCAGGTCCCCCGGAAGCGTCGCGGAACCCGCCTGGATGTCGAGCGTGGCGTTCACGCATCGTGCATGCCCGCCTGGGGTGGAATCGAAACGTATCGCCGATCATGCCCCCGCGAGCAGGTCCTTCACAACCTTCGGGTCCGACAGCGTCGACAGGTCACCGAAAGCCTCCATCTCGCGCTCGCCCGCCGCGATCTTGCGCAGGATCCGGCGCATGATCTTTCCGCTGCGCGTCTTGGGCAGGTCGTGCGCGAACTGGATGTGATCAGGCTTGGCGATCGGCCCGATCATCTTGCGGACGTGGCCGGCGAGGATCGTTGCGAGGTCGTCACTGGCCGTGTAGCCATCCCGCAGCACCACGTAGGCGTGGATACCCTCGCCCTTCACAGAGTGCGGGAAGCCCACCACGGCCGCCTCGCTCACGCTCTCGTGGCTCACGAGCGCGCTTTCAATCTCGGCGGTGCCCATGCGGTGACCGCTCACGTTGATGACGTCGTCCACGCGACCGAGCAGCCAGAAGTCTCCGTCGGCATCCACGCGGACGCCGTCTCCAGTGAAATACCGCCCGGGGAACCTCTCGAAGTACTGCTCGCGCAGCCGCTTGTTTTCGGGGTCGTTCCAAGTGGCGCGCAGAATACCCGGCCACGGCCTCTTGATCGTGAGATAACCGCCATCGCCCGGCTCGGCACGTCTACCGTCCTCTTTCACCACTTCGGCCACTATGCCGAAGAACGGCCACGACGCCGAGCCCGGCTTGAGCGGAGTGGCCCCCGGGAACGGTGTGATGATGAAGCCGCCCGTCTCCGTCTGCCAATAGGTGTCCACGATCGGCGTCTCATTGCGACCGATGGTGTCGTGGTACCACTCCCACACCTCGGGGTTGATGGGCTCGCCCACCGTGCCGAGCAGCCGCAAGCTGGAGAGGTCGTAGCGCTGCGGCCAGCCCGCGCCGTGGCGCATCAGCGCGCGAATGGCCGTTGGGGCGGTGTAGAAGATGTTCACCTGGTACTTCTCCACCACCGCCCAGAAGCGTGCGGGGTCCGGGTACGTGGGGATGCCCTCGAACATGAGCGAGGTGGCCCCGGCGGCAAGAGGCCCGTAGACGATGTAGCTGTGGCCGGTGACCCAGCCGATGTCTGCGGTGCACCAGTACACGTCCTCGTCACGGTAGTCCATGACGGTCTTGAAGCTCATCGCGGTGTAGAGCAAGTAGCCGGCCGTGGTGTGCACGACACCCTTCGGCTTGCCCGTGGAGCCCGACGTGTAGAGGATGAACAGCGGGTCCTCGGCGCCCATCGGCTCGGGCGGGCACGGCTTGCGCACCTCAGGCGCGGTGACCTCCTGGTGCCACCACGTGTCCCGGCCCGGCTCCATGTCAACTTCGCCCGCGCCACGCTTGACCACGATACAGCTTTCCACGCTCGGGCACTCGAACAGCGCCTCGTCGGCAGCTGCCTTGAGCGGCACCTTGCGGCCGCCGCGGATGCCTTCGTCCGAGGTCACGAGCATCTTGGCCCCGCAGTCCTGGATGCGCTCGCGCAGGGCCGCCGACGAGAAGCCGCCGAAGACCACCGAGTGGATCGCGCCGATGCGCGCGCACGCGAGCATCGCGATGGCCAGTTCGGGGATCATCGGCAGGTAGATGGCAACCCGGTCGCCTCGCTCGATGCCCTTCTTCTTGAGCACGTTGGCAAAACGGCTGACGATATGGTGCAGCTGCTGGTAGGTGAAGATGCGTGAGCTGCCGTCGTCGCCTTCCCAGATGAGTGCGGCTTTGTTGCGGCGCCAGGTGGTCAGGTGGCGGTCGAGACAGTTCGCCGAGACGTTGAGCTGGCCGTCCTCGAACCAACGGATGTCAAGCGTGTTGAAATCGCCGCTTGCGACCGTGGTGAAAGGCTTCATCCACTCGAGCTCGGCGCGGGCGGCATCGCCCCAGAAGCCCTCAGGGTCCTCGACGGAGCGCCGGTACAGCTCCTCGTACGCGGCGCGGTCACGCACCACGGCCTGCTCCGCGAAAGCCTGCGGCGGCGGCACGACCGTTTCGCCCGCCCCAAGGTGCTCGATGCTCGCCCGAGACTCCTCAGACATCCCGCCCCCTTTGCCGTAGGCTCTGGTCAGGCTATTCCCCATGCCCTGACGCCTTGTCGTGTACGATACGGTTACCGCGACGCGAGGGGAACATCGTGAGCCTGATTGCCCGCAAGTACGACGACTTGCTGAACCGCCTGTCAAACCTCGGTAGCGCGCTCGTCGCGTATTCGGGCGGCGTCGATTCCACGCTGCTGGCGTTCGCCGCGCATGCAGTGCTCGGCGAGAAGTGCCTCGCGGTGTACGCGATCTCCGATGTCACCCCGCAGCCTGAGGCGGACTCGGCGCGCGCAACGGCGATACAGCTCGGCTTGCGCCTGCAGGAGACCGAGACCTACGAGCTCGCCGACCCTCGCTTCCAGGCCAACCCGCCGGACCGGTGCTACTACTGCAAGATCGAGATGTTCGGGCTGCTGCGTACGATAGCCCAAGCTCGAGGGATCGAGTGGGTGCTCGACGGCACCAATGCCGATGACACTGGCGACCGCCGTCCTGGCAGACGCGCGGCCGTCGAGTACGGGGTAGTGAGCCCGCTGCTCGAGGTGGGCCTTCACAAGGACGAGATCCGTGAGCTCGCCCGCGAGCTCGGGCTGCCCAACTGGGACAAACCGTCGATGGCGTGTCTCGCATCGCGCTTCCCCTACGGCACGCCCATCACCGAGCGGCTTCTCGAGCAGGTGGCCCAGGCCGAGGTGGCGGCCCGTGCGCTCGGGCTGCGCCAGGTGCGCGTGCGCGCGCACGGCGACGTGGCGCGGCTCGAGGTGGGACCCTCGGAGATGGAGCGCGCGTTCGCGCTGCGCGACCAGCTTTCGGCGGCCCTCAAACAGGCCGGCTTCAACTTCGTGACGCAGGACCTCGACGGCTACCGCTCGGGCTCCTTCGACCGCAGCCTTCCCGAGGACGTGCTGAAGTCGCTCTAGGCCGCGCCGCCGGCCTATGCCACCAGCTCGCGCAATGCCGCACGGAGGGCCGCGGGCATCCGCTCCCGCATGCGGGCGGGGTCTCCCATCCTCTGCGCCAGGATCCGTGTGGTGAACGGCTGCGCCGTAGCGACGATGTCGATATCCGGATACAGCGCCCGCGCCACGCCCTCCACCGTGGCCAGCGACTTGATGAGCAGCCCGTAGCCGCTGGGAATCCTCACGCCATGGCGGCCCAGCAGCTTCAGGAATCCCAGACCGAACAGCGCGAAGTCGCGCGTCCCGTCTCGGCGCGTGGTGCCGTCCAACAGCTTCCCCAGCCCACGGCGCACAGCCTCGATGCGATCGGGCGGCACGTGCACGCCGAGCTTGGCCGAGTAGGTGAGCGCGCGGTCCGCGTCACGGTAGACAAGCGCCGCCATCACCTGCGTGATGTTCATGCGCTCCTCGGGGGTGAGATGGCCAACGATGCCGAAATCGAGGTATGCGATCGTGTCGTCCGGGGTCACGAAGAGGTTCGCCGGGTGCAGATCCGCGTGGTAGCGCCCGTGCACGAACACCTGGCGCATGAATGCGGTGGCCCCATGAACGGCCAGCCCACGACAGTCCACCCCTCCGGCGCGCGCCGCTTCGAGCTCTGTCAGGCACCAACCGCGCATGTATTCCATGGTGAGCACACGGGCGGTGCTTCGCGGCCAGACGATGCGCGGGGCCACCACGCGCGGATCGTCGCGGAAATCGAACCTGAAGCGGTCGGCGAAGCGGCCCTCCTGGCGCAGATCGAGTTCGCGCTCCACGGTCGCCGCGGACTCGTCGAGCAGCGCCACCGGATCGAAGCGCCGGGCAAGCCCGGTTCGCGCAAGGCGCACCGCCAGCCTTCGCACCACGGCGATGTCCGCGCGGATCGACTCGGCCGCACCCGAGCGCACGATCTTCACCACGACGTCGGCGCCCGCGGACAGCGTCTCGCCCCACACCGGGCGGTACGGGCGAGCGAGCGTCGCGCGATGCACTTGGGCGACGGACGCCGAGGCGAGCGGCACGTCGTCGAAGCTGGCGAAAAGCTCCTCGGGCTCGGCTGCGAACTCGGCGGCGATCACGGCGCGGATCGCGTCGGCGGGGATCGGCGGCACGGCGTCTTGCATGCTGCGCATCTCGGCCACGATCTCCTCGGAGAACTCGTCGGGCCGTACAGAGATGAGCTGCCCCAGCTTCACGAACGCCGGGCCGAGCTCCTCGAATGCGCGGCGCATGCCGCGGGCCCAGGCGGCACGCCGGACGCGCCCGGGCGCGAGTCCGAAGTGGGCGGCCGGCACCTCGGCGAGCAGGTACTTCGCAAGAACGCGCAGGACGGTCGATCCCCGAGAGGCCACGGCGCCCTCCTAGCCGATCTTGCGAACGAGCGTCTCGAGCAGCGCCTCGATGCTGTCGAGCCTGCCGCGCAGCTCGGCCACCTCGAAGCGGATCTCCTCGAGCACGGGATCCGAATCGCGCTCGGCGGTCGGCTCCTCGCCGCGCGCACGCGCCTCGAGCGCCCGCTTGAGCCGCTCCTTCTCCTCTGCCACCATGGCGGCGAGTCCGTCCACGAACGCATCGGAGCCTCCGCCCATCCCCTCCGCCCCGCCGGACTCGCCCCGGGCCACCGCAGCCTTCAGGCCTTCGTCGGCGGCCTCGTGCGTGAGCATCCACGCTGCGAAGAACCGCATCACATCGTCGGTCATGACTCACCCCCCTCGGCAAAGATACTCATCGCATCACAGGGTAAAGTAAACAGCTACCGGGAGCGGAGCAGGCGAAGCCCGTTGGCGATGACGATGAGCGCCACGCCGGTATCCGCTAAGACGGCCATCCATAAGGTGGCCACCCCGAAGACCGCCAGTACCAGCACGACCGCTTTCGCGCCAAGCGACAGCACGATGTTCTGACGGATGTTGGCCATGGTGCGCCTGCCGAGCGACAGGAACTTCGGGATGGCCGAAAGGTCGTCGCGCATGAGCGCCACATCGGCTGTCTCGATCGCGGTGTGGCTGCCCGCCGCTCCCATCGCGATGCCGATATCCGCAGTGGCGAGCGCGGGGGCGTCGTTCACGCCATCCCCCACCATCGCCACGACGCCGTACTGCTCGCGCAGCGCGCGCACCGCGGCGGTCTTGTCCTCGGGCAGAAGCCGTGCCCGGAACTCCGACAGGCCGGCCTCCGCAGCCACTCGCGCTGCCGCCCGTGGGTTGTCGCCGGTGAGCATCACCACGTGCTTCACGCCCGAATCGCGCAGTTCGCGCATCGTCTGGGCCGCGGCTGGCCGTACGGCATCCGCGATGCCGAGCATCCCGAGCGCCCGCGACCCCGTGCTCTCCCCCTGAAACACCACGAGGACGGTCAGCCCCTCGCCCTCGAACCGCTCGGCGTGCTCCAGCAGGCGCCCGGGGTCGACGCCGAGGTCGGTGGCGTACCCCACGCTGCCGACGGAGACCGGCGCGCCGTCCACGGTGGCGGAGACTCCCCGGCCCGGGGTCTCCCGCACGCAGGTGACAGCACGTCGTTCGCCCGCGGAGGCCGCCGCCACGACCGCCGCCGCGAGCGGGTGGTTCGAGTGCGCCTCCACCGCGGCCGCGAGCTCCAGCACCTCGCGCTCAGGCACCGATGCGAACAGCGCCACTCGGGCCACTTCGGGGCGCCCCTCAGTGAGCGTCCCGGTCTTGTCGAAGACCACAGCGCGTACCCCGCCGGCCATCTCGAGGAACGCTCCGCCTTTGATCAGCACCCCGTCGCGGGTGGCGCGCGTGATGCCCGAGACGATCGATACCGGCGTGGAAACCACGAGCGCGCACGGGCAGGAGACAACGAGGAGCACGAGAGATCGGTAGACCCAGTCGCGCCAGGCCTCGAACCCGGCCCACAGCCCCGTGGCTTCCCCGACAAGCGGCGCGCCGACGGCAAGCGCCACGGCGCCGGCGATCACTGCTGGGGTGTACACGCGGCTGAACCTGTCCACGAAGCGCTGCACCGGCGCCCGGCTTGCCTGAGCGGCTTCGACCAGGTGCACGATGCGGGCGAGCGTGGTGTCGCTCGCGGGAGCGGTGGTGCGTATCGCCACGAGCCCCGAGGTGTTGAGCGTCCCGGCAAAGACCGGGTCGCCCGGCGCGCGGTCCACCGGAACGGACTCGCCGGTGATCGGCGACTCATCGAAGGCCGACGCACCCTCAATGATCTCACCGTCGACCGGCACCCGCTCTCCGGGGCGCACCACCACCGTCTCGCCCACCCGCACCTCGGCGGGCGCCACCTCGACCTCGGTCCCGGCCCGGCGGACGCGGGCGCGGGCGGGTGCGAGGTCCATGAGCTCGCGGATGGAGCGCCGCGTTCGGGTGAGGGAGCGCGCCTCCAACATCCCGCCGAGGGCGAACAGGAAGATTACCGTGGCGCCCTCGCCCCATTCCCCGATGGCGGCCGCGCCCGAGACGGCGATCGTCATGAGCACGTTCATGTCCAGCGTGCGCGCCTGGAGCGATGTTGCCGCCCTGCGCCAGGTGATCCTGCCACCGGCAAGGATCGCCACGAGGTACGCGAGCGCGGAGGGCACCTCGGCACCAAACGCGCCGAGCAGCCATCCCAAGAGGATGAAGAACCCCGAGAGCGCGACGCTCACCTCGGCGTGGTGCGTGGCGAGCCACCCCTGCGGCGAGGCCGCGACCGGGTGTGCCCTCTCCGCCTCGTCAAGCGGCTCCACGCCGTGACCCGCGCCGACAACGACTCCGATGGCCTTCGCGCGCGGGTCGTTGCCGGTGTCGTACTCGAGCACCAGAAGACCGCTCGCGAAGTTCAGATCGGCCGAAAGGACGCCGGGCAGTTGTCGTACGGACTTGGCCACGGTCCGCGCGCAGTCGGGTCAATCGAGTCCTGTGACACGGTAGGCCGAGTGGGACACGCGGTCCTCGGCCTCGAGCGCCGCGTGCTGGACGAGCGATTCGAGGTCCTTCAGGCTGATCTCGGAGGGGTCGAAGGTCACCGAAAGCGTGCCGCCTTCAAGGTCGCACTGCGACGCGCTCACTCCCCGGTGAGCAGTGATGCGCTCGCAGACGCGCGCCGCGCAGCCCGAGCAGTAGTACGGGCCTTGCAGCAGCTTCGTCAGGTCGAATGTGTGGGTGAGCGGTCGGAACATGCTCCCTGCCGTTCTACGCGACGTCCCGCCTGGTGAAGATCACGACAGCCCCAGCGAGCGTGACCGCGGCAAGCATGCCGTAGAGCCACCATGACCCCGCCGGGATCGCCTCGCCGTTGATCATCTTTCCCGGCTGCCAGTGACTCACCACGTTGATCGGGTCGAAGACCTCGGCCGCCTCTGAGACGTTCGAGACAAGGTCTGCCGTCCACAGCGTCACCAGCACGCCCGCTGCGATCGCACCCGCGCGACCGGCGCTTCGGAACACTGACGACAACAGCATCGCGAACCCTCCCACGGCGAGCATGAACATGGCGCCAAAGGCGAACAGCTGTAAGAACACCGTAGCCTCAATCTCCACCTCATACCTCGGGCCGAACACCTGGATCGGCACGAACGTGGCCGCCGAGAGCAGCAACGCGTAACCCACCAGACCGGCCGCCTTGGTGATCGCGTACGACAGGCGCGACACGGGCTGGGAGAGCGCGAACTCCATCGTGCCGTCACCGATCTCGCCCGCGAAGGACTGCGCCGCATAGACGATGACCGCAGAACACACGATGAGCATCCACATCAGCCCGAGGTACTCGGTCTGCATGAACCCGCCGAGAGTGTCGAAGCCGAGGTCCTGCCCGCCGAAGACTGCGATGATCTCCTGCGGCATCCGCTCCAGCAGCTCTTGATACTCGCCTTGAGAGAACACAGGGTAGAGCCACACCATGAGCCACGAGTAGAGTACGAGGCCGACGGTGAACCAGAAGGCGGATGCCCGGTTACGGTGCGCGGTGGCGCGCAGTAGCGTGAGGTTCATCGCGCCTCCCCTCCCATAGGATCCGGCTCCCGAGCGGCGCGGCCCTCGCGGTAGTGCTCGAGGAAGACGTCCTCGAGGCTCGCGCGCTGCATCTGGACGTCGACCACATGCCGTGTTGCCAAGCGCTTGAGCACCGCGTCCACCGCGTCGCCCTTCACGCGCGCCTTGAGGACGTCCCCGCCGACAACGGTGACGTTGTCCACGCCAGGGAGACCGGCGAGGAGTTCCGCCTCCGTCGGCTGGCCGAAGCGCACCTCGATCTCACGCAGACGCTTGCCGAGCAGCGCCTGAACGCTCTCCTCGGCCACCAGCCTGCCCGCTCGGATGATGCCCACGCGGTCGCACACGCGCTCCACCTCCGAAAGTACATGGCTCGAGAGGAACACGGTTCGGCCGGCCGCAACCCGCTCGTCGAGCAGGCGGTAGACCGTTTCCTGATTGAGCGGATCGAGTCCGCTCGTGGGCTCGTCCAGAATGAGCAGCTCAGGGTCGTGCGCCATGCCCAGTATCAGAGCAAGCTTCTGCTTGTTCCCCTTGGAGAGCTCCTTGACCCTTTTCGAGGGATCGAATACGAACCGCTCGATGAGATCCTCGGCGAGCCTGCCCCGGCCTCCCCGGAAACCGGCAACGTAGTCCAGATGCCAGCGGCCGGTCTCCTTGTCGTACAAGCGCACCTCTCCCGCAACATACCCGATGCGGCGGCGCAACCCCGTCCCGTCCAGCGACACCCGCTCGCCCAGAACTTCCGCGGTCCCGGACGTGGGCTTGAGCATGCCCAGCAGGCACCGGATCGTCGTGGTCTTGCCCGCCCCGTTCGGGCCGAGGAAGCCGTACACCGCGCCCGCGGGTACGCGCATCGTCAGACCCTCTACCCCTCGCGTCTTCCCGTAGAATTTCGTGAGCGACGCGGTCTTGATGACATCTCCCATGCGTCTCCCTTCCGTCACACCCGCGATATCCTCACCGTTTCCGTTTGCGTACCCCGTGCGCGCTGCCGCGACGGGTCCCCTGTCGGAGGCGGGCGAGAGCGTCGCTGGTGGTGCTGGACTCCACTTCTGCCTTGAGCTTCACGACCTGGTCGCGCAGGCGCGCGGCCGACTCGAAATCGAGTGCCTCGGCCGCTTGGTGCATGTCCTCCTCCATCGCCGAAAGGACGCGTGCGAGCTCCTCGCGCGGCAGCCGGCCCAGCTCGGCGGCCACATCCACGCTCGGCTCCAAGCCCACCTCCTGCTCGCGGACGTACTGAGCGATGTCGTGGATCGCCTTGCGGATCGTCCGTGGCTCGATGCCGTGCTCGGCGTTGAACGCGACCTGAAGCGCCCGGCGTCGCTCCGTCTCGTCCATCGCGGTGCGCATCGAGCCGGTGACCTTGTCGGCATACAGGATCACCTCTCCGGACACGTTGCGGGCAGCGCGGCCGATCGTCTGGATGAGCGAGCGATGGTTGCGCAGGAAGCCTTCCTTGTCCGCATCCAGGATCGCCACGAGGGAGACCTCGGGCAGATCCAGGCCCTCACGCAGCAAGTTGATGCCGACCAGGCAGTCGATGACGCCCGCGCGCAGGTCGCGCAGGATCTCCACACGCTCCAGCGTGCCGATGTCGGAGTGCATGTACCGCACCTTGATGCCGTGCTCGAAGAGGTGATCGGCCAGGTCCTCGGCCATCTTCTTCGTGAGTGTGGTGACAAGCGTGCGCTCATCACGCTCGGCGCGCTCACGCACCTCCCCCATCAGGTCGTCGATCTGCCCGTGCGTGGGCCGCACCTCGATGCCCGGGTCCACGAGACCGGTCGGGCGGATGATCTGCTCCACGACACGCACCGATGTCCGCAGCTCGTAGTCGCCGGGGGTCGCCGAGACGAAGACGGTCCGCGGAACGCGCGCGCGGAACTCGTCGAACTTCAGCGGCCGGTTGTCGAGCGCGCTCGGCAGGCGGAACCCGTGCTCGACAAGCGTGAGCTTGCGGGAACGATCGCCCTCGTACATGCCGTGCAGCTGCGGGATGGTGACGTGGCTCTCGTCGATGACGCACAAGAAGTCGTCGCCGAAGTAGTCGATGAGCGTGTGCGGCGGCTCGCCCGGCGCGCGGCCATCGAGGTGCCGCGAGTAGTTCTCGATGCCGTTGCAGTAGCCTATCTCTTCGAGCATCTCGAGATCGTAGCCGGTGCGCATCTCCAGCCGCTGGGCCTCGAGGAGCTTGCCATCCGCCTTCAGCTGCACGAGCCGGTCGTGCAGTTCGTCGCGGATCGAGCCCACCGCTGCGCGCAGTTTGTCCTTCGGAGTCACGTAGTGGGTAGCGGGCCACACCGGCGTGGCGTTGAAGCGATTCAGCACCTCTCCGGTGAGGTGGTCCACCTCCGTGATGGCCTCCACCTCGTCGCCGAAGAACTCCACGCGCAGCGGACGATCGGCGTAGGGCGGGAAGATGTCGAGGACGTCTCCGCGGACCCGGAAACTGCCGCGCTGCAGCTCGTAGTCGTTGCGGTCGTACTGGATATCGATGAGGTCGCGGATGAGCTGGTCGCGATCGTAGAGTGCGGCCTCGGCAAGGAACACGGCCATTCCAGCGTA
>Ga0208733_100867_pt1 | contig 10606 bp, 10 predicted proteins | sample SubbioR11Jul_8B1_FD_184816 | JGI IMG/M metagenome (GOLD analysis project Ga0208733, IMG submission 184816) | Serpentinite rock and fluid subsurface biosphere microbial communities from McLaughlin Reserve, California, USA - CR11Jul_8B1 (SPAdes) | ecosystem: Environmental > Terrestrial > Deep... | reverse complement strand
TCGGTGAGCACGAGCGCGAGCAACACGAAGGCCAGGATCGCCACCGCCAGACGCAGGCGGTAATCGCGAAACAGCGTCCTAACCGAGAAGCTCGTCCCGGAGGTGTACACAACGGCGGCGACCTGCCCGTCCACGAGCACCGGCATCGCGGAGTGGAGCTCGATCCGCGCGTCGTGCGCCATCCGGTGCGCCGTGGCGCGCCGACCGGCAAGCGCCTCGGCCACCTCGGGCGTGCCGGCGTACCGGGCGCCCACTGCGGCGGAATCCGCGGAGTCGGCCACGGCCTGGCCGCTGCCGTCGAGGACCCTGACGCGGGATGTGATCGAGGGGCCAGTGGCGGCCAAGGCGGTGTGGAGCGCCTCGGCGCCCTGACGCGAGATCCCGGACCGGCCCGCGGCGTCCAGCTGCGAGCCGAGGACAGAGGCCACGACGACGCTCTCGCTGATGACGCGCTCTTCGAGCTTGCGCAGGCCGTACGATTCGAGTTCGGTGAGGAAGTACGCCGACAGACCGAGCGCGGAGGCGACCGCCACCACGAGGAACGCGCCGAGGAGCCGGATGCGGATCGACGAAGGCATCGGTCTACACGGCGAGGCGGTACCCGTAGCCGCGGACCGTCTCGACCACCGCCGGGTCGACGCCTGCCGCGGTCAGCTTGTCGCGCAACCGCTTGATGTGGGTGTCCACGGTCTTGGTCTCCACGACGTACTGCCACCCCCACGCCTCCCGAAGCAGCTGCTCGCGGGAGAGCACCGTTCCCGCGTGGCGCATCAGGCAGGCGAGCAGTTCGAACTCCCGTGGCGTGAGGTCGATCCCGGCGTCGCCGAAGCGGGCTACGTGCGACCCCTCGTCGAGCACGATCCCCGAGGCCTCGAGCGGGCCTTCATCGCGCGGGGCCCCCGCGCGCTGTCCGCTGCGCCGGAGCACCGCCTTGACCCGGGCGATCAGCTCCCGCACTCCGAAGGGCTTGGCGAGATAGTCGTCGCCGCCGAGCTCCAGGCCGACCACCTTGTCGAGCTCGGTGTCGCGCGCCGACAGGAACAGCACCGGGGTGTCGTTCGCCTCGCGGACGCGCCGGCAGACCTCGTAACCGTCGATGCCGGGAAGCATGATGTCGAGCACGATGAGATCGAAGGGCGCACCCGTGGCAAGCGAGATCGCCGAGTCTCCGTCGGCGGCCGTGGTCACCTCGTAGCCCTCCTTGCGGAGGTTGTACGATACGAACTGAAGGATCGATTCTTCGTCGTCCACGACGAGTATGCGCGCGGGCGTCGCCATCACATGCCTCCCCCAAGTCGAGGTCATCTGCGATGATAGCACCGGCCACAGGGGGGCCCAGTGGCTGTTGCCGGGTCGTCATGCTCCCCAAACAGCACGAAGGAGACGCGCTCGTGATACTGGCGGTGGACATAGGCAACACGCAGACCGTCCTCGGGCTCCTCGGCGAGGACCTCGACATCGAGCGGCGATGGCGCATCTCCACCGCCCCGTCGCTTACCGCTGACGAGATCCGCGTCAAGATCGCCGCGCTCCTCGAGCTCGAGGGGTACCGGTGGGAGGACGTCAGCGGCGTGGTCGTCGGCTCGGTCGTGCCCACGCTGACCGCCGCCTACGAGGAGCTGGCCGAGCGCGCCTGCGGCTGCACGCCGCTCGTCGTCGGGCCGGGGGTCAGGACCGGGCTACCCGTGGCCTACGACAACCCGCACGAGATTGGCGCCGATCGGATCGCGGATGCGGTCGCGGCGGTCGCCGAACACGGTGCCCCGGTCATCGTCGTGGATTTCGGCACGGCGACGACCTTCGACGTGGTGGACCGCAGCGGCGCCTATCTCGGCGGAGCCATCGCCGCGGGCATCGAGACGAGCGCCGAGGCTCTGTTCCGCCGCGCCGCGCGGTTGTCGGCGGTCGACCTCGAGCCACCCGCGCGCGTCATCGGCCGCAACACGCGCGAATCGGTCCAGGCCGGGCTGCTCCTCGGCGAGGCGGCCATGGTGGACGGGCTAGTGCGGCGGGCGTGGGCGGAGCTCGGCTACGAGTGCCCGGTGGTCGCGACCGGGGGGCTCGCGGCGAGCATGGGCGCGCTGTGCGAGACGGTCACCGCTGTCGACGGCGACCTCACGCTCAAGGGTCTGGCCATCGTGTGGACCCGTAACGGCTGACCGCCTCTGGCGCGTTCTCGCTCCGGCCGCGGCCTTGTCGCGTCCCCGATCGCGGGCTGCCCGGCACACGCTTTGCTCATTGGCGACCGTGTCCGGCCCGAGCGTGGGGATGTGGTAGTATCTCAAACGTTCAGGCAACTCATGCAGGCGAAGGTGCGCCACGGTCCCCTCGGCCCGTTCGCGCTTCCTTGACCAGTGCTCGCGCCCTCGCGCGCCGGCACGCGAGGAGTGATCTGTTCTGTGAACAAGCGGGCCAAGCAGCGCCTCATCGGCGTGACGATGCTGATCTTCGTCGCTGTCGGAGCACTCATCTGGTTCACGCAGCTCGGTAACGCCACCGCCACCCCGGTCGCGATCGACGCGGTCCTCTCGGACCGGAGCCTCGTCGGCAAGCAAGTCGAGGTGACCGGCCAGGTGGTCGCCGGCTCTTGGGTATCGGGCGCCAAGCCCTTCGTCTTCGAGATCGAGGACGACGAGAGCGAAGGGCGCGTCCGCGTCACGTGGAACGACATCATCCCGGGCTCCTTCGGCGACGGCACGACGGCGACCGTCACGGGCACGATCGCCGAAGACGGGAGCGTGGACGCGAAGTACCTTGTGACCAAGTGTCCCTCCAAGTATGAGTCGGCCACTGGCGCGCTCACCGTGAACGATCTCACCGCCCGTGCCGGGGAGCTCAGCGGCATCACCGTGAAGGTCACCGGCTTTGTCGTGGCCGGTTCGATAGCGGCACCCGGTTCCCCGGTCCGGTTCAGCCTCGCGGACAACGTGAAGGCGGCCGAGGGGCTGGAGGTCGCGTTCGGCGGCGGACTGTCCGAAGAGTTCACGGACGGCGCCAAGGCCGTGATCACGGGTTCTATCGAGGCGGACGGCACCTTCCAGTGCTCGGAGGTCGCCCTCGACCAATCGACTCGCTGAGGACCTGCCCACAAATCATCGCGCGGAAATGGAGTGATGCATGAACCTGGGTACGCTCGGTAACGTCCTGCTCGGCATGGCAAGCATCTCGGCCGTGGCGTCGATCGTGGCCTTCGCTGTCGGGAACAAGGAGGGCGAGACCGCGCGCAGGGCGGGCCACCTCCTCACGTTCGGCGTTCTCGGTTTCAGCACGCTCGCGGTCCTTCTCATCGTCTCATCCTTCATGAGCGAGAACTTCACGCTGCAGTACGTCGCGTTCAACCGTCCGACCGTCACGGGTCCGTGGGCGTGGGTCTATCGCCTCTCGGCCATCTGGGCGGGCCGTGAAGGCTCGCTGCTGTTCTGGCAGTGGCTGATCGCCATCTTCGCGGCGTTCCTTGCGGGCAAGTTCCTGAAGAACGACAACAAGCTCGGCGCGATCGGGCTCGGGATCGTGAACTTCGTGCAGCTGTTCTTCCTTGCTGCGCTGTTCATCAAGCAGAACAACCCGTTCGCGGTCACGCCGCTGGAGTACATCGACCCCACTACCGGCGCGCTGCTCATCACCGCGGCGATGAACCCCCTTTTGCAGACGTGGGCCATGGCACTCCACCCTCCGACGCTGTTCATCGGGTACGCAGGTCTCACCGTGCCGTTCGCGTTCGCGCTTGCGGCGCTTATCACGGGCGATACGTCCAAGCAGTGGATCGTCCTGTCCGACCGCATCACGGTGTTCTCGTGGCTGATGCTGGGCATCGGCATCGGCCTTGGGTCGGTCTGGGCGTACTACGAGCTCGCATTTGGCGGCTATTGGGCGTGGGACCCCGTCGAGAACGCCTCGCTGCTCCCGTGGCTCACGGGCGTGGGACTCCTGCACTCGATGACGGTCTACCGCCGAAGGGACGCCTTCAAGGTGTGGGCGTTCATGCTGGCCGCCGTCACGTTCGTTTTCGTGTTGCTGGGAACCTTCATCACGCGTTCGGGCATCGTCCAGTCGGTGCACGCGTTCCAGGAGGACCCGCTGTCGTTCTGGCTCTTCTTGCTGATGATGATCGGCTCGCTCGCCGCCATGACGATCATGGTGGGTATCCGCTGGAAGTCGATCACCAGCGAGAGCGACGGTTTCGAGCGCATCGTCTCTAAAGAGGGGTCGTACTACTTCAACAACGTGATCATGCTGATCTCGGCCGTCCTCATCGCGTACATGACGCTGGCACCCGCGTTCCCCTCATGGATGCCGCTCGGCGGCCAGTCCATCAAGCCGCCCGCCTACGACGCGCTCGCCCGCCCGCTGGGCATCTTCTACATCCTGGTGATGACGGTCTGCCCGATCCTTGCGTGGGGTGGTGGCGACTGGAAGAAGCTGTGGGATCGCGGCAGGATGCCCATCATCATCGGTACCGCGATCGCCGCCGTGTTCGTGGCGCTGCTGGCGCTCGTGATGCTGCCCTTCTACTCGCCCGATTCCAACACGCCCACGTGGTGGCACCTCTTCCTCGCCATCCTCGGCGTCGTGACGGCCGGGTATGCGATAGCGCTGCCGCTGTGGCTGTTCTACGACGGCGCACGCACGCGCGCCGCTGCGACCGGGACGACGTTCGGCTCGGCGCTCGGCTGGCTGTTCCTCAAGGCGCGCACCCAGTCAGGCGGCTACTTCACGCACCTCGGCATGGGCATCATCCTGCTCGGCCTAGTCGGATCGACGATGTTCGTCCGCACGCACCAGGCGACGATGCCGCAGGAGGTGGGCGCCTCGTATACGGCCGAAGGGTACACGTTCAGCTACGTCGGTCTCGAGCAGACCGAGGAGAACGTGGTCAACGGTCGCGGCGACACGGTGTACACGCTTCTTCTCGCCGTCACGAAAGACGGGCGCTCCTTGGGCACGGTCGACCCGCAGATGCGCTTCCCGAGCCAGCTCGCTCAGGATAATTCCAGCATGCAGCACGTGACCATCATGCACGAGCCGTTCAGAGACGTGTTCGTGGCCTTCGCAGGCCTCGATCAGGCGAACAATGCGAACCTGACCATCAAGTTCTTCCCGATGCAGTCGTGGGTGTGGGCGGGCTTCATCGTGACGATCCTCGGCAGCGCCGTCGCGAGCTGGCCGAAGAAGCAGGCAGCGTAAGGCGGGCCATGGGGGATGAGCCGCAGACGACAGCGCTGGAGGTCCGGGAGCTCACCCGGGCCTTCGGCGTGCGCAGGGCGCTCGACGGCGTGAGCTTCGAGCTGCCGCCGTACGCCTTCCTGTCCATATTCGGCCCGAACGGCGCGGGCAAGACCACGCTCGTCAAGGTCCTGACCACGCTGCTCAACCCTACGAGCGGCAACGCCAAGGTCCTCGGCCTCGACGTGGTGGCCGATGCGGTGGAGATGCGCAAGCGCATCGGGCTCATCAGCCACAACCCGCTGCTCTACCCTGATCTGACCGCCGAGGAGAACCTGCTGTTCTTCAGCGAGATGTACGACGTGCCCGATTCCCGAGGCAGGGTCACCGAGCTTCTCGAGGCGGTCGAGCTCGACCACCGCAGGCTTGACCTGACACGCACGTTCTCGCGCGGCATGCTGCAGCGGCTTTCCATCGCCCGGGCGCTGCTCCACCGGCCCGAGGTGATCTTCCTCGACGAACCGTACTCCGGCCTCGACCCGCACGCCATGGACATCCTGGACGGTCTCATCGCGCAGATTCGCGGCGAGCATACGTTCGTTATGATCAGCCATGACCTCGACAAGGGCCTCGAGCTGTGTAGCCATGCGCTCATCCTGGCTCGCGGCAAGGTTGTGCTGTACGAGCCGCGCGAGGCGATCGATGACGCGGCGTTCCGCGAGACCTACCGTTCCACCGTCGGGATGGGGGTGGCCTGAGCATGGCAAGCGCCTCGATGCGACAGTTCAAAGCGATGCTCCGCAAGGACGTCGTCATGGAGCTGCGCACCAAAGAGATGCTCATGTCCATGGGCCTCTACTCGCTGCTCACCATGGTCGTGTACTTTGTGGCGCTCTCGCAGGCCGGCGCCGGGTTCGATCCACGCGATATCGCTGCGGGCCTGCTGTGGCTAACCTTCATCTTCACCTCGATGCTCGGCCTGAACCGCTCGCTCGTGCACGAGAAGGACCAGGGATGCCTCGAGGCGCTGCTGCTCTCCCCGGTGGACCGCCCGGTCATCTACTTTGCCAAGGTCACGGGCAACCTGGTGTTCCTGCTCATCGTCGAGGCGCTCACCATCCCGGTCTTCGCGTTCCTGTTCTTGCAGGGCGAGGCCATCGACTTGCGGACGATGGCGCTCATCCCACTCGTGCTCGTCGCGGGCTCGATCGGTATCGCGGGCGTCGGCACGTTGCTCGCTACCATGTCGGTCAACACGTCCGGCAAGGACTTCGTGCTCGCCATGCTGTTCATCCCGCTCATCTACCCGCTGCTGCTGGGCGCGGTGATGGCCACGGGTGCGGCGATCGTGGGTACGCCCGAGGCACTGGGGGTCTTCTGGACCGGCATGGCGTGGGTCATTGGTTACGATGTCATCATGTTGCTGGCATCGTACGGACTGTACGAATTCATCGTGGGCGCCTAGGTGCCACGTGACGGATGTGAGGAGGCACGGGTACCAGTGAAGTCCTCGATCACCAGGGCGTTCATCGCGCTCGTCGTTGGCGGCGCGCTCACGCTGGCGGCGTTCCTCGGCGCCTTCTTCTGGGCTGGCGTGCCCGATTTCGGGTTCGTGCGCACGGCCGAACAGACCGACTCCGTGCGGTATCAGGGGCCGTTCGTGCAGGAGGTGGACGAAGCACGCTACCTGCGGAACTACGTGGGATATGAGGCCGACATAACCGCCGACGGCACGCTCACCGAGGGCCGGATCACCGAGGCCCGCGAGGACGGCGTGACGCTGGAGACCGATGCGGGTGACGTGACGATAGCCGCGGCCGATTTCGAGTCGGCCCAGGTGTACGGCTCCACCTACGGACGGCCCGACTGGGGGCAGAAGATATTCTACTTCCACGTCCCCGTGGCCGAGATATCCTTCATCGTGTTCGGCTTCGCCGCTTTCTACGGCATCCGTTTCATCATGACCCGAAAGCGGGAGTACGACACGAAGGCGCGCGTGTCGATGGAGGTCACGCTGCTGTTCGTGATGCTCACGATGGCCACCGGCATCCTGTGGACTCGCGCCGCGTGGGGTGTTTGGTGGGAGTGGGAGCCGCGGCTCACCACGTACTTCATCATGACGCTGCTCGTCATCGGATACTTCGTGTTGCGCAACGCGGTCGAGGACGAGGAGCGGCGGGCCCTGTACGCCGCCGCGTTCGGCATCCTCGCCTTCATCGACGCGCCGATCTCGTTCTTCATCACGCGGCTGATACCCTCGAACCACCCCGTCATCGAGCGCGGCGGGCTCGAACCGCCGATGCTGGTGACCTTCATCATCGCGCAGATCGGCATGATCCTCCTCGGCTACGCGATCTATCAGCTGAGGATGGGCGAGGTGCTGCTGCGCGACCGCATCGAACACGCGAAGACCCTGTTGGAGAGGTAGGTCGTCCATGGATGCGACGCTCAAGGAAGTTTACTCGCTCGTGCTGACCCAGTGGCCGCTGGTCGCAGGCGCCTACGCGCTGCTGTGGACCGGGCTCGTCGTGTATGTGGGCTTCGCGCTCAAGCGGCTGAACGGGCTCGGAAAGCAGCTCGAAGTCCTCGAGGCCGCGGTCGCCCGGCGCGGCGCCGAGTGACCGGGCGGAGCGGTAGGGCTCCGGAGGAGGAACGGTGACACAGGTATCGTTCGTGGCGTTCTGGTTCGCGATGGCGCTGTTCACTGCCGCGACGGTGCTGTATGCGTACCACTTCGAGACGAAGCGCACCTCGCTGTCGAGGTACGCGACCCTCGCCACCGGTGCGGGCTTCCTGGCGCTCACCACGTCCATCGGCGCACAGTCGGTCGCCACCGACGGAACGCTGCTCACGGGCTCCAACGTGCTCGTGCTCATGGCGTGGGCGCTCGTGCTCGTGTACTTTGTGCTCGAGCACTTCATGAGGGTGAAGGTGTACGGCGCCCTGCTCGTGCCGTCGGCTCTCGTCGTTCTTCTGGTAGCGCAGCTCATGGGTGCCAGCACGGACGTGCTGGAGGGGCTCTCACCTGCGCAGCAGGTGCTGCTCGACAGCTGGCGCGTGGGCATGCACGTGGCGCTCGTCTCGTTCGCCAACGCGGGATTCCTCATCTCGGCGGCCGGCTCGCTGCTCTACCTAGTCCTCGAACGCCAGCTGAAGCACAAGAAGAGCACCAAGCTCTTCAGCCGCCTGCCGTCGCTCGCGCAGACCGACGCGGTGGCGCGCCGGTCGGTGGTCTGGGCGTTTCCGGTCTACACCGCAGGACTGCTGCTTGGCGTGCTCCGTGCCATCGAGACCGATGTGCAGCTGTGGTGGGCGGACATCCGGGTGATACTCGCGGGGCTCGTGTGGATGGCCTTCGCGGCGTACCAGTTCATGCGCTGGCGCAAGGGGTGGGCGAGTCGCTCCCTCGCCTACATCGCTCTGGTTGGATTCGCCCTCGTTGCCGTGCTCAGCGTGGTGGCGCGGACGGTACCCGCCGGCTTCCACGTATTCGGACTGTAGAGAGGCGTCTTGGCAGTGCCTTGGTCTCAGCGACATGTGCTCGTGACGGGCGGCTCTAGCGGAGTCGGGCTCGCGACGGCCGAGATCGCGGCCGCCCGCGGCGCAGACGTAACGCTGATCGCCCGGGGCGAGGAGGGGCTTGCGGCCGCGGGCGCACGCGTGGAGGCCGCCCGTGCGCGGGGGTCGCAGCGTGTCGCCACCCGAAGCGCCGACGTCGCCGATCGTGGCGCGCTGATAGCCGCGATAGGCTCCGCGCGACAGGAGCTCGGGCCAGTGGACGTCTTGTTCGCGTGTGCCGGATACTGCCTTCCCGGACGGTTCGCGGAGCTTGCCATCGACGAATTCGACCGGCAGATATCGGTGAACCTGCTCGGTCTCATCCACGCCGCCCGTGCGGTGGTCCCCGAGATGATCGAACGGGGAAGCGGCCACGTCGCGCTCGTCTCATCGATGGGCGGGCTGGTGGGCGTGTACGGGTACTCGGCATACAGCGCCGCGAAGTTCGGTGTGACTGGTTTCGCCGAGGTCCTGAGAAGCGAACTCAAACCGCACGGCATCGGGGTGACGCTGCTCGTGCCGCCGAATGTCGACACGCCCGGCTACGCGCGCGAGGTGGCTGCGGAGCCCGCCGAGACCAGGGCTATCAACGGGATCGCCAGGACGCGGTCTTCCGAGGAGATGGCTGCCCTGTTCGTCCGGGGCGTCGAACGAAACCGCTTCCTGGTGCTGCCCGGCTTCACGAACAAGGTCCTGTACAGGCTCGAGGGTCTGTGGCCGGAGCTGTTCTTCGCGCTGTTCGACAGCAAGGTCGCCTCTGCTCGCAAGGAGGCCGCCGCCGATGTCGCGTAGCCACGCCTGTGCGGGACATACTATCATCGGATTGTTCGGGCAAGGACAGGGGATGCGTAGCGCTCGACCCCACATCGCCCCCGCCGGGCCTGCTTGCCTGAACAACAACGCACCGCTCCGGCGGGGGCGCACCAGCCCTCTCACGTCCGCCATAGGGACGATGCCGCCCGCACATCCCACCCGCATAGAAGCGAGCGAACGCTGATGCATCTCGTACTCATCGGGTTGAGCCACAAGACCGCACCGGTCGCCATCCGGGAGAAGCTCACGTTCCCCGCAGGCGTCCAGCACGACGCGCTGAACCGCCTCACCCAGGCCGAGGGCATCCGCGAGGCGGCCATTGTCTCGACGTGTAACCGCACCGAGGTGTACGCGGTCGCCTCCAGTGAGGATGGCGGAGCGCGGACGGTTGTCAGCTTCCTCGCGGACTACCACGACCTCGATGTCGCCGAGCTCCGCCCGTACCTGTACGTGATCACCGGCGAGAAGGTCGTGCGGCACCTGTTCCGGGTGGTGGCCTCTCTCGACTCCATGGTGGTAGGCGAGGCCCAGATACTCGGTCAGGTCAAGGAGGCCTACGACCACGCCTTCAACGCCGATGCAACGAGCAGGGTGTTCAACAAGCTGTTCCGCCAGAGCTTCGAGGTCGGCAAGCGTGTGCGTACCGAGACCGCCATCGGCGAGTCGGCGGTCTCCATCAGCTACGCTGCCGTGGAGCTCGCCAAGAAGGTCTTCGAGACGCTGGAGGGCCGCTCCATCCTGGTCGTGGGCGCCGGCAAGATGAGCGAGCTGACCGCCAAGCACCTCGTCTGCAACGGCATCGCGCGCGTGCTCGTGGTCAACCGAACCTTCGAGAGGGCCGAGGAGATGGCGCAGCGCTTCGGCGGCATCGCCGTGCCCTACGAGCAGCTCTACGAGTGCATGCGGGAAGCTGACATCGTCATTTCCTCCACCGCCGCCACCGAGTACGTCATCACGAAGAAGGACCTCGCGCCGGTCAACCGCATCCGTACGCGCCCGCTCTTTCTCATCGACATCGCCGTGCCCCGCGACATCGACCCCGGCGTGAACGACCTCGGCGGTGTCTTCCTTT
>Ga0208733_100865_pt1 | contig 10621 bp, 10 predicted proteins | sample SubbioR11Jul_8B1_FD_184816 | JGI IMG/M metagenome (GOLD analysis project Ga0208733, IMG submission 184816) | Serpentinite rock and fluid subsurface biosphere microbial communities from McLaughlin Reserve, California, USA - CR11Jul_8B1 (SPAdes) | ecosystem: Environmental > Terrestrial > Deep... | reverse complement strand
CGTGTCCGGCCTCCTACAACTGACTTTCATTTTAGTGGAGCATGCCTGCCGAATGCAGAAAGCCTCTCGCTCGTTAGCGAGAGGCTTTCGATCGAGTGCGGTGTATGTGTGCGCTCACTCCTGCGGCAGCACGTGAACACGGCGGTCCTTGCCCCGCGTGAACTCGACGACTCCGTCGATCTTGGCGAACAGCGTATCGTCGCGACCCAGGCCCACGTTCTGGCCGGGCTTCAAACGCGTGCCGCGCTGGCGGACGAGGATGGATCCGGCCGTCACGATCTGGCCCGCGAAACGCTTCACGCCGAGGCGCTGCGCCTGCGAATCGCGACCGTTCTTGGTCGAACCCATGCCCTTTTTGTGAGCCATCTAGACCACCTTCTGTCTTCCAGGGCGAGCCCGGACAGTATATCAGCCTTCGTGCTTCTTCGCGTGCACGCCGCAGTAGTCGGAGCTTTCTTTGGCCTTGTTCGCGCAGCGCGTGCCGTCGGACTTGATCGCCACGCACTGCTTCTCGGCAGCCAGAGTCTCGACGGCGGCCGCGGCCTTGGCAGCCTTCGGCGCCTTCGCCTCTGCGGGAGCCTCGGCAGGAGCGGCCTTCTCCTCCTTCGGAGCGCTCGCCGCCTTAGCGGCCTTCGCCGACTTGGCGGGCGTCCCATCGGCCGCGATCTCGATGATGCGCACATTCGTGAGCATCTGGCGGTGACCCTTGGTGCGCTTGTAGCCCTTGCGCTTCTTGAACTTGAAGATAATCTGCTTGTCGCCGAGGAAATGCTCGACGATCTCAGCCGACACCGTGGCGCCGATGAGGTCGGCCGGCCTGACGAGGAGACGCTCTCCATCGGCGATCGTGACCACCGGGAGCGTCACGACGGAACCGATCTCGGCATCGATCTTCTCAACGGCGAGGAGCGAGCCCTGCTCGACCCTAGCCTGCTTGCCGCCGATCTTCACGACTGCATACATGTGGTGTCGCTCCAGTCACATGGGGATTACGCGCGAGGCGAAATCCTAACAGAATTCTCTGCCTAGCGTCAACGTCACCCGGTGTTTCGCCCATGCCTCGCGATGCTACTCGGCGCCGATATCGGGTCCGAGCGATCCCGCCTTGCCGGCGATTAGTATCCGCACCTCCGTGGGCTCGACGTCCGGATCCGCGATGACGCTGAGCTGCCTCCCGCTCTCGGCCCGCAACAACGCGATGGCGTTGTTACCCGGAGCGTGCACTAGCGCATACGTCTGCGGATTCAGCCCCACGAGGTATGCCGAGGACTTGCCGGCCACGAGGATCTCCCTCAGCTTGCGCTCGACGATGATGCGTTTCGTGGCGTCCGACAGGACGCGCCCATCCCCGTGACACAGCGGGCAGGGTTCCGTCAGCACGCCGTACAGACCGTCGGTGACATTCTTGCGCGTCAGCTCGACGAGTCCGAGCCGTGACATGTCGGAGACGCGTGTCTTGGTCCGGTCGCGCTCGAGCGCCTGCGAGAGGCGCGCAAGGACTGTCTGCCGGTTTTCGGGATCCTGCATGTCGATGAAATCGATGACGATGATCCCGCCTATGTCGCGCAGTCGCAGCTGCCGAACAGCCTCGCTCGCCGCCTCAAGGTTGGTGCGGACGACGGTGTCCTCGAGGTTCTTGCGGCCTACGTAGCTCCCTGTGTTGACGTCGATGGCGGTGAGGGCCTCGGTCTTGTCTATCGTGATGTGACCGCCTGAGGGGAGCGGGATCTCGCGGAGCACAGCGCTGTCGATGTCGCGCTGCAAGCCGTGCGCGTCGAACAGCGAGCCTTTGTCCTTGTGCAGATGGACGCGCTTCATGAGCTTGGGCGCCGTCTTCCGAAGGAACGACGTCACCTTCTCGTAGACCCGCTTGTCGTCGATCACGAGTCGCCTGAAGTCCTCGCTGAAGGCGTCTCGGACGAGGCGCAACGCCACGTCCATCTCCGTGTACACAACCTCGGGCGCAAGGCCTTCGCGGGACTGGTTCTGCACGCGCCGCCACAGCCGCAGAAGGAACTCGAGATCCCCCTCGAGCTCCCGCTCGCTCGATCCCGTGGCCGCGGTCCGCACGATGACGCCGACGCCGTCGGGCACCATCGGCGTGATGATGCGCTCCAACCGTTCCCGCTCCTCTTCTTCGAGCTTGCGGGAGATACCGATGAACGGCGCGAACGGCATGAGGACGAGGAACCTGCCGGGCAGTGTGATCTCGGTGGTCACGCGGGCGCCTTTTGTGCCCATGGGATCCTTGAGGACCTGGACCATCAGCTGTTGACCGGGCTTGAGCAGCGTTTGGATGTCCCGGCGCGGCGCACCGGCCACGTCTTCGGGAGTGACGACCTCATCGACGTACAGGAACGCGTTCTTCTCCAAGCCGATGTCCACGAACGCCGCCTGCATGCCCGGCAGGACGTCGCGAACCTTACCCAGGTAGACGTTACCGACGACGCTGCGCTTCGGCCGTTCGATGTACAGCTCCACAAGCCGACGGTCTTCAACGACCGCCACCCGCGTCTCGTGGGCGTCGTGCGAGATGAGCATCTCGCGTGTTGTCTCCGGCACGCGCTATCCCCGCTAGAGGGGGCGACGCCAGACTCCCTGGTCCTCGATGAGGAGGTCGGTACGGGTGACCGCGACATGGACTTCGGGTCCCAGCGCGGCCGCGACGAACACGTCGGGCCTGAGCGAACCCCTCTCGCTCATCCTGACCGCCATCCGTATCAGGACGCGGTCTTCGCACGACACCACCATGGGCTCCTTCGGGAGCGCTTCGGCGAGGTCGTAAACCTTCTGCTTGCCCTTGTGCTCGACGCTGAGCGTACCTGTCCTCATGAACGCATGAATCCGGCGCTCCAGTCCCTCGTGCGAGATCCCCCCTTCCAGGTGGACGTCATACTCCGCTATCGTAAGCGCCGCCGCCAGCGACCTCTCCTTGCCGGATACATACGCGCATGCGACAGGCGAGAGCTCTTCCACCGTGACGGAAGCCAGTGCCGCGCACGCCTCGGCGGGAGGAAGAAAACGGGTGAGAACGAGATCCATGTACTCTCGCTCACCCGCGGTCCCCACGGGGAGGGCGGGTCCGAACGCTATCCGCATCCGTGGCGTGAACCCGGCACTGACAGCATACGGCAATGCGGCACGCCGTGCAGCCCGCTCGCACGCGCGCGCCACCTCCAGGTGCGACAGGTGACGAAGGCGTCCCATCTTCCGGAAACAGACCCGCAGCGTAAAGCTCTCAGCCATGGCGCTCGCCGCCCGCGAGAACGATGTCTGCGCCCAAGGCGCCGCAGACTCCACAGCCCGTGCAGGCCTCGAAGGTGCAGTCCGGCGTCGTGTGACCGGCCTGCGCCCGCTCCCACTCGAGAAGCAGGAACGGCTCGGCCAGGCCGCTGTCGATGTGCGCCCAAGGCAGCGTCGCTCCCGGCTCGAACGGCTCGAACGCGATCGCCGACGGCTCGATGCCCACAGCGGCGAACGCCTCACGCCAACGGGAATGCGAGAATCGCTCGGTCCACGCGTCGAAAACGGCCCCCGAGCGCCACGCGGCTTCGATGCCATCGGCCACCCGGCGGTCCCCACGCGCGAGCACTGCCTCGAGGAACGAGACCTCGGCATCATGCCATGAGAGCTCGACTCCTTTGCGCGGCATAGAGTCGCGCAGCACCCGCTGGCGCCGCAGCACCTCGGCGGTGGGCAGCTGCCCCGCCCACTGGAAGGGGGTATGCGCTTTGGGTACGAAGGTGGAGACCGAAACGGCCACGCGCACCGCTCCCCGCTCGTCTTTGGGTGTGGCCTCACGCGCTGCCTGCATGACACGAGCGACCAGTCCGCCGATGGCAGCCACGTCCTCATCGGTCTCGGTGGGCAGGCCGAGCATGAAGTAGAGCTTGACGCGCCGCCAGCCGGACGCAAAGGCGGCACGTGTCGTGGCGAGCAGTTCGTCCTCGGTCACGTTCTTGTTGATGACGTCCCGGAGGCGCTGGGAACCGGCCTCGGGAGCGAAGGTGAGTCCGCTCTTCCGGCCCTCCCCGAGCAGTCGGGCGAGCGAGAGCGTGAACGAGTCCACCCGCAGCGATGGCACCGAGATCGCGATCCCCGTACCCTCGAGACGCCGGGTCAGACGCCTAAGCACCTCTTCAAGTTGCGAGTGGTCGGCAGTGGACAGCGAGGTCAGCGAGACCTCCTCGTATCCCGTGCAGCGAAGCGAGGCTATGGCATCGCGGACGACGTCGTCCGCGCGACGCTCGCGCACCGGGCGGTAGACCATCCCCGCCTGGCAGAACCGGCAACCCCGGGAGCAGCCGCGCAGCACCTCCACGGTCACCCGGTCGTGAACCACATCGGCGTAGGGCACCACAGGGCAGATCGGGCTCTCATACGCCGACAGGTCCGCGACGACACGCCGCCTGACCCTCGCGGGTGCGCCTGCGCGCGGTCGCAATCCGCCCTTCGCGCGCTCGTAGAGCGAGGGGACGTATACGCCCGAGACTTCCGCCAGTGCCTGCAGGACTTCGCTGCGGCTTCCACCCCGGCCGGTCACAGCGCGGTGCGTGTCCACCAGCTCAATCACCGCATCCTCGCCGTCTCCGATGAGCATCGCGTCGAAGAAAGGGGCCATCGGCTCGGGATTATGGACAGACGGTCCCCCGGCAACGACCAGCGGATCGCCCTCGCGACGGTCGCTCGCCCGCAACGGTATACGAGCGAGGTCGAGCGCCTCGAGGACGTTCGTGTAAGTGAGCTCGTACGGCAGGGTCACGCCCAAGAGGTCGCACGACGCCACCGGCACGCACGACTCCAGGGTGAACAGCGGCACATCAGCCTGACGAAGGGCGGCCGCCATGTCCGTCCACGGTACGAAGACGCGCTCCACCGCCACCTCCGGCAGCGTCGACAGCCGGCCGGCGAGGACCTGCAGCGCCTGGTTCGCCATACCGACCTCGTAGGCATCCGGATACATGAGCGCGACACGGTAGTCTGCGGCGGGCGGCACGACCGCGCCCCACTCCCGGTCTATGTACCGCGCCGGCCTCTCGACACGCGCCAGTAGTGGCTCCACCCGGCTCCACAGGTCTTCGGGTGCCGCCGCTTCATACACCGGCGGTATCGCTTCCCGGCGAGGGCAGCATCACGTCCTCGGCAGGCGGCAGCGCCTGCGATCGCATCCGGCGCTGCCTCAACGACGACGCAGTACGGTCGCGCAGGGTCACGAAGTACGCTGTGAGCTGGCCGAGATCGGCACCCGCCTCGAAGTAGCGGATGGCGGCTTTGCCCATCGCGATGGTCCCGGTGTAGCCGAGTGCGCCCTTGACGGCCCAGCCGAGCACCGGTACTACGGTCAGCGTCTGACGCGCGAGCGCCCTGAGCAGATAGCCGCCCGCGACCACGGCGGCGAGTTCCTTCACGCGCTCCACGTTCAGGGGCTGCCCGTAGGCAGCGGCTATCTGCAGCAGCATCTTGATCTGATTCGCGGTCATGATCGGCATGTCCGCGCCCGGGATCGGTGTGAGCACGCCGACCAGGCCGTTTTGCCATGCGGTCGTACGCACGGCGTCCTCGGCGACCGCCGCGCGCATGAAGGAGAAGTTGTGGGCGAGCGCCAGCTTCCTGCTCGCCAGGTTCTCCGACAGCCACAGCCCAAGGCGGTCAACGGCCTCCTCGGGCTCGGCCCTCACCACGATGTCCGAAGTCGGCTGCCGGAGAGAAGCGGCGACGTCGACCTCGCGCGGGGCATCGCCGAGTGCGGCCACCACCACCGGCAGGCGGAGCCGTCGCGGCCCCTCCAGCGCCTCACGCAGCCCGACGTTGCCCGAACCGGCCAGCGCGATCACGACGTCAGTGCCCGGTGCGGTGATGGGGGCCTTGCCGATCTCTGCCACCTCTATCTGCAACGAGGCGGCCGCCGTGGCCGGACGCAGCCGGTCGCGAACCGTCTCGATCAGCGCGTCGGGTGCGTCGACCTCGACGAACACGGCGATCCGCACCGGCTGGGAACGCTCCTCGATGAAGCGCGAACCGGACTTCATCAGGTCGCGCACGTCGATAGGAAGTGCCATCATGCCCTCCTGTCGGGACCCCTCAGGTACCGTAGCGCCTGGACCACACCGACAACAGCAGGCCCACCGCACCGAGGTTTGTCACCATAGCCGAACTTCCGAAACTCAGGAACGGCAGCGGAATGCCTGTGATAGGCATCATACCCACCGTCATGCCGATGTTCTCCAAAATCTGGAACAGCCACATCCCGATGACACCCACCGCGATGATCGCGCCGTACAAGTCGCGCGAAGAGGTCGCGATCGCCAGCGCCGAGACGAGCAGGGCAAGGTACAGGCCGAGCAGGATCACAGCGCCGATGAAGCCGAGCTCCTCTCCGAGGACCGAGAAGATGAAGTCGGTGTGACGCGCCGGTATGAAGTTGAGGTTCGACTGCGTGCCCGCCTGCAGCCCCTTTCCGGTGAGTCCTCCCGATCCGATCGCGATCTTCGACTGCGCCAGGCTGTAACCCGCTCCCGTGGGGTCGCGCTCGGGTTCGATGAACACCAGCAGGCGGTCCTCCTGATACTCCTCGAGCAGGTGGAACTGTGTGACCACGATCGTCGCCACCACGGCGACAGCAAGCGCCACGGCGAAGTAGCGGCCCTTCATGCCGCCCGCGATGAGCATGATGAAGGTGATGGCCACGAACACGAGGCCCGTGCCGAGGTCGGGCTGCATCAGGATCAGGCCGAACGCGGCAGCGAGGAACGCCATCACCTTCATAGCGTCAGCGGGGCGGTCGATCCTGCCCTTGAAAGACGCTATCACGGCGGCGACCACGACGATGAAGATGAGCTTGGCGAGCTCTGAGGGCTGGAACAGACGCACCCCGAACAGCTGCACCCATGAGGTCGCGCCTCCCGCCTCCACGCCGAGCCCAGGGATCCGCGGACTCACGAGAAGGAACGCCCCGAACGCGACCAGCACGCCCTGCCAGCCGCGCAGCCTCGTGTAGTCGAAAGCCCACGCAAGCGCCATCGGCACGAGCCCCACGACGATGCCCACGATGTGGCGCACCAGCATGCCGCTGCCATCGGCCATCCCCGAGGTGGCAGAGGCCACCACGATGGTCCCGTACACTATGAGCGCCGCCGCCCACAGCATCAGCGGCACGTTCACGGCATCGAGGAATCTTTGCGAAGTCGTCTTGTTCATGCGCCTACCGCGAGTCGTCCCTGGCACGCACGGTCTTGACCGGCTCGCCGAGCAATGAGGCCAGGATGTTGCGGGCTGCCGGCGCAGCCACCGCGCCACCGCCGCCGGCCTGTTCGAGGACCACGACAACGGCGTACTTGGGCTCCTGGGCGGGAGCGTATGCGCAGAACCACGCGTAGTCGTCCTTGCCCATCACCTCGGCCGTACCGGTCTTGCCGGCCACCTGCGCGCTGAGCCCGGCAAAGGCTGCTTGGGCGGTCCCGTCGCGGGTGACGTCCACGAGCGAGCGCGTGATCATTGCGAGCACGTCTTGCGAGACTCCTGTCCGGCGGAGCACTTCCGGCTCCGCGCTGCGCGCTACTCCCCCTTCGCTGTCCAGGACATCCTTGAGGACATGCGGCTTCATGATGATGCCTTCATTGGCGATGCCCGCGTAGACCGTCGCCATCTGCAGCGGAGTGGTGAGCATGTCGCCCTGACCGATCGACATGTTCACCGTGTCGCCCGGCAGCCACAGCTGGTACTCAGGGTAGTTCGCGTTGAACTCCTTCTTCCACGCGGCATCCGGCACGCGGCCGCTGACCTCGCCGGGCAGGTCGATGCCCGTGACGGTGCCGAGCCCGAAGGCGCGTGCCTGCGCCTGAAGCTCCTCGAGCTTACGCTTGTAGAACTCGTAGCCGATCTCGTAGTAGACGATGTCGCACGAATACTTCATGCCGCTGCGCGAGGAGACCGTCCCGTGACCGGTGCGCTTCCAGCACGACTTCGGCCACTGTTGTCCCATAGCGGTCCAGCGCCCGGTGCAGGTGTACGTCTGGCTCTCCGTGGTGATCCCTGCGTTAACCCCGGCGATCGCGGTGATCACCTTGAATGTGGAAGCCGGCGGGTAGGCGGCCATGATCGCCCGGTCGTTGAGCGGATACTCGCTCTCCTTCGCGGTGAGCGTCTGCCAATTGGCCTTGCTGATGCCGCCGAGGAAAACCGAAGGGTCGTACGTCGGCGCGCTCGCCAGCGCGAGCACCTCGCCGGTGGTCACGTCGAGCACCACCGCGGCGCCCGCTTTTGCGCTGCCGTACCCCTGACGGCGAGCCTCGGCCATCGCATCGCTCATCTGCTCCTCGACGACACGCTGCAGCTCGATGTCGATCGTCAGAGAGATGTCGTTGCCGGGACGCGGAGCCTGCTCATCCACGATGCCCTGTGGCCTGCCCGACGCGTTCACCTCGATCCGGCGCCAGCCCTTGTCGCCCCGCAGCACGCCTTCGAACTGCCGCTCGGCTCCGGCCTTGCCCACGATGTCGCCCAGCTCGTATCCCGCGTACTCATCGGAGTCCTCGAACTCGCGCTCGGAGATGGAGCCCGCATAGCCGACCACGTGTGCAGCGAGCGACCCGAACGGGTACTCGCGGACGGCGATCTCCTCCACATGGACCCACGGGAAGTCGGTCTTGCGTTCGAGCAGCTGCGCGACGACGTCTTTCGGCGCGTCGACCGCCACCACCCGCGGACGGAGCGCTTCCTGGTTCACATCGTTCACGCGCTCGAAGATGTCAGTCGCGCTCACGCCGAGCATCCCGCCGAATTCTCCGAACAGCTCGTCCAGCTCCCGGCGGGTCGGGTCGTCGGCGGTGTCGTCGTTGCGCGCACGCAGGCGCAGGCTCCGCACGTCCTCATGGGTCGGATCCACGCTCACGGCAAGCGCCGAGCGGTTGTTCACGATCGGCACGCCGTTGCGGTCGAAGATACGGCCGCGCGGCGCCTCGAGCGATATCTCGCGCACGCGGTTATTCTCGGCTTTCGCCGCGTACGACTCCCCGTTGAGGACCTGCATCGTCCAAAGCCGCACCAGCAGCGCCGTCAACACCACGACGATGACGATGCCGAGTGTGGCAAAACGTCCCCTGAGTTCCTGACGGTAGGTGGACATCGGTGGGCGGGACTCCCGGGTCGGCCTCTTGTGCGGCAGCGCCGTCAGGCGAGCCTACGGAACGACTTCATGGATTGGTCGGAGCGCAAGAAGCGCGCCAACCACGGATACGCGAGAAGGACCAGTACGGCATTGTACACCGCCCGCGGTAAGACAGCGGCCAGCAACGACTCCCAGAACGCCGGGCCAACCCCCAGGATCGTTAGCATGAGCAGGTAGAAGAAGTCTGCCAGCAGCGCAGCGATGATCGCGACCGTGACCGGCGCGAGCCAGCCCTCGGCGAAGAGGTTCTCTTGGAGCATGCCGGCCGTGTAGCCGGTGGCAGACAGGACGAGCGCCCAGGCGCCGACCGGGCTGGTGGACAGAAAGTCGAGCAGCAGGCCCGCCACGAACCCGGCGACAGCCCCCGAAGAGGGGCCCTCGACGAACGACAGCGTGATCACGACGAGAACCATGAAGCTCGGTACCACGTTCGCGATCGCGATATGCGGTGCGAGCGCCACCTGCAGCACCAGAGCGAGCGCCAGTGCTCCGACCGTGGTCCACCAGCGCCTCACTCGATCTCACCGCCTTCCGTCGCGATGGATGAGCCGACGAGTATGAATACCTCTTCGACGCGATCAACCTGGACACGGGACTCCACGGTCACGCGCGGGTAGAGCTCACCTCGGCGATCGTCGACCGCCGTAACGTCGCCGACCACGATCCCAGCCGGATAGACCCCGCCGAGGCCGCTCGTGAGCACGACATCGCCGGGCTGCGGAAGCTGTTCGCGGTCGATGAATCCGAGTGAAAGCTCGCCGGTGACAGAACCGCGGACCACTCCGGTCGCCCGGGTGGACTGCACCAAAGCCGCGACACCGCTCTGCTGATCGGTCAGAAGCCTCACCGTCGCCGAGTGCGGTGACACTTCGGCCACCTGTCCGATGAGACCCTGAGCCGCGATGACCGGCATCCCCGACTCGACCCCGTCCACCGAACCACGGTCGACGACGATGACACCCTCCCAGATGCTCACCGGACGGCGGATTACATGCGCGCCGAGCTTGGCAAGCCTGCGTCCCTCGGCGAAGTCCACCAGCGCGCGGAGGCGCTCGTTCTCCTGACGCGCCTCCTCGAGCTCCGCGAGCCTCGCGCGCAGCTCGGCATTCTGCTCCTCAAGCGCATCGAGGCGCTCCCGTGAGACGCCGATGCCCTCGATGAGACCGCCCGCAGCGCGGAAGGGGCTCGTGAGCGCCATGCCGGCGTGGGCGATGGGGGCTGTGATCTCGAGCGTGACCCTGCGAGCGCCGTGGAGCACGCCCGAGTCGCCCTCGCGGAAGTACACTGTCACGAGGACGAGCGAAAGAGCGATGAGGGTCACGAGGAGTCTCGGGTTACCCCGTTTGGGCTCGGGCTGCCCTATCCGCATGGCAGTCCTTCCGCCGTTACCGCGAAACGGTCAGGACCTTCTTGAGGACGTCGATCTCCTCGAGGGCCTGGGCCGAGCCGAGGACG
>Ga0208733_100864_pt1 | contig 10625 bp, 8 predicted proteins | sample SubbioR11Jul_8B1_FD_184816 | JGI IMG/M metagenome (GOLD analysis project Ga0208733, IMG submission 184816) | Serpentinite rock and fluid subsurface biosphere microbial communities from McLaughlin Reserve, California, USA - CR11Jul_8B1 (SPAdes) | ecosystem: Environmental > Terrestrial > Deep... | reverse complement strand
AGTAGCGACGCGCTTCTCGTCGAGGTGATCGGCGAGGTGACGGCCTTCACCGGGGGCCTGCTCAACGACGACCTCGCGATGCTCGTGGTCAAGCTCGTGGAGCACGAGGTAGCCGGTCCTCTGCAGGAGCGGCTCGACGTGTAGCCGGTCGCGTGTGACCTCGCGCGTTCGCGCGGGAATAGGGGTTGAACGCCCGCACGGAGGGAGGATCCCCATGGACAGGATCTCAAGCATGTTCGAGGCGCACCCGAGAAGATCGAGGGTCGACACCGGCAGGCTGCCGGCCTTCGTCCTGGAGCTCGCCGACTGCGAGGTCACGTGCACGCTCTGCGCCGATGCGTGCCTGAGCGAACCACATGTGCAGATGCTCGCGAAGTGCATCGCACTCAATCTCGAGTGTGCGGACACGTGCGCCGCCACCGCTCGTACCCTGAGCCGGTTTGGGTTCGCCGAGCCGTCCGTGACGCGCTTGCAGGTTGAGGCGTGCCGGGAAGCCTGCGGAGCGTGCGCCCGGGAGTGCGACCGTCACCAGGACATGGAGCACTGTCAGCTGTGCGCGGAGATGTGTCGACGATGCGAGCAGGCGTGTTCGCGCGCACTCGAATCGATGCTGGCCGGCGTGAGCTGAGGGGGTGGCCGGGTTGATCTACGAGGCGCACGCCGACCACGGCAAGCTCCTGCGCGCACGATACGCCAGTGCCGGCGATGCGCTTGCTGGGATATGGCTGATGGCCTCCCCGTTAGCCCTCGACTTTCGGGGAAGCGATGTGGCGTGGGGGAACCATGTCATCGTGGGGGCGGCGGTGCTTATCCTCGCGGCGATCCGGGCTTTCGACCCCAACGAACGGGAAGGGATCAGCTGGGTGAACGTCATCCTCGGTCTGTGGATGATCGTTGCGCCGTTCGTGCTGGCGTACGCGCACGTGGATGCGGCCCAGACGAACAGCATCGTCACCGGCGCCATCGTTCTTGCACTCGCCTCTTTCAGTGCGTACGAGACCAACCAGGCGCATCGGGAGGCGGGAGCGAGAGGAACGTCGATGTGAAGGTGATGTCGGCGAGCCGGCGCCGCGATCGGGGGAGCACGTGGGCACAGCGTCACAGACCTCAGGGGCAGGACTGCTTGCCACGCTGCTCCGCGGGCTCCCTTTCGGGGCGGCAGCTCTCATGCCCGACGAGTCAGGTCGATTCCGTTACGTGTGCTCCAACGAACCGTACGCGCGGACCGCGCCGAGCTCGTCCGAGATGGGCGGGCTGTTCGACGAGGGCCGGTCGGGGATCCCGGGAGAACGAGATCTCAGGCACGTGTTCGACACCAACGAGTTGTGGTGGCAGCGTTACCAGTCGGATGAGGACCTGGAAGGTCTCGGCGCATGGCTCCCGTTCGCGCGCATGCTCACCTGTGTTACGTGGCACGGCGAGCGAATCGTCCTCGACCTCATCTTTCATACTGAAGAGCCGTCGTGTGAGGTGACGGCGGATGCGCGCATGGCCGGCGAGCGCGAAGACCTGCTGGCGCGCGTCGAGGATGAGCTGTCGAGCACGTCGCTGCTTGCGAACATCGCCTCGTTCGCGTCCAGCTCGCTTTCGCTCGAGAAGATTTGCGAGCGGACACTATCGGGCATGCGCGACCGGATGCGGGACCTGGTATCCGGCGGCATCTACATCCTCGAGGGCGATAAGGCCGTCCTCCGGGCGCTCGCTCTGTTCCGCCGCGGACCCCAGCTCGCATGGCCGGAGGAGGTCGTCCCGGTATCTGGTGGTGCCCATGTCGCCACGCTGCTCGTCCAGGGCCAGCAGCTCGTGACCCCGGAGAACGGCGTGCCCAAGGGGCCGGGCCAGATGGCCGAAGGCCTCTCGTGCCTCGAGGGCACCCGTTGGGTGAGCGTGGCGATAGAGCGGCGCGGTGAGCAGCTCGGAGTCCTCGAGCTGGGCTTCCGGGGAGGCGGCTCGTTCGAGCCGGGCGAGGTGCGTCTTTACCAGGGCATCGCGGCACTCCTAGGCAATGCCATCGACAACGCCCGTTCCTACGCCACCGAGGTTCGCAATGCGAGGATTGCCGAGGGCGTCGGGCGGATTCTGAAGGCGGCGCTGCGCGCGGGGGACGAGGAGGCGTTGGGGCGGGAGTGCCTTAGCGTCCTCGAAGCCATCACCGACAGCAGGTACGGGTTCGTGGCGACGCTCGGTCCCACCGGGCTGCTCGAGGGCATCGCCATCAGCGACGCAGGCGTCGATGCCTGTGAGATCGATCGTCCGGCCGGGGAAGACGATGCGTCGCACTGGCCGGTCGAGGGTCTGTATGGGGCGGTCGTCACGTCGGGCGAGACCCTGATCGCGAACGAAGTGGCGAACCACCCAGCGCGCGCTGGGTTACCTGAGGGGCACCCGCCACTTCGGTGTTTCCTGGGAACACCGCTCGTGGGTCAGGACGGCGCGGTCATGGGAATCGTCGGGCTCGCGAATCGTCCGGGCGGGTATGCCGACGCAGAGCGGGTCGCGGTGGAATCCCTTGCACCAGCCATCGTAGAAGCGATCGAGCGTTTTCGGGCCGAGCGCTCGCTCGCCGAGAACGCCCGGTTCGCCGACGAGCTCAACCACATCGAGTCGATCATCCACGCAAGCCTGGACTTCGAGACCATCGCCGAGGAGGCGCTGCGCACGGGCCGCGAGGCTCTCCGCGCCGACACCGCGGCGCTCTCCCTGTACGAGCCGCCCAACTTTCGCGTGACGCACGCGATCGGGTTCTCGCAGGACGTACCCGGTCTTCTGGTGTCCGAGCGCTTCGAGCAGCACAGCGCCCTCGCGATCCGTTCGCGCGGGCCGGTGCTGGTGGAGGACGTCGAAACCGACGACCGCGTGAACCGGGAACACCTGCTTGCCTACGGCATCAGGGCTGTCATGGTCATCCCGCTGATGGTGGGCGGCAAGGCGTTCGGCTGCGCCTACTACAACTTCGCCAGGCCCACGCGTTTCTCGACGGGTGCGGTCCGTTTCGCGTTGCGGCTGTCGCTGTCGCTATCGCTTGCGATGGAGAACGCGCGGCTGTACGAGACCGAGCGTACCATCGCCAACCGGCTGCAAGAGGCGCTGCTCGCACTGCCGGACACGGTGCCTGCGGTGGAGTTCGCGCACGCCTACTACCCCGCCACCGATGCCGCAAAGGTCGGGGGCGATTTCTACGACATCTTCGAGCTGAGCTATGGTCATGTGGGCCTGACCATCGGCGATGTGGCCGGCAAGGGCGTGGACGCCGCCGCGCTCACGTCGCTCGTGAAGAACACGATCCGCGCGCATGCAGCCGAGCGAGGTAAGACGCCGGCCCGGATCCTTCGCCTCACGAACGAGGTGCTCTACAAGACCACACCGGTCGAGTCTTTCGTGACGGTGTTCTTCGGCATGCTCGACACGCGCGACGGGCGGCTCGTCTACGCCAACGGCGGTCACACCACCGCAGCCATCGCGCGCCCCGGGGGAGTCGTGGCACGGCTCCCGGTGACCGGGCCGCTTCTGGGGGCCATCCCGGATATAGAGCCCGAGAACCTCGAGACCCGGCTCGATCACGATGACTGCCTGTTCCTGTACACCGACGGCCTCACCGAGGCTCGCCGTGGCGGCGACCTTTACGGCGAGGGACGGCTGTTCGCCGCGCTGAGCGAGGTTTCGGACCTCCGGCCGCGCAAGGTCATGCACCGGGTCGTGGCCGACATGATGGCCTACAGCCAGGGCAGGCTGCGTGACGATCTCGCGATCCTCGCAGTGAAGCGCACCGATGAGGGGGTGCCTCGGCCCAGGCAGGCGAAACTCGAGGTATAGGGCGTGACGCGAGCGCATGGAAGCGAGTGCCGTGCGCTGGCGCGCCGTGGTACGCTCGGTTCACTGCCTTGCGCTGGAAGGACCTGCCACGGATTACTACCGACTCCTCCAGGTTCGGCGTGACGCCTCGCTCGACGTGATCGCGGCCGCCTACCGCCGCCTGATGCGAGACGCGCACCCCGATGCGGGCGGCGATGCCGAGCATGCCCTGCTGTTGAACCGCGCGTACGAGGTGCTCTCGGATTCCGGTCGACGCCGCGCGTACGACGCGACGCTGCCCATTCATCGCGAGGATTCGCTCTCGCAGGCTGTGGCGTACCGGATGGGGGTACGTATCGGGCGCTATGCGGCGCGCTGGAGCCGCGGTGCCCGTGAGGCGCGGCGGAAAACGTCCGGGATGGGATGAGCCGGAGTATGGACACAGGTGCCGCGCCCACACGGGCGGTCCGCGATGAGCAGGTGGCCGGTCCGCCGAGGTGGGCCGTCGTCTTCCTCGTCGCGCTGCTCGTCGGCCTCTCCGCGCTCAGCCTGTACAGCTACCCGCTGTTCCACACGGTCGTTGAGGGCATCTCCATCGTGATCGCGGCATCTTTGTTCCTCGTGCTGTTCCACACCCGACGTCTGCACGAGAACGATTACCTCCTGTTCGTGGGGATCAGCCTGCTCTTCTTCACCTTCCTCGATGTACCGCATGCTCTGGGGTTCCGTGGACTGAACCTGTTCGGAGGCTTCGGTGACGACCTGCCCACGCAGGCGTTCGTGATCCAGCGCCTGTTGCTCGCGGCGACCTTCCTGCTCGCACCGCTGTTCCTGACGCGAAGGTTGTGGGTGCGCAGCACGTTCGTCGCGTTCGGGGCCCTCGTCGGTCTGGCGTTCTTATCGCTGTTCGTGTGGCGTAATCTCCCCGTGATGTTCGCCGAAGGCACGGGACTTACGCCGCTGAAGCGCACTCTCGAGGTCGTGATCTCCGCGATGTTCGTGCTCGGCGGCATCGGCCTGGTCGTCAATCGCCGGTTCTTCGACCCGGTGGTCTTGCGGCAGATCGTCGCTTCGATCGCGTGCTTCATCGGCTCGGAGATATCTTTCATGCTGTACGCTTCGCCGTTCGGCTACTCCAATCTGGCGGGCCACCTCTTCCAGGTCTCGGCCTTCTTCTTCGTGTATCGAGCGGTTCTGGTCACGGCACTCGTGAACCCCTTCAGCTTGCTGTTCAGGGAGCTCAGCGCCCGGGAGCAGTCGCTGACTGCCGCCAACGAGAGCCTGAACGCGCTTGCGGACATAAGCGGCACCGCAATCAGCACACTCGATCTGAAAGAGCTGGCTCCCGCGCTCCTGCGTCGCCTCTGCGCGGTTATGGGGGCGGACGCGGCCGCGCTGCTGCTTGTCCAAGACGGCTTCGTGCGTGTGGCTGCCACCCTTGGCTTCGACGACGACTCGATCGGGGTCCCGGTGGGACGTGGCCTCGCCGGCACGATCGCCGAGACCCGACGCCGGCGGTACGTGGCTGACATTCAGACCGATGAATCCATACTGAGCGTGCCGCTGCGAGAACAGGGGATTCGCTCGGTGCTCGGCGTGCCGATGGAGGTCGGCGACAAGCTGATCGGCGTTTTGCACGTCGACTGGCGTTCCTACCACCCGTACGACGAGCGCGATGTGCAACTGCTCGAGATAGTTGCCGACCGGGTGGCGCTCGCGGTGCGCAACGCCCAGCTTTACGAGGGAAAGCGGCGCATCGCGCAGATATTCCAGGAGTCGTTGCTGTCGCTGCCCGAGCACATCGAGGGCGTCCGGTACGCGCGGACGTACCGCTCGGCCACCGAAGAGGCGGTTGTGGGCGGGGACTTTTTCGACCTGTTCCCGGTCGACGCCGCGCGGGTCGGCGTCGTGATCGGCGATGTCTCTGGTAAGGGGGTGGAGGCCGCTGTCCTGACCTCGCTTGTGAAAGACACGATTCGGGCGCACGCGCACGAGGGCGGGACGCCCGCGACGGTGCTCGGCATGACCAACACGCTCGTGGAGCACTACTCGGGACCGGAGACCTTCGTGACGGTGTTCTTCGGGCTCATCGATCGTGGGTCCGGCATACTCACCTACTGCAATGCCGGCCACCCGCCGGCGGTCGCCCTGCGGTGCGGTGGCGCGCTCTCCTTGCTCGGCCCGAACTCGCCGCTGCTGGGCGCGTTCCCGGACCTCCCGTTCGCCGACAGCCAAGTGCGACTCGAGCTGGGCCACACGCTTTTCCTGTACACCGACGGCGTCATCGAGGCGCGTGCCGGAGGCGAGCTGTATGGCGAGCAGCGCCTGCTGGCGGCGCTGCGGAGCCTTGCCGAGTGCGATCCGGAGGTGGCCGTCGAGGCGGTCTTCAACGACCTGATGCGCTTCTCGGACGGCACCTTGAGCGACGACCTCGCTATCCTGTCCCTCAAAGTGGTCGCTGGGTGAGGCGCGAAGGCTGTCCCTACAGGTACTGCCAGACGTCGTCGATACCAGCGTCCGCAGCGGGGATGCACTCCAGGATCGCTCGGTCGTACGTGCCGGTCTCCGGGTCGATCAGCCGCAGGTCCACCGTCTCCGGTTGCTGCAGCCACCGCCCCGCCGGACCAATCACGCGCTTCACGCGCGGACGCAGGAGGTCGTCGCGGTTCACGCGAAACACGATCGCCGTGCTGTCGTCGTCAAGGGTGACCACCGCCCCCATCGGATAAATGCCGAGCATCGCCACCAGCGCCTTCGTCACGCTCGGGTCGTATGCCTTGTTGCGGCCCTGCATGAGGACCGCAAGCGCCTTGTCCGGACGGATCTCACGCCGGAACGGGCGGCGCGTGGTCATCGCGTCGTACGCGTCGCACAGCGCGACGATCTTCGAGAAGAGGTGTTGCTCCTGCGGCTCAGCCGGCGCCGGGTAGCCCTGCAAGTCGTGCCGTTGGTGGTGCTCGTAGGCCACCACCATCGGCATCTGGTCGACAAGCTGGATGCGCTTGAGCAGATCGGCACCCTCGGTGGTGTGGCTCTTCACGATCGCCCACTCGTCCGCAGTGAGCGGGCCCTCCTTGTTCAGGATGTCCTCTGGGATCCGCACCTTGCCGAGGTCGTAGAGCAGCGCCGAGAGACCGAGCGATCTGAGCGTCTCGGCGTCGAGCCCGAGTGACGCGCCCAGCGAGATCGACAGGATGCACACGTTGAGCGAATGGTTGAGCGTGTAGTCGTCGTGGCTCTTGATCGCGGTCAGACCGAGAATGGCCGCCGGGTCCTTGAACAGCGTGTCGAGCAGCGCGCTCACCATCTGCTGGAGCTGCTGCACCTCAAAGACCTTGCCGAGTTTGGCCTGCGTCTCCACGTCTCGCATCAGCGATACGCCCGTATCGTACGCCTCACGGCCGCGCGCCTTGTTCTCCCGCTCCTCGGCTTCGCGCACCGCGTCGTCGAGGTCCGTCGTCTCGGCGAGTTCCACGCTCGCCGCGCCGTGTCCGTCGAGGTAGGCGCGCGCCTGGTCGATCGTTGCGATGTCCGGCTCGTTGAGCATCCCGGCCACGGCTGCGGCATCAGCGGCCGCGAAACCGAACGAGAGCGTCAGCGCCGAGATGCCGCGAGCCAGCAGGTCGCCGATCAGCTTGCGGTAGGTGACGCTCTCTTCCGGAAGCACTTGGTTCTCGATGAACAGGGTGGACTTGTAGACGTTGATCGTGACTTCCTCGAAGCCGATCTCCATGATTGCGGACACGGCGTCGGCGAACTCCTGCATCGACTGCACCACGAGCGGATGGCTTGACGGGTACAGCGCCGCGTTGTTCTGCGCAACGGCCAACGTTCGAGCCACCGTTCGCGCCTTCTCCAACCGCTTCGCGGTGTTGAACGGCGCTCGCGCTGCGGAAGTGGCTTCGGCCGCCATCTCTTCGGCGGTCTCCAGTCTCTGCTCGTTATCGGCCAAATCGGACACGAGGTTCCCCTTCCGTCAGCCGCGGAGACTCACTCCAGCGACTCGAGTACACGTCGAGCGAGGTAACGCAGCTCGCGGTTCTTCTTGCCGATGACCGCGCTTCTGTGGGCGAGCCTCCTGAGCACAGGGACCGCTCGTGGCGAGTGTAGCGCCTCGAGGCTCTTCAGTACTTCTTTCTTGAGCTCGTAGTTCCTCTCGAACAGGCTCACTTCGCTCACGATCTTCAGCAGCGCCGGCACAAGCTCCTCGTTGCCGGTGCGTCCGATCTCGCGGGCGGCGATGCGCCGGGTCTGCGGGTCCCAGTGGCCGAGCGCTTTGAGCAGCAGTTGAGCGCTTTCCGGACCCGGGCTGTCGGCGAGGGCGATCACCGCAGCCTCGCGCACGCGCGCGTCGAGGTGCTCGAGCCCCGAGGCGATCGTGGCGTTCAGGCGGCGTGAGCCGATGGAGCCGAGAAGCCGCAGCATCGCCGCCGCCGCATCCGCATCACCGGAGCGAAGCAGCCTGCCCGCTACGGGCGCCACCGCTTCGATCATCCCGCCGGCGACGGGCAGCAGATGGGCACGCTGGAGCTCGGTGCCGTCGAGGTACGCGCTCACGAGCGCCTCGGCACCCTGGATGCCCGCTTCTGACAGCAGCGCGCGGGCGGCATCGGCGGCGGGATCGTCGGCAAGCCGCTGGGCGCACATCTCCAAGAGCGCGCGCTCTTGGAGCACTGCCCGGGCCCCGCGCACGGCTGGAGACAGCGCTGGGTTCTCGGCGAGGGCATGAAGGAACGACGCCGCGGCCGCGAGTTCGGCGAGCGAGCCCTCGCGGATGGCGGGGCGCAGCGCGTCCCCGACCGCCTTCACGGCCTCTTCCGAGGGCTGGTCGCCCGCCATCTGCAGCGTCGTGGAGAGTCCCCGGGACGCAGCGGCCCGCCCCGTTGTCGCTCGCACGAGCATCTCGATGCGAGTGAGGTCCTCGTCGCCGGTGTCGGCCACCTCCTGCGCGATTCCCGTCACGTCGGCCTCCGGCGGCACCCCGCACTGCGCTTCGGTCTGCGGCGACGGTTTGAGAAGCAGCGCGACCTCAGAGGCCAGCTGCGGAGGCAGCTCGAGCTTCCCGAGAACATCATCGGCAGGTCGGCCGATCGCGCTGGCAGTCAGCTGGAGGAGACGGGCAAGCGCCGCCGGCGGCATACGCGCCACGACGGAGAGCATCCCATCCATCGCGGGATGCGTTTCGCCCGGCAGCGCCGACGAGATCATTTGCAGCCTGGTGGCTTCGTCGAGCAGGAGGAGTGCTTCGGCGCAGCGCCGCATCGCCAGATCGCGGGCGGCCGGCTCCAACCGGCCGATGGATTCGGCGACGAGGTCATCACCGTGCTCTTCGCGCCCCCACCGCTCGACGGTGGCGCGAAGCTCCATGGCGATGTCCTCAAGCGGCGCGGCCGTGAGGTCGAGACCGAGCACCCCTTCCTCGGCCGATGCGCGCAACGAGACCTCGATGAGCGCGATGTTCGCGACACTCGCGTCGAGCACCGCTGCGCGGGCGCCTCCCGACGCGCGGACGGCGGCGGCGTCGCCGCCGATGACGTCCAGGAAGCGGGCGACCTCGCGCTCGTTCAGGCCCGGGGCGATGATGAGCTGTCCGACTTGGAGGGCGTGCAGCGCTTCGGCAAGCGCGCTGACCTGCGGCAGTGCCTCGCCGATGGCGGTTCCCGCAACGACGAAACGCTGGCGGTCGACGTGGAATTGCATCGGGCCGAAGGTGGCTGTCGCGGCGTTGACCTCGCGCGTGAAGTTGACGATTGCCTCGGTGCGGATCGGGCTTGTGGGCGGGTAGAGGCGCACCGCGTTGACAGCAGCGGCGAGCAGCCGGAGGAGGTTCTCGGCCTGGGCGCTGAGATTGCCGTGCGTGCGCTCCACCGCAGCTCCTGTCGATGTGGCCATCGAAGGATGTATCGGCATACTGGACGGGCTGCACAATCGCCGCGCGACAGCCGATACTCTACGTATATCGTAACGGCTTCGGGCGCAAGCAGAAGGACGTTGTGACACTTCGGGATGCCGCATACTACCGCCGGCTGGTGGAGGATGAGCTGCGCGCAGCGGGCTTCCTTGAGCCACCGGTCGCCGTCGAGGGGGTCGCGGCACATCTCGGCGTGCCGGTGCGAGAGATGCGGCTCCCGCTGTGGTTCACCGCCGCGCTCGTCTACGAGGACGGCCTCCCGGCGATCCTGCTCAACTCGGCCAGGCCTCTCGGCGTGCGGCGCGCGGGCCTCGGCCACGTGCTCGGGCACATGCTGATCGTGCTCAACGACGCGTCAGCCCGCTACCCCCGGGATACCGAAGGCGAGCATGCGGCGGCCGAGCTCATCGCCGCCGAGTTCGAGACGCCCGAGTTCATGGTCCGCGACCAGGCGCAGAAGTGGTTCAACGACTACCGCTATCTGGCCGGTCTCTTCGGCGTCGACGAGCTGCGCATGTTCGAAGCGATGCGCGATCTCGGAATCATCAAGAGCAAGGGCATCATCTGGGAGTACTGAACGGCCGACGGGCAAAAGGCTCCTGCTATCATCGGTGGCGCAGCCTGCGGTGGAAGTCGGGCGGGGCGGAGGAGACCATGCGCGCGTCGTACGCGATCGGCGTTGATGTCGGCGGCACCCGGATTGCGGCGGGCCTGGTGGAGCGCAAGGGCCGAACGCTCAAGGAGGTCCAGCGGCTCACTCCCGCCGACCAGGGCCCGTTCGCGATCGTCGACGCCATCATCGAGCTGGTCGAGCAGGTGTCGGGCAGGGTTCACCCGGCTGAGGTCGCCGGCATCGGCGTGGGGCTGCCGGCCCAGATAGATTTCATCAAGCAGACCGTCGAGTTCTGTACGAACCTGCCCC
>Ga0208733_100863_pt1 | contig 10631 bp, 9 predicted proteins | sample SubbioR11Jul_8B1_FD_184816 | JGI IMG/M metagenome (GOLD analysis project Ga0208733, IMG submission 184816) | Serpentinite rock and fluid subsurface biosphere microbial communities from McLaughlin Reserve, California, USA - CR11Jul_8B1 (SPAdes) | ecosystem: Environmental > Terrestrial > Deep... | reverse complement strand
CTCCCCGCTATGGAACTGCCTCAGGCTCAGCTGGAAACCCTCGTACGCGACCACGCTAAAGAACACGAAGCCAGCCAGAACATACAGATGCACAAGCAAGCGTTTCAGTAGCGGCGGCATGAGGTTAACGAAGGCGCTGACCCGAGCATGCTGCGCAGAGCGGAACCCTGCAGCCATGCCTAGAAAGGCCATCCAGATAAACAGATAACGGCTCACTTCTTCAGTCCAAGGTAGCGCCTGGCCTATCAGGCGGGAGATAAACTGCAAGCTGACGGTAACCAATACGCCCGTAACACTTAGCAGGAGGAGGTAGTCAATGAACCGCCAGAGAAGGCCTCGTCTATCCCGGACCGGCACGGGAGCTTGGACGAAGGACACCTCCGCATGCTGCGGAGGTGTCGAGGCCGGGCTAGTCAACTTCGGCTCAGATGCACCAGATTGGTTGCCAAGACTAGGCTTGTCTGGGGCCACGGTGAGATTATTCCCCACCAAGGAATCTCAGGGTCTCGGCCATAAAGTCAGCTCCCACTAAGGGTTCAAAGTTGGGGTAGAGTTTCAACGCCGCCTCCTGGAAGGCTGCTCTTTGCTCAGCAGTTAATTCGTTAATCTGCATGCCGTGTTCTCGGAGTTCAGACTTTTTGCGATCGAGCTCTCCGAAGTCATACTCGACTTTGAACTGGGCCGTTTCGATGGCGGCTTGGCGAAGGGCAGCTTGAGTTTCTGCGTCAAAGCGGTTCCAAAAGTCCCGGTTTACGCCCAGGATGTAGGCGTCACGAATATGGCCTGTGAGGGAGAGATAGCGTTGAACTTCGTAGAAGCGATTGGCATAGATCACTTCAATGGGGTTCTCTTGCCCGTCGATAGTGCGGAGCTGCAGCGCGGTGTACACCTCAGCGAAGGCCATGGGCACAGGACTTGCTCCGAGGGCGCCAAAGAACTCAATCCACAACCTGTTGTTAGGCACACGGAGCCGGAGACCTTGGAGGTCGGCTGGCGCGGTAATGGGCCTAACGGAGTTAGTGATGTTACGAGAGGTGCGGATCATTAGTGCCAGGCCTTCCGTATTCAGGCGCTCGAGAGACGCAAGTAGTGTTTGGCCCGGCTCACCTTCGAGGTAACGGATGAATTCGTCATAGTCATTGAAGAGAAACGGTAGGCTGAGGGCGTTCATGCGTGGCTCAAACGAGGCGTATACGGAGGTTGACAAGATGAGTGCATCGAGCGCACCGGTTTGAAGCATGTTGACAGCAGCGTTCTGGTCGCCACCGAAAAGCACGCCATCAGCGAAGACCTCTACCTGAACCCGGCCTTCAGTGGCGGCTTCAACCTTTTCTTTGAATTTCAGGGCAGTAACCCCAACCGAGGAGTGGATGGGGTCGGCCACGGCAAGGCGAATCCTGCTGGGGTTTTGAGCTGTGGCAAGCGAGCCGGCAAGCAACAGGCCAAAGGTGATCAAAACATACGTAAAGAATCGGGTGCTCAGTTTCACTAGTACTCTCCTTTATCCGTGAATAGGTGGGGTGGCTTCTAGTCTTTTGGTCGACACTGAGGAGACTATATAGAGCACGACGAGTGTATCCGAGCGCTGGGTGGCGTTACATGACCAGCACCTCCCCGTTCCGGCTTAGGATCACTCTGCAAGTTCTATGCGGCAGCATCAGGATGCTCCTCAAGGAGTTGGGCGTACAGCTCGATGAACTTGTCCTTGGCGGTACGAAGGTGCGCAACGAGCGCTTGTGTCGCGGCCTGCTCATCGCGCTTTAGCAGTGCGGCGCAGATGGCACGGTGCTCGATCAGGCTCTGGTTAACTCGCCCCTGATAGCGATAGGACACACTTTCTCGGATGCGGTGAATCTGTCGCGCCATTACGCCGTAGAAATGAACCAGACGGCCATTCTCACTTGCTGTGCAGAGCGCCTTGTGGAACGCATCATCACGCGCTAGGTAGGGTGGGATTTGGCTGCTGGTCAGATCCGGGGTGAACTCATCAAAGGTAGCGGCGAGCTTGTGCAGCGCTTCATCACTCCAGTGGACGATTTTTGCGATACCAGCTGGCTCGAGCAGGCAGCGCAACTCGAAGAGTTCTTCGACGTCCCGAAGGCTGATACCAGTAACAATCCAGCCGATCCGCCCACGACGCTGCACCAGGCCGGACGACTCAAGCATATGGAGGGCATCCCGGATGGGGGTGCGGCTGACACCGAGCGTTTCGGAGAGATGGCGGTCACTCAGGACGCTATTTGGTCGGAATGTGCCATCGACAACGGCCTGCTCTAATTTTGCGTAGACTTGGTCGCGTATGGACCGGGCCTCAATCCGTCCTAAGCTTGTCATTTGATGCACGGTATACCACATACCAACTGAATTGTCAATAAGCGTCTTGATGCCTTGATGCTGACACAGAGCTTATTTACAGCAAACCAGGGTTATCGACTAAACTTGCCTGTGGGCCAATTTTAGGGAGCGGGTCATCCTTAGCTCAAACCGCCCGCAGGCTCAACACCACCCTCGATCAGATCCGAGCGAAGCGAGAATGATTCTAACCAACTATTGCCCATAGCCTGACTATCTCCGTGCCGAGCTCGCTAATCCACGTGTCCCAGCTTTCCTACCTACCTAGCTCAAGCGAAAGTCCTGCTGGACTTGGGTCTATACGACAGCGTTAGGCGGTTCGGTTCCCGCCAGGACCGCGAGGCTGTTCGCCACTGCCATAGCGGCCATGCGCTCGCGGGTGGTCTGGCCTGCTGAGCCGATATGAGGTGTAACGATGACGTTGGGCAAGCTCAGCAGCGGGTGGCTCGCGGGTAAAGGCTCAGGATCAGTCACATCGAGGCCTACCCCGCCAAGCTGTCCAGCCTTTACCGCTTCAACGAGCGCTTCGGTATCCACTACTCGTCCACGAGCTGTATTGACCAGAACCGCGTTGGGCTTCATCAACGCTAGGCGCTCGCGGTTGACGAGGTGGTGCGTTTCCGGTGTAAGGGGCGTGTGGAGCGACAGGAAGTCCGCCTCGGCGAAGAGGTCGTTTACCGGTCGGTACTCGGCGCCCTGAGCAACTTCTGGGGGTTTTGGTGCCCTATCGCTATACAGCACTTTCATGTCAAAGCCACGGCAGCGCTTGGCAAACGCCTGTCCGATCCGGCCGAAGCCTACCACCCCTACGGTTGCGCCGTAGAGCTCGGGGCCAAGCAAAAGCGCCGGATGCCAGGCGGTCCATTTGGCGGCCCGGACGTAGTCCATCCCTGCTACCACGCGCCTTGCGACCGCAGCGAGCAGCGCAAAGGCCAGATCCGCGGTGGCATCGGTAAGGACACCCGGCGTGTTGGAAACACGAATGCCTCTTGCTCGCGCTGCTTCTGTGTCGATATTGTCGTACCCTACGGCGGCCTGAGCGATGATTCTGAGGGAAGGACCGGCCGCGCTTATCACTTCCGCGTCGAGTGGATCCTCTACCGTGGTGATGACGGCGGAAGCATCTTTCAGCTTTTCCATCAGGATATCTTTGGCTGGAGCCGTGAACTCGGGCCATACCTCCACCTCGTAGCCAGCTTGGGTCAGCCGTTCAAGCGCTCTTCCGGGCCAGGATCGGGTCACAAAGATGCGATTCATGTTGGCACATGCTACGTTGTCCCATCAGTGATAGTCAAGCTGAATATGCCGCGTTTGACAGGTCTACAGGAGGTTGGCGCCAGTTGACTGCACTCGGACGTCACAGTTTTCCGCGATCCTGACAATTTGTAGTAAACCCGGCAGCCGTGCTAATTTCTGGCTCAGGGGCTGCGCTGATGGGGGAGTTTTTCTGCGCGGTGGCCCTGGTTCAGACCGAGCTATTGGCATAATTCGGCAAAAACAGTTGACGGAGACGAGGATGACAAATCGGCCGGATGGCCATCGCCGCAAGTTTGGCCATAGCCTGGATGCACTCCCAGGGGCTCGTCCTGCAGACTCACGCTGCCTGCCGAAACCGCAAGCCTTTGGCCCATCATTACCCGGCTCTTGCCTCAAAACACTAGATATTGTAGTATCCCTGCTATGTCCTACTAGATAGGGTACTGACTAGCCAGGACATACAGTCGCTATGCCTGTAAGGCTTCGCCCGAGTAATTCCGCCAGGAAGGACCCGGTTGGAGAGATGCCAGAAAGGGTTCGGGGGAAGCCGGTGAGAGTCCGGCACTGTCCCGCAACGGTAACACGGCCAGTACGTGAAGTCCGAGTACCCGCTTAGCGACGCCATCCCACGCCCTCGACGGAGGGGCACCGGAGGTTATATGTCACAACTGTCCACCATCAAGCCACTTCAGACCAGTTACAGCGCGCCACTCCACGAGCGTCCTCCCTTCTCCTGGCTGACCGACGAAAGCCGAGCCTTTTTACGGCAGGGCTATCTGCTCCCCGGCATCACGCCGGAAAAACGCCTGCGGGAGATTGCGGAGCGCGCCGAAGCGCTGCTCCCTGGCATGCAGGGCTTTGCCGAGCGCTTTTACGATTATCTGTCGCGCGGCTGGTATTCGCTGTCCACTCCGATCTGGGCCAACTTTGGGCTGTCCCGCGGTCTTCCCATTAGCTGCTTCGGTTCGTATGTGCCTGATAGCATGGTTGGCATCCTCGGCACGGCTGCCGAAGTCGGCATCATGAGCAAGTACGGCGGCGGGACCAGCGCCTACTTTGGCGATCTGCGCGGGCGCGGCTCGCCCATTCGTGACAACGGCGAGTCCGAAGGCGCGGTGAACTTCATGCGCCTGCTTGACACTCTGATCGACGTCACCAAGCAGGGTGCGACCCGTCGCGGCTCCTTCGCGGCCTATCTCCCCATCGATCATCCCGACAGTGGCGAGTTTTTGGAGCTGCGCTCAGACGGCAACCCCATCCAGAACATCTTCTTTGGCGTGACAGTCAGCGACGCCTGGCTTACTGCGATGCGTGACGGCGACCAGGCGAAGCGGCGGCTCTGGGCGCGGGTGCTGCAAAAGCGCAGCGAGGTAGGGCTGCCTTACCTCCTCTTTACCGATAACGCCAACCGCGGGGCTGCCGACGTCTACCGCGACCGGGGCCTGGAGATTCGCTCGAGCAACCTCTGTAGCGAGATCATGCTGCCGGTCACGGCCGATGAGTCGTTCGTCTGCGACCTTTCCAGCATGAACCTCCTTTACTTTGACGAGTGGCAGGATACTGATGCGGTCCAGCTCCTGACGTATTTTCTCGACGCAGTGATGACGGAGTTTATCGAGCGGACCGAAGGAATCCCCTATTTCGAGCGGGCGCGGCGCTTCGCCCTGCGCCACCGTGCTTTGGGCATCGGGGTGGTCGGCTGGCACAGCTACCTGCAGGCGCAGATGATCCCGCTAGGAAGCCTGACCGCTGCGCTGAAAAACGTCGCGATCTTCCGCGCCCTGCGCGAAGCCGCCCATGCCGCCTCCGCCGAGTTAGCCAGGCGCTACGGCGAACCCGAACTGCTGGAGGGCTACGGCCGCCGTAACACCACCCTGCTGGCGATCGCGCCGACCACCTCCAGCTCCTTCATCCTCGGCCAGGTTTCTCAGAGCATCGAACCGCTGCGCTCGAACTACTACGTGCGCGACCTGGCCAAGGCCGTAAGTAGCTACCAGAACCCCGTGCTCAAAGCGCTGCTCGCCGAACTGGGCCGGGACAACCCGGCGGTCTGGCGGAGCATCCTGGAACACGATGGCAGCGTGCAGCACCTCGACTTTTTAGGGGCCGAGGAAAAGCTCGTCTTTGCCACCTTTGCCGAAATCAGCCAGCTCGACCTGGTCATTCAGGCCGCGCAGCGTCAGCCGTTTATCGACCAGGGGCAGTCGCTGAACCTGATGATTCATCCGGACACCCCGGCCAAGGAGCTCAACGCGCTTTACCTCGAGGCGTGGCAGCGGGGCCTCAAGAGCCTCTACTATCAGCACAGTATGAACGCCGCGCAGGTCTTCAACCGCAACCTGCTGGTCTGCTCGTCGTGTGAGGCCTAGGCATGCTGACCGATCGCAGGATGCACCTCAGACCGGTCGAGTACCCGCAGTTTTTGGCCTACCGCGACGCCATCCGGCACTCCTACTGGCTGCACACCGAGTTTAACCTGACCGAAGATGTCCACGACTTTCGCGCTCGGGTTACCGCGGCCGAGCGGCAGGCTATCACGCGCACGATGCTGGCCATCGCGCAGGTCGAGGTCGCGGTGAAGACTTTCTGGGGTGATATCTATAAACGCTTCCCCAAGCCCGAAGTCGCTGCGGTCGGCTACACCTTCGCGGAGTCCGAAGTGCGCCATCAGGATGCGTATGCGCACCTGCTCGAGCTGTTAGGGCTTAACCGGGAGTTCGAACGCCTGGACCAGGTACCGGCAATGCAGGCGCGACTCGCCGTGTTAAACCAGCACCTGGCGCAGCCGCCGAGCCTGAGGACCGACTGCGACGGTCGCGCCTACGCCTTTTCCATCTTGTTGTTCAGCGTTTTTGTCGAACACGTCAGCCTCTTCGGTCAGTTCCTGATCATGAAGGCCTTTGACAAGAGCCACCAGCTGTTCAAAGGCATCGCCAATATCGTCGAGGCCACCAGCAAAGAGGAACAGATTCACGGCCTGTTTGGCTATCAGCTACTCGAGATCTTGAAGCTCGAGTTCCCGCACTGGTTCGACGATGCCTTCTATGATGAGGTGGCACGGGCCTGCCGCCAGGCGTATATGGCCGAGCGGGCTATCCTGGACTGGATCTTTGAAGATGGAGAGCTCGGCTTCCTCCCCCGAACCCAGATCGAAGCCTTTATCCAGCACCGTTTCAACACCTCCCTGGAGACGATCGGGCTGACGCCGCTGTGGACGGTAGACCCCGTAGCCGTCGCCGCGACACTCTGGTTCGAGGAGGAGCTGCTAGCCGGTAAGCACGTCGATTTCTTCCACAAGCGCCCTACCGCCTATGCCAAGAAGGTCAAGACCTTCAGCGAGGACGACCTGTTCGGCTAAGTAGCGCTGCGCTTGAAGCTCTTCATCCCCTCGCGGATCAGCCGGTGTGTTTCGTCCATGCCGCGCCAACCGTCGACCTTGACCCGTTTCCCCTCGAGCTCCTTGTAGATGGTGAAGAAGTGCTCAATCTCGCGCAGGCGGTGGCGCGAGATATTGTCCAGGTGGCGGCTGGCGTCGTAGCGCGGGTCGCCGGTAGGCACCGCCAACACCTTCTGATCGCGCCCCTTCTCGTCGCTCATCTCTAGGTAGCCTAGCGGCCTGGCCATAAGCAAGGCGCCGGGAAAGGTCGGCTCGTTAGTTAAGACCAGGATATCGACTGGGTCGCCATCTTCGGCTAACGTGCTGGGGACAAAACCGTAACAGCCGGGATAGTGAAGCGGGCTATATAAGGCACGGTCAAGCCTGAAAATCTCTAGTTTGGGGTCGTACTCATACTTATTACTGCTGTTTTTGGCTACCTCGATGATGGCGTTGACGATATCAGGGGCCTGATCACCGGCGGGGATCTCGAACAGATTGGGCATGGCTCTCCTTCGGGGCGGGGTTCATCGCTGCATTGTACTCCAGCCAGACCCCCTCCCGAAAATCAGTAGTCAAGTATTCGAGTATTCGAGTATTCAAGTAGGGGCGAAACCCTTGGGCCTATCAGTCCTTCAGGCTTTCAGAAGGGCGCGCCGAGGCGAAGCCGTACTAGCTGAGAGACTGATCGCCTTTTCATCCTCTTAGTGGCCAAAGATTGAGTTCTACACTCTACCGGCTGCTATCATCATGGCATGACTGAGGTGTTTGTCGTCCGTGACCTGGGCCACCTCGACTACCAGAAGGCTTGGGAGATGCAGCTAAGCACCCACGCGGCGGTCGCTGAGGGGCGCCTCCCCCCTACCCTGCTGCTGGTTGAGCATCCGCCGGTAATTACCTTCGGCAAGAAGGGCGGGCGTAGCAATCTGCTGGTAAACGAGGCGTTCTTGCGCCAACGCGGTTTTAGCATCTATGACATCGAGCGCGGCGGTGATGTAACCTATCACGGCCCCGGCCAACTGGTAGGCTACCCCATCTTTTGGGTGGGGCGGCGCGTGCGGGACTATCTGCGACGGCTCGAGCAGGTCATGGTGGCGCTGCTCGCAGGCTATGGCCTTAAAGCCAGCGGCAGCCCCGGCTACGCCGGGGTGTGGGCCGGCAACGACAAGGTGGCAGCCATCGGCGTGGCAGTTAGGCGTGATGTCTCGTTTCACGGCTTTGCGCTAAACGTAAGCACCGACCTGACGCACTTCGAATACATCGTGCCCTGTGGCTTGGCTGGCACAGGGGTGACCAGCCTGAGCCGGCTCTTGGGCCGCCCCGTAACCCTCAACGAGGTCAAACCCCGCCTTATCGCAGCTTTCCACGCCGTCTTTACTACCCCCGGCGAGGTTCCCGCATGAACCCTGACAGCAAACCAGAGATTAAATTCGTCAAGAACGGGATTCAGCGCAAGCACGCCGTTGACACTCCCCGCGAGCCTAAACCGGCTTGGCTTAAGGTTAAACTGCCGACCGGCGAGAGCTATCACAACGTCAAGGGCATCGTCCGCGAGCACCACCTCAGCACCGTCTGCGAGGAGGCCAAGTGCCCTAACATCGGCGAGTGCTGGACGGCCGGGACCGCCACCATCATGCTGATGGGTTCGGTCTGCACCCGCGCCTGTAAGTTCTGCGCCGTCTCGACCGGCAACCCGCGCGGCTGGCTCGACCCCGACGAGCCCCGGTTAGCTGCCGAGTCGGTCAAGCTGATGGGGCTTAAGTACGTGGTGCTGACCAGCGTCGACCGCGACGACCTGCCGGATGGCGGTGCTAGCCACTACGCGGCGGTGGTGCGCGAGATCAAGCGCGTCAACCCTGAGACTGCCGTCGAGGCACTGACACCCGACTTTCAGGGCCGCACCGAGCAGGTGCAGCTCGTCATCGATTCGGGGATCGAGGTCTACGCCCAGAACCTCGAGACGGTTAAGCGCCTCACCTACCCGGTGCGCGACCCGCGCGCGGGCTATGAGCAGACGCTGAGGGTTTTGGCCTACGCCAAACAGAGCCGCCCAGCGATGCTCACTAAGACCAGCTTGATGCTGGGGCTCGGCGAAACGGATGAGGAGCTGCTAGAGGCCATGGACGACCTGCGCGCCATCAAGCTCGACATCCTGACCATCGGGCAGTATCTCCGCCCCACCGCCAGCCACCTGCCGGTCGTGCGCTATGTGACCCCTGAGGAGTTCAGGCGCTACCGCACCTGGGGGCTGGCTAAGGGGTTTTTGGAAGTGGTCTCGGGGCCGCTGGTGCGCAGCAGTTACCGCGCCGAGCGGGCACTGGAGAAGAACAACGTCGGCCTGGCAGGGTAGGCTTTTCGCCACTTCCTTGGCCAACTGCTGAGCGGCACTGTTAGCGGTATCATAAGGACAGGATGTCACCTTGCCACAGCTCAGCCCGGCGCGTTTCGCCCACCAAGCTAAGCCTCAGCAGCCAGGCCTGAGGATAGTGGCTCAGCAGCTCCTCACCCCATTCCACCACCACCAGGCGGGAGCGCGCCAGGTAGTCATCCAACCCCAGATCGATCAGGGTCAGGGCGCTGGGTAAGCGGTAGGCATCGCAATGCACCAGCCAGCCAAGAGGTGTGGGGTACTCATGGATCAAGGTATAGGTCGGGCTGCTAACCGCCGCTACGGAGCCGAGCTCGAGCGCTAGCTGCTGCACTAAGGTGGTCTTGCCGGCCCCCAACGGCCCGGCTAACAGCAGCAGCGAGCCTGCCAGGCAGCGCCTAGCGATAAGCTGCGCCAGCGCTCTAGTGTCGTCAAGAGAGGCTAAGATCACGCAGGATAGTGCTCAAGGCGGGCAGTTCGCGCCGAAGCTTATGAAGAACTAGGCTCAACCCGGTCGGTACATCAAGAACGATCACGAGCTGGCAAGACAGCGCCGGTTGCACCACCACGCTCTGTTTTGATAGCTCCAGCGTGAGTAGTCTAGGTGCTCCCAAGGCCAGCCGGTCCCCCAGTTGAGTAATTCTGGCGATTAGCTCTCTCAGCGCCTCCTGCGGGTACTCGCAGGATGGGGCGGGGTTCTTCTCCGAGGGACTCGCGAGCCTTCCCGCCAGCATCTCAGAGGCCGAGAGAATGGCTGCGCACCGCACGCCGGGTGCGCTTAGGTAGCTGTCCAGCCAGTCGTCGAGGGCCGGGTGCCGACCGCGCACCAACACGGGTTCAGGGCTAGGTGCATCGAACAGCCCCAACAGGTCGTCAATGGCGTTGCTGGCCACCAGCTGATCGGCTACCGCACGGGTCGCTTCGTATTCGTCACGCAGCACCTCTAGCAGCTCCTCAGCCTGACGGAGCGCAGTTAAGAGTTCGTGCTGCATGGCGGGCGAGACGCGATTAAACGCCTCTCGCTGACTGTCAAGATGGCTGAGAATGCGGCCTGCCATGTGGCTGTCGTCGCTGTTAAGCCGCGCCAACGGCTCAAAGGTGCTTAGCGCAAGGTCTAAGCGCGGCAAAAAGCTCTCGGCCTGCTGCGCGCTCTGCTGGCGCAAGGCCTCTAGCCGCAGCCAGCCTTGCTTAAGCCCGCGGGCGAGCTGACCCGCCGTCAGGTCGGCTTTAGCGGCCTGCAGCAAGCTGGACAGCTCGGCAAACTCAGGGGCGTGCGCG
>Ga0208733_100858_pt1 | contig 10690 bp, 7 predicted proteins | sample SubbioR11Jul_8B1_FD_184816 | JGI IMG/M metagenome (GOLD analysis project Ga0208733, IMG submission 184816) | Serpentinite rock and fluid subsurface biosphere microbial communities from McLaughlin Reserve, California, USA - CR11Jul_8B1 (SPAdes) | ecosystem: Environmental > Terrestrial > Deep... | reverse complement strand
CCCCCCTTGACCCCGGTCATTCCCGACCGCAGCGACGGTTGGCAGAGCGAGGGCGACCTGGACGAGCGCGGTCGTTAGGAGGCGCCGGTTAACACCTTAGCCCTGCACTGGCAGCTTCGGCCTGTGGCGCCGCTATCGGCCATCGCCCGGCTGATGCGCGAGCTGAGTATCCCGCCGCTGTTGGCGCAGGTGATATGGGGGCGAGGGCTCAAAGAAGAGGCGCTGGAGGCGCTTACCCCGCCGCTTAAGCTCAGCGCCATCCCGACCTTGCCGGAGGCTGCCGCCCGGCTTGAAGCGGCCATCCGCGCCAAGCGGCGCATCCTGATCCACGGTGATTACGACGCCGACGGTATCAGCGGCACGGCCCTGTTAACCTTGGGCCTGCGGGCGCTCGGCGCCGAGGTGATACCCTTTATCCCCAACCGGCAGGACGGCTACGGCATCGCACCGGAGCGAGTGCCGGAGCACGCCGAGCGGGCAGCGCTGTTCTTAACCGTTGACTGCGGCATCAGCAACCTCGAGGAGATCGCGCAGCTACAGGCCCTGGGGATGGAGGTGATCGTCAGCGACCATCACCACCCTGGCCAGACCCTGCCCGACTGCCTGGTCATCCACCCAGCGCTGTCGCCGCTGGCCCGCCAGGGGCTCCCTGAGTTGACCGGCGCCGGGGTGGCCTTTCACCTGCTGTGGGCACTGCACGAACGGCTGGGGCTCGAGCCCCCCCTAGCCTACAGCGACTTAGCCGCCATCGGCACCATCGCCGACGTGGCCCCGCTATTAGGCGAAAACCGCGCCCTGGTCAAGGCCGGCCTTATCCGCCTAGCCGACTCGCACTGGCCGGGGGTAAGGGCTGCGGTGGCGCAGGCGCTTTCCGGGCGGGCGCCAAGCGCACGCGAGGTGGCCTTCGTGCTGGCGCCACGCCTAAACGCCGCCGGGCGCCTGGGTGAGGCCGAGGCCGGGCTCGAGCTCTTAATGACCGCTTCCGAGCGCCGAGGCCGCGAGCTAGCGGCCTACCTGGATATCAAGAACGCCGAGCGCCGCGCCATCCAGGACGCTATGTTCAAGGAGGCGCTGGCTCAGGCCGACCCTGAGGCCCCCGCGCTGGTGCTCCACAGCGACGCCTGGCACCCCGGGGTGATGGGGATTGTGGCCAGTAAGGCGCTAGAACGCTTCTACAAGCCGGTCTTTATCATCGCTCAGGGGAAGGGTTCGGTCCGCTCCACGCCGGGCATCTCAGCGGTCGAGGGCTTGGCCTATGCCAGAGCCCACCTCAAGCGCTTCGGCGGGCACTCGCAGGCCGCCGGTTTTTCGCTTGATAACGCTGCTATCGCGCCGTTTCGCGCCCGCATCTTCGACTACGTGCGTCAGTTCCCCACCCCGCAACCCAGACTGCTAATCGACGCGCTGATCTCGCGTGACGAGCTTAACGATGAGCTCTTTCAGGCTATCAAGGGGCTCGAGCCCTACGGCCAGGGCCACGCGGCACCGCTGTTCGCGCTAACCGCACCCCTGGAGGGCGTCCGCGCCGTGGGCGAAGGCGGCAAGCACCTTCAGCTCAGGCTAGCGGGCCTGCGCGGGGTGGCTTGGCAGCAAGGGGATAACGTCTCCACCCTGACCCCTGGCTCACCGGTCAATGCCGTCATCACCCTCCATGAAAACCACTGGCAAGAGCGGCGCTCGCTGGAGTTCATCGCCGCCGCCGTGCGCCCGGCCCAACCGCTAGGCGACGCCGGCTCGGAACGACCGCTCCGCTACCGCCGGGGTCAGCCCCACCATCCAGGCGCCATCACCACCCTGTCGCTGAATGAAGCTGAGCCGCTGGCGCTCACCGCGCCGCTGCGGGAGCTTGTCAACCGCAACCCGGCGCTGACCTTCGCGCTCGACGAGGCCGAACTAGCTAAGCTTACGCGGCTCGCCGAGCAGTACCCCGGCGTACACGACCTGCGCCGCGCCTTTGTGGCGCTATCGCGCCGCGACACCCCCCCTTTTAACGGCGTCAAGGCTGAGCTTTGCCGGCGCTGCCTGCGCGAACTCGACTTAATCGACGACTACGGGCGCGCTCGCAACTTAAAACGCGATCCCTACCGCTCCGAGACGCTGGTGATCGGGCTTACTGAGCGCTATCTGCTCCAGAGCTTTGTCAGCGCCTATCGCTTTGCTGACGATGCTGCCTTCAACGAAACCGTTGAGCGACTGCTGGGGATGGCATACTGATACTATGGGGCCTGACCTTAAGCAGATCGAAAACGAGCTGAAATGGAAAGTTGCCGGCGAGGTCAGGTTTGAGTCCTTGGCGCGCTCGCTCTACGCTACCGACGCCAGCCCCTACCGGATCCTCCCCTACGGCGTGGTCATCCCTAAAACCGCCGAGGACGTGCGCCAGGTGCTTGCCGTGGCACGCCGCGCCGGTCTGCCCATCCTGCCGCGCGGCGGCGGCACCAGCCTGGCCGGGCAAACGGTCGGGGCGGCGATCGTTCTCGACTTCTCCAAGTACATGGACGCCGTCTTGGACTTCGACCCCGCAGCGCGCTGGATCAAGGTGCAGCCCGGCGTAGTGCGCGATCAGCTCAACCGCTACCTCAAACCCCACGACTTGCAATTCACCCCCGATGTCGCGACCACCAGCCGTGCCAACTTGGGCGGCATGGTGGCTAATAACTCGGCGGGGACGCGCTCGATCAAGTACGGCACGACCATCGATCAGGTGCTGGCGATGACGGTGATGCTCTCGGACGGCACCATCGCCGAGTTTTATCAGCTGAGCCCCGAGGCGCTGGCAGCTAAGCTCCAGGCGGGAGGGTTAGAGGGCGATATCTACCGGCAAGTCCACGGTATCATCACCACGCACGCCGACGAGATCCGGGCCCGCTACCCCAAGGTGCTGCGCCGCGTCAGCGGCTACAGCCTTGATGCCCTGGTGGACAAGCCCCTCAACCTGGCTAAGCTGATCTGCGGCTCGGAAGGGACGCTGGCGGTAATTCTGGACGTTACCGTCAAGTTGATGCCCCTCCCCAAGTGCCAGCTCTTGGTGCTGCTCCACTTTGAGCGGCTGCACCAAGCGCTCGAGGCCGTGCAGTTCATTAACCGCCACGGCCCCAGCGCAGTTGAGATCATAGATGCTGCGCTCATTGCGCTAGGTCGCGACAACCCCCATCTGGCCCCCTTATTAAGCTGGGTCAAGGGCAGCCCTGAGGCGGTGCTGTTAGTCGAGTTTGAAGGCCAAGACGAAGCTGAGCTTGCGGCCAAACTCGCCAGCCTGACCGCCGACACCGAGGTCAACGCGCGCTGCTACCAGATCCATCTGGCCCAAAGCAGCCGCGAGCAGGCCGATATCTGGTCCTTCCGCCAGGGCGGCTGGGCGATCTACGAGACCATGCCGGGCGACGCCAAGCCGGTGCCGCTGATCGAAGATGCTGCGGTGCCGGTCGATAAACTCCCCCATTACATCCCCGAGGTGCAGGCGGTCTGCGCCAAATACGGCGTAGCGACCGTCATGTGCTGCCATGCCAGCGTGGGGCTACTGCACATCCATCCCGTGCTCAACCTAAAAAGCGCCGCCGGAGTAGCGGCGTATGCCCGCATCAGCGAAGAGGTCTTCAAGTTGGTAATCAAGTACGGCGGCTCCTGGAGCGGCGAGCACGGCGACGGCTTGATCCGCTCGTACAAGAACCGCGAGCTTTTTGGCGACACTCTCTATCAGGCCTTCCGCGCCATCAAGCGCACCTTCGATCCGCAGAATCTGCTCAACCCCGGCAAGATCGTCGATGCCGGAGCGATTACCGACAACCTCCGCTACGGCCCCAGCTACCAACTGCCACCGGTTAACACCCATCTCAACTTCGAAGACGGTTTGGGCCACGCTATCGAGGCCTGTACCGGCGTGGGCCACTGCCGCAAGACCGGCACCGGCACCATGTGCCCCAGCTACATGGCCACCCGCGATGAGGATCACTCCACCCGTGGCCGCGCCAACGCCTTGCGCGAGGCACTGACGGGCAACCTCCCCGGCGGGCTGGCGAGCCACGAGCTGTACCAGGTGATGGACCTCTGCCTGGCCTGCAAGGCCTGCAAAGCTGAGTGCCCGACCCGGGTGGACATGGCTAAGCTCAAATACGAGTTTCTGGCCCAGTACTATCAGCAGCACGGTACCCCATTAGCAGCCTTGGCCTTTGGCAACGTAGCTCGCGTGGCGCCGCTGGGGAGGCTCCTGGCTCCGCTGGTTAACGCGCTGCTGCCGCTAAAGCCGGTGCGCTGGGCGCTGGAGAGAACCCTCGGCATCGATCAGCGGCGGACTCTCCCCTGCTACGCCGACGCTTCGCTAGCGCACCTCTTCCGCTCTCGCTCGGCCCATCCCAATCCGGGGCGTCCCATAGTGGCGCTATTCGCCGACACCTGGACCATGTTCCACGACCCCCAGGTAGGTATAGCCGCCATCCGCGTGCTGGAGGCGCTTAACTATCAGGTCGAGCTTATCCCTTACCGCTGCTGCGGCCGCCCGCAGCTCTCCAAGGGGCTGCTGCGCGAGGCCAAACAGCTGGCCCAGCAGAATGTAACGGTCATCAGTGGCTACCTTAAGCGCGGCGTGCCGGTAGTGGGGCTCGAGCCCTCCTGTATTACCGCCTTCCAGGATGACTACCGCGACCTAATCCCTGGCGCGGCGACTACCGCGGTAGCCCAGCACGTTACGCTGATCGATCAGTTCTTGGCCAAGGCCTGGACCGGCGGCGCCATCAAGCCTGAGCAGGTGTTTAGCCAGAGCAGCGCACCGGTCATGCTCCACGGCCACTGCCAGCAGCGCGCGGTGATCGGCACCGCCGCGAGCCGGGCGGTGCTCGGTTGGGTCTCGAGCGCCGTGAGCGAAGTCGATTCAGGCTGCTGCGGTATGGCCGGGAGCTTCGGCTACGACCATCACCTGCTGTCCATGCAGATCGGCGAGCAGCGCCTGTTCCCCGCCGTGCGCCAGCACCAGGGCGCGGTGGTCGCCTCCGGTTTTAGCTGCCGGCATCAGATTAAGGACGGCACCAGCCGGCCTGCCAAACACCTGGTCGAGGTGCTAGCCGAGAGGCTCCGTCAATTGTCCTAACCGTGTTAGCCTGACTATGCGCCTGCTTTCAGGCTCGGATACGGAGTAAGCGGACCATGAACACCATCCTCGTCACCGGCGCACTCGGGCAGATCGGCGCCGAGCTCGTCCCCGCCCTGCGCACCCGCTACGGCGACGACTCGGTCGTCGCCTCGGACATCCGCATCGCGCCCCGCGAGCGCCTAGGGCGCAACGGCCCCTTCGAAATCGTCGACTGCACCGACTCTCACCAGCTACAAGCGGTGGTGCGCAAATATCGGATCGACACCATCTACCACCTGGCGGCGCTGCTCTCGGCGGTCTCGGAGCAGAAGCCCCAGGTCGCCTGGGAGGTCAACGTGGGCGGCCTCTACAAGGTGCTCGAAGTTGCGCGCCAGAACCGCTGCGCGGTGTTCGTACCCAGCTCCATCGGCGCCTTTGGGCCCAGCACCCCGCGCGAGAAGACCCCGCAAGACACCATCCAGCGCCCCACTACCATGTACGGCGTAACCAAGGTGACCGCAGAGCTGCTCTGCGACTACTACTACCACCGCTTCGGAGTAGATGCGCGGGGCTTGCGCTTCCCCGGACTGATCTCCTACGTGGCCCCCCCGGGCGGCGGCACCACCGACTATGCGGTGGAGATCTTCTACGCCGCCATCCGCTACGGGCGCTACACCTGCTTCTTAAAGGGCGATACCCAGCTCGACATGATGTACATGCCCGATGCTATTAACGCCGCCATTCAGCTGATGGCGGCCGACCCCAAAAAGCTCTTGCACCGCAACGCCTTCAACGTCACCGCCATGCAGTTCACGCCCGAGGTGCTGGCCCAAGAGCTCCGCACCCACCTCCCGGCTTTCACCTTAGACTACGAGATCGATCCTGTCCGGCAAGCTATCGCCGACTCCTGGCCGCGCTCGCTAGACGACAGCGCCGCCCGCTCCGAGTGGGGGTGGCGGCCCTGCTACGACCTGCCGGCCATGGTGCGGGACATGCTCAGCAAGCTGCGCGCCAAGGCCGAGGCACACTAGGAGGCCCCATGCCCTTTAACCGTGTTACCCATGCGCTCCAAGCCCACCTCGACGACCTCGTCGTCAAGGGAACCGCCAAGGGATCCGAGTCGGTCATTACGGCGGTGCTGCCCGCTCAGGGCGAGCGCGGACCGCGCTACCTGATCGCGGGTGAAGGCGAGCGGCCCTTTATCAAGCTAAACGCCAACAGCTACCTGGGCCTGGCGCTGCATCCGGCGCTCATTGAGGCCGAGGAAGACGCGGTGCGGCGCTACGGCGTAGGCCCCGGCGCGGTGCGCTTCATCAGCGGCACCCACGCCCCCCATGTAGCGCTCGAAGAGAGGCTGGCAGCCTTTCACCAGCGCGAGGCGGGGCTGATCTTCAGCTCGGCCTACGCCGCGGTAGTGAGCGTGCTGGTCCCGCTTATTAGCGCTGACACGGCAGTGATTAGCGACGAGCTGAACCACAACTGCATCATCAACGCTGTCCGCTTAGCGCGCCCTAAGGCCAAGTTCGTCTATCGGCACCTCGATCTAGCCGACTTAGCGGCCAAGCTCGCCGAGGCTGCAACCACCGGCAGCAAGCGGGCCATCATCGTTACCGACGGTATCTTTTCGATGCGCGGGGTACACGCGCCGCTAGCGGAGATCGTCGCGCTGGCACGCCGCTTCGACGCGCAGTTCCCGGAGAACGCTATCGTCATAGTCGACGACTCGCACGGGGTAGGTGCCTTCGGCGCGACCGGGCGCGGCACCGAGGAGTACGCCGGCGCCGAGGGCGTCGATATCCTAGTGGCCACGCTCGGCAAGGCCTTCGGCGTCAACGGCGGCTACGCCGTCGGCAGCCGGACACTGGTGCAGTTTTTGCGCGAGACCGCGATGATGTATCTCTACTCCAACCCCATCACCCCCGGCGAGGCGGCAGCAGCACTTGCAGCGCTTAGGCTGCTCGACAGCCCGGCGGGACTTGAGCGCCTGGCGCATCTGCGCACCATGACTGGGCGCTTTAAGGGCGGTCTTACGCAGCTCGGCTTTGAGACCCTACCTGGCGAGCATCCGGTGGTGCCGCTGCTGGTGCGCGACACCGCCCGCACCGCCGCGCTGGTAGCGCACCTGCGGCGGCACGGCGTGCTGGCTACCGGGCTGAACTTCCCGGTGGTGCCGCGCGGCGACGAGTCGATCCGTTTTCAGGTCAACGCCGACCATACCCCACACGATATCGACGAGGTACTAGCCGTCCTGGCCGACTTCCGCTAGGTTCATCATGGCGCGCTCGGTCTATCTCGCCCATACCGGGGGAACCATCGGTATGAAGCGCACCGCCAAGGGCTATGCACCCGAACCCGGCTACCTGGCCGAGCACCTAGCGGCCATGCCGGAGCTGCAAGCCCCAGATATGCCGCGCCTGACAGTGCGCGAGTATACGCCGCTGCTAGATTCTGCCGATATGACCCCGCGCGACTGGGAGCGGATCGGCCGCGATATCGTGGCGCACCACGACCAGTACGACGGCTTTGTAGTGCTGCACGGCACCGACACCATGGCCTACAGCGCCAGTGCGCTGTCGTTCATGCTGGAACATCTTGCCAAACCGGTAATCCTGACCGGCTCGCAGATCCCCTTAGCCGAAGTGCGTAGCGATGCCCGCGAAAACCTGATCACCTCCCTGTTATTAGCCGCTCACTATCCACTACCTGAGGTGTGCATCTATCTCAGTGGCCAGCTGCTGCGCGGCAACCGAGCGCGCAAGGTCTCTGCCAGTGGTTTTGATGCCTTTGCCTCGCCCAACGCGCCGCCACTCGGCACGGTCGGGGTGGAGATCGCTATCGCCTGGGAGCGGGTGCGGCCCAAGTCCAGTGCCAGAGTAGCGTTACAACCGCTAGGTGAGGTGAGTGTGGGTGCCCTGCGGCTCTTTCCCGGCATTACTGCCGGCATCGTTGAAAACCTTCTGCGTGCGCCGGTACGGGGGATGGTGCTGGAAACCTATGGCGCCGGCAACGCTCCAGCCCGCGACACCGCACTGATGGGAGTGCTGGAGGCTGCTTGCGCCCGCGGTGTGGTGATCGTCAACTGCACCCAGTGCTTGCGCGGCAGCGTGATGATGAGCTACGCCACCGGACAGGCGCTGCAGCAAGCCGGGGTAGTCAGCGGCCATGACATGACGCCCGAGGCGGCGCTGACCAAGCTGTTCTACCTGCTTAGCAAGGGGTTGCCCCCCCAGGAGATTCGCCAATTGGTGCAACAAGACTTGCGCGGTGAGCTAACCTCGGTAGCTTAAGATAGATTTAGAGCGCTTATGGTTATCCTCGGCATCGACACCTCCTGCGACGACACCGGCGTAGGCATCGTGGCCGACGGCCAGGTCGTGGCCAACGTGGTGGCCTCGCAGACTGCGCTGCATGCGCCCTACGGCGGGGTGATGCCCGAAGCGGCCAGCCGCGAGCACTTAGCAGTCATCGACCAGGTGCTCCAGCAGGCGCTTGACCAGGCCGGGCTGAAGCTAACTGCCATCGACGCGGTAGCCGCCACCTACGGCCCAGGGCTAGTCGGAGCGCTGCTGGTCGGGCTTAGTTACGCCAAGGGCCTGGCTTGGGCACGAGGGCTCCCCTTTATCGCTGTGCATCACCTCGAGGGGCACATCGCCAGCAGTCAGGTGGCTCCGCCGTTTCTGTGCCTGATCGCCTCGGGCGGGCACACCAGCCTGTTCGAGGTCTCCGCCTGGGGCGACTACCGTGAGCTAGGCCGCAGCCGCGACGATGCTGCGGGCGAAGCTTTTGACAAAGTGGCGCGGCTCCTGGGGCTCCCCTACCCTGGCGGGCCGCACCTCAGCCGGCTCGCCGCTACCGGCAACCCTAACACCTTCGCCTTCACGCTGCCGCTGCGCAACCAGACGGGCTTCGACTTCTCCTTCAGCGGCCTCAAGACTGCCGTAACCTTGCTCTTGCAGCAGTGCCCGGACGCCGACCGCGCCGACCTAGCCGCCAGCTTCGAGCACGCGGCGGTCGAAAGCCTGGTCCAGGTAACGCTGCGCGCCGCCACCGCCACCGGCCACCAGGCGCTGGTGGTAGCCGGCGGAGTGGCCGCCAACCGGCGGCTGCGCCGGCGCTTTGCTGAGAGTGGCCTGGTGACGCATTTCCCCCCGCTAGCGCTAACTACCGACAACGGCGCCATGATCGCGCTGGCGGCCCAGCACCGCCTGACAGCAACAAGCGACTGGTCGCTGGACGCGGCCCCCTACCTGCCCTTAGCCCGCTCGTAAGCCTCCAGATACTTGGGCACCACCGTGGCCTCGCTGAAGGTACTGACCGCCCGTTCCCGCGCCGCCGCCGCCATGCGGGCATAAAGGGCCTCGTCACCAAGCAGGCGGAGCGCCCCTTGCGCCATCCCCGCCACGTCGCCGACGTCAAAGAGCAGGCCGGTCTGCTGGTCGCTGACGACCTCGGGGATGCCGCCGATGCGGGTCGCAATCACCGGCACGCCTGAGGCCATCGCCTCGAGCGCCGCTAAGCCGAATGACTCCTGGCTGCTCGGCAACAGAAACAGCTCGCTGATGGCCAACAGCTCCTCAACGCGCGGGAAACTGCCTAAAAAGGCTACCCGGCCTGATACCCCCAGACGAGAGGCCAGTTCAACCGCATGGGGCCGCTCCGGACCATCGCCGATCATCAGCAGCCTGGCCCCTAATTGCTCGCTGACCTCTCTAAAGATCCGGATCACGTCCAGGGTCCGTTTGATCGGGCGAAAGTTCGACACGTGGACTAACAGCTTCTCGTCGGGGTGGGCATAGCGGAGCCGAAGCTGGGGGAGCCGTCGCGGATAAAAGCGCTGGTGATCGACAGCGTTGGGGATGACCACAATCTCGCGCGTTACCGCCATGTCTAAGGTGGCCTGGGCCAGATAGTGGCTGACTGCCGTGACTACCTCCGAGCGCTCGATGGAGTACTGCGTGGTACGCAGATAAGCGCGGTCGATCCCGACTAACGTCACGTCGGTGCCGTGCAGGGTAGTTACTACCGCTGGCTTGGGGACTAGCCGCGTCATATCGCGTGCGAGGATGGCCGCTACCGCATGGGGGACAGCATAGTGGGCGTGGATGATGTCGATGCCGTACTCCTCGACTACCTCCACTAGCTTGGAGGCCTCGGCCAAGGTGGTCAGCGGCGCCTCGAACAGCGGGTAGGCCATGCTCTCCACCTGGTGGTAGTAGACATTCGGCTCGCTCAGCTCGGCTAAGCGGAAGGGCACCCGGTCGGCCACAAAATGTACAGCGTGACCGCGTTGGGCCAGACAAAGCCCAAGTTCGGTCGCTACCACGCCGCTGCCGCCTGCGGTGCCGTGCAATAACACTGCGATATTCATCCCGCAGTCTAACGCGCCCCTCCTACCGCCAAGCGTTTCACAAGTGACCGCAGCGGAGGGGTGATAGACTCGCCTCATGCCGGTTGGCATAGTCACCGATTCGACCTGCGACCTCCCCGCCGCCAGGTTGCTGAAGCTGGGAGTGGCCGCGGTGCCGCTGCGGATCATCATCGGTGACGAGGTCTATCGCGACTGGCGCGACGTTGAACCCGGTACCCTGTACCGCTGGATGCTCGAGCAAGGGGTGGTGCCCCAGG
>Ga0208733_100857_pt1 | contig 10710 bp, 10 predicted proteins | sample SubbioR11Jul_8B1_FD_184816 | JGI IMG/M metagenome (GOLD analysis project Ga0208733, IMG submission 184816) | Serpentinite rock and fluid subsurface biosphere microbial communities from McLaughlin Reserve, California, USA - CR11Jul_8B1 (SPAdes) | ecosystem: Environmental > Terrestrial > Deep... | reverse complement strand
CGACGACATGCTGCAGACGCTGCTGATGAACATGTTCTTCGGCAGCCGGCTCAAGGGCATGCCGCCCAAGCTGGTCAGCGACGACGGCCGCCACGTCGTGATCCGCCCGCTGGCCTACGTCGCCGAGGTCGACCTCGAACGCTGGGCCCTGCACCGGCAGTACCCGATCATCCCGTGCACGCTGTGCGGCAGCCAGTCCAACCTGCAGCGCGCGCAGATCAAGCAGATGCTGCGCGACTGGGACCGCCGCTTTCCCGGCCGCATCGACAACATGTTCAGCGCGCTCGCCCATGTCGTGCCCTCGCACCTGATGGACCGCCGCCTCTACCCCTTCGAGACGCTGCAGCGCAGCGGCGTGGCCAACCCCGAGGGCGACCTCGCGTTCGACGAAGAACCCTGCGCGCCACCCGCGACGGCCCTGCGCGTCGTGCGCGACGACGGCTGACGCCGCGGCGGCCCGCACTGCGCGCGCCCTCGCCCTGGGCGGGCGCTCACCGGCGCGCGCTGTTGGTCAGGGCGCGCCCTCACCAGCGTGCACCGTTGGCCAGCGCGCGGGCGTCGGCCTCCCAGCCGCGCAGCCGCGCTGCGGCATGCGCGCGCTGCGCCGGCGTGGTCTCGTTGTGCACGCGCGCGTACAGCGCGCACTGGAAGCGCCGCAGGCGCTGCGCCGGCACTTCGGCGTCGGCCGGCGCGTCCGTGCGCACCCAGGGCTGCAGCGCCTGCGCCAGCCGGGCCTGGGTCTGGGCCAGCCGGGCGGCAGGTTCGACGACTGCGCCGTTGGCCGGCGGCGGCGCCAGCGTCTCGAGCAGCGCCTGCTGGCGCTGGCGGCGTTCGGCGTCCCACAGCGCCGGGTCGGCGGGCGAGTCGGCCAGCCAGCGCGCGAGGCGCTCGCGCTGGCCGTCGTCGAGCCGGCCGTAGAAGTTCTCGACGCGGCGCAGCGTGCGCTCGTACAGCGCGCGCTGCCAGGCCGCGCGGTCGTCGGCCGGGTAGCTGCGTGCCCGGATGGCGTCGTCGCGCTCGAAGCGCCGCGCCAGCCGCTCGCGCTGCGCCGGCTCCAGGCTCAGCGCGAGCCCTGCCAGCCACGGCAGCGCCTGCTCGAGCGCGACGCCAGCGCGCTGCTCGATCGCGTCGACCCAGCCGCAGACCTGTTCGGCGCTGACCGGCTGCAGCACCTCGCGCTGCGCCTCTTGCAGCAGCGCCGCGTAGTCGGGCAACTGGGTGCGGCGGTGCCAGTCGAACCACTGCCGCAGCGGCTCGCGCAGCGCCTCATGCTGCTCGGGGCTCAGGCCCAGGCGCGCGTCGAGCCACCAGGTGGTGAATTCCTGCCCCTGGCCGTAGCCCAGGCGCACGACGCTGCAGCCCGTCACCAACGACGTCACGGCCAGCAGCGCCAGCGCCCGGATAATGCGCCCACCCCCTGCCGAGACCCCGATGGGACCGAACATCGTCATCCTCGCCGCCGGCCGCGGCACCCGCATGAAGTCGCAGCGCCCCAAGGTGCTGCACAGGCTGGCCGGACGCGCGCTATTGCAGCATGTTCTGGATGCCGCCGCCGGCGTCGGGGCCGCGCGCACCGTCGTCGTCATCGGCCACGGCGGCGACGAGGTCGCCGCGGCCTGCGCCGCGCCGGACCGGGTCTGCGTGCGCCAGCAGCCGCAACTGGGCACCGGCCACGCCGTGCAGCAGGCCGCGCCGGCGCTCGACCCGGCGGCGGCGACCACGCTGATCCTCAACGGCGACGTGCCGCTGGTGCGCGCCGAGACCGCGCGCGCGCTGGTCGAGGCCTGCGCCGGCGAGCGCCTGGCGCTGCTGACGATGACCCCGGCCGACCCGCAGGGCTACGGCCGCATCGTGCGCGACGGGCCCGGCCAGCGCGTGCTGGCCATCGTCGAGGACAAGGACGCGACCCCGGCCCAGCGCGCGATCGGCGAGGTCTACACCGGCATGATGGCCGCGCCCACCGCCGCGCTCCTGCGCTGGCTGGCCGCGCTGCGCAACGACAACGCGCAGCGCGAGTACTACCTGACCGACATCGTCGCGCTGGCCGTGGCCGAGGGCGTGCCGGTGGCCGGGGTCGCGGTCGCCGACGAGACCGAGGCGCTGGGCGTCAACAGCCCGCAGCAGCTCGCCGAGCTCGAGCGCCGGCTGCAGCGCCGCCAGGCCGACGCGCTGCTGAGCGCTGGCGTGCGGCTGGCCGACCCGGCGCGTTTCGATGTCCGCGGCACGCTGGCCTGCGGCAGCGACGTCGAGATCGACGTCGGCTGCGTCTTCGAGGGCCGCGTCACGCTCGGCGACGGCGTCGCGGTCGGCCCGCACTGCGTGCTGCGCGACACCACCGTCGCCGCCGGCGCGCGCATCGAGGCCTTCAGCCACCTCGACGGCGCGCAGGTCGGCGCCGGCGCGCGCGTCGGCCCGTACGCGCGGCTGCGCCCGGGCGCGGTGCTCGGCGACGAGGTGCACATCGGCAACTTCGTCGAGGTCAAGAACTCGACGCTGGCGCGCGGCGCCAAGGCCAACCACCTGGCCTACCTCGGCGACGCCACGCTCGGCGAGCGCGTCAACTACGGCGCCGGCAGCATCACCGCCAACTACGACGGCGTCGCCAAGCACCGCACCGTGATCGGCGACGACGTGCAGATCGGCTCCAACTGCGTGCTGGTCGCGCCGGTGACCGTCGGCGACGGGGCGACGGTGGGCGCCGGCTCGACGATCAGCAAGGCCGCCCCGGCCGGCCAGCTCACGCTCGCGCGCGGCCGCCAGGTCACGCTCGCGCGCTGGCAGCGGCCGGTCAAGGGCAAGGGCGGCGACGGGGCTTGACGCGGGCCCTGACCGGGGGCGCCCCCGCGCGGCACCGGCCGCCCCGCACAGGCCGGCCGATGGCGCGCGCAGTGCCGAACCGGCCAACCTGGCTTCAGCCCGGCAGCTTGCCGACGGCCGCCGCGTCCGCCTGGATGGCGTCAAGGCTGATGCCCGGCGAGTTCTTCAAGGTCATCGGCATCCTCGATCGCGACGTTCCTGGGCCGCGCGGCAGCACATCGCGCAGGATCGGCTCCGATACGAGTGGCTCAGGCCGGGCTTGCAGTGCCTGCCGAGCGGGTCAGCTCGTGCAAGGAGTCATCACATGCGCCGCAGCAGAGCATCGTACTCGTCGTGCGGACCGACCCGGAACCAGACGACAGTGTCGCCTACGAGGACGCCCGGTGCTCGCCAGTCGAGGTCTGCGCGCGCCGAGTAGCCGGCTCCGTGTTGCGGACCTTCTTGAGCTCGGACTTGATTTCCTCGAGCAGCAGCGAGGCCAAAGCCTCCTGTTCTTCAGGCGGCAGCTTGGCCACCTCGGCAAGCGCGGTCTCGCGCGCGGTGGTCATGGCGTGGTACGGCTGGGGCGGCCAGCTTGCATTGTAGCGAGCGGCCAGAGGCGGCTGACCGCCTGATCTTCCTCGTCAAGGACAAGAAACTCCTGGCAAAGGAAGCCATGCCCGCGCCTTGGTTTGAATGCCCTGCTGTGCTATAAGCCGCAGCGTCATCGGGGCATGTGTCATGACCGAGTCTTTCCACCCTGTGCGCACCGACCCGCCAGCGCCGCCTGGCTTTGCCCGGCGTCTGAGGCGCAACCGCATCCAGCGCCGTGATCTGCTGTGGCTCATCGGCGTGGGAGCGGCGGCCAGCGGTTTCTCGGGCTGCGCCGTCTCGCCGGTCGATGGTGAACGCATTCTGGTCGGCCTGAGCGAAGAGCAGGAGCGCCAGATCGACCAACGGCTGGCGCCGCACCAGTTTTCTGGCGATTTTGGCGCGGTGCCCGACGCCGCGCTGAACCAGTACGTGGCCAGCGTCGGCCAGAGCATCCACCAGCGCTCGCACCGACCCCACATGCCTTACTCCTACCGCGTGGTCGGGGCCAACCATGTCAACGCCTATATCTTTCCTGGCGGTGCCTGCGCCCTGACGCGTGGCATTGCGGTGGAATTGCAGGACGAAGCTGAACTCGCCGCCCTGCTCGGGCACGAAGTGGGCCACGTGGCGGCGCGGCATACCGCGCAGCGCAAGGGGCAGGCCCTGGTGGTGCAACTGGCAGTGGCTGGCCTGCGCGCTGCTGCCAGCGAGTCCGACTGGGCCGGGCTGACCCAGGTTGCCACCCACATCGGGGCCAGCGCGCTGCTGGCCTCCTACTCGCGCGACAACGAGCGCCAAGCCGACAGCCTGGGGCAGGAATACATGGTGCGCGCCGGCTACCCCGCCACTGGCATGACGCGCCTGCACCAGATGCTGATGCGCGAAAACCAGCGCCAGCCGTCCTTGCTCGAAGCCATGTTTTCCAGCCACCCCATGTCGGAGGAACGCACCGCCAGCGCAAGCCAGCAAGCCAGTACCCGCTTTGCCGACAGCCTGCGCGCCAACCCGCAGCGCGAACGCTACATGGACCAGACTGCGCGCCTGCGCGCCATCAAGCCCACCATCGAGGCCTGCCAACAGGGCGAAACCCTGATGGCACGGCACCGCCTTTTCGATTCGGAGCAAAGCTTTCGCCGCGCCGCGAGTCTCAGCCCTCAGGACTACCCCGCGCATGTGTTGCTGGCACGCAACCTGGCGGCGCAGCAGCAGTTCCCGGAGGCACAGCGCTTTGCCGAACTGGCCCGCGGCATCAACCCGCATGAGGGGCAGGCGCACAAGCTCTTTGGCAGCATTCGGCTGGCGCGGCGCGACCCGGCGGGCGCGTTCGAAGCGTTCGAGCATTTCGACCGCATGCTGCCGGGCGACAACCACATCAGCTTCCTGATGGGCGTCAGCCTCGATGCCGCCGGCCAGCGCCAGCGTGCCGCCGAACACTACTGGCGCTTCCTCCAACGCAACCCGCAAGGTGTTCAGGCCAACCACGCGCGCAATCAGTTGCGTGCCTGGGGAATGCTGCGCTGAGCGGGTTCCGCAGCCGCCGGTCGGCAACCGCCGCGGTCGAAGCCGCGCGCTCGACCAGCGTGCGACGCAGCAGCCGCACGGCCAGTTCGTCGCTGGACGCGTAGGACTGGATCACCGCCGAGAGCAGATGCGACTCGAACCGGCTGCCGGCGGGTTCGGCGCGCCGGAACGCGACGGCGATCTCGTCGAGCGTCGTCAGCGTGCCGGCCAGCGGCGCCAGATCGATGCGGGCCGCCGGCTGCGCCCCTGGCGCAGGGTGCGGCAGGCTCAGCCGCCGTGGCTGGCGTGGCCGGGGCCGGCGGCGGGCTGGGGCTGGGTCCGCGCCGCTGTGCCGGCCGCCTCGACGGCCTCGGCCGCCAGGCACAGGTCGTCCCAGGCCTTGGCCTTGTCGGCGGGCTGGCGCAGCAGGTACGCCGGGTGGTAGCTGACGACCAGCGGCAGGCCCTGGTAGCGGTGCACGCGCCCGCGCAGGCGGCCGATCGGCTCGTCGCTGCCGAGCAGGGCCTGGACGGCGTAGCGGCCCAGGGCGAGGACAATGCGCGGCTGCACCAGCGCGATCTGGCGCGCGAGGTACGGCAGGCAGCGCGCGAGCTCTTCGGGCTGCGGGTTGCGGTTGCCCGGCGGCCGGCACTTGAGGGTGTTGGCAATGTAGACCTGCCGCTCGGGCGGCGCCGGCGCGCGGGTGAGCCCGAGCGCGGCGAGCATCGCGTCGAGCAGCCGCCCGGCCGGGCCGACGAAGGGTTCGCCCTGCAGGTCTTCCTGCTCGCCGGGGGCCTCGCCGACGATCATCCAGTGCGCGCGCTCGTGGCCGACGCCGAACACGGTCTGACGGCGCGCGGTGCACAGTGCGCAGGCGCGGCAGCCGGCGACGGCGGCGCGCAGCGCGGGCCAGTCGAGCGCGACGGGGTCGACCGGCGCGGCGTCGGCTGGTACGGCGTTGGCTGGCCCCGCATCGGCTGGCGCAGCGGTGACGCCGACGGCGCCATCCGGGCCGGCGTGGCGGCCGGCGGCCGGCAGCACGGCCGCAGGCGCCGGCACGGCGGGCCCGGCCGGCAGCGCCGCCGCAGCGGCCCTGGCTTCGGCGGCCGGCGGCCGCCACGGCTCGATGCCGATCTCGCGCAGCATCGCGCGTTGGCGTTCAGTCCAGGCCATCGGCGCCGCCGTCGTAGGGTCGCAGGTCGAGGTTCATCAGCAGCGCGTCCTCGCGGTGTCCGCCGTGCTCGGGGTAGTAGCCGCGGCGGCGGCCGACCAGCAGGAAGCCGAAGCCGCGGTAGAGCGCCTGCGCGCCGAGGTTGCTCTCGCGCACTTCCAGCCACAGCGCCTGCGCGCCCAGCCGCAGGCTGCGGCGCACCAGGGCCTCGAGCATGCGCGTGGCGTGGCCGCGGCGTTGCCGAGCCGGCGCGACGGCGAGGTTGAGCAGGTGGACCTCGCCGGGCCCCGGCAGCGCGAGGTAGTAGCCCAGCAGCGCGCCGTCGCCGTCGCAGAGGACCTCGGCGAGGTGGCCGGCGGCCAGCGAGTCGAGGAAGTTGCCGCGCGTCCACGGGAAGGCGTAGGCGCTCGCTTCGATGGCGTGCACGGCCTCGACGTCGGCCAGCGTCATCGGCCGCAGCCACGGCAGCGCCGGCTCGGCGCGCTGGCGGGCGGCGTGCATCAGCGTGGCGCCGGCGCGGCGCGCTCGGCGGTGGTCAGCGCGACCTTGTCGCGCAGGTACAGCGGCAGCGCATCGGCCGCGTCGAGCCGCTGGCCCGCGGCCCAGGCCGCGCGCGCCAGCCGCAGCAGCGCGGCCGCGCGGTCGCCGGGCTCGGGCCAGCGCGTGCAGGCCGGCGGCAGCGGCAGGCGCTCGCCGTAGGCCGCCAGCGCCGAGCCGGCCACCACCGCCGGCGGCGCGGCCTGCCAGTGCGCGGCCAGCGCGGCCAGCGGCCACAGCGCGGGCGGCTGCTCGGCCTGCCAGCCGCGGCCGTCGTGGCGGTAGCGCGCGGCGTAGACCTCGTCGATGCGCGCGTCCATGGCGACCGCAAGCGCGTCGCCGGCACCCTGCGCGCGCGCCGCGTCGGCGACGATCTGCAGGCTGTCGATGGCCAGCAGCGGCCGGCCCAGCCCCAGCGCGAGCCCCTGGGCGACCGCGCAGGCCGCGCGCAGCCCGGTAAACGCGCCGGGGCCGCGCGCAAAGGCGATCGCGTCGACCTCTGCCCAGCCGATCCCGGCCTCGGCCAGCAGCTCGAGCAGCGCCGGCAGCAGCCGCGCCGACGCGCGCGGCCCGCCGGCCTCGTCGCAGGTGTACGCGCCGGCGGGCGTGCCGACGGCGAGCACCAGGCGCTCGGTCGAGGTGTCGATCGCGACCAGCCGCGCCGCGCAGGGCGCGGGCGTCGGACCGCGGCCGGCCGGCGGCAGCGACATCGACGGCTCGGGCGGGCGTGCGATCATCTTGCGGTGACCCTCGCGCCGACCCCTGCCTTGCCCTTGCCCATCGGCCGATTTTGCCTGCGGCTGGCCGCCTGGGCCGGCTTCGCGCTGGCCACCGCGGCGTGGTCGGCCGGCGGTGTGGCGGCGACGCCGGGCAGCGCCGAGCCCGCGCCGGACGCCGCCGCGCTGCCGGCCGCGGTCGCGCAGGCCCTGCGCCAGGCGCGCGTGCCGGCCGACGCGCTGGCCGTCGTCGTGCAGGAGGCCGGCAGCGGCCAAGTGCGCTTGCAGCACCGCGCCGACGCCGCGCACAACCCGGCCTCGCTGACCAAGCTGCTGACGACCTACGCCGCGCTCGAGCAGCTCGGCCCGGCCTGGACCTGGCGCACCGGGGTCTGGCTGGCCGGCCCGCTGCGCGCGGGCGTGCTCGACGGCGACCTCGTCATCCGCGGCAGCGGCGACCCGACGCTGACCCTCGAGCGCACCTGGCTGCTGCTCGAGCGCGTGCGCCAGCTCGGCGTGCGCGAGATCCGCGGCGACCTCGTCCTCGACCGCAGCGCCTTCGCCGCGGCGCAGGGCACGGCCGGCGAATTCGACGGCCAGCCGCTGCGCCCGCACAACGTGCAGCCCGACGCGCTGCTGCTGAACTTCCGCGCGGTGACGTACCGCTTCGTGCCCGACCCGGCGCGCGGCGTCGCGCGCATCGCCGCCGAGCCGGCGCTGGCCGGCGTGCATGTCGACGCCGAGGTCGCGCTCTCGGCCGCAGCCTGCGGCGACTGGCGCGCGGCCTTGCGCGCCAGCTTCGACGACCCGGCGCGCGTGCGCTTTGCCGGCGCCTACCCGCAGGCCTGCGGCGAGCGCGCCTGGCCGGTGGCCCACCCGCAGCCGGCGGCCTACGACGCGCGGCTGCTGCGCGCGCTGTGGCAGGGCGCAGGCGGGGTGCTCGGCGGCACGGTGCGCGACGGCGCCGCGCCGGCCGGCGCGCCGAGCTTCGAGTTCGAGTCGCCGCCGCTGGCCGCGGTCGTGCGCGACATCAACAAGTTCAGCAACAACGTGATGGCCCAGCAGTTGTTCCTGACGCTGGCCGCGCAGCCGCTGGCGCCGGGGCTGCCGGCGCCAGCGGCGACCGCGGCCATGGCGCGCGAGCGCCTCGCGCAGTGGGCCGCGGTGCGGCTCGGCGAGGCCGCCGCCGGTCTGCGCATCGACAACGGCTCGGGGCTGTCGCGCCACAACCGCATCAGCGCGCAGGCCCTGGCGCGGCTGCTGCAGCAGGCCTGGGCCGGGCCGCTGATGGCCGAGCTGATGGCTTCGCTGCCGGTGGCCGCGGTCGACGGTACGCTGCGCCGCACGCAGGTCGGCGCCGGCCGCGCGCAGCTCAAGACCGGCTCGCTGCGCGACGTCGTCGCGGTCGCCGGCTATGTGCTGGCCGACAGCGGCCGGCGCTACGTGCTGGTGGCCATCGTCGAGCACCCGCAGGCCGGCGCGGCACGGCCGGCGCTCGAGGCGCTGCTGGACTGGACGATCGCCGACGGCGTGCCGGCGGCAGCCCTGCGATGAGCGGCGACTGGGCCGTCTGGCTGGGCTACGCCGCGGCGGCGCTGACCACCGCAGCCTTCGTGCCGCAGGCCTGGCTGACGCTGCGCACGCGCGACGTGCGCGGCATCTCGCTGGGCATGTACCTGTGCTTCACGGTCGGCGTCGCGCTGTGGCTGGCCTACGGCCTCGCGCTCGGCCAGTGGCCGATCATCGTCGCCAACGCGGTCACGCTGGCGCTGGCGGCGAGCATCCTGGCCGTCAAGATCGACGTCGGGCGCCGGCAGCGCCGCGCCGCCGCGGGCGCCGATCAGAAGGGGTTGTCCTGCAAGCGCAGCCCGGCCTCCGAGGCCAGCCGCGAGTGACCCGTCGGCGCCAGCCGCAGGCTGTCGGCCCAGAGCCAGTTGTCGGCCGACGCGCCGGGCACCAGCGTCGCGGTCGTGCAGTCGGGCAAGACGGCGCTGCACGCCGCCTGCGTCGCGTTGGCGATGCCGAAGTCGCCCGGCCGCATGGCCATCACCTGCACGAGGTTGAAGGCGTCGACCAGGCCGATGCGGCGGCCGTCGTTGACGATCTCGCGGCGCAGCCCGCTGTTGAAGGCCTCGCTCAGCGCGGTCAGCAGCGCCGCGCGACCGGCCGGCTGCGCCAGCGCGAACGGCGTGCGGCCGACGTCGGGCACGGTGGCCAGCAGGGCGACCGGGCCGTCGACGCGGACGACGGCATTGAGCGCGGCGGCGAGCTGCTGGCCGCGGCGATCGGCCTCGGCGCGCAACGCGGCCTCGTCGGTGCCCGCAAGCCGGGCATGCAGCTCGAGCACGTCGTGCAGCCCGACCGCGACCGTGATCAGGTCGCCGGGCGCCGCGGTCGTCGCGGCGTAGGTGGCCAGCGCGGCGGCGACATCGGCGACGCGGGCGTTGGCAGTGGCCTGCATGAACGCGGTCACCGGGGCGCCGCCCGGGTTGCACTCGGCAAAGACGCGGCCGGTGCGGGCGGCGACCGACTGCACCCAGATCGGCCGCGCGGCGCAGTCGATGCCGCCGCCGCTGGCCAGGCCGTTGATGCCGTGGCGCCGGCCGTCGGCCTCGAGGCGGCTGGCCTCGTCGCCGAAGACATGAAGCCGCGCCGGCTGGAAGACGTCGCGGGTCTCGCCGCCGCAGCCGGCGAGCAGGGCGCCGGCGGCCAGCAGGGCGGCGAGCGCCAGGCGGCGCCAGCGGCGCGGGGGGGTCGACGGCTTGGGGCTGGGCATCATGGGGCGGGGCTTGCGTGGGGCGGCGGCGGTGGGGCGGGTCAGTGTGCGGCGCGGCGCAGGCGGTCGCGCACGCCTTCCCATTCGGGGTCGTCGGGCGGCTGTTCGACCCAGATCTGGTCGATGCCGTTCGCGTCGAGTTCGCGCAGGGCGGCGTAGAGCTCCTGCGCGGCTGCGGCGGCGGTGGCCGGCATGCGCCGCTGCCGCGCGACGCCGGCCGCGACCAGCGGCGTGCGCCAATATACCGCCACCGCCAGCGCGGCCGGCCTGGCGGCCAGCGCGGCGGCCAGCCCGGCGGCGTCGTGGAGCCGCACGCGCGCGCGTGGCGCGTAATGCGAGGCCAGCGTGCCGCTGGCACGCGGGGCCTGTGCCGCGGGCGCGGCCAGCGGCGCGCCGGCCGCGGCCTCGAGCTGCGCGCGCGTCAGCACGCCCGGGCGCAGCAGCGCCGGCGCGCCGCGCGTGAGGTCGACGATCGCCGACTCGATGCCCAGCGGGCAGGCGCCGCCGTCGAGCACGACCAGTGCGTCGCCGAACTCGGTCTGCACATGCGCGGCGGTGGTCGGGCTGACGCGGCCGTGGCGGTTGGCGCTAGGCGCGGCCACCCCGGGAACGCCGCGCGC
>Ga0208733_100854_pt1 | contig 10745 bp, 9 predicted proteins | sample SubbioR11Jul_8B1_FD_184816 | JGI IMG/M metagenome (GOLD analysis project Ga0208733, IMG submission 184816) | Serpentinite rock and fluid subsurface biosphere microbial communities from McLaughlin Reserve, California, USA - CR11Jul_8B1 (SPAdes) | ecosystem: Environmental > Terrestrial > Deep... | reverse complement strand
GCCAGGCATGAAAAGAGGCTTGATGGCGGCCGGGGTGGGGGTGGCATGATTACTTGAACCAGAGGATGGGAGACAATTGCCTGTGGGTAATTCTTGTAAATCACCAACCAATTTTGGGACAGACACTTAGACCTTCTTAACTTGACATTGTGATCCATTTATGGAATACTCTTAGTATATTACTGGTGCGAAGCACCACCTCATACATCGCCATCCTAACGAAAGAGGAGGTGATGCTAGAAATGACAGATCATAGTTCGCGTCTGGCTGCGGCATCCCTCCTCGTTATCCGATAAGGTTGCCGCAGCCAAAAAAAACAGAAAACCGCCTAATAGGCGGTTTTCTGCATGTTTATAGTAGAATCACCTTATGAATCCTAACCGCAAACACATTCTTTTAACCAATGACGATGGAATTGATTCCCCTGGTCTTTGGGCAGCCGCGGAAGCACTATCCAGCCTGGGATTCGTGACAGTGGCCGCTCCACGCAACCAGGCTTCTGGTACTGGCCGCAGCCATCCCCTCGAATCGGATGGCGCCATAACCCCCCGCCAGCTTCAAATTGGCCGCCAAATATGGACCGCCTACGCTATTGGGGGTTCACCTGCCCAGGCGGTCCTTTATGCCTTGTTTGATTTATTGCCCAAAAAACCAGATCTGGTTGTTTCGGGCATCAATTACGGTGAAAACCTTGGCAACAGTATCACCATCTCGGGCACATTGGGGGCCGCATTTGAAGCCGCTTCTTTAGGGGTACCCTCGTTGGCGGTTTCGCTTCAGCTTCTGGATGATGGTTATCTACGCCACTCGCGGGATGTCAAATTCGAGGTTGCGGCATATTTTACTGCCCACTTTGCAAACAAATTATTACACCAGCCGCTCCCTCCAGATGTCCATGTTCTAAAAGTAGATGTACCGGCCTCGGCCACTCCCCAGACACCCTGGCGGGTTACCCGCCTCGGTATGCACCGGTACTTCATCCCTTTTTCAAACCGCAGCGGCCCGTTGGACTCACCCGCCCCCATAGGCTTCAAAATTGAGGTAAAACCGGATGATGTCTCTTCCGACAGCGATATCCACACTCTTTTGTTCGACGAGTTCGTCACCGTTACTCCACTCAGCCTGGATATGACCTCCCGCGAATCCCTGCCGGAGGTAGACGCACTGCTGCGCCAGTAACCTAAAACAAAGGCTGGCTGCTGGCCTTACTAATCTAACAGTTTTCTGGGATTTTCAGGTAACCCGGCAACATAAATGGATTTGGCGTCGTAATCCAAAATTTGCCTGGTTCGTTTTAACCAGACAAGTTCATCCTCCTGGATCGTATGACTGCCGAACAGATCAACTTCGCGATGAAACTCACCACTGACCAGTTCTTGGAAACAATTTTCCCCCCAATCGATCACAATCAAACCATCCTTAAGGATAAAAACCCAATGGCGGTAAACTGCCACTCCTTCCGGCATTTTCAATCCTTCGTTGGGGCTTCAATCTCAAGTGGCAACTTTTACAAAAGTCCCAAAATGAGTGCTACGCAGACGATTGATCAGCTCATCCTGGGCATCACACCACACTGGACGAATGGGACAATCTTCGCCGAATGGGCATGAATCTGGAGAATAAGTACATTCATTCAAGGAGATGGGGCCATCAATCGCCTCAACGACCTCAAGAATGGTAATATTTTCCGGTGGCCGCGCCAAAGTTACCCCGCCGCGAGCGCCGCGCGAAGTATTAATCAACCCCGCAATCGACAATTGCGAGATGATTTTCGCAAGGAAGGATGGCGGAATTCGCTGGTCCACCGCAATTTGGCTGGTAGCTGCTCTTTTGGCAGGTTCGAGCTGCGAGAGAAAGTACATGGCTCGCAGAGCGTAATCGGCCTGACGGGTGATTTGCATGGTTTATTCCTCTTTATGCAATTTGGGTAGGAATACTCAGGTTATTTAAATGAGTCTATTTGAACAGCATTGATCATACAAGTGACAGAGGTCATCCATTCCTATTGACATTTAGCTTCACTGACGTTTAGTCTCGGAACTTTACCCCCGCTCGACATTTTTTATCCCAAAGTGTATAATTTACCCATGACACGATATCCTTTTTATTATCCCATTCAAATTCGCTACGGTGATATAGACCCACAATGGCACGTCAACAATTCGCGGTTCCTCACCTTTTTAGAGCAAACCCGCCTGGCCTATCTTATCAACCTTGGACTGTTCGATGGTGAAGATTTCTTCAGCCTGGGTCTAATTGTGGCCGATATTCATATCAACTACGTTGCGCCGATAAAAATGCTCGAAAAAATCAGGGTTGGCATGCGTGTCACCCGTTTGGGCAATAAAAGCCTCAACACAGAATACCTGATCGAAAACGAAAAGACCGGCGTTATAAAAGCCCGTTCTGAAATCGTCATGGTCACTTTTGATTATAAGCTCGACAAGAGCGTACCCATTTGGCCCCACTGGCGGGAAAAAATTGCTGCCTTCGAAGGCATTGACCCCGGACCAGCCTCTGGCTGACCTGAAAAATCAGCAACCCTTTATTAGGAGTTCGATGATCCTCCCACCCGTTGATACCAAAGCACTGATCCATTTTCTCAGCGGGTTGCTCAACACGCCCAGTCCATCCGGCTTTACCGATCAGGCAATCGCTTACACCGAAAAAGCCTTGGAGACCATTCCCGGTATTACCATTCACCATAACCGCAAGGGGGCGTTAATTGCGGTATTTCCTGGTCAACGAATGGACATCCCTCGTGCTCTTAGCGCGCACGTAGATACCCTCGGTGCAATGGTCAAAGAGATCAAGGCCAGCGGACGCTTAAAAATGACTCGCATTGGTGGCCTTCCCTGGAACGCCATCGAAGGCGAAGGCTGCACGACCTTTACCCTGGAAGGAAAACGAATTCGCGGGAGTGTATTGATCGATAAATCCTCAGTACACGTTCATGGAGAAAAAACCGCGACCACCCCGCGCGATTCTGATACGCTGGAAATACGACTGGACGAACTTACCAGTACGGCAGAAGAAACCCGTGCCCTGGGTATCCAGGTCGGCGACTTCATCGCCTTTGATCCGCGTGTAGAAATTAATAACGGATTCATCCGTTCCCGCTTTTTGGATGATAAAGCCTGCGTGGCCTGCATTGTTGCTGCGTTTCAAGCCTTACACCAGGCCGGCATCAAGCCGCCCCAAAAAACCTATGCCTTGATCAGTAACTATGAGGAAGTCGGACATGGGGCTGCAACGGGTTTTCCACCTGAGGTAGGCGAATTAGTGGTGGTCGATATGGCAGCCATTGGCGAAGGGCAGACATCCGATGAATTCCACGCCTCGTTGTGCGTCAAAGATTCCGGCGGCCCTTACGACCATGCCCTCAGCACCCGCCTGCGCCGCTTGGCTGGACAATACCAAATTCCCTTTAAAGTGGATACCTATCCTTATTACGGCTCCGACGGCACCGCCTTGCTGTGCAGCGGTGCGGATTTGGCGGTAGCCTTAATCGGCCCAGGCGTGGATGCCTCCCACAACTACGAACGCACTCACACAGATGCGCTGGTGGCGACAACCCAGTGGATTATGGCGTATTTACTGGAGTAGCTCTTACGTGGTGCGCATTGGAGCTTTCTTTTCCACGTTAGGCAACGCATTTTTCTACAACCGATCTAACTGGCTCAGCCGGGGTTTAAACCTGTGCTCCTTGTTAGGCTTATATATGATCGGTCTATACCAGTGGGCAGAATTCATGAATTGGGGAGAGATCACCTTTGACCGGCTCGACTGGTGGAATGTAACCGGTCCGCAGTTGGCAGCCTGGCATGCCGCCCTGCAGAATGGAACCCTTCCTTTCCACGCAGAAATCTATACCAATATCATCGGAACCAGTTGGCGTTTTTTATTCCGACCGGATGTCAACTTATCTCCTCAAGTGTTGCTTCTGACCTGGGTTTCGCCAGGCATATTCGTACTGATCAACACCCTCATACTTTACACCATCGGTTTTCTTGGTCTGCTCAAAATTCGCACCAATTTAAGGCTTTCCATTGCAGCTTTCATCCCAATGTTTTTTCTTTTTAACCTCAATGGTCACATCATTGCTCACCTGTCAGTCGGGCACCTTATGTGGCTTGGCTATTTTTTCTTACCTTTTTTTATCCTGTTGGTGCTCCAGTTGGTTTTTGGGCAAGTCACAGGTTGGAAATGGACGACGGGTATCGCGCTGATTCTCTTCCTGGTGCAATTACAAGGTTCTTTTCATATTTTCATTATTTGTTACTTCTTTTTATTGGTTCTTATCCCGTTCTTCCTACAACAGTGGCAGCGCTTAGTCATTACCCTGATTTCTGCGATTTTTTTGAGTATGAACCGTTTCCTGCCAGGGATTTTGGCTGCCAGATATGGTTACAGCCAAATTGAGTTTCTCTCCGGATTTACAACCCTTGATGAACTCCTGCGTTCACTCGTCACCCTTGTTCCTCCCGAACGCGCCCTGGATTCGCTCACCCGCATCAACTGGTTGGTTGCCTGGTGGGAATTTGACCATTACATTGGCTGGGTTGGGTTGGCTTTTATCCTCTTTTTTGGGATTATCTATTGGCTGCGTGACAAAATAAACTTCGAAAGCATGGCTGGCGCTTTATGGACCCATAGCCTTACTGGTATTTTTTTCCATCGGCAGGCTGTACAAAGTGTTTGTCGTTGCCCAAATTCCGTTGCTTTCTATTGAACGAGTAACTTCACGATTATTGTTATTACCTTTATTGTTTCTTATTATCATGGCTTCGATTGGCTTACAGCGTTATCTGGATCAGAAGCAGCCTTCAGCATTGATCCGATTATCCGGTGTAGTATTGTTCTTGATTTTACTTAACGACTTACTTCAACACCGGGAAGTGTGGATGGTCAACCAGTTAGAATTTGCTGTTCTGCCAGAAATGGCGCATCCAGAGATCCAAATCACAACCTACAGCGACCCGCTGTATTTTGCCTTTTTATCGGCAGGGTGGACCATTACAGTGCTAAGTGGAATACTATTGGGTGTTTTAGTAGCACGCGAAAAGAAACAGATGAAATCTTGAGCCAATTTAATTACAAAGAATAATTCACCATACGGTAGTGATTATTGTTACTGAGAATTTCAATAATCTCTACGCAAGATCACTGACGTTGAGTCTCGATAGACCTCATTCCAGCCATCGGCCAACATCGCCGTAACGACTGGTTCATGGATTGGTAATATCGCCCAATCTACACCATAGCGATTCAGGACCGCCTGCCATCCTGGATCCACCTTGATTACGGTTGCATATTCGCGCGTCAACCCTTCGCCATAAAAGTCGGTTTGCCCATCGATAAATACCCGGTACTCGGGATACAAACGGTAAAGCAGATAGCCGCCCCAAGGGAAATAATTAAACATACGCCCATCTTGCGGGTTGGTTTCAATCCAATTTACCGCCTCAACCGGGAAAATTTGCGCTTCGTAGCGCGAGTGGGCGCGCAATGCGGGGGAAAATACCAGCGCAAGGATGACCCCCATGGTGCTTAACCACAGCCACAAATTGCCTTTGATGGATTCTTCAAGCATTTTAAAACGGTGTTCAAGCTTCAGCCAGCCGGGCGGCAACAAATCATTTCCTAATGCCTGGACGAGGATGGGTACCGCAATAACCGCATAGATGGGGATATTGCGCGCGCTGTACATTCCCATCACGGACCAACCCGCCAGCAATAACCCGTGCGAGAGCGGCAGAGTGGAGCGCTTAACAGCCAGCAAAAATAGCGACAACCCGATCATCAATAAGAAAGGGATAGCAGCCGTTTGGTGAAAATCCGGTGGCAGGTATTCTTGGGTGTGACCCACTAAAAAGCGGCTCCCTAAAAATTCAAATACCGTTTTCCATAGGTTTACCCCAGCCGGATTAATTAATGTGACCATCAATGCCAGCCCGCCTGTCACCAGGGAGCGGCGGGTCGCAAGATTGAATTGGATGGGTTTCTTCTGCATCGATTGCCACAGCGACTCAAATAAGTATGCCGCCCAGATAACAAAACCCGTTATAAAAGCGCCGTGGGTGTTTGCCCATACTAACATCACCAGTGCGGCTGCCCAAACAGGCATGGGTTGAGCCAGCCTAACTCGTTCCATGATGATGACCCACACACTGACAAATAACAGAGTGAAGATATGCGGCCGGGCGAGGAGATGTAAACTGGCGGCCGCTACCCCTAATAAAGTAAGAGCAAGGGCAAGAAGGGGTAACGGACTTCGTTTACGAGCTTGATCATACGTGATTAGAAACGTGGCAGAAAACACAACCCCAACCAGCCAAACCACCCCAGCCAACCCAAGGGCTTTATCAGCCAACCCAAAAAGGGTTTGTGCCACCCATTCATGCGGGGTGAGCGGCATTCCTGTCATCGTATGCGAAAAAACATCGCTCCTTGGAATCTGGAGGTTCGCGATCATCGTCCTTCCAACGGCGATATGCCTGCCGGTATCCCCATCTTGGTTCAACATGCGTGGAGCGATCCAAACTACACCCAGCAGCAGGGCCGCGAAAAGAACATCCCCCAGCTTAGGTAGAGTAACCGCCAGGATCTTATTTGGAACCGCATTCACGTTCATTAGAATAATTGTACGCCAGAAAACCATAACGTTTTGTGGAAATAGGTTCATTCCTTAGAGATCTCGGTTTTGGTGTGGGTTGGAGGTGGAGGCAGCCAGACCGGTACAATCCCCCAAACAGGTGACTCGACAAGCCTTTAAAGTCTGGTAGAATCAAATTAGATAAAAACCATTATCCCCGGCCGTTCGATTATTGGCGGCATATTGCGGGACTTAATTATTTGACAAAAAGATCCATCGCCAAAAAGATGGGTTGCTTAGTTGGTATAGGAGGATGTTACCTTGTCCGGTATGGAACGCTTTACCCAACGAGCCAGAAGGGTGCTCAGCCTGGCGCATCAGGAAGCGGAACGCATGCGCCAAAATAAGATTAGCACCGAGCATTTGCTCTTGGGCCTTATCCAGGAAGAAGGTGGAATTGCAGGGCGGGTTTTACGCGATTTGGGATTAGAGCCCGAGCGGGTACAAGAAATGGTCGAACGATTGAGTGGCATCGGGCAAACCCGCGGCGGAAAGATTGATCTTTCCGCTGGCGTTCAGCAAGTTTTAGAGTTCGCTATTGAAGAAGCTCACCGCATGGGACATCACTACATTGGTACAGAGCACCTGCTCCTCGGGCTGGTCCGTTCCAATGAAGGTAAAGCGATGGATGTCCTCCGCAAGCTCGGAATCACCCCTGAACAGATCCGCCGGCAAACCCGTCGTGTCCTGCAGGAGAGCAGCAATGCCCCCCAAGGCGCCGGGACACGCAGCACGCCGCAGCAAAACGCAGCCCGCCAAGAGCAAAAAGGCCAGAAAACGGCCCTGGTGGACCAACTTGCCACCGATTTAACCTCCCTGGCTGAAGAGGGCAAACTCGACCCGGTCATCGGGCGGCAGATGGAAATCGAGCGTGTCATTCAAATTTTGGCCCGCCGCACCAAGAACAACCCGGCATTGATCGGCGAGCCCGGGGTAGGTAAGACTGCCATCGTCGAAGGCCTTGCCCAACGGATCATCGAAGGGGATGTCCCCACCCCTTTGCTGGGAAAACGTGTCCTACAGTTAGATGTGGGTTCGCTGGTTGCTGGTACGATGTACCGCGGTCAATTCGAAGAACGTCTCAAACGGGTCATCGATGAATTAAAGGCATCCGGGGCAATCTTGTTCATCGACGAAGTTCATATGCTGGTTGGGGCTGGTTCGGCTGGCTCCTCTGTGGATGCAGCCAACATCCTCAAACCGGCCCTCTCACGTGGTGAACTGCAGGTCATTGGCGCAACTACACTGGATGAATATCGGAAATATATCGAAAGTGATGCCGCCTTAGAAAGGCGTTTCCAACCGATCATGGTTAATGAACCAACGGTCGAAGAGACGATCTTGATTTTGCACGGCATCCGCAGCGCCTACGAAGAACACCACCGCCTGCAAATATCCGATGAAGCCATCGATGCGGCGGTCCGCCTTTCGTCTCGCTATGTTACCGAACGGTTCCTGCCAGACAAAGCCATCGACTTGATCGATGAATCATCTTCCCGCGTTCGTATGTACAAGAGTCCGGCAGCTGCTTCCGCCAAAGAGATCATGACCCATTTGCGTGAAATCCGCGAAAACCATAACCTTGCCTTGGAAGATGGGCGCTATGATGATGCTCAGGTGCTTCGAGAAAAAGAAACCCATTTGGAGAGCGAACTGGAAAATCTGCGCACCGGATGGGACCGCACCACCAGCCCGATGGTGAGCGCTGATGATATTGCCGAAATCGTTTCGATGTGGACTGGCGTACCGGTCATGCAGATGGTGCAAGCCGAATCCGAGCGGTTGCTGCGCATGGAAGAGGAGCTCCAGCAAAACATTATTGGTCAAGAAGAGGCAGTCCAAACCATATCCAAAGCCGTTCGGCGCGCTCGCTCCGGGCTAAAAGACCCCCGCCGTCCCATCGGTTCTTTTGTCTTCCTCGGACCAACCGGGGTCGGTAAGACCGAGTTGACCAAAGCCCTGGCACGTTTCTTGTTTGGCAGCGAAGATGCGCTGATCCAGCTCGATATGTCTGAGTTCATGGAACGCCATTCAGTCAGTCGACTGGTTGGCGCGCCTCCAGGCTATGTCGGTTATGAAGAAGCCGGCCAACTTACCGAAGCTATTCGCCGCCGTCCCTATTCGATTGTGGTTTTCGATGAGATCGAAAAAGCTCATCCCGAAGCTCATAACATGCTCCTCCAAATCATGGAGGAAGGTCACCTGAGCGATGCACGCGGTCACAAGGTTAATTTCCGTAACGCGATCATTGTGATGACCTCGAATATCGGCGCAGATGTAATCAAACGCCAAAATATCCTCGGTTTTCACTTGCAACAAGACGAAACGAGCACTGAAAAACTGGCGTACGATGAAATGCGCAAAAAATTGACCGAATCGCTCAAACGTGTCTTCCGACCAGAATTTATCAACCGCCTGGATTCAGTGATTGTCTTCCGAGCCTTGAACCGCGAAGATCTGTACCGAATCGTTTCGCTCGAACTCGACAAGGTTGCAAAACGATTGGTGGAAACCAATAACCCTCTAAAAGCTACGGAGGCCGCTATCCAACAGCTTGCCGATGAGGGCTACGACCCCGATATGGGTGCCCGTCCATTACGGCGAGTCATCCAAAATAAGATCGAAGATCGCCTCTCAGACGCAATCCTCGCGAACCAGTTCACAGAAGGCGAAACCATAGTTGTCGATGTCAACGAAGACGGTGAAATCGTCCTTCGCAAAGATAACGGTGCCGGCGAACCCGAACAAACCTTGGAAGTCAGCGCTTAAGCGATCTTCCAGGTCCGAATTTCAATTCAAAAGCTGCTGGTTCTGTTGACCAGCAGCTTTTTTCTTTTTGTTCTTAACGTTTTCCGCTTGAAAGAGGTAAATTTATAAAACCAACCCATACATTTTATGGTTTTGAACAAACAACCTCAACCATTGAGGTTGTTGTCAGACTCGTTGCATAACCGAGGGGAATAAAACCTCCGTTTTCTTATTAATGATCGAATAAAGAAATTACCATTATAATTCGGGGGCACTCAAGCAATCGTTTCTCTTGGAGCCTGTATGAACCAACCCCTTGATTTTCAGACCATCATCATGAATTTGCAGCGTTTTTGGGCAGATCAAGGTTGCCTGATCTGGCAGCCTTATTATTCCCAAGTCGGGGCCGGTACGTATAATCCCGCTACTTACCTGCGCGTCCTTGGCCCTGAACCCTGGAAAGTCGCCTATGTCGAACCTTCTGTGCGCCCTGATGATGGTCGATACGGTGAAAACCCCAATCGCCTTCAACAGCATACCCAATTTCAAGTGATACTTAAACCCGATCCTGGCAACCCCCAGGAGGTCTTTTTGCAATCCCTCGAATCGCTGGGAATCGATCCTGGTCAGCACGATATCCGCTTTGTCGAAGACAACTGGGAATCTCCAGCATTGGGCGCCTGGGGTCTGGGTTGGGAAGTGTGGTTAGACGGTCAGGAAATCACCCAGTTTACCTATTTCCAGCAGGCCGGCGGCATCACCCTCAATCCGGTTTCGGTGGAAATTACTTACGGTCTGGAACGGATTGGGATGGCGCTCCAAAATGTTCGCAATTTCCGCGCTATTCGCTGGTCGCCCACCCGCACACACGGCGACGTGAACTTGCTCGGCGAGCAGGAACACAGCAAGTATTACTTCGAAATTGCCAATGTAGAGCGGGCACGCAAGATGCTCGAACTGTTTGAGGCCGAGGCGGTTAATGCCTTAGAAAATGGCCTGGTTCTTCCAGCTCATGATTACGTCTTGAAATGCTCGCACACCTTCAACATTCTGGATACCCGGGGTGCCGTCGGAGTAACCGAGCGGGCCGCTTTATTTGCCCGCATGCGCGACCTGTCTTCTCGGGTTGCCAGGGCTTATTTGGAGCAGCGCCAGCGGCTGGGGTTTCCCTGGCTCAGCCAGGAGAATCCAGATGTTGAACAATCGCCAACTCCTGCTGATCCGTGCGAGGTTATTTCCGCCCAAGCTTCCATCGCGATTCATGAATCGGCGGATCTCCTTTTTGAAATAGGAACCGAGGAACTACCTGCCAGCGATCTGGAAAGTGCTTTAGTCCAACTAC
>Ga0208733_100850_pt1 | contig 10784 bp, 13 predicted proteins | sample SubbioR11Jul_8B1_FD_184816 | JGI IMG/M metagenome (GOLD analysis project Ga0208733, IMG submission 184816) | Serpentinite rock and fluid subsurface biosphere microbial communities from McLaughlin Reserve, California, USA - CR11Jul_8B1 (SPAdes) | ecosystem: Environmental > Terrestrial > Deep... | reverse complement strand
GATATTAATAATCGATGAAATCTTATTTAAAGCAGGTTCACCTTGGCCCGGATGACCTTGCGAAAGAATTCTCCTGCCCTAATTAATTCTGTCCTTTACTGGATTTTTAGTCGCTTCTTAATTTTTCAATTAGAATCAATGATTTTTTTTAAAACTATCAATATATACTCTCATTTTTAAATAAAAAACTTGACTTAATTTTCGATGCCAAAATTGACTCTATTGCAAAATAAACTTAATTGTAAGTGCATAACCCGACAAACCAGATCAACAAGATTACCGGAGGAGGAAGCTCACGATGATTATTCTTGGACTTAATGCTTATCATGGGGATTCATCGGCATGTATTGTAATAGATGGGAAGCTTATTGCTGCTGCGGAAGAGGAACGCTTTCGCCGAATTAAACACTGGGCAGGATTCCCAACTGAAGCAATTAAATATTGTCTAAATGAAGCTAATGTGAAAGTGGAGGATATTGACTACATTGCAGTGAATCGGAATCCAAATGCGAATCTTCTCAAAAAGGCATTATTCGCTTTTAGTAAACATCCATCGTTGGATTTGGTTAAAGACCGTCTGAAGAATGCCAGCCGTGTCAGGGATATAAAGACAGTTTTGAGTTCCGAGTTTGGAGTTTTGAGTGGAAACATAAAAGCTAAGATACACCATATTGAGCACCATGTGGCACATCTGGGAAGCACATTCTTTGTTTCTCCATTTGATAAAGCTGCCGTGGTTTCGGTAGATGGTTTTGGGGATTTTGTCGGAGCCATGTGGGGGAGAGGGGAAGGAAGTAAGTTAGAGGTTGAAGACAGGGTTTTTTTCCCACATTCCCTGGGCTTGTTTTATTTAGCGCTGACTCAATACCTTGGTTTTCCAAAATATGGAGATGAATATAAGGTGATGGGGCTTTCTTCTTACGGAGAACCTGCCTATTTGGATAGGATGAAAAAGATTGTCAAGTTAGATACCAATGGAAAATTCAAACTGAATCTTGATTATTTTATTCATCACTCTGAGGGGGTGACCATGACCTGGGAAGCCGGGGAACCCCAAATGGGATCCGTTTACTCCCGAGAGATGGAAAAATCCTTTGGACCAGCCCGTCGTAAAGATGCGCCAATCACAAGAGAACATGAGAATATTGCTGCATCTATGCAGGCTATGTATGAGGAAGCATTTTTTCATTTACTTAATTATGTTTACACTATGACGAAGATACCTATACTCTGCTTGGCAGGCGGCTGTGCAATGAATAGTGTGGCTAACGGTAAAATTTTTGACAAGACCCCATTTCAGGAAGTCTACATCCAAGCAGCCGCTGGGGATGCCGGAGGTGCCATAGGTGCTGCCTATTATGTATGGAATCAAGTTCTTGGTAATAAGCGTGACTTTGTAATGGATACCGCATATTGGGGGCCACAATTCAGCGATGCTGAATTGAGTTATGAGTTGAGAGTTATGAGTGAGGAGTTAAATAAACAAAAATGTATTGCAAGAAAAATAGATAGTCAGGATGAACTTTGTAAACTTACTGCTAAAGAAGTTGCTGAAGGGAAAGTAGTTGGATGGTTTCAAGGGAGGATGGAGTGGGGGCCAAGGGCTCTTGGGAATCGGAGCATTGTTGTTGACCCCAGAAAGGCTGATATGAAGGATATACTCAATGCCCGTATTAAACGTCGTGAGCCTTTTAGACCATTTGCACCATCAATTTTACTTGAAAAAACGGGTGAATATTTCGAAAAAGATTATCCAGACCCATTTATGATTAAGGTGTATCCTATCCGGCCTGAAAAGCGTTCAGTTATACCTGCTGTGACACACGTGGATGGATCAGGAAGGCTACAGACTGTGCGTCGAGAAGATAATCCACTCTACTGGCAACTTATTAAGGAATTTGAAAATATTACGGGTGTTCCAGTTGTTTTAAACACATCCTTCAATGAAAATGAACCTATCGTCTGCAAGCCTCGAGAAGCCTTAGATTGCTTCCTCCGTACAAAAATGGATGTGTTGGTTCTTGGAAACTTCTTTATAACGAGAAGAAATTAATAAAACCAAAATCTTAAATTACAATAGTGAAAATTTCGGTCATTACTGCTGTTCGAAACGGGGCTGAGACCCTTCGGGAGTGCATTGAGAGCGTTCGGGGGCAAACTTTTCCTGCAGAGCACATCATGATCGATGGTGCATCAACAGACGGTACTTTGGATATCATTGCCCAATATCGCTCAGGTATTACCAAGGTCATTTCTGAGCCAGATAATGGTATTTACGACGCCCTGAATAGAGGCATTAGGTTGGCTTCAGGAGATGTCATCGGCTTGTTGCATGGTGATGACTTTTATGCTCATGATAGGGTCTTAGAGTCAGTTGCGGATGTTTTTGAGAAACAAAATGTGGATAGCTGCTATGGAGACATTTTGTATGTGAATAAGAATGATACAGATAAGGTCATTAGATATTGGAAGTCATCTAAGTATAAGCATGGTAAATTTAAACAAGGCTGGATGCCACCTCACCCCACATTTTTTGTAAAGAGGGAGATTTATGGGAAGTACGGACTTTTCAACACAGATTTTCGGATTGCTGCAGACTATGAATTAATGCTCAGGTTTCTTGAGAAGCACAGGATATCTACATATTATATCCCTGAAGTCCTTATTAAGATGAGGCTCGGTGGCGCGAGCAACAAGAGTTTAAAAAATTTATTTATTAAAAGTTCTGAGGATTATAAGGCCTGGAAAGTGAATAACCTCAAGGGTGGCCTCTATACCATTTTTCTAAAAAACTTCACCAAAATTCCACAGTTCTTCATAAGATGATATCACTTCTTAGAATGGGAAACGGGGGTTCTAAATTTTTTAGTCAGACTTTTCATTTCAACCAGAGAAACTAAATAAACCAAACAAACCAAATAGACTAAACAGACCAGATAAACGAGACAGACCAGAAAGACCAGATAAACCAGACAAACCAAATGGTGGGGGATTTATTATGAATTCAACTGTCAAGCGAGGGATGGGGTGGATTCCGGATTATCCTGATTTCAGGGACTATACAGAGAAAACCGAAGAGGTGAAAACGGTCCTTGAACCTACCAGGACGCTTAAATCCAAAAGTCTTCCAGGATCCATGGATCTGAGGAATTGGTGCTCGCCTGTCGAGGATCAGGGAACGCTTGGTTCCTGCACAGCCCACGCAGGGGCAGGGGTGATTGAATATTATGAGAGGAAATCTTTTGGGAGACATATTGATGCCTCACGACTTTTTCTCTACAAGGTTACCCGTAATCTCATGAAGCAGAAAGGGGATACAGGGGCCTACCTGCGAAAAACTATTGGAGCTATGGTGCTCTTTGGGGTCCCTCCTGAGGAGTATTGGCCTTATAGTGATGATGAAAAAAAGTTTGACAAAGAGCCACCTGCCTTTTGTTATGCTTTTGCTCAGAATTATCAGACGATTAAGTACTTCAGGCACGATCCTTCAGGCGCGAAGGCAGAAGAAATTCTTAAAAAGGTAAAGACCTATCTGGCTTCTGCTCATCCAGCCATGTTTGGTTTTACGGTTTACAGCTCTATTGAGCAGGCCGAAAAGACAGGCAGGATTCCTTTTCCATCCTCCAAAGAGAGGATTGAAGGAGGCCATGCAGTGGTGGCAGTGGGTTATGATAATAAGATGAAGATTAAGAACAAATATGGAAAGATCGAGACAACCGGAGCCCTTCTTATCAGGAATTCATGGGGAAAGGCATGGGGTGAGGAGGGTTATGGATGGCTCCCGTATGAGTATGTCCTGAAGGGGCTTGCTGAAGACTTCTGGTCGGTTCTGAAGAAGGAGTGGATCGATACCGGCCAATTCAAAGAATAGATATTAACCAAATAAATTTACCCCGCTTGCCCCGTAACGTAGTGTACGGGGCCTGCCCTGCCTGCCCCATGAAACACTTTTTTTATTTCATTGGGGTAGCGAAAACGTACTGGATGAAATGGGACTTGCCCTGTGGAGTGTGAAAACTACTCCATAGGGAGCCTATTTCACTGGGATTTACCCCTTGGAATGCAGGGCCTATTCCACCAGGGCCAAATAAATCCAAGAAACCAAATAGACCAAATAGACCAAATAGACCAGAGAAATGCTTAAATATCTAATCCTCTTCCTTATTGCTTCTGTTTTCTCCTTTCTTCTTACTCCACTGTTGAGATCTTTTGCTATAAAAGTTGGGGCAATTGATATCCCAGGTGGGAGGAAGATTCACGACCAGCCCACTCCCAGACTCGGTGGTTTATCCATATTTATTTCTTTCAACCTGGTTCTTCTTATCGCCTCTCAAATCGGGTTCTTTCATTTCCCCACCCATTTTCTAACAGAGATAAAGTTTGGATGGTTATTGGTCGCCTCGGCCATTGTTCTCGGATTGGGTGCGGTGGATGATTTCCGGAGGATGCCCCCCAGTGTCAAATTCTTATTTCAGATCGTCGCCGGGCTCATTGTGGCTCTCACGATTTATAAGATCGAAACGATCAGCTTGCCTTTTGGAACGATCTCTCTTGGAATTTGGTCCATTCCCGCAACGGTTCTCTGGGTTGTTGCCATTACCAATGCCATCAACCTTCTTGATGGGCTTGATGGTCTGGCTGCAGGAACATCCTTTATTGTGTGTGCCGCGATCTTCGGCATCTCGCTTCTCCAACAAAATATCGGAATTTCACTGATCTCCATCATTTTAGCCGGAAGCATTCTTGGATTTTTAAAATATAATTTTAATCCCGCCTCCATTTTCTTAGGTGACACGGGGGCCTACTTTCTTGGCTTCATTCTCTCTATCCTCTCTTTTCAGGGCAGCTTAAAAGGGACCACGACCCTCGCCATATTGATTCCCATCCTTGCTCTCGGTCTTCCAATTATGGACACGCTCCTCGCCATGTTCCGTCGTCTCCTAAAATCTTTTCATATCCTGGATGTCGATCAGGAAAAGAATGTGATCAGATTCTTCTACCTCGATGGTTGGAGCATGTTCAGGGCCGATCGGGAGCATATTCACCATCGGCTCCTCCAAATAGGATTTACTAAGAGGAAGGCGGTCATCCTTCTTTATGGGGTCTCTTTAATTCTTGGAGGGTTAGCCCTCTCATCTGTCTATTTCAAGAATATCAATTATGCCCTCCTCCTCACCGCAATCGCTGTAGCCTCCTATATTGGAATAAAAAAATTGGGCTATAGTGAGATTCAGATGTTGAGCAACGGCGCGCTCCTTCCCCTTTTCAACACACCCGTAGTCAATCGAAGATTCCTCAGGGTTTTTGTGGATATGGGGATTATTGCTCTATCTTATTACGTTGCTTTTTTACTTCGGTTTGAGGGAGATTTCGCTCCGGTGAAAAATTACTACTTGTCCACTCTCCCCGGGGTTCTTGTAGCTAAAATTATCATCTTTCACTTCGCAGGTCTTTATAGAGGGGCCTGGAGATATACGAATGTTAGTGATCTCATGAGAATGGTGAAAGCCGTTATTTTTGGATGTGTTGCTTCAGCACTTCTTCTCTGGTTAATCCCAGGCTTTGGTATCACCAGCCGAGCCGCATTGATTATTGATTTCAATCTTCTCCTCTTTTTTGTGGTTGGGGCAAGGAGTTCTTTCCGCATTCTTGAGCATCTTCACGCCACAAAGAATCACCTCCAGGGGAGAAATGTCTTGATCTATGGAGTGGGAAGAGGTGGGGTTTATGCCCTCAGGGAGTTTCTTAATAATCCCAACTTGGATCTGAAACCTGTCGGCTTTATCGATGATGATCTTCGAAATCAGGGTAAGCAAGTGAATGGTTATCCAGTCCTTGGAACAATCGATTCCATAGAGAAAATCCTTGAAAAGAATTCCATCTCCGAAGTCATTGTCTCCAGCGACCACATTCCTAAAGAAAAACTTGATCGTCTTTCTTTAATTTGCAGCTCCCGCCAAATCTCCCTCCGCCGCTTCAAAACCGGCCTCGAAGTAATCACCATTGGGCATCCGTAGATTCAAAGACGCTTTAACAAAATATCCCTTTGACGCATACCTCCTGCCTTCATTTTGAAGTCAACTCGGTTGTTTAAGGCTTCGTCTTACCTTTTCGATAATGCCTGTATACAAAAAGTTAATATATGGAGCTGGACAAGACCAAAGCGCTTGGAGGAAGTCCTGTTATAGGAGGCAAGATGGAATCAACATCAATAAAAGACCCGAATGGCATCGGAAAATGGATTCTCATTCTGGGGTGTCCGCTGCAAGAGAAACATTCCCTTACGGACCATATCGAGAGGGTTTCGGGGCCGACGTTTGCCGATTGCGCATCCTGTGAATTTCAACAAGGCAGGGACTTTGAGTTTCGCGACCCAACGGGGGAATTTCCTATTGTCGTACATCCTCACCTATTGAAGTGCGGGTGTCCTTACAGCCCGCAGGATTAGTTTTGTTCTGCACAAACTGATGGATCTCCCCCAGATTTTTTTTTGCTTTTCTGACTTCATTTTTAAGTCAAAATCCCAAATCATTCCTATCCGAATCATCTTTGAGGGCCTTATCTTAATCTTTTACCCTAAACTCTCAACACAAAGGCTAAACTCCCCTGACTTAATTTTTATGTCAGTTTTTCAAGTTGAAAGATGAATTGGCGCTCATCCTTTCCGTACCCGTTTCATTTCTCATTGCTTTGGTCATTAAGCTGGAGGATGGTGGTCCTATCCTTTACCCCGTTAGAAAGCCCCGCTGCTTGCAGCGGGGATGAATATATAATTCCTTTTAGAGCGAACACGAGGTTTAATGCCCCGTGTGAGCCTCCCCGTTGGAAAGTCGAAGACTTTCTACGGGGTTTACAAGCAGGAGCGGTGGGGGAGGGGAGGCATAAGATTTAAAGCTTATAAATTCCGGACCATGATTCCGAACTCCGATGAGCTCTTTGGAATAAAACAGGCGAGTGAGAACGACGATCGAATAACCCGCTGGGCAAGCTACTTCGGGCCATGGGGCTGGATGAACTTCCCCAGATCATCGAATGGCTGATCCTCATGTCATTCTGGATCAGGTTTTATGGTAAATGGGAGACCCGAGAGAAGAAATGGTGAGTTGCTTGGATTTTTGACTTTATTGAGTTATAATTTTTTGAGATTTATTATAGAACTTGTACCTGAGAGAAAAGGAGGTAACTAAAGTGGCTAAATCGTCCAAAATAATGGAGGCTATTTATAGCGAAGGTGTGTTTAAACCCCTTGGAAAAGTGAGCTTGTCTGAAGGTGAGAAAGTAGAGATTGAGATAAAAGAGAGAAAGGTAAAAGAAGTTATTTCTCTTCGTGGGATATGGAAGGGAGTGGAGATAACCGAGGAGGATATTGAGAGGGCAAAAAATATGTGGGGAATAGGAGTAGAAAAGCAGATAAGAATTTTAGAGGGGACTGATGCAAAATAATGAAATACCTCTTTATGTAACGGATACCCATAGTCTAATCTGGTATCTTACTGATTCACCAAAACTTAGCTTAAATGCCAGCAAAGGCTTTAAAGAGATAGAAGAGGACAAAGCTAAACTTCTTATCCCCGCTATTGTGGTGGCAGAGATCATTTATATTGTGGAAAGGGGGAAGGTTAAAGCTGATTTGGACGATCTTCTTAAAAAAATCGAAGGGGCAAAGAATTTCGAAGTTTCTCCCCTCGGAATGAATCAGCTTCTTTGTTTTAAGAAGGAAAAGAAGATAGCAGAGATGCACGATCGCCTTATTGTATGTGAAGCACTTCTTAACAGGGCAAAAGTCATAACAAAGGATAGCGAAATAAAAGATTCGGTTCTTGTAGAAGTTCTCTGGTAAATCAAAAAAGAGTGCTTCAACTTCCATCGTTGAATTCCCCCAGTTTCTCAATATCCTCAAGGGCGAGATGAGGAAATTAGGGACACTTCCCATTTTTGAAAAGCCCAAAGATTAAAGTTCAAGGCTCAAAGTTGGAAGAACCCGATCCAAAGCGTGCAGTTCAAACTATTCCAGAATGGTTTTCTGATCTCATCCCCATTTCTAACAAACAACCTCCTGATTTAATTTTTGAGTCAAGAACTAAGATATCAGAAAGTTCAATTCAATTCCCAAACCGGGTTGTCGACCCTGACTCAATTTTTAAGTCAAAATCTGATGGCAATCAGAAAATTTCAGACGGACTTGGAGGATAGGCTGGCAAAACTCTTTGGTTCTATTTCCAGGGCCAGAATCCTCTCTTTTCTTCTTGCCAATTCAGGGACGAGTTTTTATCAGCGAGAAATCATGTTTGAAACAGGCCCTTTCGCTTCAACCTGTTCAGAGAGAGTTCAGGGATCTGGTGGATTTGGGAATTGTCAAAAAGGAAGAGATGCAAAACCGAATCTATTATCGAATCAACGAAAACTCCCCCTTCTTCAAACCTTTAAGCGATATCTATGGATTGGTTCACTACTAATTAAGAATCTCTGACGTCTGATCTCCGGAATCGAGGGAGGAATGTTAATGAACGTTAATGTGCTGAACGTTAATGTGCTTGAAAGAGAGACCGGGCTGTGCTAAAGTGAAAAATAGGAGTTCGTTATGAATCTACAAGAAATTTTAGCTGACATTCATTCACTGGAAGAAGATCTTCTCGCATTCGAGCGTAAGTATGGCGTCCGTTCGGAGACTTTCTTTGCCGCTTACGCAAATGGAGAAGAACCCGAGAATGATGCCTGGGTATTGGATTTCGGGGAGTGGGCGAGCGTCTATCGGACCTGGCTTGCTCGGCAGGCCGATTACCGAAATGAGATCCAGCGGTTGCAGAAGAATACTCAAAGCCTCACAGGCCTGATCCACAAAGCTTCATGAGTAATCCCCTCCAAACCATCGAGGATTATGAGCTCTTCCTTTACACTTTGAAACAGCAATTTCCTTTCATAAGGCATTCAACCCTAATCATAACCAGGCGAGGCATATCCCTTGCACGCGTTTCGGGGAAATTAGGGTTTGACCATGGTATCCGGTTAATTGTCCGTGAAAGAATCCTAATCCAAATGACTTAACCTTGCAGAGCACGTATCCTCACCATAAACATATTCAGCCAAACATCAGGAATAATCGCATTCCGGCACCGGAAAGCAGTTTTGATAGACCTAATCTTTCCATGCTTATCCTTGGGATCAAGGGGCTTATTGAGAAGATCGAGAGAGGGACCGAATGAGACTGGGATTGATCTAATTTTGTGACAATGCGTTTTCCAGGAGCAGCTCGCAAGGCTTTACCGGCGTTTTCACTTTGTGAGGGAGTTGGCTGAAGGTAAAGAAGTCCTTGAAATTGGGTGTGGTGCTGGTCTTGGTCTCGGGTACCTGGCAAAGTTTGCAAAGAAAGTGGTTGGGGGGGATATTGAAGAGAAGAACATTTCTCTTGCAAGGCAATATTATAACGGCCGTCCAAATATTACTATCGACTTAATGGATGCTCATAATCTGCCACTTCCTGACGGCAGCTTTGATTTGGCCCTTCTCTATGAGACGATTTATTACCTTAAAGACCCCGAAAAATGTATTTCCGAGGCAATAAGGGATTACGTCTTCCACTTCGTAAGTGGTAGAATTAGGAGTCCGGGATGCGAAAAGCACCCCTTATAAACGGATCCATTTATCATATTTGCACAAAAAGCATCGCAGGGTATAGAATTTTTCGTTCCACTGATGATTATTCAAGGATGATGGAAATGATTAAATTTTACAGTTATGAGAAGCCGGCTGTAAAATTTTCCATTTATCAAACCATGAATGACCGGGATGATTTTTTTAAAAAATATTTATCGAGTAAGGAAAACCTTGTAGAGATAATAGCTTACTGTATAATGCCGACCCATCTGCATATGGCTTTGGTGCAATTAAAGGAGAGAGGGATATCGATTTACATGAAGAATCTTCTTGATAGTTACACCCGATACTTCAACATCAAAAACGAAAGAAAGGGTCCATTATGGCAGGGTAGGTTTAAGAGTGTTTTGGTAGAAGGGGATGAGCAGTTGTTGCATTTGACGAGGTATATTCATCTAAATCCAACATCAGATAATTTAGTAGAAAAGACAAGTGACTGGCCTTACTCCTCATATCGTGAGTATCTTGGCAACAACGAAGAAAAAATATGCAATTTTCCCCCATACATGGACATTGAGCCGGAACATTACAAGATATTTGTGGAGGAGCGACGGGATTACCAGAAAAAACTTAACGAGATCAAGCATCTATTGTTGGAATAATAGGCAGGAAAGTTCCACTCCATGGCTCCATGGGCTGAGAAAGGAAACTAAACACCTCCACTTCGTAAGTGGAGGAAATGAAGGTGCAAGGTCCGTTGGACCAGAAATGCCAGTCTTCCACTTCGTAAGTGGAATTGACAGTTATCTCCGCTCAAAAAGACCCTCGCCTGGTCGTGGCCGGTGTCTTGTTTGTCTGGCCTTTTGTCTTTGATGCCTTTTTTACTTTCCTGCGTCGTTTGCGTGGCGGCGAGAATGTATTCGCCGCCCATCGCTCACACCTTTATCAGCGACTGGTCGTCGCTGGCTACAGCCATCGTTTTGTTTCTTCGCTCTAATACCGGGTTTGCCCTGATCGGGGGGATCTTAGCCCTGGCCTGGTCTCAGGATATAGGGGGAAGTAATCTCGCAGTTTTCCTTTGCGTGCCACTCTTCTGCTTAGTACTCTGGGCATTTGTGAACCATGAGGAGCGAAGCCGTCCCGGACGAATGGATCTGCATCCGAGGCGGGGCGGTAATCGAGGATCTTTT
>Ga0208733_100847_pt1 | contig 10798 bp, 7 predicted proteins | sample SubbioR11Jul_8B1_FD_184816 | JGI IMG/M metagenome (GOLD analysis project Ga0208733, IMG submission 184816) | Serpentinite rock and fluid subsurface biosphere microbial communities from McLaughlin Reserve, California, USA - CR11Jul_8B1 (SPAdes) | ecosystem: Environmental > Terrestrial > Deep... | reverse complement strand
CGATGGCACTGGTGTTGGGCGGCGGTTACACGGAACCGATCGACCTGACTGTTCAGGCGCACGTCCAAACCTACCGGGTGGCTCGCTCCCTGATGAGATGATGAGATTTGAGAGGATAACTCCGGGTTTCACTCCGCTTACCAACCTACCGGAGGCGGTTTAGGCGGATCACCATTTGTTTATTGGCGGTCCATAGAGGCGATCATTTCGCGGGTAAAGCGGTAATTACGGGCCACACCCTCTGGTTGGATCTTGTCGTACGTATCCCCAACCTGGTGCCAGTAAGGGGCTTCCCCATCTCTGGTTAAGCCAAACAGGGTAATCGCCGGAACACCAGCCTGGATGCAGTCGGCCATTTCGCTGTTCCCACCGGAGATCTTCACCGGGTAGGCTTCCATATCCGGGTGCGCAGCGCAGACCTGTTCGGCTAATCGGAGCAGGTGTGGGTCTGCATGAAAGGGCACAATGATCCCCTCCTGGGTCAGCCAGGCAGGGCCGTTAATACCGACAAGCTCGAACACGATCGCTTTGGGGTGATGCATTTCGGCGCGGTGGCGGCGAAAGAAGTCGATTGCCCCGTAATGCTGCACTTCCTCGCAGCCGGTACAAACCGCCCACACGCGGGTATGCTCGAGCGGCGCGCTTGCAAATTCCTCAGCCAAAGCTAACACCATCGCGACTGCGCTGGCATTGTCGTTAGCACCAGCAGTGAACGGGGTCAGCTCAGCCTGGATACACAAAACTACCAGCAGCAGCGCACAGACCGCACCAGGTATTGCCGCCAACCACACCCATCCCCATTGAAACACTGCCCCCATACTAAAAAAGACAATCTGTGCTGCAAACAGTAGGAAGGCAAAAGTCGTGAATCCTTTATAGATCTCGACCCATCGTGGACTGCGGAAGACGAACGGCGTGCGCTGGGTATCGATGTGACCAATCAACACCAGATCCTGGTGGTGTTCTCCAGCGGGCGGGATGACCGCGATCACATTTTGGCTCTGTCCTTTAGGCACGAGCATGCGTAAGAGATTATTCTTAAAACCCAGCTCCTGCAGCTCCGAAACCAGGACCAACAGTGAAAGCAGGGCTGCGATGACGGCCGTTGCCCTCCCGCCAAGCGGGTAAATAGCGAAGGCCACCAGCATCAACAGCCCGCCGATCAGATGGGGGTGGAAAATCGAACGGGCGCTGGTAAATTTCTCCCAGTAAGGTTTCAATCCCAAGCGTTCAAAGGTGCGCTGGCAGTATTCGGCGCCGTTCCGCTCGCCTTCGGTGGTCGAGCCGCGCGGACCGATATCCACCGCAAGAGCATGGATGTGGGATAGGATTGTGCTCGTGCGCAAATCGATGGCTGCCATGTTTGAATCCTTGGGAGGTGGGATAGCTAATTATAGTTTAAAAGAAGACGATCCATGGGAGAGGGACTTCTCTCCCCATGGATCGTACTCATATTTTCGTTGAAGGCTTATAATTGTGAGTTCAGGATTGGTCAGGGCTTTCGGCCTGGATTATTCGGCGGGCCGCCTGGGATGGTTGTAGGTCTGCCTTTATCTGCCGGCGGGCCGTCGTCCCGAGGGGCATCCTCCGGTTTGCCTCTGCCAGGTGGCGGACCACCAGGTTGATCGTCGGGTTTGCCATTATCAGCCGGTGGTTCTTTTTGCTCTGGGCCGGTATTATGTTCTGCCTCCTCACCCTCACTCTCGTCATTTTCAACCGGCTGGTTCTTTCTGCCGTTGCCGATCAAGCCCAGCTCCTGCCACACTTTGCCCCAGCCACCGGTTTCGGTCTTCATGGCGAGCAATTCTTCGGGGGTTAATTCCTCGTAGATTTGGCTGGTTTGCAGGGCAAGCATGATTTCGCCAAAGCCGTAACCCTGGCAGAACCAGGTCATCACCGCTTCATACTCAACGTTGAACTGTGCAGAGAGCTTCATGCCAGCAGGGTGCGCTTCGATATTATCTGTCGGGCAGCGCTCGGCAGTTTCCTCTTCATCTTTTTGGTCTTCGCCTTCCTGCTCTTCTTCTTCGGCCATATCTCCATCTTCTGGCTCGATCAGATTGAGGGCTTTCCAGACCTCGCCCCAACTACCGAGCTCGACCTTAAGGAGCAGTAGTTCTTCGGGGCTCAACTCGGTCACCTGGCTGGTCTGTAAGGCGTGGATGATCTGACCGAAACCAAAGCCTTGGCAGAACCAGCTCATGATCTCTTCGTAAGGGGTATCGTATTGCAGCGCTAGTTTCATGCCCACCGGGTGGATCATGTGGGTCATACAGGTAGGCGCAGGGAATGGATCCTCACCTTCAACAGGTTGCTCAACCTCTTCACCTTCGCCCGGAAGCGGGTCGATCACTTCACCTTCGCCCGGAAGCGGATCGGTCCCTTCATCAAGCGTTAACCAGACCAACTTTTGCTGGGCGATAGGGAGAGTCCCGAATAGGCTGGTGAAGGTTTCAATTTGAGCGCTAAATCGCTCGGAGCGGGCGGCGGCTGCCGTGTCGGCAGCGTGGGGAGTATAGGAGACTTTCCCGGCCACTTTTACGGCAGAGTCCCAGAACCTTCCAAATAATGGGGGGATCTGCTCATAAGCGCCTTTAGCCAGTAATTTTTCTGCCTCCATCAGGCGGTGGTCGGCAAAATCGAGATACAGGTCGATCCTGGCCTCATCTCCGGTCAATGCCAAACGCGCCTCTTCGAGGGATGTTTTGAGTGGATAGAGGGCCTGGCCGGGCAGCGCGTCGGCCGAAGCCTGCACGGCAACCCCACCACCAAACAAGGATGCCAGTAAAACGGCAATTGCAATCCAGGTCATCACGAACCTCCTTGAAAAATAGGTTGGTTTGTTCTGGATTAAAAGACGAATTGGTTCGAATATTGTTACAAATTGGTTATTAGGTAGTTTGGCAAGCAGGCGGGCGCGCGCAGAACGGCGGAAGGATGACCTTGGCTCAATACGGGAAACCTCGCGCACCGTCTGTGCGGTGGCGAGCAAATCGACCAGTTCATGACGATACTCCGGGTAACGCTGCAAGCAGCCCTCAACGGTCAGGCTGCCGTTTTCGAGCCCTTCCAGGCATTCCCCCAAAATAATGGAAAAGCGGTTGTCCATATCAGCTTTTTTCCTTTCTTAACATGGCGGCCAATTTCTTCAACGCGCGAAACTGCAAAATGCGGATGTTATTTTCATTCAGGCCTAGCGCCTGGGCGGTCTCTGCGTGGCTTAGCTGGTTGACGAACCGGCAAACGATGACTTGCTGGTAAGTCTGCTCGAGGTTGGTGATGGCGTTAGCCAGGGAGTTGCCGGTTTCGAGGTTCTGAAGGGTGATCTCCGGGTTGGGCTTGGTGTCGGCCGCTACTCCCAGGCGCTCGATCGGATCGACTGGTTTGTGAGTGCGGTGGTGATCGACGACCAGGTTGTGAGCGATGCGGTAGATCCAAGCGCGGAAGGATCGAATTTCTCTATGGTTTCTCCGCGTGGGCGAGAGGCTCTCCCATGCCTTGAGGAAGGTCAGTTCGGTCAAGTCTTCGGCCTCGAGCGGATTGGAAACCCGAAAGAAGCAGTACCGGTAAATGGGAGTCAAGTAGCGTTCGTAGAGCATGCCAAACGCGTTCTTGTCACCTTTTCCCGCACGGCTTAGCAGGTCATCATCGCTGAACTGCAATGGTTCATCAATCCTCATGCGTTATAGTATAAGACGAAATGGGGTAGATTTTGTTACATCGTTTAATCTGGGTCGGGGCGATTAATCACCTTGACGATTCGAGCTGGGCGCGGTATATTAAAGAAGTCGAAGGATGCAATGCCCTCGTAGCTCAATTGGACAGAGCGTTTGCTTGCGGAGCAAAAGGTTCCAGATTCGAGTTCTGGCGGGGGCACAGGAATAAGCGGTAGGCCAAATAGCCTGGCTGCTTTTTTGTTGCGGAGGTGTCCTCGATCTCAGAAAACAACTCGTGGCGGGGAATATTGTCCACGACCCGCCAGGTGGCATCGTATTCTCCGCCGGTCCCCCAACGTTTCGTCCTTCCGAGGTAACATTTACTCTTTCCAGTCATGCTTGAAGACAGTTGCTCAAGTACCTTTTCCTCAGCCGGTAGACCGAGCGTCTTGATCAGGTAACCTAAACGCTGCAATAAAGATTGGGATTGGAATCGAGGTGCATAGGCCGCCAGTTTAGACCAATCTATTCGGGTTTTCCCCAATTGCAGCATACCTGCAACCTCCGGAATGTCGCCGGCATAACCAGGCCGGTCCAGGCTGTCCAGGATGGTTTTTTCTACCTGCGCCATTTTGACTCTTGTACCATAAGCATCGGTTTCAGAAAAACCAAAGAATTTATGGTCGGGTTGGATCACAATCCTGTATTCTTTTTCTCGGACAATAATTTTTCCCGAGCGGCCCGTTGTGGTCGCCAGAAATACGGTTTGCCCTGCCTGGGTCGTCAGACCATGAAAAAATGCGGCCGTTGTGAAGGAAAAGTAATAGGGTTCAACCAGAACACTGCCAATGAAGAGCGGATTGGTGTCTGGGAAAGCAAATTCTCCTCGCTCTGCCGGGATCAATTCGTAGGTCCCTGGTTTGACCATCACCAGCCAACCATCCCGTGCCAATCGGGACAGGACCTGGCGGGCGTAATCGGAAGAGATACCCAGGTCTTGCATGGTCTCATCGATTGTGATCACAGGTTGTTTATCCCATTCCATGCGTAGAATGAGTTTTGCTTCAAGTGGGGAGAGGGAACGTGTGCCTATCATCCGGTTAACCTAATGCGTATTTGTGACGAATATTGTCACAAAATTGTATTTACTTAACCATTCTAACAGAAGGAAGCGTTTCGTTCAAGCCCATTATAGAGATGAAATCAAAGTTGTGTTAAAAAACAATTAAAGAAAATAACTGTTTCTTAGTTGTCTGTTTATTCTTCTCTGCATATTATTAGTGTGCCAATTTGACTCTTCTAGAAATGCAAGTGTGGCACTACAAGACATGCCAAATTGGCACTTCTGCCTTGGCAATTATTTGGACTTTTTCCAAAACGTCGCTTCCGGTGAATGGTGTAAAGGTTTGGCCGACCCTGTCCACGCCGTTTAATCGAAATCAGGCTGACTTCTTCTAGCTCGGCAATATAACGAACCACAGAGCGTAAACCAAAGCCCATGTCTTTCGCCAGTCTTTCCTGACCGGGAAAACACTCGTCCATCTCACGGGCATATTTCAACAACATGGCATAAGTCAGCTTGGCGCCCACTGATATGTTTTTACTTTCAGGAATAAAAAATCGAAGGTTATGATAAACTATTCCAAGTTATGGTTGAGAAGAGGTCTACCCGAGTGGCGATTGCCTCCGAAGAGGCGATTTTTCTGCGAGGTTTGGCCGGCATGGTGATCACCCTGCCGGACTTTACCCTGGTTGGGGAGGCTGCCAGCGGCTCCGAAACGGTCGAGCTTTGCCAGTTAACCCAGCCAGATATCCTCCTGCTGGATTTAAAATCCGACCACCAGCGCGGCCACGAGTTGGCCCATCAAATCAATAAACAATGGCCGCAACTTAAGATCGTCCTGTTGTGCGAGACCGAGGATTTCGACCAGAATTTCGAGGATGCCAACTGGCCGCCAGTGTACTACTTCTCGCGGGCTGTCAGCGAGGAGGAGTTCAAAGAAGCTTTGCTGCAAGTTCGCAAGGCTGCTCCCCTGCCATCTGCCAACCCCGAGTCTATCTTTTTCCACCATTATGGTGCTATCGATGACCAGGAGGAGGCCGGAAGAAAATTCAAATCCCCGTCGGTGCAGCGCTCAGAGGAGGTGCTGACCCGCGAGCTGGTGATGGCTGGACGCATCCAGGAGGATATTTTGCCCGAGCAGCCACCCAACATCCGCGGCTGGGATATTGCCGCTCGCCTGGAACCAGCCCGTGAAACATCCGGCGATTTCTACGACTTCATCCCCTTGGCCAACAATAAGTGGGGCGTAATCGTCGCGGATGTCTCCGACAAGGGCATGGGGGCGGCGTTGTTTATGGCTCTCACCAGTACGCTATTTCGTACCTACGCCGCGCGCTTCCCGACCCTGCCGGGTTTGACAATGAACGTGATTAATGAGCGCATCCTCTCTGACACGCGCGGGAATATGTTTGTGACCTGCTTTTTTGGGGTGCTCGAGCCGCACACCGGGCGCGTGAATTTTGCCAATGCCGGCCACCCGCCAGGATTCCTGATCAGCACTCAGCGCAGCAAAGACCCGATTACCGAGCTGCGCACGACCGGTATGGCTCTGGGGGTGAGCGAGCAGGCGCGTTGGAAGCAGAAGGTAGTGCGGATGAACCCAGGGGATATCTTGGTGCTCTATACCGATGGGATTACCGAGGCACACGACCAACAAGGAGATACTTTCCAGTACCTGCTTTTAGATGTGATTCTTTCTAAGGCTGAGGCCAGCGCCGCCGCTATCGTTGCCCACCTTCTAGACGAGGTGCACCGCTTTGTTGGCCGCACGCCTCGCCAGGATGATATCGCGCTGCTCGTCATCCGGCGTTTGGAGTAAAGAAGGAATCGCAATGCCCGTCCAAATGGGTGGATGGACAGTACCCGAACCAACCTGGGTGGATGGAAAAAAATCGCTAAAGCGGAGGGCTGTCCCAAAATGAATGGTGGGGCAGCCCTTTACGATGAGGCCTAGTAGATGGGGGTCAATGATTAATAAATGTCGTTGACCGTATTGTACACGTTGAACTTGCCTGTTGGGGTGACCAGGTTGGGGATACGGGCAATTTCTTCCAGGGTTTTGTCGTTATAGACCACGATCTCACCCACCCGCCCGGGTTCATCCGCCCGGCCCCAAATGCTGATCCACACCTCGGTGCCTTGGCGGTTGTACTCCATGTGCACCGCACGGCCGTAGTCCGATGCCTCCCAGCACTTGTGGGTCTTGGTCGGGTCTGATTTGGCGATCACGCACACGGTGCGTTGGATGGCGGCGTCGGAGTTGAGGGCATGATCGACCCAAATCCAATCGCTTAACGGGTGGGTTTTGACGAACAAGCTGCCTCCACCCGCTACTGGTATGGTGCGGACTACTTTCCAGGCGTTTTCCGGGTAATTCTCTGGGTCGGTGGCGATCGCAATCAGCAATCCCTCTCCCAGGTGGGCGGTGCTCCAGACCGGGCCAAACACGGGGTCGATCCAGTTAGCACCGCGACCAGGATGAGGGATGGCGGGCGTATCGACAATCGCCGCCACGCGTTCCTCGAGAGCATCCAAAACCACCACTCGGTCGGCGTTATTAGCCGCCACCAAGAAATAGCGCCTGCTGGCATCCCAGCCGCCGTCGTGCAAAAAGCGCTCTGCTTCCAGCATCTTGATTGCCGGGTTAAATACGTCTGTGTAGTCCACCAGCCAGATCAGGCCGGTCTCTTTGATGTTGACCACCCACTGCGGCTTGAAATGTGAAGCGACGATACTGGCCACGCGCGGCTCGGGGTGGTACTCGTTGGTGTCGTAGGTGTAGGAGCGTGTGCTGACAACCTTGAGCGGCTCGAGGGTCAATCCATCCAAAATGACGAAGTGCGGCGGCCAATAACAGCCGACGATCGCATAACGGTCTGTGAAGTCACCGAGTTCGCCGCTGTACTTGCTGACCTCCACCGAGCGGGCGTCGTAGCAGGTTTTGATCTCGGCTACTTTCGTAGGTTTCTCCATCCACAGGTCCACCAAGGCGGTCTTGCCGTCGCGCCCAATGGTGTACACATACCGCCCGGTGGCGGACATGCGCGAGATATGGACTGCATAACCGGTATCAACGGTCTCGACCACTTCATAGGTGTCGCCATCGATCACTGCAATTTGCCCGGCATCGCGCAAGGTGACAGCGAAGAAGTTCTCCCAATCGCGTTCGTGCTGCGGTTCGGTTGGGCGTTCTTCGACCGGGACAAACACCTGCCAGAATTCGCGCATCTGCTCGAGCGACATCTCTGGTGGGGCGGGCGGTTCGATCTGGATGTACTTAGCCATCATCTCGGCTTCTTCCTGAGTCAAGACGCCCTGCTTGCCCCAGTCGGGCATGCCGCGGGGTGTGCCGTTGTAAATGATCGAAGCCAGTGCCAGGGTGCCCTTGAGCAAGGTTTTATCCGGAGTCAGTGCCGGGCCGGTCGCGCCGTGGCGCAGCACGCCGTGGCAGCCGGCGCACCGGTCGAAGAATACTTGTTTGGCTTTAGCAAAGTCTTCATCGCTCAGTTCGGGAATGGCCATATCCACCGGGACTTCCGGTTCTTCCACGACTGCCACTTCCTCCCCTGTCAGAGCTGCCATGAAGGCAACCATGGTCTCGAGCTCCTCTGCGGTGTAAAGATCGGCCAGGGTTGCCGACATCAGACCTTTCTGACAGGGTACTCCACCGCAGTCGGGGGCGATGGCAGCGTCCGGGTCGGTAATCGACTCAAGCAGGTATCCCATCGCGTCGGTAGCCTTACCGCCATAATCGCTCGCGGCGAGGTGCTCCTCAGCCAGGATGCCGATCAGGGTCAGGTCTGGGCCAATTTTCCCAACCGCACCGGGAATACCCGGGATGACATGGCAGGCGCCACAGCCGCCCTTTTGAAAGAGGGCTGGCGCACTAAGGGTTTCCATGGTTGGAGTGCCTGGGGTTGGGCCGGTTGGCGGCAGGGCAGCAGCAGCGGTTGGCACCGGCTGGGGTGCGGGGGTGCAGGCTGCGATCACAACGATACCGATAAAAAGGAATCCCATCGTCTTAAGCAGCTTGATCATCTTATCTCTCCTTGGCGGTTGAGGATAGGAACGAAGATCATCAACTGAACGCAACACATTTGGGCGGGTAAACTATAGAATAGATTTAGTTTATCTTCCTTGTCGCAGCGCAAAGAGAGAACAAAGGTCTAGAGCCGACATCCAACGATCAGAATGTTCATCCTGCGGGTATCACCGCGAGTCTTTTGCGGCCACTTCGAACTTCGCCTTTATTCGTTTCTTACGGATCGCCGTACTCGATGTAAAGCGCCGGGCGGTGGTAGTCATCCCGAAAATCGGAGGAGCGGAAATATTTGCCGGTGTGCAATGGCCGGTCGGCGCTGTACAAGGCCAACATCAAAGGTTGCCCGGTTTGATACGCCTGGTTGAGTGCCCGAGAGACATCCCATTCGCGCGCCAGGTTCGGCCAGGGCGGACCGTTGATGACCTCAATTTCGCTGACGCTTACATTTTCGAACGCCAAAGGCGCGTTGTTCCAGGTTATGCCGGTTTCTTGCCACGCTTCTGTAACAGTAAAGACCTGAATAAAAGAAGAGCGGGCATTATCCGGGTCGGAACCGCCAAACTGGTACATGACCAGCCGCGCCGATCTTATTACTTTTCCAGGTGGCAGAGGGTCCACGGGGAAAGTGATGAAAAATTTTGAAAAACAGGGCCAATCCGACACATTGGCCTGGTTTTGGATATTGATAAAATCACGGTCGGCATAGTTTAAGCTGCCCCACTCAGCAAAAAATCTCGGTTTGATGTTTTCGGCGCAGATACTTCCCCCGCCAACATCCGCATCCATCACCTGAGCGTTACCGCTCCCCTGGCGGATCATGGCTGTCTGGAGGTTCCTGGCAGCAGGTGGGTTGTAGGTTGGCATTCCAAATCGTAAGTTTCCCCAACTGGTTGGGTTATTGGTTTGAGCTGTTTCAGGCCAGGTGAACGGACGGCCTGCTCCACCAGTGCTGCTATCCCGGTCGTGAGTGGCGACAGCCAGCCGCCACAGCCTTCCAGGACTGGGCGGGCCGCTCAAGCCCAGGCTGCTGAAGGGTATCCGGAAAATCATCGCCCATCCGTCATCATCGTTCTGATTATTTGGGCTATCGCCCCACCAGGTGGGTTGGGTATCAAATGGTAATCCTTGCACAGCCCAACCCGAACCATCGCCTTGGTAAGCCGCCCGGTAAGGGGTGGGATTCCGGTATGTTTCATAAAATTGAGCCACAAAGCGATACGAAGAACTGTTCGGTTGCGGGGAGGCGCCGCCGGTCTGTAAAAAAACCGATATGGTGTCCCAATTTTCCAGGTTCGCGCCTGTGGATGCTGAGTTGTACCAGATTCGGCGGTCAAATACCGAGGCGACAACGAACAGGTGGCTGTCGTTATAGGCGATCCGAATATCGGTGTAATTGTCCTCCAATGTCACCTGCCCATACCAGAAGATGGCCATTTCGGCGAATTTTGGAGAAACTGGGATGTCTGGGTGGTCGAAGTAGGGGATATTTACCCTTGGTTGGGTAGAATCGAGGTGATCATGGTTGGTTATCAGCGGTAAAAATACGGTCGAGCCGCTGCTTTGAGCGCGGCCTGGCTGTTGCAGCAGGATGGCTGCCAGCAGGCAGGCTGCCAGCGGCCCCAGCAGGTGGTTTCTTGTTATCAACATTCCACTACCTTTAAGGAAAAGAGTCTAATAACCGAACTCCATAAAATTGGAAAGCGGCTTGCGCCGCCCCTAAGAACTTACCTATCGATTAATGTTCAGCTTTCACTTACCAATCCCATTATCCTACTTTATTCACCCTTTTGGGCTTACATTTCTGTTAATTAGGGTCATCTATCCAAGGGTCGCGATTTCAGACCGGGGTATCCTTTTTTAGGGATTGCCCAGGTGATGGCTTGTTCGGCATGACCGATCCTTTTTACCCAAGCGCCTACGGGGAACCGCCGTGTTCAACGACTTCTCGAATGGTCTCGTCGATCTGGGTTAGAATGGCCGGGATGCGCTCCGGTTCGACGAAGAATTGCAGCGCGTACCAGGCGCCGTCTTCGAGAA
>Ga0208733_100844_pt1 | contig 10841 bp, 5 predicted proteins | sample SubbioR11Jul_8B1_FD_184816 | JGI IMG/M metagenome (GOLD analysis project Ga0208733, IMG submission 184816) | Serpentinite rock and fluid subsurface biosphere microbial communities from McLaughlin Reserve, California, USA - CR11Jul_8B1 (SPAdes) | ecosystem: Environmental > Terrestrial > Deep... | reverse complement strand
CGGCACCTGGGAGGCGCCGCAGTTTACCCTGTCGCTCTTAGGCGAGGGGGCAGCTCAGGGCCAGCTACAGCTAGCCGTCGAACCGCGGCAGGCCGTACTGCGCGGCAGCGGGGAGCTGGCCTGGGGTGAGCTGGGCCTGCGCCTGGAGGATGGCTATCCGGCGGGGCAGCGCCTCAAACTCCTGGGTGACGGCCGTTTGGCCGGATGGCGCCTCGACCTGGTGCCGGGCGAAGCCGTAGCGCGCCTTAGCGGCGATCTAGCCTCGCTCGAGGCGGGGGGCGTCGGGGAGCTGATGCTGGCACTGGACTGGCGAGAGTTCGCGAAGCGCCCTGACGGGACCGCCACCACCTGGCTCAGCGGCACGCTCCAAGGCGGTGCGCTGTCAGATGTTGCGCTAGGAGAGATGACGATCACCGCAGCGGGCGATACCCTGCGGCTGGAGGGCGAGCGGGTCAAGGGTTCCTTGTCGCTCTCAGACTTAAGCTGGCAGGGTCGGCTCAACCTGACGTTGCCGGGCGGCCTTGACCTCGACGCCTCACTTCAAGGGGTAGCCGATCAAGCGGAGGTAAGCGCTACTCTTAGCACCACCTTGCTCGGCGAGCCGGTAGCGCTCCCCCTGAGCGCCGCCTATAGCGCAGGCCGCGCCAGCGCCTGGGCCGATGCGCCGCTGCTGGGCGGCCGACTGACGCTGGAGGCGCACCATGACCACGGCGGCTGGCAGGGTGCCCTGGCTATGACCGAGGTAACGCTGGCCGGGGCGCAGCTAACGGCTAGCGGCGACCTGTCCGGCCCGCTGAGCGAGCCGCGCTTAGGCGGTCAGCTCAGCCTCACCGCCGGGGCCGAGACGCGGCTAAGCGGCACCTTCGAGGCCGGGCCGGCGGGCGTGAGTGTTGCTCAGCAGCTCAGTTCGGCGCTGCTGGCTACGCCGCTAAGCCTCACCGGGACGCTCGCCCCACAGCTCGAGCTAAGCCTAGCTAACGGCAAGGCTTCGCCCGACCATAAGGCTTCGCCCGACCATTCCGAAGTGCTCCGGCTCAGCTACCAAGGCCGACTTAAGGCCGAGGGGTCGCTAAGCCTAGCTCTCCCCGGCGCTCTGCTTACCATAGCCCCCTCAACGCAGCCAGCGGGCTGGCTCGACCTCGCGCTAGCGCTCGACGCGGGCTTAGCGCTAGCCGGGACACTGCCGCAGACTCCAGCCGAGCTAGCTAACTCCTGGCTGCTCCAGGGCACCGGCGCTACCAGCGGGTCTCTGGAGCTGCAACTGGCCGAGCGGGCTGTGAACATCCGCGACCTCACCTGGCAGAGTCCGGTCGGCAGGGTGGCGCTAGACGGGCGGCTCAGCCTGGACGGTCAAGGGAGACTCAGCGGTCGTTGGCAGAGCGATCTTCCGGTCGGCCCAGCCTGGCTTACGGAGGCCAACCTCCCCTTTGAACTGAGCGTGACCCAGGAGTCCGCCTTGCTTACCCTAGCTGGCCCGCTAGGCAGCGGCAGACTTACGGTTAGCTGGCGCGAGGCGCTGCAAGCCGAAGCGGCGCTGGCGCTACAGCTCGGCGAGGGGAGGGTCAGGCTCGAGCTCTCGTATCACCAGGCCCACGGCTCCCAGGGCCACCTGGAGCTAACCCAGGTGCCCGTCTGGGATCAGGACGGGGCCATGGCGCTAAGCGGCAGCTTGGCGCTCGAGCCTACCGGGGTCACGGGTACCGGGCGGCTCCAGGCTGTCACCGGGACACCCCAACAGGGTACCCTCGAGGTGTCAGGGGCGCTCGGTTGGCTGCGGCTGCTCCCCGGCTTAGCCGACTATCTGCCGGGTGCGGCTGACCATACTCTGGTCCAGGTACGCATCAACAGCCTGGAGCTTAGCGCCCTGCCCGGGTTAAGCCAGCGCCTGCCGCACCTGCACGCCCCGGTCAGCGGGATGTTGCAACTGCGCGATGCGGCCATTACCGGGCAGTTAGTCAGCCCCGACCTGCGGGTACTAGAGCAAACCCTTCCCGGCACGCTCGAGCTAGCCGGCACGCTCGAGCGCTTAGAGGCGCGCGGGAGCCTCGGCTCGAGCCAGCTCAGCGCCACCCTGAGCGGCAACCGCTTAGAGGGGCTCTTAAACCTGCGCGAATTCCCGCTCCAGGTGCTGGCCGAAGCCGCTGTCGGCGAGACCGGCGTCTACGCCTCGGCCACCGGCCTGGCCCGCTTCAGTTTCCCGCTTGATGACCCAGCGAGCGGCGTGCTGCGGGTAGCCAGCGAGCGCCTCTTGCTTAAGCGCGATGGCATCGTTACGGAAGGCGAAGTGGCTTTCCGTTACGACGAAACCGGTCTCGTTATCGAGACCGCCGAGTTTCGCGGCGACGGCCAGTGGCAGGCTACCGGGGCGATCACCCCTACCGGGATCGACTTCCGCCTACAGGCCGATGAGGCCAACTTTACTCCGCTGCTGGGGCTGTTCCCGGCTTTTGCCGAGTGGCAGGTCGGCGCTCGCGGCTCGCTGACCATCACCGCCGACGGCACACTGGCCGCCCCTCGGGTAAGCCTGGCTAGCCCCAGCCTCGACCTGGCGATCAGCGGCACCAACTACCGCCTCGACGGGCTTAGCGCCCAGTTGGAGGAGGGACGGCTGACCGCCCTAGCGCAGCTCTGGGGGCTTGACCCGGTGACGGGGCGGCTGGCTATCAGCGCGCGCGGCTCGCTGAACGAACAGGACCTCCAAGTCAGCTTTAGCGGCGCGGCTGAGGTGCCGTTAGTGGGGAGCATCACCAACCTCGTTGGCGAGTTGCGCTCCACCGACGGGACCTGGACCATTGCCGGCGAGGGTTATCTGGGCAACCGCTTTACCTTCGGCGGCAGCCTTAACCCCTTGCAGCTCCAGCTTACCGGCAACCGCCTGACCATCAGCGCCCCCACGCTATTTGTTGCCCAGGCCGAGGCCGATGTGGCCATAGGTCTCCGCTACGACGATACCTTCGTGCTGACCGGGGAGGTTATCAGCCACCAGACCCGCTTGGCTTTGGGCTCAGCGACCGAAGAGCTGTCAGAGGTATCAGAGGTAGTGGTGCGCGGCACGGCAGCCAACCCAGCCCTGGAGCGCCTCCGCTTCGATAACCTGATCGTCCGCGCCCCCCAGCAGGTCCAGTTTCGCGCCAACATCGGCCAGGCTGATCTCGGCGTGGACCTAACAGTCGGAGGGAGCGCTGCCCAGCTCGAGCTGCAAGGCACGGCGCAAACGATCCGTGGCACCTTCCGCTTCGCCGGGGTGGACTTTACCGTTACCCGCGGTGTGGCGAGCTTTGAGTCGGCGCGAGGCGCCTATCCAGTGATTGAGCTGCGCGCTGAGGCTAGCTTTGATAAGCTCCGCGTGCTCGGCGGACTAGGAGGCCGCTACGAGTTCGTTGCCCCGCGCGAAGGGGGCAGCTTTCAGGTGGTGCTCGAGCTACGCGGCGAGTTTTCGGAGGTAGCCACGGGCATCTTCCGGCTGGTCCTAACGCCGACACTCGCTAGTAACGCGCTCTTGCAGGAGGTCGGTAACGGCGGAAGCGGGCCCCGGCCGCTCAGCAGCGACGAGTTGCTAGCTCTCTTGACCCTTGGCCGGCTCGAGGTCAATCCGCAGCTTACCGGTGGCTTGGTCGGCTCGGTGGCACAGTCGGCTTTTGACACCGCCCTCGACCTGTTCGTGCTGTCAGAGCTGCAAGGCGCCCTCGGTCAGGCGCTAGGTGTGGATCTGCTGGAGATTCGCACCACGGCCCTTAGCTCGCTCTTTGCTACCGCCCCCCCAGAGTTCGACGTCTCGCTGCGGGTAGGCGGCTACCTCTCGGAGGAGCTATTTGCCAGCTTCAGCGTGGGCCGCGGCCAAGCCTTTGCGCTCCGCAACGAGTTTAGCCTCCGCTACGAACTCGGGCCGGTAATGTTTTTGCTGCGCGGCGGCGTGAACCTGCTCAACGACCAGCGGCTTACCCCGATCCCCGAGTTCGGTCTGTCACTGGGCTATGCCATCTCGCCGCTGGCTAACCTTGAAGTCGGCTTGGGCGCTTCCAGCGTGCGGCAGCGCCTGAGCTTTGGGATCAGCTTGCGCTGGTAGCGTTTATTTAGCCGAGAATTGCTTGCTGATAAGCATAGAGCGCCGGGCTGCCGCCGGTGTGCATAAACAGCACCTTCTCACCCTTAGCGAACTGCCCGCGCTTAACCAGCTCGAGCAACCCGGCCATGGCCTTGCCGGTATAGACCGGGTCGAGCAGGATCCCTTCCAACCGGGCCAGCAGCTTGACCGCCTCGATCATGGCCGCCGTCGGCAGCGAGTAGCCCGGCCCCAGCCACTCATCCAGGCAGAGTACCGCCTCGCGCGGCACTGCGCCCCGCAGCCCGGCCAGCTCAGCGGTCTGCTCGGCCAGGGTGTGGACGATCGCTTCCTGCTCGGCGCGGGGCCGACTCACGTTGATACCGGTGATGGGCAGACGGCTACTGTTGCCCAGCAGCCCCACCAGCAGCCCGGCGTGCGTCCCGGCGCTGCCGCTGGTGCAGACCAGGTGATCGAACTGTATACCTAAGTCGAAGCACTGGCTCAGCAGCTCCTGAGCGCAGGCCACATAGCCGAGAGCCCCCAGCGGGGTGGAGCCGCCCACCGGAATAACATAGGCCCGGCGCCCTTCGCTGGTGGCCTCAGAGACCATCTCGGGCAGGGCGGCGTTAAGGCCGCCGGCGGCCACCACCCGAATCTGCTCAGCCCCCAGCAGCCGGTAGAGAAAGTTATTACCGCTAGCTTCTGGACGATAGCTCCCCGGCACCCGCTCTTCGAGCAGCAGGCGGCACTTGAGCCCTTCTTTGATGGCGGCGGCCAGGGTCAGGCGGCAGTGGTTGCTCTGCACCGCCCCTACGGTAATTATGGTGTCGGCGCCACGGGCGAGCGCGTCGGCCATTAGGAACTCCAGCTTGCGCGTCTTGCTGCCGCCCCCGGCCAGCCCCAGCAGGTCGTCGCGTTTGAGATAGATTTCGGGACCGTCCAGCTCGCGCGACAGGTGCGCTAACTTCTCGATCGGGGTCGGCCAGGGGCTGTAGCGGCGGCGGGGGAAGCGGGCAAGGTCCATCTTTACCTCCAAGGCGTGTTGGTCCCATTCTACCAGTGCTATAGTGGCCCGTTACGGCGCTGTTTTAGCGCCAAGGAGCAACCGTGTGGGCAACAGCAGCTAAAGAGGTCCGAGGGCTGCTCGGGCTGGCCGTGCCGCTGATTATTGCGCAGTTGGCGCAAAACTCGATGAGCTTCATCGACACCCTGATGGTAGGGCGGCTCGGCTCAGCGGAGTTAGCGGGGATCGCCTTGGGGAGCAGCATCTTCTTTTTTGTGCTGATCCTGAGTTCGGGCGTGATCCTGGCGGTCGGGCCGATGGTGTCGCAGGCCTATGGCGCCGGCAACCGCGAGGCGATAGTAAAGGCCACCCGCCAGGGGCTGCTGCTCGGCACCGGGCTGGCAGCGTTGGCAATAACGCTGTTCTGGAACGTCAAGCCGCTGCTGCTGCTGATGGGCCAGGCCGAAGCGACCGCCGAGTTGGCCAACGGTTACTTGCGCGCCATCAGTTGGGGTTTCCTGCCGGCGATCTGGCTCACAGCGTTGCGCAGCTTCTTGGAGGGGATAGGCCGCCCGCAACCGATCCTGGTCATTACCATGCTGGGGGTAGGGCTCAATATCCTAGCCAACGACACGTTGATGTTCGGGCGCTTCGGCTTCCCGGCCCTGGGGCTGGTGGGCACCGGTTATGCCACCACCATCGTCTACAGCGTGATGCTGCTCTTGGCCCTGGGTTATATCCTGTGGCGGCTCAAGCCTTACCGCCTACTGCACGGGCTTAGGCTCGAGCCCTCCGTCTTGCGTGAACTGTTTACTATCGGCTGGCCCATCGGGCTGACCCTCGGCTTTGAGACCGGGCTGTTCACGGTCACGGCGCTGCTGATGGGGTTAGTGGGCCAAAGCCAGCTAGCGGCGCACCAGGTGGCGCTCCAGTCCGCATCATTCACCTTCATGGTGCCGCTGGGCTTGGCTATTGCCACCTCGGTGCGGGTCGGGCAGGCGGTAGGCCGGGGCGACCTGCTTGGCGCGGCGCGGGCCGGTTACACCGGGATTTCACTGAGCGCCCTGTTCATGTCGTTCACGGCCCTTACCTTCTGGTTGCTGCCGAAGGCGGTCATTGGGCTCTACCTGGACGCTGGCGATCCTGCGAATGCCGAGGTGGTGACGTTTGCCGTGACCTTCCTCGGCATCGCGGCGGCCTTTCAGGTGGCGGACGGCCTGCAGGTCAGCGCTGCGGGGGCGCTGCGCGGCCTAAAGGATACGCGGGTGCCGATGCTGATCTCGCTCTTTTCCTACTGGCTGGTGGGAATGTCGGCGGGGATACTCCTGGCCTTTGGCCTGGGGCTAGGCGGCCAAGGGCTGTGGTGGGGGCTGGTGCTGGGCCTAGCGACCGCCGCGGTGCTGCTGGTCACGCGCTTTATCAGGCAGATGCGCCGCGTCATGCTCCCCTGGCGCGAAGTGCGCCCGCTGGTTGACGCACCATCAAGAGAACAACCCTCTTCTCCTTAATTTTGCTCGGTCGCTACTCCGATGAGTTAGTCGGTTGAGCCTCTAATGGGAAGAGAGTTGTCCCGGTGTGGGCTATCAAGCTTCTCCGCTATAACGTCACCTCCTTTGTTCTAACTATACTTCCAGCCCGGCTGAAAAAAGGTGAACCAACTCCTAGCGCAAAAGCAGCAAGGTTGTTACAATAAAAAATTGGAGTGCCAAAATTCTGCCGACTAAAAGCTTTGCCCTGGCCGATAGCTCCAGCTCAACAGCTGGTCACATGTAGAAAAGGCTAGCTCTTTGCAACGGGCTTCAGTGGCCTGTGTAGCTAGCTATAGCCAGTTAATCGCTGCCAGTTGAAGCACAGCGAAGGCGCCAAGGCCGCTTGCGCTCAGCACCGCAAAGCGCATGGCCGTGCGGTAGTTAGTGAGCACCTCGGCTTCGTTAAAACGCCTCGCCCAGCGCAGCAGTCCGGTGGCAATGAAGCCGAGCAGGCCCGCCAGAAGGGCCAGCCACCCCACGCCAAAGCGCCCCAGGATGACGGGCAGCAGCAGCAAGCCACCCACTGCCAAGAGCGCTACTGCCAGCTCCAGAGCGCGCTGCGGACCGAACAGGACCGGCAAAGTGCGGTCACCACGCCGCCGGTCTTCTTGCGTCTGATAGCTCTGGGTAACGAGATACAGGCCCGTTACCAGGCAGGCGGCGCTCAGCATGCCTAACAGGGCTGTCGGCGTTAGCAACGAGGCCGGCGCGGGCTGCGCCGCCAGCCAACCGGCTGCAAAGCCGATCGCCCCTTGGCCGAGTCCGACCGCTAAGAGCGCCAACCAGGGGTTAGCCTTGAGGCGCGTCTTAGGGTGGGAGTAGGCGGTGGCAATCAGAAATAGGGCCAGCCAGGCGGCAGCAAAGCTGTTGTTGACCGCGAACGCTAGCGGTAACCCTAGCGCTTGCACCACCAGCGAGAAGCGCAGCAGGCCAGCATCGACCGGCGGCGGGATTAAGAGCCCGCCGATCGGCCCCTCATCGCGGTCGAAGTAAGAGTTAAAGGCGGTGGTACCGCCGTACAAGAACAGGTGCAGGGCCAGATAAGCCAGCCAGAAGTCAAGGCCGATGACGCCACCGGCTAGCAGCACCCCCCACAGATAGATCGGCGACAGCAGCAGATTAAACGGCAGGCGCAGATGAATGAGATAGCGGTGCCACCTTGGCATCTTAACTAGCGCGCAATTCGAATACCGCCAGCTCGGGCGGGCAGTTAAGCCGCAGCGGCACCATGGTGACGCCTAAGCCGCGCGAGACGTAGGCGCGGGCAGGCGCCTCAACCCAGCCGGCCCGGAAGCGCTGGCCGTAGTGCGACGAGGTTATCGGGGCGCCGATCAGGGGGAAGTTGACCTGCCCGCCGTGGGTATGGCCGCACAGCACCAGGTCTACCTCGGCGGGGATCAGCGGCAACATGTCGGGGTTGTGCGACATCAACAGGCAGGTTGCTCCCTTGGGCCGCCCGCCGATGGCCGCCGCCAGGTCGGGATAACCGTTGCGGAAGTCGTCTACACCGGCCAAGTACAGGTCGTCGCGCAGCGCTACGCCACGGTTATTGAGTATGGTGATACCTGCTTCCTGCAAGGGCCGCAGTAGCGAGGTGATGGGCCGGAACCTGAAGTGATCGTGATTGCCCCACACCCCCCAGACGCCCAGCGGCGCGCTGAGCTGGCTAAGGGCACTAACCAGCGGGGTTAGCTCCTCGTCAGCAAAGCGATCGACGAAATCGCCGGTGATAAGGATCAGGTCGGGCTGCTCGAGCCTGGTTGCCTCGACCCAGGCGCTGACCGAACCCTGGCGCAAAAAAGGGCCGTAGTGCAGATCGCTGAGCTGCACGATCTTAACGGGGGCGCTAAGCGGCAACTGCAAGGTGTGCCTACTGACCTCGAAACGGTAAGTGTTGAGGGCTAGCTGACCGGTGGCCAGGCCTAGCGCCATCCCGCCAGCAAGTTTTAGGAAGCGGCGACGAGTCATGCCCGACATCCTCTCATCCTAACTGCCGAGGATCGTGTCGCAGCAACTGCGGATCACAGGGTGGGATATTTCACATGTGACCGTCTAGGATTGTGCGGCTGTGTTAATATCGTATGCTGACGCCTTGCAGGGACCTCTTGTGGAGCCATCGCAGAGCAAGATTCTCATCATCGACGACGACCCCGCCAATCTGCTGCTGCTAAGCCGCATCCTCACTAAGGCGGGTTATCCGGCGGTAGAGACGATTAACGATTCGCGCGAGGCGCTGCCCGCCTTTGCCTGCCATCAGCCTGACCTGGTCATCGTCGATCTGCACATGCCCCATCGTGACGGCTTCGAGCTCATCGCGGGGCTGCGTCGGCACACCCCACCGGGGGTATTTTTGCCTATCATCATGCTGACCGCCGATACCAACCCTGAGGTGGAGCTTAAGGCGCTTAAGTTGGGTGCCAACGATTTTCTCAACAAGCCCTTTCAACCGGTGCAGATTGCGCTGCGGGTTAAGAACCTGCTGCATACCCGGCAGCTTCACCGCTCCCTGCAAGAGCACAATCAGCAACTTGAAAGGCGCGTTAGGGAGCGCACCATCGAGCTAGATGCAGCCCGCCTCGATATCCTGGAGCGCCTAGCGCGGGCCGCTGAATACCGCGACTTCAGCACCGGGCGGCATGCCCAGCGAGTGGGAGAGATCTCTGCCCTACTCGCGCGCAAGCTCGGTCTACCGGAATCCCAGGCGGAGTTGATCCAGCGCGCCGCGCCCCTTCATGATATCGGCAAAATCGGCATCCCAGACGAAATCCTGCTCAAGCCCGGCAGTTTGACACCAGAGGAGTTTGAGGTCATGAAGACTCACATCAGCATCGGCGTCAAGCTCCTGGCAGATGGGCATTCACAGCTAATTCAAGTGGCTGAATTGATCGCTCTTACCCATCACGAGCGTTGGGACGGTAGCGGCTATCCGCGGGGCCTTAGCGGTGATGCCATTCCGCTATTCGGTCAAATAGTGGCCGTAGCCGACGTATTCGATACGCTGATCCATGAGCGCCCTTACAAGCGGGCCTGGCCGGTGGAGAAAGCCGTGGCTGAGATCAAACTCATGAGCGGTAGGTGGTTTAACCCCAAGGTGGTGGTGGCCTTCTTGCAGGTGCTCGCCGAGCAGAACCGGCTGCTTAAAGCTTGAGGCCTCCGCCTAAGCGAGCGAGATCACACTTGCCTTCGTGCTTTTGGTGTAAACTCCGGCTACCACGGAAAGGAGGTGGTCATCATCAAACAAGCGACCAGTGGAGGTACCCGTCGAGGGTAACCAAAGCCGCGGTTAAGGGGCTTTGGCCCTTTAGAACTAGACGGCTACCGACAGCCCCGAGTTAGCTTCGGGGCTGTTTTTAACTGCTAGGCTCAGTTTGCACCCGCAGCAGACCGACCCCTAACAGCCGCAGATAGCCGATAATTACCGCCACCATCAGACCGGCCGCTAGCGGCAAGGTTCCCGCTAAACCAAAGCTGGCCACGGTGAAGCCGGCCGCTACCGGGCCGATCAAACCGCCGATGTCCCAGGTGACGGTATAGAGGCTAAAGGCGCTACCGCGCAGGGCTTTGGGTGCGGCGCGGCTGACGGCCACCAGGTTGGCGGGTAGGTAAAAGCCTGAGCCGCCCCCTAACAGCGCCCCGGCCACAAAGGCCAAGGGCGGCAGCGGTCCCAGCCACAGCAGCAGCCCGCCGCTAGTAGCCACTAAAAAGCCCCACAAGGCCACCCGTTCGGGGCTAAAACGCTCGATCAGGCGGCCCGCTGGGAGCCGGAACAGCACCGATACCAGGCCGTAGGCGCTAAAGAACAGCCCGATCAGCAAGGCCGAATAGCCGGCCTCGCTTAAGATCAACGGGTAGTAAGCCTGGATCACCGCTACCGCTGCCGCCAGCCCTAGGTTGCTTAGACTGGCGGCCCTGATAGGAAGAGGGCGCAGCGCTGCCGCGTAGCCGCCCCACCAGTTGCGGTGACCAGGCGTCTCGAGCGTCTCCGGTATCAGCAGGAGCAGCGGTACGAAAATCAGTTGCGCCAGCGCCACAGCCCAGAACAGCCCAGTAAACCCGAAGCCCTCGACCAGGAGTCCGGCCAGGCCGCTACCGATCATCACCCCGATGCCGACTAGCAGGTTGCGGGTAGCCATCACACTGCTGAGTTTTGCGTCTGGCACCAAGTCACTGGTGACCGCTAAACTGCTAGGGGCAAAGAGCGCGATCGAAGCGCCCTGCAAGACACGCCCCAACAGCACCAGCGGCAGGCCGCCCAGGTATAACA
>Ga0208733_100841_pt1 | contig 10876 bp, 10 predicted proteins | sample SubbioR11Jul_8B1_FD_184816 | JGI IMG/M metagenome (GOLD analysis project Ga0208733, IMG submission 184816) | Serpentinite rock and fluid subsurface biosphere microbial communities from McLaughlin Reserve, California, USA - CR11Jul_8B1 (SPAdes) | ecosystem: Environmental > Terrestrial > Deep... | reverse complement strand
CCGTCACCCCGCCGCGGCTGCCGGCGCCGCCTGCGCTCGGCACGCCGGGCATCAGCGTGAAGCCGCCGATCGAACGCAGCGCGCCGGCCGACCGCCGGGATACGCTCGGCAAGCCGCCCGCCTTGCGCTGATCATGCCAGGGGCCGAATGCCTCGGCCGCCGGCATCATTCGTCGTCCGAGCGCGAGGGCGGCCCGGCGAGCACGCCGCCGTCGATCACGATGGTCTGCCCGGTCATGAAGGACCCGGCGGCGGAGGCGAGGAAGACGGCCGCGCCGGCGATCTCGTCCGGCTCGCCGATGCGCTTGAGCGGCGTGTCCTTCGTCCGCTTCCTGTAGATGCCCGGGTCCTCCCACAGCGCGCGGGCGAAGTCGGTGCGGATCAGGCCGGGGGCGATGGCGTTGGCGCGCACGTTCCGCGGCCCCCATTCGACGGCGAGGTTGCGCACGAGCTGCATGTCCGCCGCCTTGGAGATGGCATAGGCGCCGAGCACCGGCGAGCCGCGGAAGCCGCCGATCGACGAGACCACGATGATCGACCCGCCGCCGCGCTCGGCCATCCCCGGCGCGGTCATGTGCGCGAGCCAGAGGTTGGACTTGATGTTGGAGGCCATGATCTTGTCGAAGATCTCGTCCGGCATGGTCACGGCCGGGCCGAAATGCGGGTTGATCGCGGCGTTGCACACCATCACGTCCACCTGGCCCCAGGCGGCGATGGTCTGGTCGATCAGCGCCTGGCATTCGTTCTTGCGGCCGATGTTGCAGGCGAGCGCCATCGCCTCGCCGCCCTTCGCCTTGATCGCGTCCACCACCTCCTGGCAGGCGTCGATCTTGCGGGAGGAGACGACGACCCTCGCGCCGTGTTCCGCCATGCGTTCGCAGATGGCGCGGCCGATGCCTCGGCTTCCGCCGGTCACCACGGCAACCTTGCCGGTCAGGTCGAACAGGGACATCGCATTCTCTCTCTCTCTGTCTCGGCGCGATGAAAGCAGCATGACGCGCCGGGCCGCAACAGGAGCCGCCGGCGGGGGCGCTTGCCGGCCGGTGCGTCCTGCACGACACTCTGCCCGACCGAGCGGTCGAGCGGCCGCGGATCAGGGAGAATACGCCAGTGGCAGACCCCGCGTTCGTCGAGCATGACGCGCAGGGCGAGGTGCATGTCCTTCGCCTCGCCAACCCTCCCGTCAACACGCTCCGCACCGAGGTCCGCGCAGGCCTGCTCGCCGGCCTGAACGCGGCGAAGGCCGCCGGGGCGAAGGCGGTGGTGCTGATCGGCAGCGGACGGATGTTCTGCGCCGGCGCCGAGATGACCGAGTTCGGCAAGCCGCGCCAGCCGCCCTCGCTGACCGAGGTGTTCGACGCGATCGAGGGTTTCCCCGGCATCGTGGCCGCCGCGATCCATGGCTCGGCGCTCGGCGGCGGGCTTGAACTCGCCCTTGCCTGCCATGCCCGCGTGGCCTCGCCCGGCGCGCAGGTGGGGCTGCCCGAGGTCAAGCGCGGCTTCGTGCCGGGTGCGGGCGGCACGCAACGCCTGCCGCGGCTGATCGGGCCGGAGGCGGCGGCGAAGATCATCGTCTCGGGCGACCCGGTCCCGGCTGAGCAGGCTGTGAAGCTCGGCCTCGTGGACGCGATCATCGAGGGCGCGCTCGAGGCCGGCGCCGTTGCCTGGGCGAAGGCCAATCTCGGCAAGTCCTTCACGCTGGCGCGCAACCGCGCGGACCGCATCGCGGGGCAGGATCCGGCGGCCTATGAGGCGGTGGTAGCGGGGCTGCTGAAGCGCACGCGCGGGCAGGAAAGCCCGAAGGGCTGCGCGGAGGCGGTGCGCGCTTCCTTCGCCATGCCCTTCGAGGACGGCCTCGCGAAGGAGCGCGACCTGTTCCAGACGCTTGTCGCCGGCGAGCAGTCCAAGGCGCTGCGCCACATCTTCTTCGGCGAGCGCGAGGTCCTCCGCATCCCCGGCATGCCGGCGGAGGCGAAGCCGCTGCCGGTGGAACGCCTGGTGGTGATCGGCGGCGGCACCATGGGCGGCGGCATCGCGATGAGCGCCGCGAACAACGGCGTGCCCGTCACCATCGTCGAGATGAGCGAGGAGGCGCTGGCCAAGGGCCTGGCGCGCTGCCACGCGAACTGGGAACGCACCGTCGCGTCCGGCCGCCTGTCGCAGGCGGAGTACGAGAAGCGCAAGGCGCTGCTGACCGGCAGCACGGATTTCGAGGGCACCGTCGCGAAGGCCGACCTGGTGATCGAGGCGGTCTTCGAGAACATGGAGGTGAAGAAGCAGGTCTTCGCGCGGCTAGACAAGGCGGCGCGGCCGGGGGTTGTGCTGGCGTCCAACACCTCGACGCTGTCGATCGACGAGATCGCCTCCGCGACCACGCGGCCGGAGCTGGTGGTGGGGATGCATTTCTTCTCTCCCGCCAACGTCATGCGGCTGCTCGAGAATGTGCGCGGCGCGAAATCCTCCTGGGCGGCGATCGCGACGGCGACGGAATTCGGCAAGCGCATCGGCAAGCTGCCCGTGCTGGTGGGCAATTGCGACGGCTTCGTGGGCAACCGCATGACCGGCAAGCGCGGCCCGCAGGTCGAGAAGCTGCTGCTGGAAGGCTGCCTTCCCGCCGACATCGACAAGGTGATGGAAGGCTACGGCATGGCGATGGGCCCGCTCGCGACGGGCGACCTCGCGGGTCTCGACATCGGTGCGGCGGTACGCAAGGCGCGCGGGACCGTGGCGCCGGTGGCGGATGCGTTGGTGGCGCTCGGCCGGTTCGGGCAGAAGACCGGCAAGGGCTGGTACATGTACGACGAGAAGCGCAACCGCCTGCCGGACCCGGAGGTGGAGCGCATCATCCTCGACGTGGCCGAGAAGATGCAGGTGCGGCGGCGCAAGATTTCCGACGAGGAGATCCTCGACCGCCTGCTGCTGCCGATGGTCAACGAGGGGGCGCGCATCCTCGAGGAAGGCATCGCCTACCGGCCCATCGACATCGACGTGATCTTCGTGAACGGCTTCGGCTGGCCGGCCTTCCGCGGCGGGCCGATGTTCTGGGCCGACACGCAGGGGCTCGCCACGGTGCGCGACAGGCTCGCGCGCTATGCCGATGCGACCAACGACGCCAATCTGCGCCCCGCCGCGCTGATCGAGAAACTCGCATCCCATGGCGGAACCTTCGCCGGCATGGGAAGCTGACCGGGTTCGAACGGGAGAGACGAGGATGGAACTCCGCTTCACCGACGAGGAACGCGCCTTCCGCCAGGAAGTGCGCGAATGGATCGACGCCAACCTGCCTGCCGAGACGCGCGAGCGCATGGCCTCCGGCCGCACGCCGACCAAGGCGATGCAGGTGGACTGGCAGAAGCGCCTCCATGCCAAGGGCTGGGCGGTGCCCCACTGGCCGGTCGAATGGGGCGGCCAGCCCTGGTCGGCGATCAAGCGCTTCATCCTGAGCGAGGAGATCCAGTCCACCCCGGCGCCGAGCCCGCTCGGCTTCAACTGCAACATGCTCGGGCCCGTGCTGATCGCCTTCGGCACGGATGAGCAGAAGAAGTTCTTCCTGCCCAGGCTCGCGAGCCTCGACCTGTGGTTCTGCCAGGGCTTCTCCGAGCCCGGCGCGGGGAGCGACCTCGCCAGCCTGAAATGCGCGGCCAAGCGCGAGGGCGACCACTACATCGTCAACGGGCAGAAGACCTGGACGACGCTCGCCCAGCATGCCGACTGGATCTTCCTGCTCGTGCGCACCGATGCGGGCGCGGCGAAGCAGCAGGAGGGCATCTCCTTCCTGCTCGCGGACATGAAGACGCCGGGCATCACCGTGCGCCCCATCATCACCGTCGATGGCGCGCATGAGGTGAACGAGGTCTTCCTCGACGACGTGAAGGTGCCGGCGGCGAACCTCGTCGGCACCGAGAACCGCGGCTGGGATTGCGCGAAGTTCCTGCTCTCGAACGAGCGCACGGGCCAGGCGCGCGTGGGTGCGTCGAAGGAACGCATCCGCCGCCTCAAGCTGATCGCCAGGGAAGCGCCGGGCGGCGCGCGGCCGGTCATGGAGGATCCGCGCTTCCGCTCGCGCCTCACGGATGTCGAGGTGCAGCTCAAGGCGCTGGAGATGACGACGCTGCGCGTGCTGGCGGATGAGAACCGCCAGCTCAGCCAGCGCAAGCCGAACCCGGCCTCCTCGGTGCTCAAGATCCGCGGCACGGAGCTGCAGCAGGCGATCAGCGAGCTCTACGTCATGGCGGCGGGGCCCTACGGCCTGGCGGCGCCGAACGACCCGGAGGCCGACGGGCGGAACGAGCCGGATGTCGCGGCCGACTGGCAGACGCTCGCGCAGGCGACCTATTTCAACTGGCGCAAGCAGAGCATCTACGGCGGATCCACCGAGATCCAGAAGAACATCATGGCCAAGGCCTTCCTGGGACTCTGACGCACATGGATTTCGATCTTTCCGACGACCAGCGCCTGCTGCAGGAGAGCCTGCAGAAGCTTCTGAAGGACAAGTACGGCTTCGAGAGCCGCAAGGGCTACATGAAGTCCGAGGCCGGCTGGTCGCGCGAGATGTGGGCGGCCTATGCGGAGCTCGGCCTTCTGGCCATGCCCTTCGCCGAGGAGGATGGCGGCCTCGGCTACGGCGCCGTCGAGACCATGATCGTGATGGAGCAGATGGGCCGGTCGCTGACGCTCGAGCCCTTCGTCTCCACCGTCGTGATGGGCGGGGGCTTCCTCCGCCACGGCGCGAGCGCCGAGCAGCGCGCCGCGATGGTGCCCAGGATCGCCGCTGGAGAAATGCTGCTCGCCTTCGCGCATACCGAGCCGCAGTCGCGCTTCGACCTGCACGATGTCGCGACCACCGCGAAGAAGGACGGCGGCGGCTGGATCATCGAGGGCCGCAAGGGCGTCGTCGTGCATGGCGACACCGCCGACCGGCTGATCGTGACGGCTCGCGTCTCGGGCGCGCGGCGCGACCGCGACGGCATCGGCGTCTTCCTGGTGCCCGCGACGGCCCAGGGCGTGACGCGGCGCGGCTTCCGCACCTCCGACGGGCAGCGCGCCGCCGACATCACCTTCGACGCCGTGAAACTGGGTGCGGAGGCCGAGTTCAATGGCGGCCTCGCGCTCGCCGAGCGCGTGGCGGACGAGACCGTCGCCGCGCTGTCGGCCGAGGCCGTGGGCTGCATGGAGGCCGCGAAGGACCTCACGGTGGACTACCTCAAGACGCGCAAGCAGTTCGGCCGCCCGATCGGTTCCTTCCAGGCGCTCCAGCACCGCGCGGCGGAGATGATGGTCTGCCTCGAGCAGGCGCGCTCCATGGCGATGCTCGCCGCGATGATGGCGAGCGAGCCCGATGCCGCCGAACGCCGCCGCCAGATGCGCGCGGTGAAGATCGAGGTCGGCCGCAACGCCCGCTTCGTCGGCCAGCAGACGGTGCAGATGCATGGCGGCATCGCCATGACGATGGAGTATGCCGGCGGCCACTACCTCAAGCGGTTGACGGTGATCGAGAACATGTTCGGCGACATGGACCACCACCTCGCCGCGCTGAGCGAGGAAGGCGGCGTGTTCCTCGCCGCGTGACCGGCGGCGGGGGAGGGGCTGCTCCCCCGCGTGCCGACGGACGGTGCCTCGCCCATGACCGGCCTTGATGCCTTCCGCGCGAGCCTCGCGGGCCCGTCGCCGCCCGAAGGGTTCTCCGCGCCGCTCGCCGCCCTGTGGTGGGATGCGAAGGGCGACTGGACCCGCGCCCACGAGGCTGCCCAGGGCAGCGGCGACGCCGACAGCGCCTGGGTTCACGCCTACCTGCATCGCAAGGAAGGCGACCTGCCCAATGCGCGCCACTGGTACGCCCGTGCCGGCCGCCCCGCGGCTACGGGCGCGCTCGAGGCCGAATGGGCCGCCATCGCCGCCGCGCTGCTACCGGCCTGACGGCGCGGCATTGTCCCAGCGGTCGCAGAACGCCTCGACATCCTCCGAGCGGAACTCGCCGAGCCGCGCCATGATCGTCGCGAAATCCCAGTCCCACCAGGCGATGCGCGCGAGCCGCGCGGCGATGGCGCGCGGGAAGCGCTCGCGGATCATCCGCGCCGGCACGCCGCCGACGACGCTGTAGGGCGCGACGTCCTTCGCCACCACCGCGCCCGCCGCCAGCACCGCGCCGTCGCCCACCGTCACGCCGGCGAGCACCGTCACGCCGTGCCCGATCCAGACGTCGTTGCCGATGCGCGTCCGCTGCGCCCGCCGCGCGGCGAAGAAGCCGGCATCGCGCGTCTGCGCGGCGTCGTAGTACTCCGGGCAGTAGGTGAAGCGGTGCTGCGAGACGTGGCCCATCGGGTGGTTCGGCGGACCGATGCGCACGCAGGCGGCGATGGCGCAGAACTTGCCGATCTCGGCATCCGCCACCTGGCAATCATGCCCGAGATAGGAGGCATCGCCGATCGTCGCGTACTCGACGCGGCTGTTCTCCAGGATCTCGCAGCGCGCACCGATGCTGGCCTCGCGCAGCCGCACGCTCGGATGGATGATGGTCTCGGCGATCTTGGGCCGGGGCTGGTCCATGGGCAGACTCCGCGATCGGGGCGCGCACAGCACGCCGCCCGGGCGCGGGGCGGTCAAGGCGGAGGACCCGCCGCGCCATCCGCCCGCCGCGCGGCATCCGGCCTCGCGCTTCGCCTTGCCCCGCACGTCCGTCATGGCGATGTCATGCCGCGCGACAGGGTTGCGCCGACCCCGCGCGGTGCCCATGGTTGCACCTCGCCCGCACGGAGAGTCCGATGCCCACCCCGATCCAGCTCTGGACCTGGCCGACCCCGAATGGCCACAAGATCCACATCATGTTCGAGGAACTGGCCGAGCAGGGCCGCGCCATTCCCCACGACGTCATCCCCGTCGCCATCGGCAAGGGCGAGCAGTTCCGCCCCGAATTCCTCGCCATCACGCCCAACCACCGCATCCCCGCCATCGTGGATCCCGAGGGGCCGGGCGGCGTGCCGCTCAATCTCTTCGAGAGCGGGGCGATCCTCATCTACCTCGCGGAGAAGGCCGGCTCGCCGCTGCTGCCCGCCGAGCCGGCCGCGCGCTACGCCTGCCTGCAATGGCTGATGTTCCAGATGGGCGGCGTCGGGCCGATGTTCGGCCAGTACAATCACTTCGCGAACTACGCCGCCGAGAAGCTCCCCTACGCCATCGAGCGCTACGGCAACGAGGTCGCGCGCCTGCACCGCGTGCTCGACAATCGCCTGTCGGAAAGCGCCTTCCTCGCCGGCCCCGACTATTCGATCGCCGACATCGCCACCTTCCCCTGGATCCGCAACCCGGACCGGCGCGGCGTTGATCTCGGTCAATATCCGCACGTCAGGCGCTGGCACGATGCCATCGCCGCCCGCCCCGCCGTGCAGCGGGGCGTGCAGGTGCTGGCCGAGAACCAGCGCCGCGGCCCGATCACCGACGCCGAACGCGACGTGATGTTCGGCAAGACCCAGTTCGCGGCGCGCTGACCGGCGCCGTGGGCCAACAGGAACGCCACGAACCCATGGCCGAGATCGACCACATCGTCATTGGCGCCCGCACCCTCGAGGACGGGGCGCGCTACATCGAGAACCTGCTCGGCGTGAAGCCGTCGAAGGGCGGCGCGCATCCCGGCGTCGGCACGCACAACATGCTGCTCGGCATGGGCGCCAACTGCTACATCGAGGTCATCGCGCCCGACCCCGGCCAGCCCGAGCCCGCCCGTCCGCGCCCCTTCGACCTCGACGACGCGGCCGTGAGCACGATGCTCGAAGCCGAACCGCGGCTGGTCGCCTATGTCGCCTCCACCCCCGCGCTCGATGCCGTGGTCGCCCGCCTCGGCCCGTCGCATGCGGGCGAGATCCGGCCGATGTCGCGCGGCAGCCTCTCCTGGCGCATGGCCTTCCCGCCGCAGCGCCAGGACATGGACAACCTCATCCCGCCGCTGATCCAGTGGGATGGCGAGCGTGCGGCGAAGCACATCCGCGATTCGGGCTGGCGTCTCGCCTCCTTCGAGGCCGAACACCCCGACCCGCAATCGGTCATCGTCGCGCTCACCGCGCGCGGCCTCGCCGATGTGGTGAAGGTGCGCCAGAGCCCGCATCCGCGCATGGTTGCCCATCTCCGCCACCGCGACGGGCGCGAGGCGACGCTGACCAGCGCCTGATGCCTCGTGCCGGCGCAGCGGTCTGTTGACCGGCCCGCCCGCCTGAAGGGCGCCGCGCCGGGTGACGCGAAGCCAAGCGAATCGGAGATTCGCGCCCGGCGTCCGAGGGGGCGGAGAAGCGGATGCCAGCGGCCGAAGCATGCGGCCCCGGCGGGATCATGCGCCGAAGGGCCCGGCCTGCGGCCCGCGCGGCATCCGCGGGCACGCATGGAAGACCTTCGCGCGACCGGCAAGGGTCCCGCGCGGCCTTGGCGCCTTGGGTGCCGCGCGACCCCGGGCTTTCGTCCCGCCGGCGCGGGCGATACCATCCGGCAGCGCGCGCGCAGCGGCGTCGCGCCATCGGCAAGGGGCGGCAGATCAGGCATGGTGGGGAGGTCCGCAAGCGGCTGTGCGTCGGTCCAGACGGCGCGCTCCGCGCGGCCCGCCGCCGGCCCGTCAGCCCGCCTTGCCGTAACGCCATACGCTCGCCGGCGGCAGGTTGAGCGGCGTGAAGCCCTCGCGCCGCCCGCTCAGCCCCAGCGTCCGGCAGGGCAGCGGGGAGGTCACGCAATAGGTGTAGAGCAGGAAGCCGCGCCCCGGTGCGACCGCCTCCACCGCCTCGACGAAGGCGCGCTGGCGCGCCGTGGGCAGCAGCACCAGCGGGATGCCGCAGACCACCGTCCCGACGCGGCCGTGCAGCGCGGCCGGCAACGCCTCGGCCAGCGCGAAGGCGTCGCCCTCGATCACCGTCACGCCGGGCAAGGCGCGTGCCAGATGCCGCGCCATCTCGGGCACGATCTCCACCACCACCAGCCGCTCGGGCGGGACCCCGCCCGCGAGCAGCGCGCGGCTCACCGCTCCGGTGCCGGCGCCGAGTTCCACCACCACCTCGTCGGGCCCGCGCTCGACCAGCGCGGCGATGCGCCGCCCCAGGGCAGGGGAGGATGGCACGATCGAACCCATCTGCAGCGGGTTGGCGGCCCATCGGCGGAGGAACAGGCCGACGCCCCCCGACTTGCGCTGCGCCCGATGCTTTCCCGCGACGATGCCGGACATCCGATGCTCCTTGACGAAATTGTTACGATTCAAGGCTTTGCAACCATTCCGCTGATAGGTCGCGCAACGGCATCGCGCCAGTTACGGTTGGATGGCAGGCAGGGCGGAGGTTGGGCGTGACGGCACGCGTGCTGGTGGTGGACGACATCCCCGCCAATCTCCGCCTGCTCGAGGCGAAGCTCCGCGCCGAGTATTTCGAGGTCGCCCTCGCCGCTTCCGGTCCCGAGGCGCTGGCGCTCGCCGCCGCCTGGTCGCCCGACATCGTGCTGCTCGACGTCATGATGCCGGGGATGGACGGCTACGAGGCCTGCCGCCGGCTCAAGGCACAGGAGGCGACGGCGCATATCCCCGTCGTCATGGTCACCGCCCTGACCGACCAGGCCGAGCGCGTGCGCGGCCTCGAGGCCGGCGCGGACGACTTCATCTCGAAGCCGGTGGACACCACGCTGCTGTTCGCGCGCCTGCGCGCGCTGCTGCGGGTCAAGCAGGTGCTCGACGCCTGGCGCCTGCGCGCCGAGACCGCGCGGGAACTCGGCTTCGAGACGCCCGGCGCGCCGGAGGAGGAATTCATCGGCGCCCGCCTGCTGCTCGCCGGCGGCGACGCGGCCGAGGCCGTCGCGGTCGCCGAGACCCTCGCCGCCGACGGCATGCTGGTCGAGCACGCGTCCGACGAGACGGCCGCGTGGGACCGGCTGCGGGGATTCCTGCACGACCTCGTGCTGGTCAGCCTGCCGCTCGCCGGGGGCGACGCGCTGCGCCTCGCCTCGCGCCTGCGCGCGCACGGGGAAAGCCGCGACCTTCCGCTGGTCCTGCTCGCCGCCGAGGACCAGCGTGCGGCGGTGCTGCGCGCCTTCGACCTCGGCGCCTCGGACCACGTCATGCGGCCGGTGGACCCGCCGGAACTGCGCGCCCGCGTGCGAAACCAGCTGCGCCGGCGGCGCTACCAGGACCTGCTGCGCGAAAGCCTCGACCGTTCGCTCGAGATGGCGGTGACCGACGCGCTGACCGGCCTTCGCAACCGCCGCTATGTCCGCCGCCACCTCGATTCGCTGCTGCGCAGCGGCGCCACCGCCGCGGTGCTGCTGATGGACGTGGACCGCTTCAAGCCGCTCAACGACCGCTACGGCCACGCCGCCGGCGATGCCGCGCTGAAGGAGGTCGCCGCCCGCCTGCGCGAGCATCTGCGCGCCGTGGACGTGGTCGCGCGCTATAGCGGGGAGGAGTTCCTCGTGGTCATGGCCGGCGCGGCGGAGGAGGAGGCCACGGCGGTCGCCGAGCGCCTGCGCGCGGCCATCGCCGATGCGCCGGTCAGCGTCGGTGCGCTCGCGTTGCCGATCACCATGAGCGTGGGCGTCGCCACCGCCCGCGGGCAGGTGGGCTCGGACGGGCTGATCGCGGCGGCGGATGCGGCGCTCTATCGCGCCAAGGAAGCCGGGCGGAACCGCGTCGAGGCAGCCCGCCCCGAGGATTGGAACGCCGGCACGGCGTGAGGGCAGCGGCCGAAAGTTCGACCGTCTGTATCCGCTTTTCCCGACCCTCGGGCGCCGGGCGCGAACCTCCGGTTTGCCCGGCTTCGCGCCACTCGGCGCGGCGCCCCTTCAGGCACTCGGACCGCTCAAGCGACCGGTCCGCTGGCGTGATCCGCGGCGGCCGGCATACGAAGCAAGGATGGCTCGGCCCT
>Ga0208733_100840_pt1 | contig 10891 bp, 9 predicted proteins | sample SubbioR11Jul_8B1_FD_184816 | JGI IMG/M metagenome (GOLD analysis project Ga0208733, IMG submission 184816) | Serpentinite rock and fluid subsurface biosphere microbial communities from McLaughlin Reserve, California, USA - CR11Jul_8B1 (SPAdes) | ecosystem: Environmental > Terrestrial > Deep... | reverse complement strand
AGAAAGCAGATTTAAAAACCTAACCAAACATATTTGAAATTTCACAGACTTGTCATCCTGAACTCGTTTCAGGATCTCACCCTTTAGACAAAACGAGATGCTGAACCAAGTTCAGCATGACACCATTTGCTTTCAAGTGTTAGAGATAAATTCTCAGACTTTAATGTGTAAGGGCCTAAAAATAATATAAGGCACGAGAGTGTAACAATGGAGCAGTATCTTGTTGGAGTGGATGTGGGAGGGACGAATATGCGGATGGGGATCGTCACTCCGGATGGTCGGATCCTTAAGAAGATTCAATACCCCACGGATATGTCCCGGGGCGGCCTGGCCATGATGGAGGGGCTGGTCTCAAGGATTCAAGATTTTGTTCGGAAGGGGACTCGAGGGGTTCGTTCAGAGATCAGGGTCGGGATCGGTGTTGCAGGGCCCATCGATATGAGAAGAGGTGTTCTGATCGCCCCGCCCAATCTTCCGGATCTCCATGGATTTCCGTTAAGAGAGTTTCTTCAGGAAAAGATTTCTCTTTCCACTGCCATTGAGAATGATGCGAATGCCTTTACCCTGGGGGAGGGCTGGAAGGGAGCGGCAAGGGGATGCCTACACTATTGCGGCATCACTCTGGGCACAGGAGTGGGAGGAGGCATTGTGGTCGCAGGTAATATCCTCCACGGCGCAGAGGGGTTGGGAGGAGAGGTAGGGCATATGGCGCTAAACCCGGAGGGGCCGTTATGCGGTTGCGGAGGAAGAGGGTGCCTCGAGGTCTATGCTTCGGGAAGCGGGATCAGAAGAATGATATTGGAAGCCATCGAAAAGAGCGATGGGAAGGGAATTGTTCATAAGAGCAAAGAAGGTCTCCGAAAGATCACATCCGAAGAGGTTTTTGAAGCCGCTCAAAAAGGAGACGAGACAGCCCTGAAGGTTTTTAATGAGATGGGCAGCTATTTAGGGCTGGGACTGGTGAACCTCGTCAACCTCTTCAACCCCGAGAAGATTGTGATCGGCGGCAAGGTTTCAAGGGCATGGAACTTTTTTATTGAAAAGGCAAAGGAGGTCGTTTGGCAAAGAGCGATGAAAGGCCAGAGGGAGAAGGTTGAGATCGTCCAGGCTGATTGCGGCGATGATGCGGGAATACTGGGGGCGGCGTATGCGGCGTTGAAATTGGAATAATGGAATAGTGATGGAATCGTAAAAAGCCGTCATTCCCGTGCTTGCGCGCCAGAGCGCTTCAGCGCGCAGGCGTGAAAACGGGAATCCAGAGAATTCCAACTATATGAAAATATCCCGCTAAGAGCGGGACTTGTGCAGGAATGACAAAAATCTCCTTTTCAGACTTTTTACGAGATCATCAATAGTGGAATGATGGGGTATTGGGGTTTAAAAGAAAAAATAATTTAGTAGGATTTACCTTGAAAATAGCTTATCACCCCCTCCCTCACCCTCCCCCCTCGAGGGGGAGGGCATGGGTGGGGGGGGAATTTTCATGCGTTGTGGGTGTGGTATCCGTCATATAAAATTATTTGATTTTCCAGAGGGTGACTGAGGGAGTATCTTCCAAAACGATTCCTTTTGAGAGAAGATCGTTTCGGATATCATCCGCTTTCTTCCAGTCCTTATTTTTTCTCGCCGTATTTCTCTCCTCAATGAGTTTTAAAATCTCTTCTTCTGAGAGGCCCAATTTTTTCAATCCTTCTTTTTTCTGCCTGTCCATATAAGATTCAGGCTCCTCCCGAAAGAGTCCGACAATCCATCCCATTTTTCTAAACTGTTCGCGCCCTTGATCGAGGAGTGAACGAATTTGATCTGTGGGCTGTCCTCTTGAAAGATCGAGGAGACTATTTAAGACGGTTTGAAGGTCGTAAAAATATCCTAAAGCCTGGGCTGTATTAAAGTCGTCATCCATTGCTTCTTCGAATCTAATCTGAAAGGTCTCGATCGTCTTCCGTGCCTCTTCAAGGAGGTTAACACCCCCACCCTCGCCCTCCCCCCTCGAGGGGGAGGGGATAGAATAGGGTTTCTCACTCGTCAATGTTGAAGGGATTATTCCGATTTTCTCTTTGATGGTTTTGAGAGTTGTGTAGAACCGATCCAACCCTGTTTTAGCGTCCAGGAGGCTATCCTCCGAGTAGTCCACAGGGCTCCGGTAGTGATGGGAGAGGAAGAAGAGCCGGAGGACTTCGGGATGCCACTGTCTGAGGATCTCTTTAATCGTTAAGAAGTTTCCGAGCGACTTTGACATCTTCTCTTTGTTAATATTCACAAAGCCATTATGGATCCAGCAGCGGGCAAAGGGCTTTCCGGTTGCGGCTTCGGATTGGGCAATCTCATTCTCGTGGTGGGGAAAGATGAGGTCTTTCCCGCCGCCATGGATATCGAGTGTCTCTCCGAGATATTTCTGGCTCATCACCGAGCACTCGATATGCCAGCCCGGCCTGCCTTCTCCCCATGGGCTTTTCCAGAAAGGTTCTCCGGGTTTGCTCGATTTCCAGAGGGCAAAGTCAAGAGGGTTCTCTTTTTTTTCATCGATCTCGACCCGGGCGCCGGCCTGCATCTCCTCCAGGTTCCTTCCTGAGAGTTTTCCGTAGTCCTTAAACCTCTCCACTGAGAAGAAAACATCGCCGTCCCTCCGGTAGGCAAATTCTTTCTCGATGAGGATTGAGATGAGGTCGATCATCCCGGAGATATGATCCGTGGCTTTAGGCTCAAAAGAGGGTTTCTCCAGGCCGAGGCCTCCCATATCGATGTTAAACTCTTCGATGTATTTCTCGGCGATGGCGCTATAGTCCACCCCCTCCTCATTGGCCCGTTTGATGATCTTATCATCAATATCGGTGAAATTTCTGACGAAGGTGACATCATATCCCCTGTAGCGAAGATATCGGTAGATGACATCGAAGACAATCGCCGAACGGGCATGGCCGATGTGACAGAGGTCATAAACTGTCACCCCGCAGGCATACAACCCCACCTGTTTCCCCCGGAGGGGAAGAAAACCTTCTTTTTTGCCGGTCAAGGTGTTGTAGATGCGAAGAGACATAAATCTATCCTAAAACGGAATAATGGAATTATGGAATGGTGGAATGATGTGATTTAAAATCTTTTTACTGAAAACCCATTGTTCCAATATTGATGGAATCATAAAAAGTCGTCATTCCCGTGAAAACGGGAATCCAGACAATTCTAACTAATTGAAAATACTGGATTCCTGCTTGCGCAGGAATGACTGATAATGGGCTTTTCAGACTTTTTACGAAACCATCAATATTCCATCATTCCAATCTTCCAGAATCAAGAAAGTTCCAGCGCCATTTTTAGACGCTTAACCATTCTCTCTTTCCCGAGGAGAGGAAGGATTTTTACCAGTTCGGGGCCTTTCATCTTTCCGGTGATCCCTGCCCGAAGGAGACCATAAAGGGGTTTCCCCTTTCGGCCTGTCTTTTCTTCGAGCTGGGCGAGCAGGGATGGTCCGGAATCCCCTTCCATTTCAGTTAGAACTTCTAACACTATTAGAACCGTTTGAAGGGCTTCCCTGTTCTGGGGGACGGCCAAGACGGCCTTCGCCTCTTCCTCTAAGAAGAATTTTTCATCGAAAAAAATACCCAGATATTCCTCAACCTGAGAGAGGATGAAGAGGTTCTCTTTCAGAAGACCGCAGATTTGGGTGAGATATTTTTCATCCAATTGATTGACCGCAATGCCGCCCTTCTCAAGATATGGAAGGAGGTATTGGGTGAGCCGATCTTTGTCCGTTTTTCGGATGTATTGACTGTTGATCCATTCCAATTTCTTGCGGGAATGGATAGGAGCATTTCTTGAAAGGCCGGAGAGTGAGAAAGCTTCGACGATCTCCTCCATAGAGAGGATCTCCTCTCCGGAGGGAGAGGCCCATCCGAGGAGGACAAGGTAGTTGAGAAGGGCCTCCGGTAAAAAGCCTTCCTCCCGGTACTGGGAGACCGCTGTGGCGCCATGGCGTTTGCTCAAAGGGGATCGGTCCGGACCGAGGATGAGAGGATGATGGGCAAAAACCGGAGGTTGCCATCCCAGAGCGCGATAGACCAGGATCTGCCGGGGAGTGTTGGAGAGGTGGTCATCTCCCCGTATGACATGGGAGATATGCATCGAATGGTCGTCGATGACACAGGCAAAATTGTAAGCCGCCATCCCATCGGAACGAACGATGATGAAATCACCGATCCCGTCCGAATCGAAATTCATCCTTCCGTGGATGAGATCTTCGAAGACAACCATTCCCTTATCCACCCGAAACCTGAGAACGGGCCGGAGACCTTCTGATTCCATTTTCGAGATCTCTCCTTCGGAGAGGGAACGGCATCTTCCATCATATTTTGGCATCATGCCCCTGGAGAGCTGGTCCTTGCGAAGGGATTCAAGCCTTTCGGGAGAGCAGAAACATTTATAGACTTTTCCTTTACCGAGCAGTTTCTCCGCATCGTCACGATAGAGAGAGAGGCGCTGGGATTGACGGTAGGGACCGTTCTGCCCGCCTCCATCAGGCCCTTCCTCCCAGAAGATCCCCAACCATCCGAGGTCCTGGAGGATCGCCTCGATGGAAGCATCGGTCGATCGCTCCGCATCGGTATCTTCGATCCGCAGAATGAATGTGCCTTTTTCCTTTCTGGCAAAGAGATAGTTGAAGAGGGCGGTGCGTCCATTTCCGATATGGAGAAGCCCGGTGGGGGCAGGGGCGAAACGAACACGAACAGATGGAATCATTGGGACCCTTAACAAGTTTCTAGAGCCAGAATCTTTGGCTTAACCAGATTCTTGACTATAAATTCCAAGTTCCAAATCCCAAATTTCAAATAAACTCCAAATTCCAATATCAAATGACCCAAACTATTTTTTAAGTTTTGGAAATTAGAATTTTGGACATTGAGATTTGTTTGAAATTTGGTGCTTGGGATTTGGTGCTTTCCAATATATATGCAAAGTGCTAATTTGCCAATACATAAATTTAACGCACTTAGTTTTCTTCCACCAGGGCCATGGCGTAGGCCGCGATTCCTTCTCCCCTGCCTGTAAAACCAAGCCCTTCCGTGGTGGTGGCCTTCACATTGATCCTTGACGTATCAATTTCGATGACCTTAGCGATTTCGTTCACCATCCTGGGGATGAAGTCCATGAGTTTCGGTTTCTGGGCGACGATCGTTGAGTCAATATTGAGGAGGTGAAATCCCTTCTCCTTCACCTTAATCATCACCCTCTCTAAGAGGAGGGCGCTTTTAATGTCTCTGTATTGGGGATCGGTGTCCGGAAAGTGTCTTCCGATATCCCCCTCTGCAATGGCTCCCAGAAGGGCATCGCAGATGGCATGGAGAAGGACATCGGCATCGGAATGGCCCTGAAGCCCGTAGAGGTAAGGAATACGGACGCCTCCAAGAATTAAAGGCCGGTTGGGCACGAGGGAATGGACATCATAACCGAAACCCACCCTCATCAATCTTCTCCCTTCGTATGGGTCCTCAGCTTGAGGATGAGATTTGCCAGCATGAGATCTTCCAGCGTGGTAATTTTAATATTGGTGTAAGACCCCGGAAGAATGTGGACCTTCTTCCCCAGTCGCTCCACAAGGGAGGCGTCGTCCGTGCCGATAAAGCCGCTCTCCGTGGCTTTGAGATATGCCTCTCTGATGAGAGGGGCCTGAAATGTCTGGGGGGTTTGAGCCTGCCAGAGGGATTCCCTCTCCAGGGTTTTGAGAACCGTTCCGTCCGGATGGGCCATTTTGATGGTGTCCTTCACTGGCATGGCGATGATGACCGCTCCGAAACGAATGGCGGACTGGATCGATTCTTCGATCATCTCTTTCGTGACAAAGGGCCGGACCCCATCATGGATGACGATGATCTCCGAATCTGCGGAAAGGGCATCCAGCCCGTTTCTGACAGAGTCCTGTCTCCGTTTTCCACCCGGGATGATCTGGGAGATATTTCTATACTGAAATTTTTCGATAATTTCCTTCAGGCAATAGTCCTGATCTTCCTGGCCAACCACAAGGAGGATAGACCGGATGAGGGGACAGGCGTCGAATTGATCAAGAGTGTGGGCAAGGATCGGTTTTCCTCCCAGGGAGAAGAACTGTTTCTTTCTTCCCTCCATGAATCGCTGACCCTTGCCGGCAGAGACGATGACAGCATCGGCTTTCATCATTCAATAGATAAAATATGGAATAATGGAATTGTGGAATGATGGAATAGTGGGTTCAAAAAAATTTTAAAAATGGAGCAATAGCCAATTTTTAATAATCAATCGTTATTGGCAAAGATGTATTTTAAATGAACATTGGCCATTTTAAATTGATGATTTTAATACCACCCATCATTCCAATTTTCCATTATTCCAACCTTCCTTTAAAATTCGCTGTCCAGGGGGTAATAGTAATCCTTTCCCCTGTTTTCCCGGTTTACCTCCTCCTTCAGACGGGCGAAGATCATTCTTCCGGCGGGCGTCTGAAGGACACTGGTCACAATGACATCAACATTTTTTCCTATCTGCCGCCTTCCATTATCCACCACGATCATGGTGCCGTCATCGAGATAGGCCACTCCCTGCCCCATCTCCTTGCCCTCTTTAACGATTTTGGCATTCATGTCCTCTCCGGGAAGGACGACAGGTTTCAAAGAGTTGGCCAGGGCATTGATGTTGAGCACTTCTATCCCCTGAAGCCCGGCCACCTTATTGAGGTTGGAGTCGTTGGTGATGATCTTTCCACTGACCTCTTTGGCCAGCTCGATCAGCTTGGCATCGACCTCCTTGACCGAAGGGTAGTCCGTGTCCACAATCCGGACATCCACATTGACCTGCTTCTGGATGTGGTGGAGAATTTCAAGCCCCCTTTTCCCTCTGGTTCGCTTGATGGGATCATGGGAATCGGCGATATGCTGGAGTTCACCAAGGACGAATTGGGGGATGAGAAGGGGACCCTCTACAAAACCTGTTTCAGAGATATCGGCGATGCGGCCATCGATGATGACGCTCGTATCGAGGATCTTGGCGATCCCATCCCGGGGAAGGTTTTTCCCCATGGGGTTCCAATCCCGCGGACCGCGGGGCAGATGGAATTCGGCTCCCTTTTTTAGACCGATCCGGAGACCGGTATATCCGCACACCCCATAGAGTAAGCCATATAAAGACAAGGCGGTCTGTTGTTCATTAAAGAAAAAGGGGGAAAAGATGTTAGAAATAAGATTGGCTAAAATGACTCCAAGGATCAGTCCGATAAAACTTCCTAAAAGATTTTTTAAAGAGGCCTTTCTTAGCCGATCCTCCATGAGGAGAGTCAGGGCGGAGAGAAGTAGACCCCCGAAGAGTCCCCATAAACCCATCAGGGGCGAAATTCCCTTTGTCAGAAAGTATCCGCTTGCACCGCAGATGAGAAACAGAAAAAGACGAAGAATCCAAGTGTCCAAATCATGCACCTCCTTTCGATGAGATTTTGATTGATTTAAAGAAGAGACGGGGGAGATAGACGGCTATGCGCCAAAGATCGTGTGGATCTCTTTCAGGATGTTCGACTCTTTCACATCCTTGGCGATTGCCAGTTCCTTGACCAGGAGCGTCTTGGCCATGTCCATAATTTTTTTCTCACCGAAGGAGAGCTCTTTTTCAGCCCTCAGGAGGTGAAGGTCCCGAAGCACTTCTGCAATTTCGTAGATGGACCCCTTGTTGATCTTTTCCATATACTCCCGGTATCTCCGATTCCAGGTCTGATTATCAAGGGTGCCCTCCCTGTCTTTTAATATCCCGATCACCTTCCGGACTTCGATCTTCCGGATCACGGTTCTCAGGCCGGCGGATTCTACATTATCTTCGGGGACCATGATGGTCATCCCGTTATCGACGAAGCGGAGGATATAGAAGCTCTGCTCCTTACCTGAAATACGCTTGGTCTCAATGGCTTCGATGACTCCTACCCCATGACCCGGGTACACGGCTTTATCACCAATGTGAAACATAACATTTACCCTCCTTCCCTATCTTTCACGATCCCCCAAAGTTATCTTCCTCGTTTCAGCCTGGCTTTTTGTTTGCAGGCGAGCAGTATGGCGAGGCCTCAGGTTCCTTCACGTCCGGCGAGTTTTAATATATCCTCTTCGTCAGGCTTCTTCCCCTGAATCAGCCTTCCAATAGAAGCATCCATTCCAAAGAGGGTCGAGATCTGAATCTTACCCTTCATCAGCCTTCTTTCTCCGGGGCTCCCGGGTTGAAACACCTCCATCATATCTCCCACCCTGAGACCGCTTAATTTGCCTGCATTGATGAAGACCTCTTCCCCATCCACTTTGGCGACCCGGCAAAACCAGTCCAGACGGTCCAACTCCCTTGAAAGCGATCGGCTGAGATTTGAAACCGTCAGGTCAAACGCTCTTCCTTTTGCTTTCTCATCGGAGAAGGCTCCCCTCTCTTTCGTGGGAACGACGGCATTCTGGGCCGAAAGGGTTTTGAGGATTTTACCGGAGAAAGTATCTATAATTTTCATCTCTATTTTAATAAGGGCTGTTGACGTCTCGTCCTGATCCTTTGTTCCTTTTGTGGTGAAGACATAGGGCCCCGAGAGTTCTCCCAGAACGATAGCATGAATGCCGAAAACCTCGCTGAGCATTTTTGAAATTTTCGGGGATTCCAGATCAGATGGAGAACCCTCCTTTTTTTCAAGAAATTCTTTTACCATCTGATAGTCGACAAAAAGGACCTGGAAGGACCTCTGCGTCATTTCTTTCATCAGTCTTTCGGCCAACCAGTCGCCGAAGGTCTCTTCGGCAGAAGTGGTCCGGTCATCGAAGTGGGCGATCAGCACCTTCTTCTTTAAGTGGGCGACAGGGGAGACTGAAACAGAGGTCGAAAGAGCCTCTTGCCCCGGCCTGGAAGAAGGTGAGGAAGTTGTGGCAGCAGGGGAGGTCCTTTGCTCTTGCTCACCGCGTATGGACGGAGCGGCATAGGCTTCTCTTTTCGCCAGATATTCCTCCACGGGAATATAGAGATATTTAGACTGATTCCCTCCTTCGGAAACCCGGGGATTGAGGACCTTCACATATTCATGCCTGTCGATGATGATGATCTCTTTATCCACCAATTCCTTTGTCTTTGCCATATGAGGGGGCCCCTTTTTAATCGGGAACCAGGAAGGGGAGGAACAGGCGAAAAGAAGGAAGAAGGTGAAAAGCAAGAGAAAAACAGAAAGATAGGGTTTCGTTGCGTTTGATTTCATTTTTTCCTTTAAGCGATCAATTCAGTATACCCTAAAATTGTGAAAAAATCAACGTCGGGAAAAAGTGGAAACAATCAGTTACGGATTTTTAACCACTGCGGTTGAGGAAGGCGATAACCTTTTGGAGGTCTCCGGGAGTGTCCACGCCAATGGGTTCATAATCAACCGGAACGACCTTGATTTTATAGCCATTTTCCAAAACACGAAGTTGCTCCAGTTTCTCTATTTTTTCGAGGGGGGTGGGCTTCATCTTGGCAAGCCGCAGGAGAAAAGCACGCCGATAAACATAGAGGCCGATCGTTTTAAAAACCCTTTTTGAAAAAATTCCTTTTTTTTCGGCAGGGCTACGGAGAATTTGTTCCATATTAAGATCGCGGGGAAAGGGAATGGGAGAGCGTGAGAAATAGAGGGCGAAACCCTTTTGATCTACAACCACCTTCCCCTGGTTGGGATTGAGCCAGTCCTTCACATCCTCAATCCTTGTCATCAAGGTGGACATATCCAGGTTCTCATCTTTCAGAAGAGGGCGGATGGCTTTGTCAATGATAAAACCTTTAATCAGAGGTTCGTCTCCCTGGACATTAACGATGATCTCGGATCTGAGTTTTCGCGCCACCTCCGCCGCACGGTCGGTTCCGGTAGGATGATCCGGAGAAGTCATCACAGCCCTTCCGCCAAACCCCTGTACCGCCCCCAGGATTCTCTGGTCATCGGTGGCGACAATGACTTCTCCAATTAATTTCGACTGGCACACCCCTTCGTAGACCCATTGAATCATCGGCTTGCCCAAAATATCGACAAGGGGTTTCCCTTCGAACCGTGTCGAGCCATATCGCGCCGGGATAATTGCAGTGATCTTCATAGGATTCAAATCCGCCTTACTCCTTCTTATCAAAAGAAGGAATTGTTTCACCTCCCTTTTGTCTCCGACCCGGCCTCCGGCTCAGGCTCCGCCCCAGAGGGGCTTCTGCCCCGGAGGGAAGAGCCTCTGGCTCGGCGAGAGCGGTCTCTGACCTGGAGGGCAAAGGGAGGCGGCCTGCCTGCGCGAAGCCCCGCCTCCAGAAGCCTTGCGGAGGGCAGGCGCTTCGGCGAAGGCAGGGGAGGGATTTTAAAAGTTTATTTCAAACTGCTAAATTGATGCTACAATTTTATTTAAGCAGATTCAAACATGGCTGTCAACCTCTGTATTCACTCTTTCCCTCTTACAAAAGGGAGATATTCCCCTCTTTGGCAAAGAGGGGTAAGGGGAGATTTTCATCCCGATTAAATCGGGATCAATTATGGACTCCTTAGTGACACAGTCTCTTGCGAGAGAGGGTTGGGGTGAGGGGGGCATCAAGAAATGCAATTGCGATGAGCGGAGCAGCTAAGATGTTTGTTTTAAAAAACAAATTCCCTTGACAACTTAAAATATTGTGATAGCCTGTCAAATTAAAAAGAAGGGAGTTTGTGGGGTCAGGCTTGACTTATTGACATGTTAGACGATTTCTTCTTTGTCTCCTCTTTTTACAGAAAAACTACTGATACGGTTTGACAAAACAGTGTTACTCTGCTCAGATCTATGCTAATATTAGAAAAAATGGTGACCGCGACGGAGGTAAAGCGATGGACTTTTTTACTATGGTGTTAAGAAAAAGCGGTAACGATTGGGTGGCCTTATGCTTA
>Ga0208733_100839_pt1 | contig 10920 bp, 8 predicted proteins | sample SubbioR11Jul_8B1_FD_184816 | JGI IMG/M metagenome (GOLD analysis project Ga0208733, IMG submission 184816) | Serpentinite rock and fluid subsurface biosphere microbial communities from McLaughlin Reserve, California, USA - CR11Jul_8B1 (SPAdes) | ecosystem: Environmental > Terrestrial > Deep... | reverse complement strand
CTTGGCCCCTCCCTGCCCAGGCCGTGTTAGTCGCGCTGATGTTTGTGGGCGGCAGCGCCGGCAGCGCCGCCGGCGGCATCAAGGTGGCCCGCTGGTTGATTATTAGCAGGCAGGCTGCCCGCGAGTTGCGCCACACCCTGCACCCTCGAGCGGTAGTCCCGCTGCGTGTCGGCCAACGCACCGTTCCCGAGGAGGTATTGCGGGCGGTCGCGGCCTTCGTCACGCTGTACATCGGCCTCTTTGCCGTCACTACGCTGGCGCTGGTCTGGCTCGGCGCCGACTTCGTCACGGCGCTGACCGCTGCCATCGCCTGCATCGGCAATATCGGGCCAGGGCTGGGCGCGGTCGGACCGATGCTGAACTTTGCCGAGCTGCACCCGGTCAGCCGGGGCTTGTTGATCTTCGGCATGTACGCGGGGCGGCTCGAGATCGTCACGGTCTTTATCCTGCTCGACGCGGAGACCTGGCGCCTGCCGCGCCTGCGCCTTAAAGCGCGGGGATAAGTTAGCGGCCGGTTTTTGGCTGGATAGTTCAGTAGAAGAACTCTTCAAGGTGATAAAGCGCGACCTTCACCTTGGGGTGGGCCTGGCGGATGCCGCGCTTCAGAGCCTCGTACTGCGTTGCCCGCTCATCGTCGCTGAGCGCCCGGCTACCCAGTTCGGCAGCGCGCTGAGCATAGACCGAGCCGGGGTGCTCGATGAAGGGTGAGAGGTAGACCAGGTCGCCCTTGGTGAAAGGGATAGCCGCTAGCAGCGCCAGGCTGTCGCGCAGGTGGGCCTCGGCAAAGGCGCTGCCGCCGGCCCCCACCATGACGATGGCCGAGACGCTCAGCCCGGCCCGTTTTAGCGTAGCGATAAACTCTTGCGCCTCGGCGGCGCTGCCGGGTTTGTTCAGCCAAGCTAAAAGAGCGTCGTGGCCCGTCTCCAAGCCGATATAGACGCGCCTTAGTCCGGCTCGTTCCAGCGCCTGCCAGTCGGCAAGCGGCTTTTTCTCCCCAGAAAAGACATCCACAAAGCCATAGATGCCGCGTCCGGGGAAGGCTGCTTGGGCGCGTTCGATTAGCGGCATAAGCCGACTATTGGCCAGCATCAGCGCGTTGCCGTCGGCTAAAAAGATGCTTTGGCGCAGGGCTACCGCCTCGCCCAGCAAGGCCGCTACACGCTCTATATGCTCGGTGAACGCCGCGGGCGTTTTGGCGCTAAATGGGCGATCCTGATAGAAGCTGCAGAAGGTGCAGCGGTTCCAGGAGCAGCCGAAGGTAGCTTGCAGCACCACCGCCTGGTACTGGTCGGGCGGGAGGATGCTGATCGGCAAGTAAGCCTCCTCGAAACGAGCGCGCTCGGCTAGCAGGCGCTGTGGTGTCCAGCTTAGGATGCGCGCCAGCCGGTCGCGGATCCGAGCGCAGCGAGAATGATTTCGGAGTACCTGCGGCAAGGGTTCGGCCATCAGCGGCCCGACACTCTTTAGCACCGCGACAAACTGCGCCGCTGCCGCCTCTTCAGACAACTCCCAGCGCTGCCGTACCCCATCCTCCCGCCGTCGCCCAAACACCCGCGAGGCCAGTGAGCGCTTGTAGACGGTGCCGCGTAAAAACCAACTGAGCGGGCGGCCCTGCAGGTCGAAGCTGTAGACCTCCTGGCGGTTGGGGCTGATCACCGTGGCTGCGGCCTGGGCGCCTAAGAGCCAGTCGCCGTGTTGCAGGCTCATCTGGCGGCATGCCGGCGCAAGGCCGTAATCAGCGGCTTAAGGAGGGCGGACTTGAGCTTCAAGGCTGCACGGTTGACCACCAAGCGGGCGCTGCTGCCCATGATCACCTCGATCTCCGTAAGCTGATTGGCCCGGATCGTCCCCCCGGTTTCCACCACGTCCACCACTGCGTCGGCCAGGCCCGTTAGGCAGGCTAACTCCACGTTCCCCGAGAGCTTGACCACCTCGGCTGTTAGCCCTTTACGGGCTAGGTACTGCCGAGTCAGGCGCGGGTACTTGCTGGCTATCCGGGTGATCGGCCCGGTCGCCCCGAGGGGGCGGATCAGCGACAGGCGGCAGGTCGCAAAGCCCAGATCGACCGGTTCGAACAGCGCCGAACCGGCCTCTAGCAGCACATCCTTGCCAACTACCCCGGCGTCGGCCACGCCTAGTTCAACATAGGTCGGCACGTCGCTATTGCGCATCTCAATGATCCAGGCGTCGCCGGCGTCGTGCTTAAGCCCGCGACCGCCGGGAGGGAGGGTAAGCTTCAGGCCGGCCGCCCGCAGCGCCGCCAAGCTGGTGTCTAGCACTCGCCCCTTGGGCAAGGCCAGCGTCAGCTTAGTCATGGTACCCCTCCCGGTAGGCCTGGTAGAGCGCACTTAGCACTTCTTGCTCGGGAGGATCGGCCACGATAGGGATCAGGCCGTCGGGGGAGAGCAGGTAGGCGCTGCCGCACCATCGCGCGTACTCCCGCGCCGCTTCGAGGTCGGCGTAAAGCGCCCGCTCCACGGTGTACCCCTGGGTGCGGAAGTAGCGCGCCGCGGCGTCGTCGAGGCTTAACAGCAAGGGTGGCCGCAAGCCCGGCCCCCGCCCGTTGAGGGCGCTGAGCAGGCGCTCGAGCCCCAAGGCAAAGCCCGCGGCATAAGGTAGCAGCGCCCCGTCGTAGCGCCCGCCGCCCAAAAGGGGCTGGCCAAAGTCGATGGTGTAGGCGTTAAACATCACCCCGGTGTAGTAGTTGAGCCGCCGCGCCATGCCGAGGTCAAGAAGCAGCTCGCTGTCGTCCTCGAACTCGCTTAAGACGGCCTCCAGGCGGTCGAGTTCGGCCATCGTCTCGGGCCAGGGCATGGCCTGCCGGCCTTCTATTAGCACCTGCACGTCGCCGTAAAGGTCGGGGACCAGCAGCAGCGCGCGGCGCAGGTCGGCTGCCAGCGGCCGGGCCTCGAGCAGGTCTAGCATGGTTCGCTGATCCTTGCGGTGGATGGCGTCAGCCAGAGACTCGCGCTCCCCCTCCAGGAGATTAGCCAGGTTAAAGAGCGCCCGCACCACCCCCGGATTACCGATCTCTACCCGTGGCGCCAAACCGACCTCGCGCACCGACTCGCGGGCTAAGTGGATCAGCTCGGCGTCGGCCCGGGCATTACTGACTCCGACCAGCTCGAGCCCTACCTGGGTGAACTCGCGGGCGCGGGCCATATCGGCGTGAGCCTGCCAGAGTTTGCCAGTGTACTGAAGCCGCCGCGGCCGATCGGCCTCCGGGTAGCTTGCCTTGACGAGCCTGGCTAGTGCCGGAGTGAAATCGGCGCGCAGCGCCAACACCTCGCCATCGCGGTCTGAGAGCTTAAACGACTTGTGAGCGGCGGGGTGCAGCGGATCGTAGCGCTCGAGCGCCGGCACCTCGACCGGCTGGTAGCCCCAGCTCTGGTAGAGGCGTTGCAGGCGCTCGGTGATCCAGCGCAGTTGGGCTTGTTGCTCGGGGAGGCTATAGCGGGTGCCGTCGGGCGGCGCAAGGCTCATAACAGTAGCCTACCGCGTGGTGGGCTCACGGCACCAGCTCGACCAGCTCGAGCAGCAGGTAGCGCGTTACCCCCTCGCCGACCGGTCGGGTCGCAAAGGCGCGCACCTCGCCGGCGGCCAACTCGGGGATCACGGCATGAGTGGCGCCGACCAGCGCCCTCCCCTGATACAGCAGATAGCTAACAAACACCGCCGGGTAATGGTGGCTGCTGTCGTTGCGCACGACCCCGCGGATGACACCCTCACTCAAACTATCCTCGAGGAGGGTGAGGAAGCTGTTTTCACGGGTGCGCAGCAGCTCGCTCAGTTCGCCGCTGGCCCGCCGATCGATCCAGACCGCCAGGTTTCGCTCCTCGCCAACCGTCACCTTACCAACAAAGGGGCGGTACAGACTGGGATCGGCCACCACCGCATAGCTGACCTGACTGGTCGGCACGCTGGCGCTAAGCGGGCTCTGACCGATAAGCTCCCCCTGGAGGTAGATCAGTGCCCCTGCGGGATCGGTGGTGATGGTCAGCTCAACCAGGGGCGGCTCGAGCCTTACCTCTACCGCCGGAACCGGCACGCTCACCGGAGCATGCTCCGGCGTAAGGAAGCTCAGCCCACCAGCGACTACCAGCAATAGGGCCGCCAGGCCCAGCAGGCTCTGGGCGCTGCGCTGCGCGTAATGGAGCGACCACAGGCGCGCCAACGCCCACCACAGCAGCCCCACCAGCAACAGCCACAGACCGGCTAGCAAGAGCAGTCCAATAGCCACGCCGCTTACTTTATCAGCCCTGTAGGCGCGGCGACCAGAGCCTCTGCTTAAAGCCGCTACGCTTAGCGCCATGACAACCATAGAGACCGCCACCCTCGGCGGCGGCTGCTTCTGGTGCCTGGAGGCTGCGTTTAAGGAGCTGCGCGGCGTTAGTCAGGTGACTTCAGGCTACGCCGGCGGGCATCTCCCTAACCCTACCTATGAGCAGGTCTGTAGCGATACTACCGGCCATGCCGAAGTGGTCCAGATCCGCTTCGATCCCGCTCTTCTGAGCTACCGCGATCTGCTAGCGGTGTTTTTTACCATCCATGACCCCACTACCTTAAACCGCCAGGGGCACGACATCGGCAGCCAGTACCGCTCGGTCATCTTTTATCACGACGAGGCGCAGCGGGAGGTGGCCGAGGCCGTGATGGTCGAGGTTGCTCCACTGTGGGACGATCCGCTAGTCACCGAGCTGCTGCCCTTGCCCACCTTCTACCCGGCGGAAGACTATCACCACAACTACTTCGCCAACAACCCGGCCCAGCCCTACTGCCAGCTCGTAGTAGCGCCCAAGGTGGCCAAGGTGCGCCAGCGCTTCGCCGCCAAACTGCGCCGCCTCAGCGACCTCCGCGCGGGGGAATGAGCCGTTTCGCCGAACTTCCCGATAGCTTCCTGAGCGCATTACAGGTGCCGGGCAGCGTGCTGCTGGAGAGCAGTCGGCCCGACCCTGAGGAGTACACCTCGCTCTTGTTCAGCGAGCCGCTGACGGTGCTGACCCTTAGCGATGCGCGCGGTGTGGCAACCTTCTTTGCCGACGTCGAGCGCTACCTGGCCGCAGGATACTTTCTGGCTGGCTACCTCACCTACGAGCTAGGTTATGCCCTGCAGGGGCTGGCCTCGCTGATGCCGGAACTGGATCAGCCGCTGGCCTGGTTGGGCGTCTACCGCCAGCCCAGGCGCTTCGATCACCGCAAGGCTTCGCCCGACCATAAGGCTTCGCCCGACCATTACGACGGCGGCGCATTTAGCCCACATGCGCCGCTTAAGATCGGTACCCCCCGGTTCGGGCTCGAGCCCGAAGGCTATACCGCCAAACTTAAGCGCATCCGCGACTATCTCGAGGCCGGTGACTGCTATCAGATCAACTTCACCGACCGCTTTAGCTTCGATTTCCAGGGCTCGCTACCGGCCCTTTATCAGCAGCTCAAGACCGCGCAGCGCGTCCCTTACGGCGCCTATCTCAACACTCCGGAGGCGCAGTTTCTTAGCCTTTCGCCCGAGCTATTCTTCCGCGTTAGGGGCGGCGTCGTTACCGCTAAGCCGATGAAGGGGACGCTGCCGCGCGGGCGCACCCCGGAAGAGGACGCGGCCCTCAGCCAGGAGCTGCAACAGGACCCCAAGAGCCGCGCCGAGAATGTGATGATCGTCGATCTCTTGCGCAACGACCTGGGGCGCATCTGCCAGACCGGTTCGGTGCGGGTGCCCAAGCTCTTTACCGTCGAGGCTTACGACAGCCTGTTGCAGATGACCTCGACGGTGACCGGGCGGCTTAGACCGGGGGTTACGGCGCATCAGCTCTTTGCCAGCCTGTTCCCGTGCGGCTCAGTCACCGGCGCGCCCAAGCGCCGCGCTATGGAGATCATCCGCGGGCTCGAGGCCCGGCCCAGAGGCCTCTATACCGGCGCCATCGGCTACTTAGCCCCCGATGGCGACGCCGCTTTCAACGTAGCTATCCGCACCCTGACCGTGCGCCAGGGGCGGGCCGAGCTGGGGGTGGGGAGCGGCATCGTGATCGACTCCAAGCCCACGGAGGAGTACGCCGAGTGCCTGCTAAAGGCCCGCTTCTTGACCGACCCCACCCCGGTGTTCACACTCTTTGAGACCCTGCGCTGGGAGGCCGGCTACCCCTTTTTGAACGCACACTTGGCCCGGCTGAGCCGCTCGGCGGCCTACTTTAACTACCCCCTGAGCACCGAGGCCGCCCGCACCGCCCTGCTAGAGGCGGCAAAGGCGTTTCAGCCAGAAGGCGTCTACCGCGTCAAACTGAGCTTACACCGCGACGGGCGGCTCACCGTTACGGCGCACCCCTTCACCCCCGACACCGGCCCGGTACGGGTAGCGCTGGCTGCGACCCGCACCGACAGCCGCGACCGCTTTTATTACCACAAGACCAGCCACCGCCCGCGCTACGCTGAGGCTACTCGCTGGGCGCAGCAGCACGGCTTGGCCGACGTGCTGTTCTTCAACGAGCGCGGCGAGCTCACCGAAGGGGCCATCTCCAACGTGTTCATCGACAGAGGCGGCTATCTCTTTACCCCCGCCCTCGCCTGCGGGCTGCTGCCCGGTGTCTACCGCCAGCACCTGCTGGCGACCCGTGCTAAGGCCCGCGAGGCCGTGTTGAGCGAACGCGACCTCCTCAGCGCCGACACCATCTACCTCTGTAGCGCCCTGCGCGGCCTGCGCCGGGTCGAGGCGGTGGTGACTGCACCCTACTGGTGACCGAGCACGGCCCCGAGTTGCTGACTGACTACCCGCACCTTTTACAGCACCCTTCCCGAACCGGTCGGCTGGATATCCGGCTGCGCTTATACTACCTTGCATGAGTGCCCCGGCACCCTGGCTCGACACGCTGCTTAGCAGGGTGCGGGGCCGGGCCGGGCCGGTGGTTATCGAGGCCGACCCGCGCTGGGGCGTGCCTCACCTTATCGCCGCGCTTAATGCGCCGCAGCAGCCGCTAATCTGGTGCGACCTGGCCCCGGCCGATGCCGACGACCCGGTGGCCCAGGGCAACAAGCTGGCCGAGGCCGTGAGACGCGCCCTGGTAGGGGCGCATGATCATGCGCCCCTACTGTTCGGCTACGGCATGCCCTATCGCTACGGCCTGAGCGTACTGCGGCAACACCTGGAGCTGCTCGGCCCCTTTACCTTTGCCCTTTTGCACGCCGAATATGGCCCTGCCCTGGCGCGGGATCTGCTGGAGTTCCAGAGGGATAATAACCGCGTGGTTCTACACTTCAACCGGCTACCGGACGGCTTCTCGCTCCCTGCCCACGCCTTGCTGCTCGGGCCGGGCGAGCTACGTATGAGCCAGGCTGAGGCGCTGGCGCTGGTTGACGGGAAACTGACCGGAGATGAAGCCCTGGCGCTGTGGCAGCTCGCCGATGGCGCTTACGAACCGTTCATGGTCGCCCTGCACGAGCGCCTGTCGCTGCCTCTGCCCCTGCGCCCAAGCCCGGAAGGTTCAAGGCCGATTCCCGGCCTGGAGCCCGAGCCAAGGCCCGCCCAGCTCCTGGAGATTCTCTGGCGGCAGGGGCGGTATCTGGAGGCTCTGGAGCTGGCCGTCCAGCACGCTCCCGAAGAAGTCCCGCAAGTGCTGACCGAGGCGGGGGATTACTTCTGGGAACGAGGTCTGGAGGCCAGGGTCTACGCGCTACTTGAAAAGCTCTCCCAGCCTTTTCGACGCCTTCCGGTGGTGCTCGGCTACCGCCTGGTCGCGGCGCTGACACTGGGCCAGGAGAAGGCCCTATTGTATGAGGTCGCTGCTGCGCTAGCAGAGCAAGACCTGCCCGACCTGCGCGCCCTCTATGCCGAGGCGCTGTTTGAACAGGGCGATAGCGAAGGGTACTTAGCCGAAGCTGAACGGGCGGCCAGAGCTAGAGAGACGCCCCAGACCCTCTACACCTACGGCCGCGCCCTGGGCCTGCGCGACCCCGAGGCAGGGCTGGCCCTGCTGGAACAAGGCTTGCGGCTGGCCGAGCACGAGGGCAAGGCGCTGCTAGCGGTCACCATCGCTGATGCCCTGGCCTCGCGCCAGTCCCTCTTGGGGCGCTACCGGTCTGCTGTTTATTGGGCCGAGTGGGGGCAGAGGCTCTATCGCCAGAGCGGTCTCAGCCAGATCTCTTTGCGCCTTGGGCTGCTCAACGAATGGGCCTACGCGCGCATCTTGCAGGGCGGCGCGGCAGGGCTGGAGCTAGAGCTGCGGGCCGAAGTCCACAACTTGGTAGAGGTTCGCCCTTCGCTCTCAGAGCTCTTCCAAACGACGCTAGCCGACCTGCTGTTGAGCCAGGGTGAGGCAGCCGAGGCTGCCGCCATCTACCGTGTGCTCTGGCAGGAGAACCAGCGGCGCGAGCGGGTAGGCGCGCTGGCCAACCTGCTGGTGCGGGCTCTGCTGGAGGTGGGTGAGGAAGAGGAGGCGCTGGCCGTTGCCGAACAGGCCCAGGAGCTCACCCGTGGGCTCGAGCCCCTGCGGCAACGGCGCGCCCGCCTGGCCTGCGGCATGGCCCTGAGCTTTAGCAACCCCGGGCAGGCCGTCCCCATCCTCGAGGGCGTCTTGTCCGACTTTAGTCAGCCGCTTCTTGCCGAGCGTCTGGCGCAGGCCGGTTTTTACCTGGCGAGAGCCTACCTTTTGACCGGCCAACCAGAGCAAGCGCGCACCGCCCTGGCCCGAGCCGAGATGGGCCTCAGCGAGCTGGGCGAGAGCGGCTTGCGCCACCTGGCCGGCCCAGCAGAGGCGTTTTACGAGGTGAAGCGGCTCCTGAAGGGGGAGCAACACGGGTTGGAACTCTCCTTTTTTGAGACTGCCATTGCTCGGTTGAACGGTAAGCCGCTTAGCCTTCGCCCGCGTTTTGCCGAGTTGCTGCTGGCCTTATCACTTCACCCCCAAGGGCTCAGCGGCGAGCAACTTACTCTGGCGGTCTACGGCGAGTATGGCGACGTGCAGCGCTGCGCGGTCGAGATAGGCCGGCTGAGAAAGCTGGTGCCTGTTACCAGCCGCCCCTACCGGCTGGGGGTAAGCGTCACGGCGGACTTTTTGAAGCTTGGCGAGCTTGTTCAAAACAACCGGCTGCTGGAGGCGCTCGAGCTCTACCGCGGCCCGCTGCTGCCCGGGTCCGAGGCGCCGAGCGTGGTGGAGAAGCGGGTCTTTCTGGAAGAGGCTTTGCGCCAGGCCATCCTCCGCAGCCAGGATCCAGAAGCCCTCTGGATGCTGGCAGAACGCTTGGTTGATGACCTGGAGGTGTGGGAGAAGGTGCTGACGCTCCTGGATAAAAGCGACCCGCGCACCGCCGTTGCCAGAGCGCGGGTCAGGGGGCTGGTTGACAGCTACGACGCCTAGCGTTCAGCGGCCTTTGCAACGGCAACGCCGGGCGCCTCACCAGCGCACTTCCGTCCGGGGTCTCTACCGTCGGCCAGAGCAAAGCCAGCACACAGAATCAGCAGTACGAGTACACCAGCCAGAGTCCGCTTCATAGCTTACCTCCTTCTGCCCTGGGGTTGATTGTGCCAAGGCCAAGGTAACAACCACCTAACATGCCGACTGCTCAGGGATGTTAGGTGAATGTTAGGTTGCCTGCTGGAGATGTTAGGTGAATGTTAGGTTGTAGCCCATATACTCTACAGACAATGAAAGGAGGTGAGGAGCCATTGGCTATCATTGACAGGCACTGCAACAAGATGGAGGAGGTGGATCACTCACTGGACCTTATGAGTACCCCACGCAACCCACAGATGCGCAAGATCAAAGATGGTTAAGCGCGCACGGAGTAAGGCAATTTTGGCGACCCGAGGGGTTAGGAGAATCTCGATGCACAAACGATCCGTAATCACTGGCTTCGTTCTGCTAATGGTTCTGGCAGCATGCTCGATGGGGCCGATCGCCGATCCCAACATGGAGCGTGAGCATATTGAAGCTGTTTCAGAGAACTTGGAAGACTGGATTCAGCTTGGGCCTGGGTTCCGCTATTATGAACGGCCAGGGAGTATCGGTTTTTCAATCGACTACCTGAGCATAGATGAAGCGACCTTGGCAGCGCTCGAAGCCAAGATGCAACAGGTCAAGAGCCTAATGAAAGTCGAACCTCAAGTTCGCACAATCTACAGCCAGGGATGGAGTGACATTCTGCAAGAAGTTTCGTCCAACGTTGAGTTAATGGTGGCAGCAGGAATGTTCCCATATAGCGCACGGGGCGAGCTGCACATACAGAGTTACGTATAGGTGCGAAGCGAGAGCGACTGCCATGCCGAATTCAGGAAGTCCAGGAGCAAAGGGTTATGCTACCGCCACGTGCGATCCGATGTTCGCTGGTAACAATGCTGTGAGTTCTGTCAATACTGAGGTAACGGCTCGTGCAGGCAATCACTGGCCACCGACAGCAAGAGATAGTGGGAGGTGGGATGCTCAGTCATTCAACATTGCGTTCGGAACCTTCAACTGCTCTAGTACCGCACGCGCTTGGGTAGTAAACAACTTGGGTTGGAACATCCGGTTCGCTAGCAGTCGAAATGATAGATGCCGCCCCTAAGGGTTAGGATTCGTCAGGTACGGCAATGGCCTTAAAGATCAAGGACTTGAATGCCCAAAGCGTGATCTCATTAAGCGCTGATACTAGCCTGATGGCACGACGTTGTCATGGTAAGCCATATTCATGGCGAAAGTTAATGAAGCTGTGTGTGCTATGGCTGTCCGAGCAAGGATTAAGATTGAAGTGGAAGGGGTGTCGACATGGCCCAAAGAATCAGAAATATAATATTCGGAGTTCTGGCTCAGTTATTACTACTAAGCGGTATCGCGACAGCACAGATTCAGCTCAATCCTGCATCACCGAGCCCAGATCTCCTGTGGCATTTCTTTGGTGCCGTCAATAGCGTCGAAGCACCATCGACCGAGGCACTGCGCAGCTTTTACCTGGCGGTCACTT
>Ga0208733_100824_pt1 | contig 11062 bp, 11 predicted proteins | sample SubbioR11Jul_8B1_FD_184816 | JGI IMG/M metagenome (GOLD analysis project Ga0208733, IMG submission 184816) | Serpentinite rock and fluid subsurface biosphere microbial communities from McLaughlin Reserve, California, USA - CR11Jul_8B1 (SPAdes) | ecosystem: Environmental > Terrestrial > Deep... | reverse complement strand
GGCCTGCCCGCCGGCGGCGCCGGCACCGTGATCGGCTTCGACTGCGGCCCCGGCAACGTGCTGCTCGACGCCTGGGCGCAGGAGCACCTCGGGCAACCGCTCGACCGCGACGGCGACTGGGCCGCCGGCGGCACGGCCAGCGAGCCGCTGCTGGCGACCCTGCTCGACGAGCCCTTTTTCGCGCTCGCGCCGCCGAAGAGCACCGGGCGCGATCTGTTCGATCTGGGTTGGCTGCGCAAGCGGCTGGCCGCGCACCTGCTGGTCGGACACAGGATCGGCCCGCGCGACGTGCAGGCGACGCTAACGCGGCTCACCGCGCGCCTGATCGGCGATGCGATCGCGCGCCACTGGCCGCAGACGGCCGACGTCGTGGTGTGCGGCGGCGGCGCCTTCAACCGCACGCTGATGCGGATGCTGGCCGAGGAGTGCGGCGGGCGCCCGGTGCGCTCGAGCGCGGAACTGGGAATCGCGCCCGACCAGGTCGAGGCGCTCGCCTTCGCCTGGCTCGCCTATGCGCACCTGCAGCGCCTGCCCGGCAACCTGCCGCGCGCAACCGGCGCGCGCGGCGCGCGCGTGCTGGGCTGTCTTTATCCGGCGTAGAAGAAGTTCGGGGCGCCCGATGGGCGCCCCGCTCGTCCGAGGACGCGCAGCGTCAGACCGAGAACGACGAACCGCAGCCGCAGGTCGTTTGCGCGTTCGGGTTCTTGATCACGAACTGCGCGCCTTCCAGGTCTTCCTTGTAGTCGATCTCGGCGCCGACCAGGTACTGGTAGCTCATCGCGTCGATCAGCAGGGTGACGCCGTTCTTGACCATCGCCGTGTCGTCTTCGTTGGCGACCTCGTCGAAGGTGAAGCCGTACTGGAAACCGGAACAGCCGCCGCCCTGCACGAACACGCGCAGCTTGAGTTCCGGATTGCCTTCCTCGTCGATCAGTTGCCTGACCTTGGCCGCGGCCGAATCGGAGAAGTTCAGCGGGGCGGGCATTTCGACGGCAGCGTTCATCGCGCACCTCTGAGGAAACGAGCGGTCATTATATGAGCCCCGTGCGAGCGCCGCAGGCTTCACCCTGCCGTCGACTCCAGTTTCGCCTCGGACTTGCCGGCCGCCAGTTTCAAGGTCGGTGGCGGCGAAGACCGCGTCATTTGGGCGCCATCGTCGTGGATCAGCAGGCCGTCGACCACCGCTCCGTGGTGCATTTCGAGCGCCTTGTAGCGGATGTCGCCGGCGACCTTGGCCTTGGGCTGAAGCTCCAGCAACTCCGAGGCATGGACCGGGCCGGCGATGCGTCCGGCGACCACCACGTGCGACACGCAGACCTCGCCTTCGACGACGCCGGTCTCGCTGATCACCAGCATGCCGGCCTTGGCGCCGTCGGCGCTGCGCACCGCACCGCGCACGGTGCCGTCGATGCGCAGGCCACCGGAGAACGACAAGTCGCCGGTGACCGTCGAGCCGACGCCGATCAGGCTCGCGATCTGGGTGGGCGCTGACTTCTTGCCGAACATGGGACCTCCCGTGATGACCGGCGCTACAAGTTGAACGACTGCTGGATCTGAGTCTGGCCGCCGGCGAGGATCCTCACAAGCACTGAACGGGCTACCGCGCCCGGCGGCAGCGCGAAAGATCCTTCGATTCGTTGGTAGTGGCGAAACGAAAGATGGAGCATCCGCTCCACCGGCGCGTCGGGCTCGGGGATCGACAGCACGAAATTGCGCGGCCCCTGCGCGAAGTTGACCTGAAGCTGCACCGTGCCGATGAAGTCGCGTTCGGGTTTACCCGCCTGCTGGACCAGCAGCCGGTAGCGCATGCGATGGGGCTCGCCTTCGGGCTGCAGCCGGAAACTGCGGATCACCACGCCCTTGTTGGCCGTTCCCGCCGGCAGCAGACTCTCGAAGAAGGCGAGATCCTCGCGCAGTCGATTGGCCTCGTTCTCGAGCGCCGAGAACTGGCGTGTCACCTGTTCCTGGGCCGCGCGCTCGACCTTCAGTTGCGCCTCGAAGGCGGTCGCCAGCGCCGCGAAGCGCTCGCGCTCGGCGTTCGACTCGCGCAGCGACGACTGCAGCCGCTCGACCTCGGCCAGCAACTGCCTGCGATCCGGACCGGCGAAGCTGCGCCCGTACTCGTAGATGCCGGCGCCGGCGGCCGCGGCGGCCGCGAGGACGAAGAAGCCGAGCACGGCGCGCACCGACCAGGGCAGCCGCGAGCGCACGGTCACGCTCGGCGCGCTGACCGACAGATTGCGCATCCACAGCTTCCACTTCATCGGTGCAGCAACTCCCTCGGGTCGCGGCCGCGCCATCGCCCCCGGACGGGCATGGGTCGGCGCCGCCGCCGGCGCATCAACGAAGCGATCGGCGATCGCGGCCACGCAGTGCGGCCGAACCTGCCGGGCGAACGACGAACCCGGTTGCCCAGCGGGAAAAGTATAAGAGCGGGGTCTTGCTCGGGACCGGCGAATTCCCGCGCAAAGGCGCTAAGCGAAAGCCGCTCGGCAGCCGGCGCGATCACTCAGGCGCCTGCCGCCGACGACTGCACCCGCTTGACCGCACCGCTGGAGGCAGGCCGCAGCCGCGGCCGCCGCCTAGCGCTTCGAGAACTGCTTGCGCCGGCGCGCCTTGCGCAGGCCGACCTTCTTGCGCTCGACCTCGCGTGCGTCGCGCGTGACGAGCCCGGCCTTGGACAGCGCCGGCTTCAGGGTGGCGTCGTAGTCGATCAGCGCGCGCGTGATGCCGTGGCGCACGGCGCCCGCCTGCCCCGACTCGCCGCCGCCGTCGACGTTGACCTGGATGTCGAAGGCGCTTGCGTTGCCGGTCAGCTCGAGCGGCTGGCGCACGATCATGCGGCCGGTTTCGCGATGGAAGTACTGGTCGAGCGCGCGACCGTTGACGGTGATCTTGCCGCTGCCGCGCTTGATGAACACGCGCGCCACCGAACTCTTGCGGCGGCCGGTGCCGTAGTTGTATTCGCCGATCATCTGCGCCCCTCAGACTTCCAGAACCCGCGGCTGCTGCGCGCTGTGCGGATGCTCGCCACCGGCGTAGATCTTGAGCTTCTTGATCATCGCGTAGCCGAGCGGACCCTTGGGCAGCATGCCCTTGACCGCGATCGCCAGCGCGCGGCCCGGAAAGCGGCCCTGCATCTTGCCGAACGAGGTCTCGTAGACGCCGCCCGGGTAGGTCGAGTGGCGGTAGTAGATCTTGTCGTCGGTCTTGTTGCCGGTGACGCGGATCTTCTCGGCGTTGACGACGACGATGAAGTCGCCGGTGTCGACATGCGGCGTGTACTCGGGCTTGTGCTTGCCGCGCAGACGGCGCGCGATCTCGGCCGCCAGGCGGCCGAGCACCTGGTCGCGGGCATCGACCACGAACCAGTCGTGCCGCACCTCGTGCGGCTTGGCAGTGAAGGTCTTCATGAGAGACTCTGACGAATGCCTGTCGCTGTGCCTGCGCGCTCGAGTCGGGGCCGCCACAGGCGGACCGCCGCCCGAGCCGGCCGCCCCAGACAAGTACTGCGGGCGAGAGAGAAAGTCGTAGGCCAACCGAAGCCCGGCTGACCGAACCGGGAAAAGCCGGGCATTTTAGCCACTGTCGGCAAGTCGGCGCAAGGCGAGCCGCGCCTTCGGCGCTCCGACGCCCGGTTTGCCTGGCGCAAAGAGGAAACCCCATGGAGTGCAGCATCAGTTGGACCGGCGACGGTGTGAGCTTCGTTGCCGACACCGGCAGCGGCCACCGCTTGACGATGGACGGCGCCCCGGAAGGCGGCGGCCGCAACCTCGGGCCACGGCCGATGGAACTGCTGCTGGCCGGCACCGGCGGCTGCACCGCCTACGACGTGGTGCTGATCCTCAAGCGCGGCCGCCACGACGTGCGCGGCTGCGAGGTCAGGCTGGTGGCCGAGCGCGCGGCGCAGGATCCGAAGGTGTTCACGCGCATCGAGTTTCGCTTCACCGTGCGCGGCAAGGGCCTGAAGCGCGAAGCGGTCGAACGCGCGGTGCGGCTGTCGCACGACAAGTACTGCTCGGCCACCGCGATGCTCGCCCGAAGCGCCGCGATCGAGACCACGATCGAGGTTCTCGAGTCCGACTGACGCGGCGCTTCAAATGCGCTGCGCGGTGACCGTCATCACGCGCGCCGCCAGCCGCATCGCCGCGCACACCGGCAACGGCAAGGCGACGCCGCCGCGATCGAGCGCGCCGGCGCCGTGACGCATTTCGTCGTCCTTCATCTGCGCCACGATCGCGCGCGAGGCGCCGTCGGCCGCCGGCAGACGGTCGAGGTGGCCCTGCAGGTGCTCCTCGACCTGGCGCTCGGTTTCGGCCATGAAGCCGAGACTCGTGCGGTTGCCGGTGCGGGCGGCGAGCAGGCCGATCGCGAATGCGCCCGCGAACCAGAACGGATTGAGAAGGCTCGTGCGGCCGCCGAGTTCCTCGATCCGGCGCTGCGTCCACGCCAGATGATCGGCCTCCTCGCGCGCGGCGTGCAGGAACATCGCGCGCAGACCGGCATCCGGCGTGCCCAGTGCCTGCGCCTCGTACAGGGCCTGGGCGCAGATCTCGCCGACGTGGTTGACGCGCATCAGTGCGGCCGACTGGTCGCGCTCGGCGTCGGTCATCGACGGCACCGACGCATCGTCGAGCACCGCGTCGGCCGGATAGGGACGACTGGCGCAGACACTGCCGCTGAGCGTGCGCAGGGCGCGGTCGAGCAGCGACAGCGTGCGATCGAGGGGCGACAGGGCAGGTGCTTCGGACATCTCCTAGCTCGCCTGATGTTGCGCAAAACAAACACCGCGCGCCGGACGCTTACCGGGCTTGCGCGCAGTGGCGGTCATTGTGCCGGACTCGCCGCTATCCTCGACCGCAGTTCGAACAAGACCACACAGGAGACGCTTCATGCGCAAGTCGCTTCTGGCCGCTGCCCTCGCCCTAGCCTTTCCGCTCGCCTATGCACAAACACCGGCGCCCGCTGCGGTCGAGCTGTACGGAATCGTCGACGTCGGCGTCGAGCGCTCGGACGTCGGCGCCACCAGCGCCACCCGCCTGCAAAGCGGCCTTTCGGCCGGCTCGCGCTGGGGTCTGCGCGGCCGCGAGAACCTCGGCGGCGGCTACACGGCGCTGTTCACGCTGGAGAGCCGGATCGAGCTCGACTCCGGCTCGATGACCAACAACGGCGCGCTGTTCGCCTGCCGCCCGGTCGGTGCCACCGACGCGCCGGTGTGCCCGGGCATCAGCGCGATCGGTCTGACCGGCCCCCTTGCGGTGGCCGTCACCGGCGGCCTGAACTCGGTGAGCAACACGCTGCTCGAGCGCTTCGCGACGGTCAACAGCGCCGGCGCGCTGTTCGACCGCCAGGCCTTCATCGGCCTGATCACGCCGTTCGGCGCCGTGATCGCCGGCCGCCAGTACACGCCCGGCTTCGAGATCCTGAACAGGTTCAATTCCTTCGCCGACTCCACCGCCGGCCAGATGGGCCAGGAGTACTCGACGCTGACGATCCGCGCCAACAACGCGATCCAGTACCGCGCCGAACTGCACGGTTTCACGCTGTCGCTGATGTACGGCTTCGGTGGCACCGAACTCGTGCGCGGCGAGCGCGGCGCCGACCCGCAGCGCGGCGACGACTTCTACGGCGCCAACTTCCAGTACGCGACGAAGACGTTCTCGGTCGGCATCGGCTACAACCACAACTACGTGCTCACGCGCAACGACCCGACCAACGCGCGCACCGGCATGGAGACGCTGAACATCGGCGGCACCTACACCGCCGGTCCGGCGCGCCTGTTCGTGCAGTACATGTCGCGGCAGAACGACAACCCGATCGTCACCCCGCTGGACCTGCAGCAGATCGTGATCGCCGGCGCCACGCCGGCCGGCATCGACGCGCTGCTGGCGCCGCTGGTGGCGCGCGCCAACCGGGTCGATCTCGATGGCCTGCGCGGCTTCGTCGGACCGACCGACACCACCATCTATCACCTCGGCCTCGACTGGCGCCTGGCCAGCGGCAATCTGCGCCTCGCCTACAACGACGCGCGCGACGAGGCGCGCTCGCAGTGGGCCACCGACGACGCCAAGGTGCGCCACTTCGCCATCGGCTACTTCCACGAGATGTCGCGCCGGACGACGCTGTTCGGCACCTACGCGATGGCGCTCAACAGCGGCCAATCGCGCATGGCACTCGGCGCCGCCGGCTACGCCGGCGGCTGGACGAGCGCGTTCGGCGAAGACGCCAGCGCGCTGCAGATCGGCATGCGCCACTCGTTTTGATCTGCGTCAATCTCATGCAAAAGGGGCGCTTCGGCGCCCCTCTTGTTGCATCGGGATGACCGCATGCGCGGTCCCGTGGATGCCCCAGGCTCCAGGCGTCGATGTTGCACGGAAGGCACAAGCCCCCCGCAAATTGCACGATTAGGCGACCGATGCTTTGGCCCGCGCTGGCCTTTCCTGAAAGAATCCTCCCCAGCTTCCGATGGAAGTTCGCATCGAGGCGCTGCACGGCGGCATCGGCTGCCACAACCGCCCCGGTGGACGCCTTGGTGGTTCCTTTTTTCTCACATGGAGATACGCATGAAGAAGAGTCTTCTCGCTCTTGCCGTGCTGGGCGCCTTCGCCGGCGCGGCCAGTGCGCAGTCGGCGGTGACGTTGTACGGACGGGTCGATGCCGGCTTCGCGCGCATCGATCCGGCCGCTGGCACAGTGTCCAACGTCTCTGCCAGAACCGGTCTTGATTCGGGCCACCTCGGCGGCAGTCGCTGGGGCCTGCGCGGCAGCGAAGATCTGGGCGGCGGCCTGAAGGGCGTGTTCGTCCTGGAGAGCGGCTTCGGCATCGACGACGGCATGTCCGGCCAGGGCGGACGCCTGTTCGGCCGCCAGGCCTACCTCGGCGTGACCGGCAACTTCGGCGGCTTCGTGATGGGTCGTCTGGCGACGTTCTCGTCGGGCACCGGCGACTTCGACCGCATCGGCACGCTCGATCCGTTCCGCACCGGCTATCCCGGCCTGGGCATGCAGGCGACCTTCGCGTCGATGAACGCGCTGCGCCTGGACAACGCGATCGCCTACGTGACGCCCGACATGGGCGGCTTCAGCGCCGGCATCGGCCACACCTTCCGCGCTGGCGGACAGGAGCTGGCCGGCGGCGGCAGCGCCAACAACGCCGGGATCATCTCGTACGTGAACTTCCGCTCGGGTCCGTTCTACGGCGTCGTCACCTACGACCGCGTCAAGCTGGGCGAGCTCGCCGGCGACCCGACGCAGACGCACCTGCAGGCCGGCCTGGCCTGGGACTTCAAGGTCGTCCGCGTCTCGGCCGCCTTCGCGCAGGAGAGCGACCAGTTCGCGCTGCTGCCGGCGAACATCGGTGGCGCCGCGGCCTTACAGGCCGCCGGCACCGACGCCAGCGCCTGGATGATCGGCGCCGTGATCCCGCGCGGTGCGCACCGCTTCGCGATCAGCTACCAGGATCGCACCGCCGACGCTCTCGGCGCGACGCCCGAAGGCGAGCGCACGGTCTGGACGATCGGCTACGAGTACGCGTTCTCGCGGCGCACGACTGCCTACATCGTCTACGGCGACGTGAGCGACAAGGGCAGCTACAAGACCGCCAACTGGGGTGGCACCACCAACACCTTCATCGGTCTGAGCCACAGCTTCTAAGCAAGGCGGTTTCGGCAAGTTCAAGGCCGCTCCCCGGAGCGGCCTTTTTCTTTGCCTCGACTGCTGCTGGCCGCTGCCCGAACGGCTGGCGCCAGGCCGGCCACGGCAACGCGGACCCACGCCTCGGCGCAGGCAGAGTCGGGCGCGCAGCCGCGCACGGGATCGGCGAGCACGCCGTCGACCACCAGCGCCAGCGCCTCGGTCGGTGCGCGGCGCGCAGACCGTCGTTGTCTGGATGCCGGGCGTTCCGGTCCGCAAGTACCGCCAAGTCATCCAGCAGGCCACTGGCCCGGCGGCAAACGTCGAACGCTACGCTCCGCCCTGGCGCCTGCGCGCCGCGGCCGAAGGTCGCCGCGCACTGCCCGCCGTGAGCTCGCGCCGCTGGTCGAGGAGGAAGTCGCGGTCGATGAACCGGGCCAGATAGGCGATGTCGCGACGGCTGACGCCGGCTTGCGCGAAATGCGCTTGCCAGTTCTCGCAGACCTGCGCGACGCGCGCGGCCTGCGTTCTTGCCTCGGCCGCGGACAGGCCGAACAGCGCCGCCTCCGACATCGCGTTGGCGATCGTCGAATCGGCACCGTCGCGGCCCACGCGCATCTGCTGATAACCCAGCGCCTGCCCCGCGGGCAGCACGTCGAAGGCGGGCGCGAGCAGAAGATGCTGCGCGTCGTCGAGCAGCAGCACGTGGTTCTTCTCGTGATCGTCGGTGTTGTCGAGCAGGATGTTGAACACCATCCGGCGATACAGCTCGCGCATCTGCGCCTTCGCCAGCCCCGCCCGCACCGGCGCGCGCCGGCGCAGAAGCTGCGCCAGCTCGGGATAACCGAAAGCGCTTCCTTCGGCGCGCAGCGCGACCTGCGCCGACTGCGCGTGCCGCCGCTGGAGTTGCGCACCGCTGCCCTCGCGGTCGAAACGAAGCACGGCCACGGCGTGTCCGTCGACCAGCCGGAGCGGTCGCGTCTGCACGGCTGCGATGCCGGCTTTCGCCGCCAGCGTCAAGCTCGCATGCTCGGCGAGCGGCGCGTCGATCGGATCGCCCGGCTCGCCGAACTTGACGACCCACTGTGCGCCGTCGACTTCGATCAGTGCCTTGGGCCGGGCGCCGCCCAGCGTCGTGCCGGGCGCGATCAGGCGGCGCTTGGCTTCGGGCACCGGCTCGTCGTCCAGCACCTTGCGCACGAGTCCGTCGATCTCCCGCACGTCGCGCAGCGCCGGTAACGGCCCCGTCCAGTGCGGAGAATAGGCCTCGGCCGCCGAGGACACGCCGAGCGCGCCGAAGCGCTCGTCGCCGGCGAAATACAGGTACTCGAGCAGCGACAGCCGCGGCGGCTTGTCGACGCAACGAATCACGCGTTCGCCCCAGCGGTCGGGCCGCGCGTCGTCGACGGCGCCGGCGGCGGCGTCGCGCACGACCGGCAGGTGTTCGACGTCGATCAGCGGCAGGTCCTCGCTCAGCGCGAAGCCGTCGCGCAGCCACCCCGGCGCGTATCGCAGCGATACGCCGCGCGTGGCGCGCAGCAGGCGCAGCGTGCCGACGAGCACGGGTGTGCGCGGCCGGCCCAGCCACCACAGATGAAGCTCGTCCGTGACGCGGTACTCGGCGCTCATCCGCGCTTGGCCCCGGCAAGCCGCGCGGAAATCGATGCCGGAGCGCGCACCGGGCGGCGCCGGCGGGCTTCCCGCACGTCCAGTTCGAGCGCACCCAGGTCGGCCGCCGGCGCCGCCACGTCGGCCAGCGCCTGCGCGCGCCCCATCAGCCACAGGGCGCTCGCATACGCCCCCATGCTCACGGTCGGGTCGCCCTTCTCCAGGCGAATGAGCGTGGGCACCGAGATTCCGATGCGCTGCGCCCACGCGCGCTGCGACTCCTTGCGGCGCGCGCGCGCGATGGCGATGTTGTCGCCCAGTTGCCGCAACGCGTTGCGAGCGACCGGCGGCAACGAAGCGGCGACGGTGGAGGATTTTGGCATAACATAAAAATAATCAGAATGGCAGATTTGGTCAAGTATATGTTAGCCAAAGCGGGAGCAGCGCGACCCTGACGCCGCGGCCGCGCCACCCCGGAGGCGACCGCTGGCGCGCGCGCCGCGGGCGGGCGCGGCCGCCGCAACCCGCACCGACCCGCAGAATCAGAGCGCGGCCTGGAGTCGCTGCGCCGCGGCGTGATCCAGGTACGCGAGCCGTGCGCGCCGCGCAAGCACGTCTTCGCGGGTGCGCGCCTGCGTGAAGCGCCGGCAGTGTTCGGCGTAAGCGGCGTCCGGCGCCACGCGGCGCGCGGGGTCGACGAGTGCGCGGTCTACGACCAGCGCCAGCTCGTCGGTCCGCTTGGCGCGCACTTCGAGCAGACCGGCGCGCGCGGCGGCGGCGAGCGCGTCGACCGCCATCCGCCGGTAGGTGGTCCACTTGCCGCCGACGATCGAGATCAGGTTGCCGAACTCGGTCAGCACCGCGTGCTCGCGCGAGATCGCCGCGGTCGAGCTCGCCTTGCCCGGGTCGTACAGCGGGCGCAGCCCGGCGAAGCTCGCGCGCACGTCAGCGGTGGCGATCGGCCGCGCCAGATAGCCGCGCGCGGTGTCGAGCATGAATTCGACCTCCTCGCGCGAAGGCTGCGGCTCGTACGGCGCGTCCGGCCGCGGCCCGTCGGTGGTGCCGATCAGCAGCTTGTCGAGCCATGGGATCACGAACAGCAGGCGGCCGTCGCGCGTCTTGGGAATCATCAGCGCCGCCGAACCGGGCAGGAAGTCGCGGTCGACGACCAGATGCGAACCCTGGCTCACGGTGATCAGGATGCGCGCTGCCGGATCGGCGAGCCGGCGCACGCCGTCGGCCCAGACGCCGGCGGCGTTGAACACGCAGCCGGTGGCCAGTGCGAACGACTCGCCGGTCTCGGCATCGACCGCGCGCACGCTGGCGATGCGTCCGTCGCGCATCTGCAGCCCGGCGCAGCGCACGTAGTTGACTGCGGTGGCACCGAGCGCGTGCGCGGTCTGCATCAGCGCCACGCACATCAGCGCGTCGTCGAACTGGCCGTCCCAGTAGGACACGCCGCCGCGCAGTCCTTCGGGCCGGATGCCGGGCAGCCGCGCCAACGTCTCGTCGCGCGCCAGCCAGCGCGTCGGACCGAGGCTGCGACGGCCGGCGAGCAGGTCGTACATGCCGAGCCCGACGCGCAGCATCGCCCGATCGAGCGGCCGGTAGCAGGGCACGACGAACTCCAGCGCGTGCACGAGGTGCGGCGCGATCGCCAGCAGCGTGGCGCGCTCCTCGAGCGCCTCGCGCACGAGTTTCACGTTGCCCTGCGCCAGATAGCGCACGCCGCCGTGAATCAGCTTGGTGCTGCGGCTGGAGGTGCCGCGGCCGAAGTCGCCGGAGTCGATCAGCGCCACGCGCAGGCCGCGCGCGGCGGCGTC
>Ga0208733_100821_pt1 | contig 11121 bp, 9 predicted proteins | sample SubbioR11Jul_8B1_FD_184816 | JGI IMG/M metagenome (GOLD analysis project Ga0208733, IMG submission 184816) | Serpentinite rock and fluid subsurface biosphere microbial communities from McLaughlin Reserve, California, USA - CR11Jul_8B1 (SPAdes) | ecosystem: Environmental > Terrestrial > Deep... | reverse complement strand
GACGAAGGCGGCCCCATTTCCCAGGGTATACTGACAGGCGTCGAGGAGCCGGTTGCGTTGGTTGGAATTGCCGAAAAAGGCCACTTAACTTTGCGTTTAAAAGTAACCGGACTGCCGGGCCATTCATCCGCCCCACCGTCCAATTCAGCCATCAGTATCCTGGCGCGCGCCATCACCAGCATCGAAGATTCTCCGCTGCCCGCTCACCTGTTTAGCCTCCAGCGCACTTACCGCACGGTAGGCGCCGCTGCTTCACCCTGGCTGCAAATGATGTTTGCCAACCAATGGTTATTCGGAAGAGCCATCCGCCGGCAAAGCGAGTCTAAACCCCTTTTCAACGCCGCTATCCGCACCACGGCTGCTTTTACAATAGTTAAAGGCGGAATTAAGGAGAACGTTTTACCGCACCAGGCCGAAGCGCTGGTCAACTTTCGGCTTTTTCCTACCGATACCATCGCTGAAGTGTGCGACCATGTGCGCAAAGTGATTGACGATAAAGAGGTCGAAATCGAGGCCATCGAAGGCAGCGCATGGGAGGCCTCGCCGGTTACTTCGCCCGAAAGCAGCGCCTTCATCAGCCTGAGCCGCGCCATCCGCCAGGTGTACCCCGAGGTAGTAGTTGCCCCCTACCTCGTTATAGGCGCTACCGATGCGCGCCATTATAGCCGTTTAAGCGATCAGACACTGCGGTTCACCCCTCTGCCCATGCAGCCCGAGGACTTCCAGACTGTGCATGGTATAAACGAACATGTCAGCGTGGCTTCACTTGGGCGGATGGTTCAGTTTTATATACACTTAATGCGAGAATGGTGCGGCGGGTAGGACCGAAACATGGGGTCCAGCCGTGGGGTCATCGGCCCAGTAACCGAAATCCAGGGTGATGGGTTGGCTTGCTACCGGTTAACCGGTAAAGCTCCAGGCGAATACACCCCATGAAACCGGCTCCACGCTCGCTGGCATTCCAGGTTGTTGTTTTCAGCCTGGCCCGCATGGTGGTCAACACCAGTTACCGCATGATGTATCCCTACCTATCCACCTTTCAGGCCGGGTTGGGGATCGGACTGCCAGCGGTTTCGCTGGTGCTGACCGTGAGGTCGCTGCTCGGTTTTACCGTACCCTTTTTTGCCCCTCTCGCCGACCGGCACGGGCGACGGATGAGCATGCTGCTTGGATTGGGGGGATTTACCCTCGGTGCGCTGATTGTAACAATTTGGCCCTCTTATACCGGCTTTTTTATCAGTCTGCTCATGATGTCGCTGTCTTATCTGGTTTTCCTGCCTGCAATGCAGGCTTACCTTGGTGACCGGGTCCCCTACCAGCGGCGTGGACGGGTGATGGGGATTACAGAATTAAGCTGGTCGCTTTCATTTATCGTGGGGGTACCCCTGGTAGGTTTGCTGTTAGCCAGGACTGGAAGTTGGTCGGCCCCTTTCTTGATCCTGGGAGTTTTGGCTGGGATTTTTGTTATCGCTCTGTGGGTCTTTATCCCCAACGATCACCCGCAGAGCTTGAAGCCCCAAGGTGCGGTCGAGCGGTCTGCCATCCCACAAATCCTCGCCAACCCAACGGTGCGCGCCGGGTTGTTGATGGGTTTGATGACCACCGCCGCTAACGAGACGGTCAACCTGGTCTTTGGTATCTGGCTGGAGGATGCCTTCGCTTTCAAGTTGGCTGCACTGGGAGCTGCCTCGATGGTCATTGGGTTTTCCGAAATGGGCGGGGAAGGCCTTTCGGCCTGGCTGGTGGACCGCCTGGGCAAGCAGTGGTCGATCCGGGCTGGGTTGCTGGTTAATGCTTTGGCTGCAGTGGGTTTGATCTTCCTCTCTCCATTTGCCTGGGGCGCTCTATTGGGTTTGTTTGTATATTATCTTTCTTTCGAATTTGCGTTGGTCAGCTCACTACCGTTGATGAGCGAGGTTTTGCCTAAACTACGCGCAACGGTGATGGCCTCCACGATTGCCAGCTTTTCTGTTGGGCGGGCATTGGGTGCCATAGTTGCGCCGCTCCTTTACACCAGCCTGGGCTTTAGTGCCAACGCCCTGGTTGCAGTAAGCTTTAACCTGGTAGCACTGGTCATGCTCAGTAAAATTAAGATCAACGAATCTGGTGAAACTCAGCCGGTTAAAGCAGAAGGTGGGCAGGCTTGATTTTAAGATTGTTTATGACCGATAATAAATAAATGATGGCTCCTATTCGAAACCAAGAGAGACGAGATTTTAAAAACCTCATGCTGATTCACAACATCTCCCAACTACTTACCCTGAGCGGCGCTCCACAACGCGGGCAAGATTTGGGCCGTCTGGGGATCATCCCGGATGGGGCAGTATTAGTGAGCAATGGCAGGATCGAATCGGTCGGACCCGCCCAGCGCTTAATGCGCGACTACCCAACCGCCGAGCGCTTCGATGCCGGTGGCCGGGTAGTGCTGCCTGGCTTTATCGATCCACACACCCATTTGGTTTGGGCCGGCGACCGGGCTGCCGAGTTCGAGATGCGCCTGGGAGGTAAGACCTACCAAGAGATCGCCGCTGCCGGGGGCGGCATCCATTCGACTGTCAGGGCCACCCGCGCCGCAACCCTGGAGGAACTGAAAGCCCAGGCACGCCCGCGTATCCAGGCCATGCTGCACCACGGCACCACCACCGCCGAAGCCAAGACCGGCTATGCCTTACAACATCCCGGCGAATTGACCCAACTTCAGGCGATCCTCGAATTAGATCTGGAAGGACCTCTTGAGTTGGCAGCCACCTATATGGGAGCACATGCCATTGCCCCGGAATACAAAGACAACCCGGGAACCTACACCCACCTGCTATGCCAGCAGATGCTGCCGGAGCTGCGCGTTTGGTGGCGGGCGAACGCTGCCCATCTCCCGCTTCCATTTGTAGATGTGTTCTGCGAATCCATCGCGTTCAACCTCGAACAATCCCGCCTCATCCTGGAAAGCGCTCGCGAACTGGGTTTCCCGCTCAAGATCCACGCCGACGAATTCGACAATTTGGGCGGTGCTGCCCTGGCAGCGGCTTTAGGGGCAGCCTCCGCTGACCACCTTGTGAAGACTTCGCCGGAGGATATCGCCACCCTGGCTGCCAGCCGCACCGTGGCCGTCTCGCTGCCCTGCACTCCATTCGGTTTAGCCGACCCCCATTACACACCTGCCCGGCAGATCTTGCAGGCGGGTGGTGTATTGGCAATCGCCAGCGACCTTAACCCCGGCACAGCCTGGTGTGAAAACATGCAATTTGTGATCGCCCTGGCCTGCCGCTACCTCAAACTGACCCCCGCCCAGGCTATCGCGGCGGCCACAATTAACGCTGCTGCCGCTATTGGGCGTGCAGAAAAGGTCGGCTCACTCGAGCCTGGCAAACAAGCTGACCTGCTTGTCCTGTCAGTTGCCGATTACCGCCACCTGGGCTACCGGTTCGGCGGCAACCTGGTCGCAAGGGTCATGAAGAAAGGAGAATTCGTTTGTTAACCTTGGAAACCGCCAGCGCCTGGTATCCGCCCAACGATCCCGTCCACGGGTTTGACCACATTCAGCGCGTCTATCGAATGGCAGAGCGCCTTGCTCTGGCCGAAGGAGCCGATTTGGAAATTGTCCGCGCAGCGGCTCTGTTACATGATATTGAAGGCAGCCATCCGGGGGAAGCCGAGCGCACCAATCACCAGTACCAATCGGCCGAGCGCGCGGTAGCACTGCTCCGCGAAGAAGGTTGGGAGGACACGCGTATCGCTGCTGTGCTGCACTGCATCCGCGCCCACCGTTTCCGCGACGACCGCGAACCCCCGGCTACCCTGGAGGCAAAAGTGCTCTTTGATGCGGATAAGTTGGATGTTCTAGGCGCGATCGGGGTAGTTCGGGTTCTTGGTTACGCCTTCCAGGCCGGACAGCCAGCCTTTGCTGAACCTTCTCTATCCTTTTTAGGAACCGGACAAGCAATCCCTGGCGAACCGCACAGCGCTTATCACGAGCACCTGTTCAAACTCCGTAAAGTCAGAGACCGCCTGTTTACAACCTCAGCAAAAGCCATTGCCGCCCAGCGCCATGACTTCATTGAGGCGTTCTTTTCGAAATTATCGAGTGAATTTAGAGGCGAAAGCTAGTTTGTATTTAAGGAATAATCCCCTCGCTGCTTGCCCAAGCCGTCCCTGATCGATGGCTGATTCAAGGGTGCGAGCGATGAACTGGAGCACCTCTTTACTCCATGGAACAACCTGGAGTAAAAATACCCTACTCTGGAGAGCAAATCTATGCAACCAACCTTGAGCGATGCCATTCAATGGGTCAGCGAGGCCGGTGAAATCCTGCGGCGCGGGTTTGGACTGCGCCACGATATCCAATCTAAGGGGCCAACCGACCTGGTAACCGAGATCGATCACCAGTCCGAAGCATTGCTGGTCAAACACATCCTCCAACGGTTCCCAACCCATCACATCATCACGGAAGAGAGCGGCGCGCTCAACGGCGAGAGTGATTATTGCTGGTATATTGATCCGATGGATGGAACGATTAATTACGCTCATGGGCTGCCGCTTTTTTGCGTCTCGCTCGCCTTTGCCGTGCGCGGAAAACTGCAACTTGGGGTAATTTACGATCCGTATCACAACGAATTGTTTACCGCCGAGGCTGGCCAAGGGGCTGCCCTGAATGGAAAACCCATTCACGTCTCGCAGACCAGCCATCTGAACCACGCGCTGCTGGTCACCGGTCTACCACACAATCTGGAAAACAGCGCTGGAAAGAGCGCTTTTACCCTGATCGAAAAATTCACCCTGCTAACCCAGGGTGTTCGCCGCTTGGGGTCAGCAGCACTGGACTTGTGTTATGTGGCTTGCGGGCGTTTGGATGGATTCTACGAGTTAGAAATCAACCATTACGACCTGGCCGCCGGGACATTGATCGTTCGTGAGGCCGGCGGATTAGCCACCCGCGCCAACGGCGAGGCAGACGTGCTTACCCCGCCTTGCAGCATCCTGGCCGCCAACCCAGCCCTATACCGCGAGATGCGCTCGATCATCGGGTACAATTAACCCCATGCCCTCCTTGCCGCTTGACCAGGTGATCGAAGGCGACTGCATCCAGGTACTGGCCGGATTTCCCCCCGCTTCGGTGGATCTGATCTTTGCTGACCCACCTTACAATTTGCAGCTTCGCCAGAAATTGTGGCGCCCCGACCAAACCGAAGTCAACGGCGTGGACGACGCCTGGGATCGATCCGATAGTTTCAACGATTACGATGCTTTCACCACCGCCTGGCTGCAGGCCTGCCGGCGGGTGCTGAAACCAAGCGGAACGCTGTGGGTGATCGGCAGCTACCATAACATTTACCGCGTTGGCTACATCCTCCAAAACCTTGGCTTCTGGATTCTCAATAACATCGTGTGGGTCAAGAGCAACCCGATGCCAAACTTCCGCGGGGTGCGTTTTACCAATGCCCATGAATCGCTCATCTGGGCTCAACAGGATCGCGGACAGCGTTATACCTTTAACTATCAGGCTTTGAAAACCCTCAACGACCATTTGCAGATGCGCAGTGATTGGTATTTACCCATCTGCACCGGGCGCGAAAGACTGCGCAGCAACGGGTCAAAAGCCCATTCCACCCAAAAACCACACGCCTTACTCTACCGAATTTTGATGGCTTCTTCTGGCCCCGGCGATGTGGTCCTGGATCCCTTTTTTGGCAGCGGCACGACCGGCGAAGTGGCCAAATGGCTCGGGCGGCGATGGATTGGGATCGAACGCAATCCGCAATTTGTTGCCCTGGCAAGGCAGCGAATCGACCAGACTCCAATTGCCCCCCCAGAGACGCTCCAAGCTCTCAACCCGCGCCGTGAACCGCGCGTTCCTTTTGGGGCGCTTCTGGAGCATGGGCTGCTCTCACCCGGTCAACATCTTTATTTTGGTGCCCAAGGGGAGGTCTCAGGCGTCGTTCAGGCGGATGGTTCTATCGAGTATAATGGGAAACGCGGGTCGATCCACCAGATCGCGCGTTCCTTGCAATCTGGCCCGTGCAACGGCTGGCAACTGTGGTACTTTCTGGATCCACAAACTCATAAACGCGAACCTGTCGATCAACTCAGGAAAACCCTCAAATCCATTCTCAATCAACCAACAAAGGGAGAAGAATGACAACCCAAGATACCCGCTTTGTGCAAACCCGTTGGAGCCTGGCCGACCTTTTTCCCGGTGTCGAAAGTCCCGCCCTCGAAGCTGCCTTTCAGCAGCTCGATGCAGAAGTGACCGAATTCGAAAAATCGCGGCCATTGCTCAACGACAAGATCACTGTTGCAGACTTTTTAGACACCCTTAAACACCTGGAGCGCATCCAAAATCAGGCTGTGCGCTTGTATGCTTACGCCGGCCTGTTGTTCTCCGAAGATACCCAAAACCAAACCGCGCAAACGCTTATCGCGCGGGTAGAACAATTCGTCGCCGATCTGACCAACCGCAGCCTGTTTTTCAACCTGTGGTGGAAAGACCTGGATGAGGAACCTGTCCAACATTTGCTGGCAGCCTCTGGCGATCTTCGCTATTGGTTGGAGGCGATGCGCTATTTCAAACCGCATACCCTCAGCGAAGCCGAAGAAAAAATCGTCAATATCAAGAACGTAACCGGCGTCAATGCCCTGCAAATGCTCTACAGTTCTATCACCAACCGGTACACCTTCAAAGTAAGCGTGAACGGCGAAGAAAAAGAGCTTACCCGTGGGGAATTAATGGTGTATGTCCGCCAGGCCGATCCTGACCTGCGGGCCAAGGCTTATCAGGAGCTTTACCGCGTGTATGGCAACGATGGCCCCATATTAGGACAGCTCTACCAGGCACTGGTTCGCGATTGGCGCAATGAACAAATCAATCTGCGCAAGTATGCAGCCCCGATCTCCGCCCGCAACCTTGTCAACGACCTGCCCGATGAGGTTGTGGATACGCTGCTGGAAGTAGCCCAGCAAAATGTAGGCATCTTTCAACGCTTTTTCCGCCTTAAAGCCCGCTGGCTGGGTATGGATCGCTTACGCCGTTATGATATTTACGCACCGGTCGCGAAATCGGACAAGCACTATCCCTTTGAGGAGGCTGCCCAAAAAGTTCTGGGCGCTTTCCACGAGTTCGATCCGCAAACATCTTCACTCGCGCGGCGCGTTTTTGACGAGCAACACCTCGACAGCGAAGTGCGCAAAGGAAAACGCGGCGGCGCTTTCTGCTGGGGGCCAGGACCCGAATTAACCCCCTGGGTGATGATTAACTACCAAGGCCATGCCGACGACATGGCAACCATGGCCCACGAATTGGGACATGCCATCCACGCTCTTTTGGCTTCGCACCACAGCGTACTGACTTTCCATTCCAATCTGCCGCTGGCCGAGACAGCCTCGACCTTTGGAGAAATGCTCCTGGTTGCCCGCCTGCTGAGCGAGGAAAGCGATGAAGCAGTGCGCCGCGATCTGCTCTTCCGCCAGATGGATGATGCCTATGCTACTATTCAACGCCAGGTGTTCTTTGCACTTTTCGAACGTGAAGCCCACGACCTGATACACAAAGGCGCTTCGGTGGACGAATTGGCCAATGCCTACCTGAAGAATTTAAAAACCCAATTAGGTGACGCGGTTGAAATCAGTGACGAATTCCGCTGGGAGTGGGTATCCATCCCCCACATCTTCGATGTGCCCTTCTATGTTTATGCCTACGCTTTTGGCCAGCTTTTGGTGTTGTCGCTTTACCAGCAGTATAAAGCCGAAGGCGAGGGTTTCAAACCGCGTTACTTGAAAATTCTCTCCACTGGCGGCTCCATGGCCCCCATTAAGTTGCTTAATGAAGCCGGCATCGATGTCAGTAAAGCTGCCTTTTGGCAAGGCGGTTTCGATGTGCTCTCCGACCTGATCAGCGAGTTGGAAAAGCTGCCCGCTGGGTGATCGAAAGGCGAAGCACCTGGATTATGGGGATGATCGTTTTGGTAAGGTAGCGGAAATCGCCCCTTCCCCCGATATCGCCGTCATTCCTGTATTACGAAGTGTTTTCAGCATGCACTATGGTATATTAACCTTATCTTTAGCATTGCAACGAATTCGTCATTTACCAAGCATGGCTGACCTACAAAAAGGTCCTTCACCTCTAACGGAGCGAACATGTTTTTTGCAATCGAAGGTGTGATCGGCGCCGGTAAAACCACTCTCGCTCGGTTGTTGCAACCTCGCTTCGAAGGTACTCTTTTATTGGAGGTTTTCGAGGAGAACCCTTTTTTAAGCAATTTTTACACTGATCGGGCGCGTTATGCCTTTCAGACTCAAATTTTCTTCCTCCTCAGCCGCTACCACCAGCAAAACCGAAATGTTCCCACATTACTAGCCGAAAATAAACCCCTGATCAGCGATTATACTTTCGAAAAAGATGCTCTCTTCGCGCGGATAAACCTTCAGGGAGACGAGTTGGGCATGTATTCCCGGGTACACGCGGCCCTGGCGGAGAAAATGATCCCCCCGGATGTGGTGGTATATTTGCGCGCCAGCACCGATATCCTCATGCAGCGTATTGCCCTCCGCGACCGGTCCTATGAACGCAATATGGAACGCAATTACATCGCCGCTCTGAACCATGCCTATGACGAGTTTTTCATTAAATCAGACCAGCACACACCGGTACTGGTGCTTGACAGCGATGGACTGGACTTTGTACAAAATCCTACCGACCTGGATTGGATCGAAAACCGCATCCGTCAGGCTCTACAATTAGCCCCCTATCAACCACAATTGCCCATCCCTTCCCTTTCAATCGCAGAAAAAATGTAAGCTGCTGATCTCCCTTTCTATTTAATTGGGAATAATTATGCGAATCACACGCGAAACCCTGCTCAAAATAGCTCGAGAAACCGCTGAGAAGTACAGCCGCCGTAACCGTGGTTTGATTTGCATCTACCTGACGGGTTCGCTCCTCAGCGAATCGCCGTTGCTGGGTGGTACAACCGATATCGATCTGGTTTTTGTGCACAATACCGAACCACCCTTCGAGCGCGAGGTCATCCGCCTGACGGATGAGGTGCATCTTGATATCGCCCACTATTCGCAATCCTTTTTTTACCCCCCGCGCAACCTGCGAAGCTCGCCCTGGCTGGGATCTTTTTTGCACGCAAATCCAATGGCTCTGCGCGATACCGGTCATTGGTTCGAATTTACCCAAGCCAGCGCCGGGGCGCAGTTTGGAATGGCGGAATACGTCATTCAGCGCGCCCGACAACCGGCAGAGGCTGCCCGGCAAGGCTGGTTCGCTCTTTCGTCCGCTGATCTGGAAGGTCACCCTGCCCAACTGCACCAATATTTATCGGTGCTTGAAAATGCCGCCAATGCTGTTGCTTTGCTCAGCGGCGTACCGCTGACCGAGAGAAGATTCCTCCTCCATTATTCGGAACGGGCAGAAGCAGCCGGCCGGCCAGGCCTGTACACCGGATTGCTGGATCTGATCCAAAACGAAGATACCTCCCGGGAAATGATCGAACCCTGGCTGCACAACTGGCATGGCGACTTAAAAATCGCTGCAATGAGCAAAGATGTCCCCCAACGCCTTTCTTCGCCGCGCTTCGCTTATTATGAGCGCGCCGCAGCGGCGATGCTGGATGATCACCCACAGGCAGCTTTGTGGTTAGTCCTGCGCACCTGGACGCGGGCCGTCCTCCTGTCCAAACAAGTCTCTCCTGGTTGGCTAGAAGCTTGCCAGCAACTTTCGTTGGACGCCGATAAGCTACAAAAACGGCATGCCGCCCTGGATGCTTATCTGGACGGCGTGGAAGAATGCCTGGATGAATGGGCTGAAACTTATGGGGTTTAGCCCGTGGGTACTCCCTAAATATGGGGGTAGGAACAACTGGCCGTAATTCTTGTTTTTCCATACCCTGTGGATAACCCCTAAAAATGTGTGGATAAAGGGGTTTTATTGTGGAAAACCGATGAGAAATGTCCACTTCCATCGGATTATCGCCAGGTTATGAACCCCCATATATGGGGGCAGTTCTCTTGCAATGAAGAAATAGCTGTTTCTCTGCAACAGCCTGGGGATAGGCTGTTTTTCATCCCCTAATTGTCCACATACTAGAAAGAATATACAAACAAGCGTTCTGGCCTAAATAGAGGGCTATTCAGTCGTTACCCCCCTATACCTACGGCAAAAACTGCCTAGAAAAATTTTATCCACAAATCCACACCCCCTACTAAAACTACTAATCCAAATCTATTAAGATATAAAAAGACAGGTGTTTTCCAATCCCTCTTAACCTGCACTTATCGCAGCGGTCAGGTTTACGAGCAAAGTCACCGCAGCACTGCGTTTAAAAAAACATTCACCCAGCCCACGATTTCCTTTGACATTCTTGCTATGCAAAGATAAAATGAAGAAAGATGTTGTAAGTCGTCCTGCATGGGGCGGCGGAAGGAGCCATTGTGAGCAAATGGGCGGGCAAATATGTTATCGGTCTGACAGGTAATATTGGTACCGGTAAAAGCGTTGTGCGCCGCATGCTCGAACACCTTGGCGGATATGGTATCGATGCCGACGCACTGGCTCATCGTACCATTGCAAAAGGCAGCCCGGGTTACCAGCCAGTGTTGACCCTATTTGGGCAGTACGTCCTTGGTACTAACCGTGAAATCGATCGCAAGAAGCTTGGCCGGGTGGTATTCACCGACCCTGGAGCTCTCGACCAGTTGGAGGAAATCATCCATCCTCTGGTTGAGCAAGGCATAGATTTTCTGATACGGCGTGCCTCACAGCCCGTGGTGGCGATCGAGGCTATCAAGCTGCTGGAGACCAAATTGCGCATGCACTGTGATAGTGTTTGGGTGGTTACTGCCCCGCCTGAAGCCCAACTAGCCCGCCTGGTGCAGCGAAGGCAAATGAGCGAAGACGATGCTCGCCAGCGGATGGCGATGCAGCAGCCCCAGGCTCAAAAAGAAGCGGCGGCGAACGTGATCATCCGCAACCAAACTAGCTTTGAGGATACCTGGAAACAGGTTGTGGCCGCCTGGCGCAAGGAAATTCCAGGCGCTTTGATAGCCCCCACCCGTCCCTTGCAGTCCACAAAACCAGTCGGGCGCTTCCAAGTCTTCCGCGGCCGGCCGAGCCACTCGAATGAA
>Ga0208733_100815_pt1 | contig 11181 bp, 7 predicted proteins | sample SubbioR11Jul_8B1_FD_184816 | JGI IMG/M metagenome (GOLD analysis project Ga0208733, IMG submission 184816) | Serpentinite rock and fluid subsurface biosphere microbial communities from McLaughlin Reserve, California, USA - CR11Jul_8B1 (SPAdes) | ecosystem: Environmental > Terrestrial > Deep... | reverse complement strand
CCTGCCGCAGGCAGGCATCAGAAGCAACCCTAAAGGGTTGCGCTACGATTAAATTTATGAAAATCGCTCAATTTAGGTTCCAATTACCAATTTTCAAATCACCATATACCCCTCACCCAACCCTCTCCCCTGAGGGGAGAGGGATTACAATAAGGGTTTAGAATTTTGGTGATTGGTTATTATTTGATTATTGGAGTTTGGAATTTGGTGATTCTACTTACCCTCCTATCGCTGACATGTTTCTCTGGCATTTTTTAAACTGGTGCGTATTGATATGATGCCTCTCCGGCTTCTTTTTTAAAGCCACAAGAAGTTGTTTCCTTAAATCCTCGTCACTCCCGCCATTTCTGAGAAATTCCTTTATATCAATCTCATCATCTGAAAAGAGGCAGGTCCTGATCTTCCCATCAGGGGTGAGTCGCAATCGATTGCAATTGTCACAGAAGTGGTCACTCACCGGTCCGATCAATCCAATCTCTCCGATCGCCCCTTCAAAGCGGAATCTACGGGCAGGGCCATCCCATTCATCAGAAGGAATAGCGGTGAGCTTTCCCACATCTTCGAGACGACTTTTTATCTCGGGGATGGTCAAAATATTACCCTCTTTCCATTCCTCTCCATTCCCGGAGGGCATATACTCAATGTACCGCACCATGAGTGGATGATGCAGGGTGAGCAGGGCAAAGGACTCAATCTCTTCATCGTTTAACCCCTTAATGGCGACCATATTGATTTTAATGGGGGAGAGAGAAACCTTCATGGCCTCTTCGATTCCCTGCCATACCTTTTCGTAGCCATTTCTCCTGGTGATCAGGGAAAATTTCTCGCGGTTGAGAGTATCGAGGCTGATGTTGATCCTATTTAAACCGGATTCCTTAAGAGATTCGGCAAAATCTTTCAAGAGGATTCCGTTGGTGGTGAGGCTTAAATCCCTTATGCCCTCGATTCTTGCAAGCCGGGATATAAACTCAGAGATCCCTTTTCTGATCAGGGGTTCTCCTCCGGTCAACCTGATCTTTGAAATCCCTTCTTTTGCAAAGACACGGACAACTCTTAATATCTCCTCATAGGTTAGAATTTCCTCATGAGGAATGAGTTGAAGCCCTTCCTCGGGCATACAATAACGACAGCGGAGATTACACCGGTCAGTCACCGAGATACGGAGGTAGTTTATTTTCCGTCTGTAAGGATCGAAAAGCATATTATTTAGAAATTCCAATAACCAAATCCCAAGCTCCAAATAAATTCCAATGAACCAATAACCAAAGAATATTTGGATGTTTGAATATTGGTGATTATTTGGTTATTGGTGCTTGGTGATTGTTTATTCGTAATTCTTCTCCTGTCATCGACACATCATATCCGCCTAACTGGAGGACGGCTTCCCTGAATTCCTTTGAACGGATCACCTCGATCACCTTCCCGATCTTTTCATCTCCGAAGTGGATGGAAGGGATGACGAGGTCGTAGCGCTCCTTTGCAACAGGAATGAAATCGAGATTCATCGCCCTGGCTGCGGGGAGAATTCCCAAACCGGCATCCACCAGACCGCTGGAGACCAGGGAGGCCACAGCCATATGCGTGAACTCCTCCTTCTCGTATCCTTTCATTTGATTTGGATCGATGGAGAGGCCTCTGAGTTCATGGTCAAGGAGGATTCTTGTCCCGGAACCCTTTTGACGATTGATAAATGATATGTCATCCCGGAGAAGGTCCCTCAGGCCCATCAGGCCTTTCGGGTTATTGCGCTGGACGATCAAGCCCTGTTCCCGATGGACAAGGCTAATGACCTTGACTTCGATTCCCTTTAAGTAGTTTTGGATATAAGAGAAATTGTACTCGCCAGTATCAGGATCGAGAAGGTGGATGCCTGCCATATGGCAGATCCCGCTCTTTAATGCGAGGATTCCCCCTAAACTTCCCACAGAATGGGATGCGAAAAAGACGGGAGGATAAAATTTCCCAAGAAGATTGGCCAGGAGGTCGAGGGTGAGATCATGGCTCCCCACCATGACAATGGTATTCAGAACTTCTTCAAGAGGCCTGAGAAGTTCCAACTCTATTTCCTGATTCTCATCCAACCCCTCTGAGAGCGCCGGGATTCGAATGATTCCATCCGCTTTTGTCAGAGAAGTGATGATTCCAGAACCCCGGGGGAGGGAAGAGGCATAGAATCTCTCTCCTACTCTTCCCGTCTTCACCCTTAAAAATTCTTCTGTTCCCAATTTTGATGGAATCTTCCGGGTTGGGAGGACTTTGATCCTGGGTCTTTCCGGTCTAATGAGATGGAGGACCTGATAAAGAAGCGGCCTCACCAGTTCCTCGTAGGCCATGATGGCCGAAACAGGATATCCGGGGATTCCGATGATGGGCCGTTCTTTAAATCTCCCCAGGAGGGTCGGTTTCCCGGGCATCATGGAGATGCCATGGGCATAGACCTCTCCGGATTCTTCAACGATGGACCGGGTATAGTCTTCCGAGCCCGCGGAGGAACCCGCGATGATAAGAATCAGGTCAACCCCTTCATGATTTGAAAGAAGGGCTCCTCTGATTTTCTCGAAATCGTCCTTGACAATAGAGCGCCGGACAGGTTCTCCTCCATCTTCAAGGATCAAACCGGCTAAGACATAGGAATTGGATTCGATGATGTCCGACAACGGCTCCGAAAGATTGACCTTGTCCGGTTCTATCAGTTCCGATCCGGTTGGAAGAATCAGGACTCTCGGTTTCTTCTTCACCCTGATCTCTCGATGGCCGCTCGCCAATAAAGCTCCGATGTCGCAGGATGTTATTTTATGATTTTCCGGGAAGACCATCTCCGTTGCGGCGATGTCTTCACCGATGGATCTCACATGCTGCCAGGGATGGGCAGCCCCTCTGATCTCCACCCTTTCGGAATCAATCTGATGAACCTCTTCAATCATAATCACTGCATTCATTCCCAAAGGGATCGGATTCCCCGTATTGACAAAGAAAACCTCTTTGCCGGCGATGAGCGTTTTGGGGGCATCCTCGGTGGCTCCATAAGTGGCTTCTGCCCTGACTGCAATTCCATCCATGGCCGCGCAGTGGAAAGGGGGCGAAGAAACTTTTGCAAAGAGAGGCTCGGCTGTCACCCTGCCCGACGCCCGTATGACCGGAACCGTCTCGGTTCCAAGTTGAATGAGGCTGGCCAGGCTGGAAGAGATCGCCTTAGCCTCCTCCAGCGACTTCTTCTTTAAGTAGATGTTGCGTTTCATATTAGCCCAACCCCTCACCCTAACCCTCTCCCCAAAAGGGAGAGGGGAATTTAAAGTTTTCCTCTCCCCCGAGGGGAGAGGGGAGTTTAAAGTTTTCCTCTCCCCCGAGGGGAGAGGATGAAGGTGAGGGGGTATGATTTCAAATAAGAATAACTTCCGCTTCTTCTCCTTCTTCCAATCCTTCATCATCGATGTTGATCTTGAGCAATCCATCGGCATTGACCAGATGAGAGATGGCTCCGGATTTCCCGAAAACGGGCGAAGCCCAGAGAATTCCATTCTTCTCCTCCAATTTAACCCTCACATAATCTTCCCTGCCTGCCACGGAAGGAATATTACGGCCGGCTCTGGCCTTTAATCTCATTTCGGGCCCTTTTTCATCGGATAAACCGGACAGGATTTTTAGGATGCTTTTCCCGAAGAGATGGAAGATGACCATCGCAGAGACAGGGTGGCCCGGAAGCCCTATAAAAGGTTTTCCCTCAATCTCCGCAAGAAGGGTGGGCTTACCGGGCCTGATGGATAGGCCGTGGCCAAGAATCTCGGTTCCGGGAAAAGACCGGAGGACTTCACTCACCAGGTCGAGAGTTCCTACGGAGCTCCCTCCTGTGATGACCACCATATCCGATTCCCTCAGCCCCCATTCAATCTTCTCCTTGAGGTCGTTAAAACGGTCCTTCGCAATCCCTAAAAAGTTTGGGATTCCTCCTGTTTCCTGGACCATTGAAACGATGGTGTGGCGATTGATATCCCTTACCTCTCCAGACAAAGGTTCTTGTTCTATGGGAACGATCTCATCGCCGGAAGAGATGATTCCGACCTTCGGCCTGAGGAATACCTTGAGGCGGGTCTTTCCGATTCCGGCCAGGAGCCCTATCTCCTGCGGGCGAATGAGACGACCTTTTCGAAGAACCGCGTCTCCTGCTTTGATATCCTCTCCTGTCTCGATTACATTCTCCAGGGGAGAGAGAGTTTTAAAAACATGAATGGTGCGGGAGTCCACCCATTCAGTATATTCAACCATTTCCACCGCGTCGGCGCCATTTGGAACCATCCCTCCGGTGGCAATCTTAACCGCCTCGCCATCCTCGAGCGTGATCTCCGAAATCTTGCCCATAGGAATCTCCCCGATAATTTGAAAGAGGGCGGGATTCTTTTCAGAGACTCCGTAGGTATCCTTTGCCTTGAGAGCAAATCCGTCAACCGTGGAGCGGGGAAATTCAGGGAGGTTGGTTGAAGAGATGACATCCTCCGCAAGGATCCGGTGGAGGGATTCCTCAAGGGGAGCCTCTTCGGTAGAGAGGGGTTTGAAACGGTTGACTTTCTGCAAAAGTTGATCGGGTGTTTGGACCCTGAAAAAACCTTTCATTCATTTACTCCACAATTTTCCTCCCCCTTTGATGGGGGAGGAACGAGGTGGGGGTGAACATGTTGTCTTCCCCCTCACCCCCGCCCTCTCCCACAGAGGGAGAGGGAGATAATCAAATTATTTTCTGTGCAAATAAAAAAGCCGATACCCGTGTTGGGGATATCGGCCATTTAAGTCCAATAGTCCATCTCCTTTCCAAACACGGGAGGTATGGCCGTTTCCAGCCATGCCCTGGCGGCCGATTTCCATTTCCCCCCTCACCCCCACCCTCTCCTAGTAGCACAGGCGTGACGCCCGTGGCCACCGGAGAGGGTGGGGGTGAGGGGGGACTTAGGAAGAGGGCTCGGAGACTCCAATTTTCACTTATTTCTAATTGATTTTTTAAGGAAAGTCAAGAAAGGGGAGAGTGGTTTTAGAGTTACAAAACATGATGTTCACAGGTCTTGCGGAAATGGTGCCCGTAGATGGCAAGAGTGATCGCGAGTGGAAACGCCCTGGGCCGGCGAGCAAGCGTCCACAAGAAGAGCTTCCAGTATGGAAAACGCTCCTTGCCCATAATACCTAATCGAAAGATGGAACGGATGAGGGCGTGGATGTTAGCCGAGACATGATGAAAGTTTAGCGGAACTTTGATCTGCGGCGGTCGATATTCTCGTAAAAAGGTCTTGACCCGTTGATAGTAAACCTCAGGCGAATAGATGTGTTGCAGGACGTCCTTGTAGCCATTGCGGAGCGCATCAAGGCTCATCGCAGGGATAATGTTCGTTGTGCCGTCAACGTTGTCTCCCGATATTCGATCGAGCAAACGGCCTGCTTGCTTAAGCCGCTCGTAGAGCTTGGTGCCTGGAGGGGCTTGAAGCAATCCGACCATCGCGGTCACAATGCCGCTTTTCTGGATGAAATCAGTAAGCCGTCGGAAGGTAAGGGTCGAATCGTTGTCAAAACCGAGGATGAATCCTCCCTGCACCTGCAGCCCCGCCCGCTGGATGCGCTTCACATCTTCGACGAGGTCGCGGTTCATGTTCTGCTTCTTGCTGCATTCGGCCAGGCTATCCTCGTTCGGTGTCTCAATTCCGATAAAGACCGTATCAAAACCCGCTTTAACCATCATCTGTATCAGTTGTTCATCGTCTGCCAGGTTAATGGACACCTCCGTCCCGAACGGGACCCCCTTCTTGTTTTTTCTCCACTCGATGAGCGCAGGCAAGAGATCGGTTCTGAGATGCCTCTTGTTCCCGATGAGGTTGTCATCCACGAAGAAGATTCCGCTCCGCCACCCCAGATGGTAGAGACTTTCCAACTCGGCGATCATCTGCGTAGCGCTCTTCGTGCGAGGCCGATGGCCGAACAGGGCTGTCACATTGCAAAAGTCGCAGTTGAAAGGGCAACCGCGGGAGAATTGGATGGACATCGAGGCGTAATCGCGAAAATGGGCCAGCTCCCACATTGGAGCGGGTGTCTTCCGAATGTCGGCAAAGTCAGACGTCGCGTAAACCCTCTTGGCACAGCCCTGGGCTAAATCCTCAAGAAAGGCAGGCAGGGTCAACTCGGCTTCATTGAGCACAAAATGATCAACCGCCTCAAACTGTTCATACTCTGTTGTGAAGAGAGGGCCCCCCGCGATGACCCGGAGGCCTGCTTCTTTGCATTGTGCAATCGTCTTATAGGCAGAATCTCTTTGCACAGTCATGGCGCTGATAAGCGCGTAGTCAGCCCACGCAAGGTCTTCATTGGTGAGCTTTCTCACGTTAATATCCACTAAACGCTTTGTCCATCCGGACGGCAGCATCGAAGCTACGGTGAGAAGTCCAAGCGGAGGGGAGGCGGCCTTTTTGCGTATGAATTTCAGCGCATGTTTGAAACTCCAGAAGGTATCCGGAATCTCAGGGTAGATCAGGAGGACATTCATAGGGTATGGTCCAACGGTCCAGAATTATTAGCGGTCGGCAAATCCTCTATTTGACATAAAGTCTACAATTGAATTGAGGAATTGTCAATTTTAATTTTGCTAACACACTTGACATCGTTTTATTTAGCATATATTATCCCCACTGAATTAATAATATTAAAAAAAGGAGGCTAATATGAGAAAGAGAATCTTTACCGCAACAATCTTCGCTGTTTTTTCGATGGCGCTGATGTTCCTGCCAATTTTTTTGGCGGAAGCGCAAGCGCAGACCAAAGACAAAGTTGGCTGGATCGGTCCCGTTTACAAGGAGTTATCCGACAGTCTGACCAAGGGTTTCAAGGAATACTACAAGAAGACCTATGGTAAGGAGGTGGATATCACGTTCGTGCGGCCGGGCGGATGGCCGGTCGTCGTGGACAAAGTGAGAGCATGGGGCGGCAAACCGGATGCCGACGTCTTCCTGGGCGCAGGCGCTCCGGCGCATGAAGTTTTAAAGAAAGACGGATTGATCGTCCCCTACAAGCCGAAGGATGTGGATAAGGTTCCCGCCAAATGGGGAGGCATGAAGGCAAAGGATGAAGGCGATTTTTGGGCCTGTTTCTCGCCCTGGATCGTCACCAATCTCTACAACGAGAGGGTTTTGAAAGCGCTCAAACTGCCGCCTCCAAAGACATGGAAGGAACTGCTCGACCCAATCTACAGGGGTTATGTCATTCAGACATTGCCATACGCCTCCGGCACACAGCACGAAGTGATAGAGATCCACTTACAGGCATTTGGAGAAAAGGAGGGTTGGGCATATAATAGATTATTGGCGGCGCAGTTAGCCCGCTTCTCCACCGGCAGTGTCGATACGCTCCATTTGGTGACCCGAGGCGAAGTTCCCATCGGGATCGCGCAGCCGCAAATGAACGCAATGAGCGCACGCGCAGATGGCTATCCCGTGCGTGATTTGCTCCCTGAAAAAACGATCCTGGTTCCGGAGGCAGTGGCTTTGCTGAAGGGGGCGCCAAACGAAGCGACCGCAAAGATCTTTCTGGACTGGCTATTCAGCATGGACGGACAAAAATACGTGCTGGAGGGCCGTTACTTCCCGGCCAGGACAGATATCAAATTCTCCGTGTGGGAGAAAGAAGGCGTCACCATGGCCAAGCACGCCAGAGATGCGCTGGGAGTGGATTCGTTCTGGGACATGAAAGTCGGGTTTATTGATTACAACCTGGACCTCGCCACAAAGAGATGGGACGATGTCAACCGCTACTATGAGTATGAGATCTACAGAAAGTGGGGCGAGTTGAAAGACAGTCTCTCCCTGATCGAGGCGGTTGAGGGAGAAGTTAACGTGGCGAAAGAGAAAAAAATAGACGTGAAGAGGGCTGAGGCGAAAATAAAAGAAGCGAGAAAGCTCTTCGAGATGGATGGCGCCTATGCGGCGTCCCGCCTGGCGGCGTCGGAAGCGCGCTCGTTGCTCGCCGCACGACCGCGGTCAAAGTAAAGCTTGCATTGCCGAATTCAATTTAAACCTCATCTTGATCTTTCCTCAGCGCCTCCTGCCTGCTGGCAGGCAGGAGGTCCCGACCTCCCTGTCTGCCGACAGGCAAGTATGGCGAGGTTTTCTAACAGACTAAAGGAAAGGATGTTATATGTCCCGCGGCAATCTCTTTCTGGCGACACTCCTGTGGTTGGTCATTGCCTTGCTTGTGATTTATCCGTTGTCAATTCTGGTTCTGGAAAGCTTCAAAATTGCCAAAACCGGCGGATGGGGATTAAACAATTATCTCGAGTTCTTCCAGGATGCCTATTATCTTAAAACCTTTGGAAACACCCTGGTCCTGAGCGTTCTGGTGCTCCTGACGAGCACCTTGTTCGGAGTGCCCCTGGCGTACATTCTGGCAAGATACAGACTGCGGGGGAAGACCGTTTTCACAGCCCTCATCCTTTTGCCGATTGTTTTGCCCGCTTACGCCGGCGCATTTGCATTCGTCATCTTTTTCGGCAAGTATGGAACTCTGAACCTGTTGCTTATGGAAGCGGGGTTGATCCAGACGCCCATCAATTTCATCTTCGGGCTGCACGGGCTTGTATTCATTCAAGCCCTGCACATGCTCCCTTTTATCGTCCTCAGTCTTTCCGCAGGTTTTACCAACATAGACCCCTCCTTTGAAGAAGCCGCCGAAGTCGAGGGAGCGGGTGATTTCTGGAGATTTCTCACCGTCACTTTGCCTCTCTGCACCCCAAGTTATCTGGCGGGCGCGGTCATCGTATTCCTGTGGCCCTTTACGGATTGGCTCACGCCATTGATTCTCGGTAAGGTGGACTATCTCCCCTCCATTGCCTACATCAACATCGCTTATCACTTTACGGATATGCACCGCAAATACATGGGGATCGTGGCAGTGGTCGTTTCATCCGTCGTTTGCATTAGCCTCTTCTTGCTCTCCAGGCGGTGGGTTGAGAAGAAAAAGTATACCGGTCTTTCAAAAGGGACGACCCTCGAAGGGAGAGTGATCGATCCGGGCGCGTTGATGAAATTGAGCGCTTATTCTTACATGTTTTTTATCACGATCATTGTCGTGTTGATTCCGGCTGTGCTGGGGTTAGCCGCTTTTTCGAGAAGATGGGTCTTTGAGCCATTTCCAACCTATTGGACCCTTGATAATTTCAGGATGATTTTTCTGGAAACCCCGGCCCTGATTTACAACTCATTCCTCTTCAGCGGGGTGGCCCTGCTTTTTGGAATCGCTTTCGGGCTTCCAGCCGCCTATCTCATCGTCCGCACCCAGGTCCGGGGCAAAGATGCGCTTGACTTTGTGATCACATTGATGCTCGCTTTCCCGGGCATTGCGGTCGGCGTAAGTTATCTTCTGGCATTCTGGAAAGACATCCCTCTGGCCACGCATTGGATCATCATGCCGCTGTCCCTGTTTGCAAGGCGGCTCCCGTATTTTTTGCGGATGGCCCATTCCTCCTACCTGCAGTTGGATATTTCGCTCGAGGAGGCCTCGGAAGTATCGGGCGCGGGTAAACTGAGAACCTTTATCAATATCTCTTTGCCTTTGCTCCTCAAAGGGGTGTTCATCGGAGTGGTGATGTTTTTCATCATGGCGTTCCAGGAGATCACGACTGCGATATTCCTTTATCGAGGAGGATGGGAAACCCTGCCCATAGGAATCTATTTGAACTGGCACCGCGGCATGGAGTTCGGAATCGCCGCCTCCATGGCTTTCCTGATGGTTGTGATCACGTTTATCCTTCTGCTGATCATATCAAAAATCGGCGGAGGCATCCTCAAAGCCGCCTGGGGCCCCGGCGGCAGGTGAAATTTTTCAGCAGGCACGATCACCGAAGGAGACAGATTCAATGGCATTCATAGAGATCAAAAACCTGTTCAAGCGGTTTAAAAAAGTAGTGGCGGTTAATCGCATACGGCTTGAAGTGAAAGAAGGAGAAATATTAACTCTCCTCGGGCCAAGCGGTTGCGGCAAAACGACCACCCTGCGCTGCGTCGCCGGATTGGAGAGGCCGGAAGAGGGGGACATCGTTATAGACGGCAAACCGATGTTTTCACAAGGATTTGTCCAGCCGTCAAAAAGGGGAATCGGCATGGTGTTCCAAAACTATGCCGTATGGCCGCATATGAAGGTGTTCGATAATATCGTTTATGGCTTGAGAATTCAGAGGATACCCCGGCAGAGTGTCCAAGAAAGGGGAGAACAGGTATTGGAATTAGTGGGTCTGGCCGGCATGGGAGAGAGATACCCAAACCAATTGAGCGGCGGACAGCAGCAAAGGGTGGCTCTTGCGCGGGCTCTCGTGAGGAATCCCAAAGTGTTGCTATTGGACGAACCGCTCAGCAATCTGGACGCCAAGCTCAGAGAAAAAATGAGATTTGAAATCAAGAGCCTGGTAAGACGTATGGGTCTCACATCGGTTTATGTCACCCACGACCAGGCCGAGGCGATGGTGATCTCCGATCGAATCGTCGTCATGGACTCAGGGAATGTGGCGCAAATTGATACCCCTCAGGAGATTTACCAAAAGCCCGCCAATCGATTCGTCGCCGATTTCATCGGCGCCATGAACTTTATATCCGGAGAGATTGTCCAGGCGCTCCCGAACGAGGGAGTTTATGTCCGCACCGAATTCGGCGAGAGGATGCAATGCAAGGTGGCTGACATAACGGAGGCGGCGCCAGGGAAAAAAGTTTACGCTTCCATACGACCCGAGGATATTGAAATATTTACAGAACGACCTCAGGCGAAGGAGAACCTGTTCAAGGGCACCATTGCCCATAAGGCCTATCTGGGGAATTTTCTCTACTTTTTCGTAAACGTTAATGGCGCCATGATCAGGATACAAGTTCCGCATTACGTGCCACAGGAAGAAGGACAAGAACTCTACCTGTATCTCAACCCGGAAAAATGTACGGTTCTGTTCTAATCGGGTTCCCGAAATGATAAACAACTAAATGTGATTACATCAAATCAGGAAGGGGGGAAGAAAGGTTTATCAAAAGACTACAACTTTTAGAAACCCAAACTTACTATTCAGGAGGTGTCCTATGCGTAAAATGATTTTAATACTCACCGTCTTCTTTTTTATCGCAGGCATTATCAGCGCTTCTGAGACCTGGGCTCAGAAGGAAAAAGCCAAACCGAAGTTGC
>Ga0208733_100813_pt1 | contig 11216 bp, 10 predicted proteins | sample SubbioR11Jul_8B1_FD_184816 | JGI IMG/M metagenome (GOLD analysis project Ga0208733, IMG submission 184816) | Serpentinite rock and fluid subsurface biosphere microbial communities from McLaughlin Reserve, California, USA - CR11Jul_8B1 (SPAdes) | ecosystem: Environmental > Terrestrial > Deep... | reverse complement strand
CCCCGGGGGTGACCATCGGCGACCTCCGCCGCGACTTTGAGATTCAACACAGCCACTATAACTTCTCGCACAGCAACGCCGATTTGCAACGCCGGCTGTTCGATGCCTACGAGGATGAGGTAGCGCGGCTGTTAGAGCACGGCCTCCTCTATCCCGCCTACGAGTTTGTGATGAAGGCCAGCCACGCCTTTAACCTGCTCGATGCCCGCGGGGTACTGTCGCACACCGAGCGGCAAACCTATGTACAGCGGGTGCGGCGCCTGGCCGAAGCCGCCGCCAAGGCCCATCTGGCCACGGAGCCGGCATGACGGCCGACTTGCTACTAGAGATCGGTACCGAGGAGCTGCCTAGCTGGTACCTGCCGCTAGCGCGCGAGGCTATTGCTACGTTGCTGAGGGAGAAGCTGGCAGCGCTGCACCTGGCCCACGGTAGACTCATTAGCTACGCCACGCCGCGCCGCATCGCCGTCCTGGTTGAAGACGTAGCAGCGCACAGCGAGGTGCGGCTGACACTGCGCCGCGGCCCCCCCAAACTGGCCGCCGTCGACGCCCAGGGGGCCTGGACACCGGCCGCGCTGGGCTTTGCGCGCAATCAGGGGGTGGCGCCAGAGGCGCTAGTCCTCGAAATGACTGAGCGTGGCGAGTACGTAACGGCGCGCCGGCAAGTTGGCGGTGAAGCCGCGCGCGAGCTGCTGCCCGCGGCGCTGCGGCAGATTATCGAAGAGTTCCCAGCTCCGCGCAAGATGCGCTGGGGGACCGGCGAGGTCGCCTTCTTGCGCCCGCTGGCCTGGCTGCTGGCAAGGCTGGGTGACGAGACCCTCCCCCTCGCGATAGCCGGGCTCGACGCCATCTCCCACTCCTATGGCCACCGCCTGTTGAGCCCCGGCCCGGTGATGATCGCTACCCCCAGGCACTACCCTCAGGCCTTGCTGGACGCTTATGTCGTGGCCGATAGCGCCACGCGGCTCGAGCGCGTCTGGCAAGCGGTAACGCGCGCTGCTGCGGAGGCCGGATTCACCCCGGTGCGCAACGAGGAGCTGCTCAACGACGTAACCGGCTTAGTCGAGTATCCGGTCGCCGTATTGGGCCGCTTCGATGCCGCCTACCTCGATCTTCCTGAAGCGGTGTTGGCTACCACTATGATCCACCACCAGCGCTTCTTCCCGCTGCAGGGCGCTAGCGGGCAGCTTGTTGCGGCCTTTGTGGGCGTTGCTAACAACCGCGTCCCCAACGAAAGTCTAGTGCGCCAGGGGTACGAGCAGGTGCTGGCCGGGCGCCTGGCCGACGCCCGCTTCTTCTGGGAGAACGATCGTCAGAAGAGCCTCTCGCAGCTAGCCTGGAGCCTGTCGGGAATTGCCTTTCACCAGGAGCTGGGCACCATGGCCGACAAGGTAGCGCGGGTAGGCACGACCGCCACGCAACTCGCTGTGCTGGTAGGGCTCAGCCCGGCTGAGCAGGAGGCGCTAGCCAAAGCCGCCCCGATCTTTCGCGCCGATCTAGCCACCCAGATGGTCTTTGAACTCCCCGAACTGGCTGGAGTAATGGGCAAGGTCTATGCGCTGGCCGAAGGGTATCCGCCGGCAGTCGCCCAGGTGTTAGAGGACGGCGTCCGCCCGGTCGGACCGGCCTCGCCGCTCCCCGTCTCAGCGGCGGGGGCGCTGCTGGCCGTAACCGACCGCCTGGATAAGCTGCTGGGCTTTCTGGCTTTGGGCCATCGCCCTTCGGGCTCAGCCGATCCGTTCGGATTACGGCGCGATGCCATGGCGCTAGCGCGCATCCTCACCGCTCAGGGCTGGCTCACTCCACCGTCGGCGCTGCTTAAGGCAGCGGCTCAAGGCTTTGGGAGCAAGGTGGTGGTTAACGAAGCCGTCCTGCAAGAGGCCGAACAGTTCATCTGGGATCGGGTCGCCGGGCTGCTCGGCGAGGAAGGGATCCGCATCGAAGTGCTCCGCGCAGCTATGGCCGATCGCCCGCCGGTTATCACCGCAGCGCGCCGGGCGCACCTGCTGGCTACCCTCAGCCGCGAGGCCGAGTTTGCTGCCTTACTGGCCGTCTACAAGCGGGCCGCCAATCTGGCCAAAGAGGCCGATGCCACCAAGCTTGATCCCGCCCGCCTCGAGGCTGACTACGAGGCGCCGCTCTTTGCCGCCCTGACGCCGGCGCGCGAAGGGGTGGCGACGCTGCTGGCGAGAGTCACCGAGGTGCTCGCCCCCTGGGATTTAGGGCGTGGGCCCACTGGCAGGCTCGACGGCCTGGAGGAGGCGATCGGTCAGGTGCTGACCATTAAGCCGCCGCTAGATGCTTTCTTAGACCATGTGCTGGTGATGGTTGACGACCATACTGTGCGCCGCCGGCGCCTGGCGCTGCTGCGCGAGGTACGCACTACGCTGCACGCCCTAGGGGCGCTCGAGCATCTCGCGGGGGTATAACCGTCAAGCGCTTTGTGGCCCGCAACGAGCCGTTTAGCTGCCATCGCTGCGGGCGCCAGGTGCCGCCGCTGCAGGGCGGCTGCCGCAACCACTGCCCGTACTGCCTGCACTCGCAACACGTAGATATTAACCCTGGCGACCGCGCCAGCGACTGCGGCGGGCTGCTGGTGCCGGTTGGGGTCGAGCACAGCGGCAAGAAGGGCTGGGTGATCCTTTTCCGCTGTGAGCGCTGCGGCGCTAGCAGGCGTAACAAGGCTGCACTGGACGACCCCTTAGCACCCGACGACTTTGCGCTGCTAGTGGCGCTGAGCCGGTAGCCCTACCCGGCTACAGCCACCTTGGGGGCCGCAATCGAATTGAGCAAGTACCCCACTACATCAGCCGCGCTATAGTCCAGGCCAAACCGCCTGACAAAAGCGCCGATCCGCTCCAGTTCGTCGCCGCTGGTTACCAGCGGCAACTCCTCATGGCCACCTTTTTGCAGCTGCCCCTGCCCTACCGCCGCCATCAGCGCATTGCACAAGCACTTGCGGCCTTCAGTGTGGGCGAGCTCGCCGCCTTTGGCCAGGTACTGGTCGATCGGCTCAGAGGCACAGCGGAAGCCGATCTTGCCTTCCTTTACCTGGTAGGGCTCACGCAGATAGCCCAGATCGCAGACTCGGGTGCGGCCCTGGTAGACCTCAAGTTGCGAGAGTGTGCCCGCGACCTCCGCCACCTTGAAGGGGAAGCCGGTAGGCGAGGCTCTGGGGTCGGTAAAGACTTTCACCTCGCCCCTGGCCGCCTGCTCGAGAATCCTCCGCTTGAGGCCCGGCTCAAAGCCCGACTCCTGGCTGTAGGCAAACAGCGTCCCTACCTGAACGCCCGCCGCGCCCCGATCCAGGGCCTCTTGCAGGGCTTCAGGCGAACCCGCGCCGCCCGCTAGCCAGAACGGCAACCCCAAGGCCTTGATCTGCTCCAGATCGACCACATCGCGCTCGCCGTAGACCGGCTGACCGCGCTCATCAAAGACCGGCGTCCCTCTGGGCGGGGCGTTGTGCCCGCCGGCGGTGGGGCCCTCGATCACAAAGCCCTGGATGCTGCCGGTCACCTTGCGGGCCAGCAGGGTTGCCAACGAGTTGGAAGCGATAATGGGCAGAAAGCTGGGGCGCTTAATGGTCTGAGCCTGACCGGCGATCTCCTGGGGATTGAACCTTAGCCGCGCCGCCTCCGCGCCTGTCCAGCCGGTCACGTCGAGCTTAAGCGAGGCAGTCTCGCCGGCTGCCAGCCTGTCGAGGGCTTCAGGGATCTCACGGGGGATGCCCGCCCCCATCAGGACATAATCGACCTTAGCCAGCATGGCCCCGTAGAGCGCGCCCAGGGTAGGGAGCTGCAGCTTGGTCAGCAGGTTCATCCCCACCAGCCCGTGGTGCCCCTCCTTGGCCAGAAAGACCTCGACATAGCTGCCCAGCGCATGCAGCATCTGCGAGGCGGTATCGCCCAGGCCGGTCGGCATAGGGACGCGCAAGTAGGGCCTGTCCCCTCGGCCCTCAGGGCAGAAGTACCTTTCCAACACCGGTTTGACCCACTGCTGGAAGGGGAACGCAGCCAGCGCCCGGCGCACCAGCCCGCCGGGGTCGCCGTCTTGCAGGCGGCGCACCATTACGGTGTCCATGGCGGTGCCCGAGATCACTCCCAATTGTCCCAGCAGGGATACAGTTCTGGCTAGGCGCCAGTTGGAGACTGAAACGCCCATGCCGCCTTGAATAAGGCACGGTAGAGCTAGCACTTAGATCCTCCTCAAAGTCGTTGCGCCAAACGACGAACCGACACCTGATATTAGCAGAAAACGATGTGAAAAGTCTCGGTAGGCTCGAGCCAGTCAGCTAGGCAGCTAAGCCTTTGCTGACAAGCTGCCAGCTCACAACTGAGCCTCCCTGCGGAAAAGCGGAGCGAGAGTGATTTCGGCCCGACCTCTCGCGACATCCTTTCACCCATCACCCATTACCCATGACCCGTTACGCTACGATAGCCCTACACGCCTTAGGGCTGCGGCCCGCGGCGTCTGAGGAGGTCTTATGCCCGAATGCATCGGCGTTCGGTTTGATAACGGCCCGAAGCTGCACTACCTGGAGGCCCCCCCCACCCCGCCGAAGGTCGGAACGCGCTGTGTGGTCAGCACCCGGCGCGGGCTCGAGCTGGGCCTGGTGCGGACCAATATCACCGAGCACGCCAAACCGAGCGGCCATTACATCCGCCAAGCGCTCCCTGAGGACCTGGAGCAGTACGAAGCCTTGCGGCTCCAGGCCGAGTCCCTTAAGTGGCTGCTGCGCGCCAGAGCGCGCGAACAGCGCCTCAAGCTCATCAGCCTGGAGTTTACGCTCGATGAGCAGGTGTTGGTGATTAGCTACACCGCCGAGGAGCAGGTGCCGCTCCGGGTGCTGACTCAGGCGCTGCTGCCGCACACCCAGGCGCGCATCGAGTTCTGCAATGTCGGACCGCGTGACCAAGCGCGCATCCTGGGAACCTTGGGCGCGTGCGGCATGGGCTCGTGCAGCTCGACCTGGCTGCAGAGCTTCAGCGCGGTCTCCATCCGCATGGCCCGCGACCAACAGCTCCCTTTGAATCCTGACAAGATCAGCGGGCGGTGCGGCCGCTTAATGTGCTGCTTGCAGTACGAGCACGAGATGTACCAGGAGCTGCTGCGCGGACTGCCCAAGAAAGGTGTGCGCGCCTGCCATACCGAGTCAGGAACCTGCGGGCGGATTATTAAGCTCAATCCGCTGAAACAGACCGTCGGGCTGGAGACCGATGAAGGGGGTTACGAGGAGTATCCAGCCGAGGCGGTGGCGTGCCTCAAAGGCGGTACCAGCCTCGACCTGGCCGAGGCTCAGGAGTAGCGGCGAGCGATGTCGCGCAAGGTCAGCGTCAATACCTGAACTGCCAGTCCTGGCGAAGCGTAGGCGGCTAAGGCGGTTTCGCAGTGGTCGAGCGCCGCCAGCGCCTCGCCATAAGCCGGAGCGGGCCAGCCGCTGAGGCGGGCCCGCAGCAGCTCGGGCAGATCGAAGTCGAGTTCGGCACTCCAGCGCTTCTCCAGCGCGTCGGCGCTCAGCAGCGCCTGGTCTAGCCCTCGCGGGATGGCCGCCAGGTAGTCATCGATGAGCGCCACTAGCTCGGTAAAGGCCTCCTGGTTGGCCTCGGCGCTGATGATGTCACCGATCCGCCCCAGCCGCGCCGCCGGGTGGTTGCTCGCGCCGCGGTACACCGGCCCGAAGCGCACCGGGGTGCCGCGCGAGGCCACGGTCGGCAACAGCGCCTGTTCACTACCGGCTATCAAGATCAGCATAGTGTAGCTAGGCGGCTCCTCCAGCATCTTCAAGAAGGCGTTGGCGGCCTGCTCAGTCAGCGCCTCAGCCTGGTCGATAACCCCAACCCGGCGCCGATAGCTAGGGCGGTGCATCAGCCACGGCCCCAGCGGATCGGGGTTCTCGCCCGGCCCTTGGCGCGGCACCAGGTCGCCGATGCGCAGCTGCAGGCGGCGGCTGGCGCGGCCACTCTGGGTGGTGGCCTCGGGTGCCACCTCGCGGTAGTCAGGATGGGTACCCTGCTGCATAGCCAGGCAGCTAGCGCAGCGCCCGCACGGCTCCGAGCTCGGGGCGGCGCAGTTGAGCCAGGCAGCATACCAGCGAGCCACCTGGCGGCGACCGACGCCATCCGGACCGACAAACAGCAGGGTGTGAGCGCGGAGGCGGCGCAGCAGGGCGCGAGGGCGATCGTGACCGAAGGGCGCGACTATCGGCCCACCTCCAACCGGACGGCCAGCGCCTCGGGATAACCTTGCTCGCGCACCTGCCGCTGCACTGCCAGCAGGTCAAAGGGGACGCGGAACAGCTCGATCACTCGCAGCTCTTCATCGAAGATGGCGTAGCTGGCCAGCGGTACCCCATCGCGAGGCTGGCCAACCGAGCCAGGATTAAAAAATACTTTGGCTTTGGGTGGCAGGCGGTAGATAGCGCGTTCGCCCCGAAACGGCACGGTGCGCCACAGGTTGCCCTTCTCAGTCTGCACGCAGGCGTAGATCATGGGCACATGGGTGTGACCGACCAGACAGAGGTCGGTGCTCAAGAGCGGAAGGTTGGCTTGCGCGCTCGGCAAACTAGCCAGATACTCCCAGGGATGGCGCAGCGCGCCGTGGGTGGCTTCCCAGTTATCGCCCTGCAAGCGCGGCTGAAAGGTCTGCAAGAAGGCCAGGCTCTCACCTGATAGGCACTGCCGGTGTCTGTCAAGCACCTCATGGACCAGGCTGTCACTGCGTGGACCGGGCTCCGGGTTGTTAACCAGCTCGAGCAGCAAAGCATCGTGATTGCCCAGCACCGGCTCAGGCTGCAACTCGCGCAGCGTGCGGGTAGCCGCCTCGGGTTCGGGGTAGTAGCCCACCACATCACCCAGGAACAGCACCCTGTCCCAGCGCTGCCGCCCGGCGTGCCGCAGCACCGCCTCGAAGGCGATCTGGTTGGCGTGAATGTCGCTTAGCACCAGAATTCGCATAGCCGCCTTACATTAACACCCCCCAATCGCACCGGGGCGGCTATACTAAAGGGGATGCTGGTCTGCTGCCGCTCGGTGCTATTGGCGCTATTAGCGCTGGCGCTCCTCGCTTTGGGGCAGGCTCAGGTGGTAGTGCCGACGTTCGGGAGCCGGGGCGAAGTGCCGGACACGGTTGTGGTGGAGCTGGTGGCCGCGTTCCGAGCCGAGCTGGCGCAGCAGAGCGGCCTGGCTATCCTCCCCGGCGAGGTTATTACCCGCGGCATCGCCGGGAGCCTAGATGTCGAGCTAGCCATCTTTTTTACCGAGCTCGAGCAGGGGCGCTACGGCGTGAGCGGCGAGGTGTCGCCAAGCGAGGACAAGCGGTTTTCGGTCACCATCCTGGCAGTTAACGCCCAAACCCGCCGGGCCTCGGACCTTATCACCCAGTCGTTTGACCAGGCGAGTCTGCCGGCGGTAGCCCGGGTCCTGGCCGAAGCGGTGACGGAGTTTATCAGCCCGGCTCCAAGGCTCGTCGGTGGGACGGCCAGCTGGTTCATCAGCAGCCAGCCGGAGGGCGCTGCCGTCTTCGTCAACGGCCTGTTAATGGGCCGCACCGGCCGGCTCGAGCCGCTCTTGCTGCAACCGGGCCGCTACCAGCTCGAGCTGCGCAAGGACGGCTACCTGCTGTGGACCTCCACCGTGACCCTGGAAGCCGACCGCAGCGAGTTTACCACCGCCCTCTTGACACCGCTCAGCGGCGGCACCATCCAGGTGGTCAGCACCCCCACGGCAGCAGTAACGGTCGAGGGGCGAGAGGTAGGAGTCAGCCCCATCACCGTGCCGGCGCTGCCGGGTATGCGCACGGTGCGGCTGTCGCGGCCCGGCTTCGAGAGCAAAGTGGTGTCGGTTACGGTGCGCAACTTCCGCGTCAGCCGGGTCGACGAAACCTTAAGGCCCCTCTTTGACACCATGCTCTTCTGGGAGCTGCCGCCAGGTCAGATGGTCCGCCTCGACGGCGAGCGCCAGGCTTCACCGTTTGCCGGTCCGCTGCGGCCAGGGCGTTATCGGATCGAGCGCTGGGCCGGGCTGGAGCCGACCCGCTTTGAGGTCGTGATCCCAGAGGGAGGCGGGGTATTCCGCATCGACTTTGAGCAGCAGACCCTGGTTCCATTTGCGCCCTAGCCTACGGCGCGCTCAGCGTCAAGCCGTTAGCGTCAGGGCATGAAGCACGCTCTGATTATCGGCGCAGGTGGAATCGGCGGCGCAGTTGCCAGCCGCCTCGACGGTTACACGCTCACACTAGCCGGACGCAATGCCCGCACGCTAACCGACCTCAAACAGCAGCTCGGCGCCGACGCGGTGCTCTGCAACTTAAACAGCGAGCTAGAGGTCAAAGCCCTGGCCGATACCCTGTCCAAGCTCGACCTCATGGTCTACGCCGCCGGCGCTATCTATCCCGAACCGCTAACGACCACCTCGGCTCAGCACTGGCACGAAACCTTCGAGGCCAACGTCACCGGGCTGTTCTACTGTCTAAAGCATATAGCGCCTAAGTTCAGCGCCGGGGCGCGCGTGTTTGTAATCGGGGCCCGGCCTGAGCTGGTAACGCTGCGCAACTTCGGCGCTTACGCGGCCAGCAAGGCGGCGGTAACGGCGCTGTGCCAGGTAGCAGCCTTAGAGCTGCGCCGCCAGGCCAGCCTTACGTTAGTGCTGCCCAAAGCAGTGCGCACCCCGTTTTGGGAAGGGGTCGGCACGCCGCCTCGGGACGCGCTTGGGCCTGACCAGGTAGCGGAGGCCATCGTGGCTGCCCTGCAGAGCGAGCCGGTAGCCGAGCTGCGGGTGGGATAGTCAGCTTTGCTGCCAGCACAGCCGATTGTCGCGCAGCTCAAAGCCTATCCGGCCCGCTTCACGCAGGTAGCTAAGATAAGCCTGCACCGTGCAGAGGTTAAGCGTGTAGCGCGGCAGGTCGTTAATCGCGATGCCGAGCGCGTCGCAGGTGGTTTTTAGCACTGTGGCGCTATCGACACCGATACATGCCGCCGCGACTACCTCGGCGGCACGGTCGAGCGCGGCCAGGTTGGCGGCTACTAGGCCACCGACCTCCTCGGTCGGCTCACCGTGGCCGGGCACTACCACCCGAGCGCCGAGCGTCCCCACTGCTGCCATGCTCGCCCGCTGCCGGCCGATGTCTTGACCAAAGGGGAGCGGGTACTTCTCCAGCAGGCCAAGGCCGAACACTGCATCGGCGGCGATCAGCACATCATCGACCTGCACGGCGTAGTGGCGGTGGGCATGGCCGGAGGTGTCTAATACTGTGAGGGTGACGCCGAACAGCCCAAGTTCCCCTGGTGCCAGCAGGTAATCGACCGGCGAGGGCTTGGCTAATAGCCACTTGTTGAGCATTTCGGCCGGGGGTTTGGCTCCCGCAAACAGGTAGACCGGCTCGAGGTAGGGCTCTTGCATGATGCTGGCCTCAAACGGCGGCGCGTAGACCGGCAGGCCCAGGTTGCGGGTCAGATAATCGTTGCCGCCGTAGTGGTCGGCGTGCGAGTGGGTGTTGACGATGGCTGCCGGTCTAACGCCTCGCGCCTCGCAGGCTTGGGCCAGGCGCCGGCCGTGGTCCTTGTCCTGCCCGGTGTCGATCAGCACAGCCTGGCCGCCTTCGCCTACTACCACCGCGCAGTTGACGCTATCGGGGAGGTAGTAGACGTGCTCGCTAAGTGGGATCAGGCCGGGGGCTCGAGCCATAGCGGGAGCATAACAGACCAGCGCGTCGTTGCCGGGTGTTCGCAACAGGGACGGTTTTGTGGCCCCTAGCAAGCCCCTGGGTATGACATTTTTTACCCCTTGATGCCTAACCCTCGTTACCACCGCTCTCAGCCGCTAGCGACCATAGTCAAACTTAAAGCAGCGGCTTCTCATGCGCAACGGGTAGATCCCCCAGCCAGCGAATCTGATGAGCCGTTTTTGCCAGCATGCGCGCTAGGCGCGGCGCCGCCGCTCCGCCAGGGAGGCTTCAAGTGTGCTCTTGATGACTGCGGGCCACTCCGGGGTGATGATCACTTCGTCGATGTCGGCCCCTTGAGCCTTGCAGTAACCGATCAAAAGACCCTCGCCTTGCAAACTGCTGGCGATCACCATCACTTTCTTGCCGAGCACCGGCACCTTGGCCTTGCCGACATGGTAGCCGGGGAAGCTGTTGGGCACGTTCACATCGTCAAGCGGCACCACCCGCAGGTACTCGATGGCAGCGACCGGGATCTCCACTGCACCGCGGTAGCGCTCGATTGTGAGGGTAGTCGGTGTGAGGCTGTACATGAGGCGCTCGGCCCCTTTGATGCCGCGACGCAGCGAGAAGGCGGCCAAGCCGAGGGTCATTAGCACCAACAAGAGCGCGACCGAGAGTGGCACGGTGGTGATCGGGGTGGTCAGCAGCGGGATCAGCACCGCGCCCAGGGCAAACCACACACCGAAGCGCAGCTTTACCCACAGCGACGCGCTATCTTCGCGTTTCAGCAGCTCCGTGTACGCCATTCGCTTGAGTTTAGCTAACTTGGGGATCCTTGACAAGGCGCGCCAGATAGAACCCGTCCAGGCCCTCGACAGGGAGCACCACAGCGCCATGGTCGGTGGCGCGGTAAGGGAGGGGCAAGGAGAGTCTATCCGCGCGCAGTTCAGGGTAGCGTGCCAAAGCCGCAGCGACGACCTCGTCGCCTTCGTCGGGCGTTAGGGCGCACACCGCGTAGACCAGCGTGCCGCCGGGGGCGGTCAGCTCCCCGGCGGTAGCGAGTAACTGCCGTTGCAGCGCGGCCAGCTCTTTTATCGCTTCCTCGGTCACCCGCAGCCGGATCTCGGGGTTGCCGCGCAGCGTGCCGGTCCCCGAGCAGGGGGCGTCGAGCAGCACCTTGGCGGCGGGCTCAAGCGGCGGCACCTGCCTGAGATCGTAGCTATGGTGCTCGGCCTTAAGCCCCAGTCGCGCCAGGTTCTTTTTGGCGGCGGCCAGCTTGGCGGGCATAAGCTCGATGCTGACGGGCTCTGCCCCGGCATAGGCGATCTCAGCCGCCTTGATGCCGCTCCCGCTGCAAAGATCGAGCACCCGCTCGCCCGGCTGTGGCGCCAGGAGCCAGGTAGGCAACCGCGAGGCAGGGTTTTGCGGCTGCACCCAGCCGCGCCGGAAGGCTTCGTGTGCCGCCAGCGGCTTGGCGGGGCGGACGGCGAGGCTGCCCGGCAGCGGCCCCGGCGTAACGGTTGCACCTTCAGCCGCGAGGCTAGCAGCAGCGGCTTG
>Ga0208733_100803_pt1 | contig 11388 bp, 11 predicted proteins | sample SubbioR11Jul_8B1_FD_184816 | JGI IMG/M metagenome (GOLD analysis project Ga0208733, IMG submission 184816) | Serpentinite rock and fluid subsurface biosphere microbial communities from McLaughlin Reserve, California, USA - CR11Jul_8B1 (SPAdes) | ecosystem: Environmental > Terrestrial > Deep... | reverse complement strand
GCGCCCGACCCCGACGATGGCTACGCGCCACTGGCGGGTTAGGCCGAGGATGCGCTCGATCTCGCGGCGCAAGGTAGGGACGGTGTAGCCTTCGCCGCGAGTGCCGAAGCGCCCGAAATAGGCTAGGTCCTTGCGGATCTGAAAGGCGGAGACCTGCGCCTCCTTAGCCAGGTACTCCGACGAGGTGGTCCTGACCCCGCCTTGCTCGAGCTGCGTGACGATGCGCAGATAGGTTACCAGGCGGCTAATAGTGGCGGAAGGGACGGTGCGCGGATCGTGAGCCATTAGCGGGTGACGAAGTGCTCGATCCCTTGATCGGTGAGGCGATTCCGAGCGGTCAGCAGCTCAGATGGGTTGAAGGGGCCGATCAGCAGGCGGATCAGGCCGCCCTCGGTGCGGCGCTGAGTGACCGTGTAGCCGAGCGCCTGCAGGCGTTCGATCTGCGGCCTGGCGCCTTCGATAGTGGCGTAGGCGCCGACCTGGAGAAAGCGCAACTCACCCTCGGCGGGAGCCGCTGCAGGGGGCGCGGGGGCGGCCGGTGCGGGGGCGGCGGGTGCAGGGGCGGCGGGCGCAGGAGCCGGGGTGCCGCCGGGAAAGAAGAAGATGAAGGTCTCCTGCCCGGCAGCGCGCAGGCGCGCCGCGACCTGATCGGCCTCAGCGCGGGTGCGGTAGGGGCCGACTAACACCAGGTACAGCTCCCCTTGACGACCGATGAAAGCGGGAAAGCCCTGGTTGGACAGCTCCGCCCGCAGGCGGTCGGCGCCCTCAGGGTTACGCACGGCGGCTACCGAGATGCGGTAGGAGGCCTCGGTCGGTGCCACGGCGGCTGGGGCGGGTTGTGGTGCTATCCCCGGCGGTGGTGCTGCTACCGCCGGTCGCGGGACTACCGGTACTATCTCGGGTTGGGTCTCAGGTTGGGTCGGCGCGGGGACCGGAGCCGGAGTCTCACCACCCAAACCAGGTAGTACCGGGATCACCACATCGTCCAGAGGCAGCGCGGGAGTAGCCGGTGGCATCGCCGGGGCTACCGCCGCCGGGGGCGGAGCCGCGTTAGGACGTGCGCCAAACGGCCAAAACACGCCGCCACCCAGCAGTGTCACCACAATGCCGGCCATCACCGCAATCAGTGCCAGGCCGATAATCAGATCGGGCCAATTACGTCGCAGCCAATCCAAGATCAGTCACCCCCTAAAAGTGCTCACGCAGAGCGTTCGCAGCCGGCTGAAAACCGAGCTGCTGGGCCCGCTGCCAGGCGGCTCGAGCCTCCTCGCGGCGGCCCTGTGAGATTAGCGCCCAGCCCAGGTTGAAGTGGGCCTCGGCATCGTTAGCGTTCTGTTGCAGGATCAGTTGATAGACCAGTTCGGCATCCTGAAAGCGGCGCGCTGCGAGATAGGCAGCGCCCAGGTTGATGCGCGCCGTGAGGCTGTTAGGATCGAGCTGCACAGCCCGCTCAAAAGACTGCGCGGCAGCCCGGAACTCTTGTAGCTGGAAGTGCGCCAGGCCGACCCAGAGCTGGGCGGCGGCGTTATCGGGCTGAGCCGCCACCACCTGCGACAGTGCGGCCAACGCGCCGCGGTAGTCGCTTAGGCGATGGAGCGACCGTCCGACAATAAAAGTAGCGTCGCTCTGCAAGCCGGGGTCGGCTAGGCGTCCGGCGGCAGCCTGCGCATTGCGCAGCGCCTCATTGACCAGGCCAAGCTGATCCTGGGCGGTGGCTAAGGCCAGCAGCAGCTCACCGCTGTCGCGGTTGAGCGGCAGGGCTTGCTCGAGCGCGGTTAGGGCGCTGCGGGGCTGGCCACCCTCTAGGTAGCTAAGGCCCAGGTTATAGTGCGCCTGCCAGGAGTTGGGGTCGAGTCGCGCGGCTTGCGAGAAACTGCTCACCGCCTCAGCCTCGCGGCCCAGGCCGCGCTGCAGTAAGCCCAGGTTAATGAGCAGGTTGGCCTGGACGGTGCGGTTGCCCGCCGCTTCGGCACGGCGCAGCGCTCGCTGCAAGAACCACAGGGCGCGGCTGGTCTGGCGCGCCTGGAGGTAGATATCGGCGATCAGCGCGCTGGCCCGGAAGTCGCCGGTTCGCTCCTCTAGCTCAGTCAGGCTGGGCAGCGCCTCCAGGCCGCGCCCGGCCCGATACAGCGCTTCACCATGCCGCAAGCTCAGCTCGGTATCCGGCCCCCTGAGGGCTAGCGCCTGCTCGTAGGCCTGCACTACCTCATCGAAGCGCTCAACTAACCCTAGCTGCGAGGCAAGGCCGAGATAGGCGCTCACCCGATCCTCGTCGCTGGCCTCGGGCACGGCCTGGCGGAGGGCCTCCTGGAAGGACTCGACCGCCTCCTCTACGCGGCGTAGCCGCGCCAACGTCACTGCGCGGTTGAAGTGGGCATCGAAACGTTCTGGGAAGAAGCGGGTCAGCACCTCAAACGAGAACAGCGCCGCCTCGTAGTCGCCCCGGGCATACTCGGTAAGCCCCAGGCCGAAGTGGGCGTCACCGGCCAAAAAGTCGAGCGCAATCGCCTCTAAGAAGGCCCCCTTGGCCTCTTCCAGGCGGTTGGCCAACAGGTAGGCTTCGCCTAGCGCGATCCAGGCCAGCACGTTTTCAGGCTCGAGCTGGGTGGTGTGGCGCAGTGTGGCAAGAGTAGCGTCAGCTTGCGCCCAAGCCAGCCCTCCCAGCAGCATCAGCACCGCTGCGACCAGAACTCCGCGCTTGGCTACCCGCATGTTCGCCTCCAGATGGCGTACACCTTAGCTATGCTGGAACCGTCTTGCACAGTCCCGTTATAACATTTTAGACGCTGACCAGCTGACCTAGGTGTGAAATGCCCCACGAGCACCCGCTGTCCTTGTGTCACCATCGCCACCTCCTCATGCCGCTTTCACCCCGCGGCCAAGCGCTAGCTGACCACAGGCCGCACCGGCGTCGCGACCGCGGCTAAAGCGGATCGAGACCGGCAGCCCAGCGGACATCAACCGCTCAGCAAACTGCGCGATGGTGGCGCGGCCGCTGCCGGTAAAGCTCGAGCCCGGCCAGGGGTTAAAAGGAATCAGATTGACGTGCGCCGTTAAGCCGCGCAGTCTAGTTGCCAGCAAGTCAGCTTGCCATGGTGCATCATTGACTCTGGCGAGCATGGTGTACTCCAGGCTCACGCGCCGCCCGCCCGCGGCCTGCCAGTCGTGCAGGGCTGCCAAGATTTCGGCTACGCTGTGGGCGTGAGCGGTAGGGACGATCTGGCGGCGCGTCTCGTCGTCGGGGGCGTGCAGGCTGACCGCCAACACCAGCGGGAGCCGCTCTTGTGCCAGCCGCCGGATCTTGTCAGGCAGGCCCACCGTGGAGAGGGTGAGGCGCCGTGCCGACATGGCCAGCCCACGCGGGTTAAGCATGGTGCGAATAGCCGCTAGCGCGTGGTCGTAATTGAGCAACGCTTCGCCCATGCCCATCAGCACTACGTTGCGGATCTCCCTGGGGGCGAAGCCTTCGGCCTGAGCGACGGTTAGCAATTGGTCGATTATCTCGGCGTGGGTGAGGTTGCGGCCAAAACCGAGCGCGCCGGTCGCACAAAAGGCACAGGCCGCCGGGCAGCCCACCATCGAGGAGAGGCACACCGTCTTGCGGTCGGCGTAGGGCAGATAGACGGCTTCGGTCTGCCGGCCGTCGGGCAAGGTGAACAAATAGCGCACCGAGCCGTCCTGAGAGGCGAAGCGCTCGAAGCTCTCAAAAGCGCTCAGGCGGTAGCGCTGAGCCAGCTCCGCGCGCCAGGCGGCGGGCAGATTGGTCATCGCGGCGAAACTCCGCGCGCCATGCCGGTAGAGCCAGTCCGCAAGCTGCTCGCGGCGATAGCCGGTGCCGGGCAGCGCCTCGAACGGTAGCAGCAGACTGGGGCGAACCATTGCTGCTACTTTACCACGTTTCTTCTCCCGGTCAGGCGGCCATGACAAATCCTTGGGAGGTTGTGAGCTTCGCCGTTAAGGCTCAGCCGAACGGTAGTGAGAACTCCCGACCACCCCTGCCCCTAAATCGCTATAATGCCCTTCGTGCCACTTCTCTTCGGTGTGCTCGGTGCGCTGATCGGCAGCTTTGCCAATGTGGTGATCTACCGCCTGCCGCGGCGGCAGTCGATCGTCTTTCCCGGCTCGCGCTGTCCGCACTGCCAGCACCGCCTAGGGGTGGGCGACCTGATCCCGATCCTCTCCTGGTTGCTGCTACGAGGGCGCTGCCGCTACTGCCAGGGCGCCATCGCCGCCCGTTATCCGCTGGTCGAGGCGCTGATGGCCGGGGGCTTTGTGCTGCTGGTGCTGCGCTGGCCACTGGAGAGCTACGGCGTAACGGTGCTGCCGCTGCTGGCGCTGTTTGCCATGCTGGTGATGCTGGCGCTGATCGACATCGACCAGCAGCTTCTGCCTGACTCACTGACCCTGCCCGGCACCGCCCTGGCCATCCTGGCTACGCTACTTTATGCCCCTGGGAGCGGCCTTCCCAACCTCTCCCAAGCGGTATTCGGTGCTAGCCTGGGCGCCGGTGTGATCGTGCTGATCAACCGCCTGGGCGGGCTGGCGCTGCGCCGCTGCGGCGACACTAAAGAGCGCCTCAGCCCCATCGGCATGGATCAGGTCAATCTGGCTGCGCTGGCCGGGGTGCTGGGCGGCTGGCTGGGGGGTCTCGCTCTGGCCCTGGCGGGGGCGTTAGCTAATGCGGTCACTGGGCGCGTGCTGAGGTTGCCCGAAGGGCCGCTTTATGGGCTATGGCTGCTGGCACTGGCGCTGATGATCGGCCTGGGGCGCCCGCTGGAGGCCCTTAGTGGCAGCCTGGCTGCTGCTGGGGCGGTGGCAGTCCTCGGCGCCCTCTACTGGTGGCTGCGCGACTTTGGCCAACCACCTGCCCCCGAGCCAGCCGATGACGAAGAGCCGATCGCCATGGGTTTTGGCGATGTCAAGTTGGCGGCTTTGCTGGGGGCCATGCTGGGCTGGCAGAACCTGCTCTTGGCGCTCTTTCTCTCCTTTGTGCTGGGAGCTGTCGGTGGCCTCTTGGGGCGCGCCCTGGGCGGCGGGCGCCAGATTCCCTTTGGGCCGTATCTAGCGCTCGGCGGCTTAGTGGCGCTCTTTTTTGGCTCGAGCCTGATTGACTGGTATCTGGGGCTGCTGGGCCTGTAGGCTCCGGCTCGAGCGGCCTACTACGGCCCCGTATCAAACAGCGGTGTGCTTAAATACCTTTCGCCCGAATCGGGAAAGACCACCACCACGAGCTTGCCCTGATTCTCGGGCCGGCTGGCCACCTTAAGCGCCGCCCACATCGCCGCCCCCGAGGAGATACCGCACAGTATCCCCTCCTCTTTGGCCAGTCGGCGGGCAGTAGCAAACGCCTCTTCGTTAGTTACCTGGACGATTTCGTCCAGCGCCCTCCGGTCCAGCACTCCGGGCACAAAGCCGGCGCCTATGCCCTGAATGCGATGAGGGCCGGGTTTCCCTCCCGATAACACCGGTGATGCTTCAGGCTCCACGCCCACCACCTTGAAGGCCGGTTTTCGCGCCTTAATGGCCCGCGCCACGCCGGTAGCGGTCCCTCCGGTCCCGAGCCCCGCTACCAAGATGTCGAGGCGGCCCTGGGTATCTTCCCAGAGCTCTTCAGCCGTGGTAAGCGTGTGTATCCGGGGGTTGGCGGGGTTTTCAAACTGCTGGGGGATAAAGCTGCCAGGTATCTGCCGCTTAAGCTCCTCGGCCTTCTTTACCGCCCCGCGCATCCCTTCCAGGGCTGGGGTCAAGACCACCTCGGCCCCCAGCTGCTTAAGCAGCTTCCGGCGCTCGATGGACATGGTCTCAGGCATGGTCAGTATCAAGCGGTAACCCCTGGCGGCGCAGACAAACGCCAGCCCAATGCCGGTATTCCCCGAAGTGGGCTCTATTATCACCGTGTCCGGCTTGATGAGCCCCGCTTGTTCAGCGGCCTCGATCATGGCCTGCCCGATCCTATCCTTCACGCTATTGAGCGGGTTGAACGACTCCAGCTTGGCCACCACCAGGGCTTCACAGCCTGCGGTTAAGCGGTTGATCCTAACCAGCGGAGTGGCGCCGACCGTCTCGGTAATATCGCCATAAATCCGCCCCCGGAAATTGCTACCCGCCGTGCGGGTGATCTCCTGAACAGAGTCGCTCTTAGATAACATACTCTATGCCCTCTCCGGTAGCGTCGTATTGATAAATCTGCATCACCCTATCCTTTAGCTCCTGCAGCCGGTCCCGGCAATAACGCCTCGGGCGGGGCAGGCAGACGTCGATAATGTTTCTTACCGTCCCCGGCTGGGGCGAAAAGATCACTACCCGATCGGACAGCAAGACCGCCTCATCGACATCGTGGGTCACGAACACGATAGTCTTTTTGGTCTGTTGCCAGATACGCTCCAGGTCTTCTTGCAGTTTGTGGCGAGAAAAGGCGTCCACCGCGGCAAACGGCTCATCCATGAGGATGATCTTCGGCTCCACCGACAGCGCTCGAGCCAGGGCCACCCGCTGGCGCATGCCACCTGACAGCTGGGAAGGATACTTGTTCTCCTCACCGCTTAAACCCACCATAGCTAGGTACTCCCGGGCCCGATAGGCCCTATCCTGCCGGGCCACCCCGCGCAGCTCCAGCGTAAACAGCACGTTTTCCAGCGCGGTCATCCAGGGGAAGATGGCATAGTCCTGGAAGATCATCGCCGTTTCGAACTTTGGTATATCCTCAAACAGGCTGTTAACAATGGGAGAGAGAAAGCGGTATTTTTTCTGGTAGCTCTCCATCTCCCTGCGCGTGCTGGGCAGCGGCTCTAGCACACGCTTGCCAGCTATATAGACCTCGCCTTCGGTGGGCGCTTGGAGGCCCGCCAGTATTTCAAGAAATGTCGATTTGCCGCAGCCGCTGGGCCCCACAATAGCCACAAACTCCCCATCCGCGATCTCCAATGATACTGATAATACCGCGGTGCTCCCCTCTGCCATCCCCTGGGGATTGATAACCGAGAAGAACTTGGTGATCTTTCTCGCCGCTATCAACTATCTCCCCACCTTCCAGAGCGCCAGCTTGGTTTCCAGATATTTCATCACCTCGATCAAAAACCAGCCGATAAAGCCCAGTGTCAGCATGCAGACCACCATCCGGTCGATACGGAAAAAGTCTTTGGACTCAACTAACAACCACCCGATGCCGCTGTGCGCCCCCACCATCTCCGCTACGACCAGCATCACCAGCCCCAGAGCTATGCCTACCTTTACCCCCATCACTATCGAACTCAAAGAATTGGGCAGGTACACCCGCTTGATCAAGGTAAACTCGCTGGCGCCAAAGACCCTGGCCGATGCGATATAGCGCGGTTCGGTGTCCTTGACCCCTTGATAGGTGTTAAACAGCACCGGGTAAAAGGCGCCTAAAAAGACCAGGAATACCTGCATGGGCAGCCCTATGCCGAATAAGATGATGGTTATCGGTACCCAGGCCGGTGGGGGGATGGGGGCTAACATCTGGAACAGCGGCAGCGTATGGCGGCGCAAAAACAGATTCCAGCCCATCAGTATGCCGATAGGTATGGCGGCAGCTAGAGCTACCGCCAGCCCCAGAAAGAACCGTTGCAGGCTGATGCCGATATGCCCTAAATAGCCGTGGTTGGCAAGCAGCTCCCAAAAGGTTACCGCTACCACCGAAGGGGGGGGCACCAGGAAGGGCGATACCACACCAAGCCGCGGGAGGGCTTCCCATAAGGCCATAATAGGCACCAACACAGTAAAAAACTCGATGGTGAAGTTATTCTTCGCCACCCCGCCAAAAAAAGCTGCCAGCTCCTTGACTACCAGGTTTAAACCCCTTGCCTGATAGGTCTGAATTGTCAGTTTGCGGTCCATACCCAGTCCCCCAGTTCCCGTTCAAGCTCCGGTCCAACTGCGAAGTAGCGGGCCAGCGGAGCCCCTTGTAGCACTGCCGCAGGAAACTGGGTACGCCTCGCTACCGCCTCGCGGGTCTCCTCCGCCGGCCTTTGCGAGGCCGCCAGCAAGGCGGCATCCAAGCTCTTAACCGCTTGGGAGGTTAAGTTCTTAACCAGCATGAAATACTCAACCTGCGCCACGTATAGAGGGCAGCAGGCATCATCTGGCACAACGTCCCAGTTTTGATACAGAACCTTATGCCCGGTGGCTTGGGCCAACAGCGCATAAGACGACCTGGTCAGTATAGCGTCCACCTGTCCCGCCTCCAGTGCCGGCAGCATGGTGTCAAAGGCGGTGTACACAAAGTTAATCTCCCCGGTAGCTAGACCATGCCTCTGGGCATCATGCTTGAACGCCTTCAGCAACATGCAATGCCTAGACGCCGCCGCCACGGTTAGCCCGGCTAGGTCGTGAAGCCGTATCTGGAGGTCCTGCCGCACCACCAGCGTAGCCCCAAACGGAAAGTTGATGGAGCCTGCAATTTTGATCTCCAACTGATCGTGGACATTGATCAACCGGAATGACGTGCTCGGCTCTATAAACGCCACCTGCACCCTACCGGCCAGCAACGCATAGCCGGCCTCGGCGGTAGAGCCAAACTGCTTCAGCTCGACCCGCAGGCCATATTCCTCAAAGATGCCCTGCTCGACGGCCAACAACAGCGGGGCGAGGTGCGGGCTGCCGGTATGCCCGATCCTGATCACCTCGCCATTCCCGCCGCCGGCACGGGTCCCCAAAACTAGCAGGGTTAGGGTTAGAGCCGTGGTAGCAATAGCTGCCGCTACTGCGAGATGCCATCTTTTCATGCTAAGCCGCTACACCTTGGAAGTTCGTAGTTTTGCTTGCTCTGGTCAGCGCTGCCTGGCCTTGCCTTTTACTCAGCAGCATGATTAGGCCACCTACTTCAATAACACGCGTTACTCCCAAGTGATCCCCCTAAACTCGCGCGCATACATAAACCCTGCCGGGCACTCCCGGATATGCCCCATCCTCACCAGCTCATCGCCAAGTTCACACAGGCCTTCCTGATCCAGGCGAGTAGTGAATTTGAGCCGGTGATTGCCGTGGACGATCGCCTCTGGCGGAGCTCCGGTGAAGGCGTGGGCTATGGCGACAATCTCTTCGGCTACCGGCTCGGCGTTAATGATGGCGTTGGCCTCATCTATGGCCTGCACCATCCGGCGCAGCGCCGCCGCATGGTCCGTTATAAATGCCGTCCTGGCGTTAATGGTGCGGCAGGGTATGGCCTCGGCGGCCTCCCGGAACATCACCCTGAAGCCGGCTAGTTCGGCAATACTGGCATGCGGTTCCTCCAATATCGCGCCATCTACCCGTCCAGCTTGCAGTGCGGCAATAGCCGGCCCTCCGGCCATCGTAGCCAGGGTAAAGGCGGCTCCGGCGTCACTAGCCAATCTCCTTAGGGCAATAATCGCTTCGCAAGCCGGTGAAATACCGGCAAAGGTCTTGCCCGCCATATCTGCTGGCTTCACGATAGGCGAATCGGCTGGAACCAGCAATACCGAGGTGCAGGGGATCTTGACCTGGGCGATGGTCCTGATCGGCGCCCCGCCGGCTATGGCAGCGATCGCCACCGTAGGGCAGCTCCAGAATACGTCCGCGGCGCCCACCACCAGCGCATCTCGGGCCGCGGACAGGCTTTCCATGCTGGCTATCTCCACCGCCACCCCGTGTTGCGCAAACAACCCCAGCTCCTGTGCTACGTAGAGATTCAAGTGATGGGTGGTGGGAGCATCAGCCACCACTATGCGGGTAGGCTTGTCAGGGCCACTCCCTACCTGCCCTGGCTGAGCGGAGCTGAAGCTCTTGATACCAAGGCCTAGGCCGGCGATCGCGCCGAGCAGGCCTTTGAGTACCGTGCGCCGCTCAAGGGGCTTTGATCCCTGCCTCGGAAGTGGTTTGTCACAGCAGTTGTACCCCATTAATGCACCTCTCACTTCATCCCGGCCACGGCCGGAATGACAGCTAGGTTAGCCTAATCGATAAGTTTTGTCAACATTATATCTAGCCCCGAAACGGTCCGCAAAGGGGAGGGCCTTCTGTATGTGACGCACGTTACCAGTCGGGTTGAAGGTCGAAGTTATGGGGAGTATCTCCCAGCTCTGTATACCCTTCGAGCCTAATTAACTGGTATCTGGGGCTGCTGGGCTTGTAACTAAAACTGTCCCTGTAACTAAAACTGCCCAGGCACCGCCAAGTAATGGTCTACTAGGGCGACTAGCTCCACCTCGCTCAAGGGGAGCTGCAAAAAGCGGTCGCCGCGCTCATTAAGCGCCTTAGCTTCACTGCGCTCGCTCAAGTTGAGCAGGAAGACAAACGGTACCTTACCCATCAGCAGGTGGCTGCGCAGTTGGCTGCGGAACTCGCTGCCGGTCATGCCAAAGAGCTGGTGGTTGCACAGCACCAGTTGCGGCCTGACCCCCTCCTGGACACTGGCAAGCGCCTTGTAGGGGTCGCTGAAGGTCCAGACCTTGTAGCGGCGCTGTAAGGCGCTGCGGATCAGCTGAAGCGTCTGGGCATCGTCGTCTACCGCTAGCACCGTTTTCGGCATGGTCTCAGTATACAGGAAGCTGAGGGAATTACCCTCTGCACCACTGGCCCCGCGCCGGAGACTGTGATACATTCCAGCACAATGGCCTCACCCCCGATCCCTAGCAGCCATGAGCCTGGAGCTAGACGTGGCCTGTTGTTTGTCATGACCGGAGCCTCCGGTGTCGGCAAGGACACCATCTGGCAGGCGGCCTTACCCGGTATCCCTAATCTCAGCTACGCGGTGTCGGCCACTACTCGCGCCCAACGCCCTGGTGAGATCAATGGCCGGCACTACTACTTCTATCAGCGCGAAGCTTTTCAGCAACTTATCGCGGAAGAGGCGCTAGTCGAGTTCGCCGAGTACGCTGGCGACTACTACGGCACCCCCCGCCAGCAGCTCGAAGCGATGCTGACCAGCGGCCGGGATGCGCTGGTTAAACCCGAGTTGATCGGAGCCCGCGAGATCAAGCGGCGCCTGCCCGAAGCGGTGATGATCTTTATCGCTCCACCCAGCATGGCTGAGCTGGAGCGGCGCCTTAAGGGGCGCGGCACCGACTCGCCAGCGCGGATTGCGCAGCGCCTGGCGCGTGCGCGTGAGGAGATCGCCGCCGTGCGCGAGTTTGAGTACGTCATCGTCAACGACGTGCTCGAGACTGCGGTACGCGACTTTTGCAGTATCATCTATGCTGAGCGGGTGCGCAGCAAGCGCCTGACCGCAACCGACATTGCCCGGTTCCTACGTGAGACTTAAGGAGACATATGGCCCAAGAAGGCTTTGACACCCTGATGGCACTGACCGATTCCCGCTACCGCCTATCGATGATTGTGGCGCAGCGGGCTGCTCAGCTCAAACTGGGGATCCCTTCGGTGCTCCCCACCGACGCTTATCCTAAAACCCGC
>Ga0208733_100801_pt1 | contig 11402 bp, 2 predicted proteins | sample SubbioR11Jul_8B1_FD_184816 | JGI IMG/M metagenome (GOLD analysis project Ga0208733, IMG submission 184816) | Serpentinite rock and fluid subsurface biosphere microbial communities from McLaughlin Reserve, California, USA - CR11Jul_8B1 (SPAdes) | ecosystem: Environmental > Terrestrial > Deep... | reverse complement strand
TGCATCCAGACCGGACAGGGAGGTATTTATTCGGTTGCCCTGAACTTTTTCGTAGAAGCTTACCCGGTAAGCGTGGGGTTGACGTTCGACGATGGGATACCCGCCGAAGAATGCGGTCCGGAACAAAGTCGTGCTAACCTGACAAATACCACCGCCGATGCCTTTGATGGTTCGACCACCCATAATAATCAATGCTTCGGCGTAACCATTATCCAGGCTGATGTCACCCAGGGCGTTGACCATCGAGAATGTCTCGCCAGGCGGGACGAGCAAGGCATGGAAACGGCTTGCCGATGCTCGAATGTTTTGCACTCGTTCGCGGCTGGAACCGTAAAAATAGGTGGTGTGCTGGCTGACCAGTTCGGTTATCCCCAGGCTTTCAGCGGTAGCCGAATTGGTGACGGGTGGTTCCACATAATTAAAAACCAACGCTAAGGTGTGCTCGTTGTTTTTAAGGCCGGTTTTAATGGCGCGGATGCTTTCCTCGACATTCAGGGTGCGCCCGATAACCGCGTCTTGCAGCAAGTCTAACTGGCGGGTATCATCATTAAATATAAAGCGGGCATTGACCGGGTAGGTTTGTAGTTGAGGGGCCAGGTTGGTTAAAAAAGTTACCAGCATATCGGTGCTGAGAGCCACCTGGAATGATTCGGAATCGCCATTCTGGACCCGTTCAATGATCAGCAACGAGGCCAAAGTAGCCTGGTCAAAAACCCACGGGCTTCCTTCGCCAGATTGGCCGTCTGGCATCGTAAGGGTCAGGGGTTGGCTGAGGATTTGGCGGGCGATTTCGGCTTGGGCGCTGGCATCTAAGATGAAAGGCGGGGTTTCTTCGACCACCAGTGTCACCAGGCCGTCTTGCATACTCTGCACCTGTTGGGAAAGCGCCGCCAATGAACTGTCGATAGCCAGGGTGCGCCCCACTTTACCCGAATGGACGATTACCTCGGTGCCTTGCAGCCCAAGGTTGGCCTCGATTACCGGCTGGTTAATTTGTTCGGCCAGGCGGGCCAAATAAAAGTAAGCCAGGCGTTGATCGAAAAGTAAAATCGGTGAGAGCTCCTCGCCATAGTACCAGGAATCGAATTGGCTGCCCAGGCGTTCCAACGGGTCACCCTGACGCCCAATTTTATATGCGCCAGCGGCTGATGCCCCAGGATCCAGAAACAAACCTATTTCCTGAGGTTTAACTTGCCAACCGTTCTGCCCGTCTTGCAGCAGAATAATGCCGGTTTCCGGAAAAGTGATCGCAAGTTGGATTCGTTCAGCAGCTTCCGCCTGAGATAATCCGCCAACTTGCACACCAGCCACATTAACACCTGGGTAGATTCGCCCGGCAAACCAGATTTGAAAACCGATGATGAAGGCGATGCACAGGCTGGCAAAAGTTACCAGCCCAAGACCCAAGGCAATTAACACCTGTTCGAGGATTGGCCGGCTATAGGATAAAGGAAGGGTTGTAGCTTTCATAACGCGGTTATTATAGCATCTCAAGATGAGGACAACTTAAATCGTCGAATTTTGTAGTTACCAGGTTGCACCGAGCGTGCCAAACGATGTTAAAACCCACAAGCGACAAAGTGCCATCTAAAACGAAGTATGGATGAGGAGATGGACTTTACAAGAGACGTTCCGGAGTGGCCTTCGGTTCCCAATTAGAAATTTAAGGGGTTGTTTCCCTTGACAGGCATTGAGAAACAGGTATAATCCAGCCCGTTGCCTGTAAAAAGGCAGCCCGATCTAGCCGCGAGCGGCAGATCGCTCAAAAAAGAATAGCACTACTTCCAAACCAACCTATGGGTGAACAAAAAGCGGAAGAAATGAATAGGCAAATTTCCGAAATTCGTACCCAAAACCCTTGACAAGTTGAGGGACTCTCTGTAAAATATGAATCCCAAACTTTGAAGAGGTCTAGCTAAGAAAGCAGATCGATAACAGGTGAAGACAGGTTGGTGCAAGTGGCCAGGCCTGAAGAGGACGTCGAGAGATGTGCCGGTGTTGACCAAGGATGAACAACGAGGAAAACATCGGCAATTTTATCGCCTGTACTCGGCAGGAGCAAGATCCAAAAAACTGGCCTTTGAACACAAGTGGTACTTTAACAACTGAATAGTGATAGGAAGCTAGTAATGCGAGCTCCGTCAACTCAAATCGAAACATACACCTTAAATGGTGAAAAGTTTTGCGGAGAGTTTGATCCTGGCTCAGGATGAACGCTGGCGGCGTGCTTAATACATGCAAGTCGAACGGAGGTTGTAGTAATACATCCTTAGTGGCGAACGGGTGAGTAACGCGTTGGTGACCTGCCCCGAAGTGTGGGATAACAGCTCGAAAGAGCTGCTAATACCGCATGTGGTCAATCGGATTAGATGTCGAATGATTAAAGGAGAAATTCGCTTCGGGAGGGGCCTGCGTCCCATCAGCTAGTTGGTAGGGTAATGGCCTACCAAGGCTTTGACGGGTAGGGGACCTGAGAGGGTGGCCCCCCACAATGGAACTGAAACACGGTCCATACACCTACGGGTGGCAGCAGTAGGGAATATTGGTTAATGGGCGAAAGCCTGAACCAGCAACGCCGCGTGCGCGATGAAGGCCTTCGGGTTGTAAAGCGCTTTTTGAGGGGAAGAGGAAGGACGGTACCCTCAGAATAAGTCTCGGCTAACTACGTGCCAGCAGCCGCGGTAACACGTAGGAGACGAGCGTTATCCGGATTTACTGGGCGTAAAGCGCGTGCAGGCGGTTCAGCAAGTTGGATGTGAAAGCTCTCGGCTTAACTGGGAGAGGTCGTTCAAAACTACTGGACTAGAGAGTGGTAGAGGGAGGTGGAATTCCGGGTGTAGTGGTGAAATGCGTAGATATCCGGAGGAACACCAGTGGCGAAAGCGGCCTCCTGGCCCATTTCTGACGCTCAGACGCGAAAGCTAGGGTAGCAAACGGGATTAGAGACCCCGGTAGTCCTAGCTGTAAACGATGTAGACTTGGCGTTGGTGGAGTTAAATCCATCAGTGCCGAAGCTAACGCGATAAGTCTACCGCCTGGGGACTACGGCCGCAAGGTTAAAACTCAAAGGAATTGACGGGACCCCGCACAAGCAGCGGAGCGTGTGGTTTAATTCGATGATACACGAAGAACCTTACCAGGGTTTGACATGTAGGTGGTAGGGATCCGAAAGGTGACCGACCCTTCGGGGAGCCTTCACAGGTGCTGCATGGCTGTCGTCAGCTCGTGTCGTGAGATGTTCGGTTAAGTCCGCTAACGAGCGCAACCCTCGCTGTGTGTTACATGTGTCACACGGGACTGCCGGTCTTAAACCGGAGGAAGGTGAGGATGACGTCAAGTCAGCATGGCCTTTATATCCTGGGCTACACACACGCTACAATGGGTAGTACAACAGGTTGCGAAGCCGCGAGGCGAAGCCAATCCTTAAAGCTATCCTCAGTTCAGATTGTAGGCTGCAACTCGCCTGCATGAAGATGGAGTTGCTAGTAACCGCAGGTCAGCTATACTGCGGTGAATACGTTCCCGGGGTTTGTACACACCGCCCGTCACGTCATGGGAGCTGGTAACACCTGAAGCCAGTAGCCTAACCCGTAAGGGAGGGCGCTGTCGAGGGTGGGACTGGTGACTGGGACGAAGTCGTAACAAGGTAGGTGTACCGGAAGGTGCGCCTGGATCACCTCCTTTCTAGGGAGCTCCGAGCGACCATCTGCGGATGGAAGCTCTACTTCTTGGAAAACAAACAAAAAATTCCTCGGATAGTACACGAGGTCGGAGTTAGCAAGGTTTCCTATCACTTCTCAGTTGTTGAGGTGCCCCCTTAACAATCAAGAGGGCCTTTAGCTCAGTTGGTTAGAGCGCGCCTCTGATAAGGGCGAGGTCTCAGGTTCGAGCCCTGAAAGGCCCACCTGCGCCCCCAAAAGGGTGCGGCCCTGTGTAGGACGGGGATGTAGCTTAGTTGGGAGAGCGCCGCCTTTGCACGGCGGAGGTCAGGGGTTCGAATCCCCTCATCTCCACTGAGCGGCCCAAGCAAATGGAGTGTGTGTGCGAAGCGAAGTGCAACAGGTTGAATAAACCATCAAATGGCAAAACCGCGAGGGATTGAACGGCCCGGCGGTAAGCCGGGTCGCCTTGTTTATTAATAAAAGAAGACAGAGTAGGTTGAAGGGCGCTGTGCGCTCCTGACCCTTGAAAGAGAGTGAGGACCGCTCCGCGCTGGTCAACGGCGCAAACTGAACCTTAATAATCGAATAGTATGTAGGCTAAATTAAGTAGTCAAAACAATTTCGGAACTAAAGAGTTCTGAATTCTCCGCATCACGTGCGGAAGCTACTAAGGGCTTACGGTGGATGCCTTGGCGCTAAGTGCCGATGAAGGACGTGGGTCACTGCGATAAGCCTCGGGGAGCCGTGAACAGGCGTTATATCCGAGGATTTCCGAATGGGGAAACCCACTGTTGCGAACCAACAGTATCCTGCGCTGAACACATAGGCGTAGTGAAGGGAACCTGGGGAACTGAAACATCTAAGTACCCAGAGGAAAAGAGATTATTCCCTGAGTAGTGGCGAGCGAAAGGGGATCAGCCCAAACCATTCCAGCTTGCTGGGATGGGGTTGTAGGGCCAGGCACATGGGAGTTACAAAACGAATGGCTAGCAGAAAGGTGTGGGAAAGCCTGCCATAGAGGGTAATAGCCCTGTACGCGAAAGTTATTCGTCTCCCGCCTGGTACCTGAGTACTGCCGGGCACGCTAATCCGGCAGGAACCTGGGGAGTCCACTCTCCAAGGCTAAATACACTTAGCGACCGATAGTGAACAAGTACCGTGAGGGAAAGGTGAAAAGTACCCCGGCGAGGGGAGTGAAATAGAACCTGAAACCGTAAGCTTACAAGCAGTCAGAGGGCTAATGGCGAGTCGGTGCCCCGGTGAAAGCCGGGTGCGCGTCGCTAGGCCTGATGGCGTGCCTCTTGGAGAATGAGCCTGCGAGTTAATCTTTGTGGCGAGGTTAAGGGAGTGACACCCGGAGCCGTAGCGAAAGCGAGTCTGAATAGGGCGTATAGTCGCAAGGATTAGACCCGAAACCGGGTGAGCTACCCATGGCCAGGGTGAAGCGAGTCTAACCGCTCGTGGAGGCCCGAACCTACTAACGTTGCAAAGTTAGGGGATGAGCTGTGGGTAGGGGTGATATGCCAAACGAACCCGGAGATAGCTGGTTCTCCCCGAAATAGCTTTAGGGCTAGCGCCATGCGTTTAGCATCGGAGGTAGAGCACTGAATGGGCTAGGGGGCTTAGAGCTTACCAACCCCAATCAAACTCCGAATGCCGATGTTCCAGAGCATGGTAGTCGGACTACGGGATATGAGTTCCGTGGTCGAAAGGGAAACAGCCCAGACCATCGGCTAAGGTCCCAAAATTCAAGCTAAGTGGGAAACGATGTGGGGTTACTGAAACAACCAGGAGGTTGGCTTAGAAGCAGCCACCCTTTAAAGAGTGCGTAATAGCTCACTGGTCTAGTGATCCTGCGCGGAAAATTTAACGGGGCTAAGCTTGATACCGAAGCCATGGGTCTCAGCGCAAGCTGGGGCGGTAGGGGAGCGTTCTGTTTGCAGTGAAGGTCGACCGTAAGGACGGCTGGAGCGGACAGAAGTGAGAATGCAGGCATGAGTAGCGTAAAACACGTGAGAACCGTGTTCGCCGTATGTCTAAGGTTTCCGACGCCAGGTCAATCCGCGTCGGGTTAGTCGGGTCCTTAGCCGAGGCCGAAAGGCGTAGGCGATGGATATCCGGTCAACATTCCGGAACCGTTTGAGAGGAGTGATGGAGGGACGCAGTGAGGTAGGCCAGCCTGTGATTGGTCGTACAGGTGCATTGTGCGTCAGGCGTTGAGGTCTGTAGGTAAATCCGCAGACTGAGCTGAGGCACCGTGACGAGCCACTAAGGCATAAGTGAGTTGAGCCTTGCTGCCGAGAAAAGCTTCTAAACGTTGAATCTCAAGCGCCCGTACCGCAAACCGACACCGGTAGACGGGTAGAATATACCAAGGCGAACGGGAGAACCCTCGTTAAGGAACTAGGCAAATTAGCCCCGTAACTTCGGGAGAAGGGGTGCCTTTTGACGTGAATGAATAATGAGCGTTGAGAGGCCACAGTGAAATGGTCCTAGTGACTGGTTACCAAAACCACAGGTCTCTGCTAAGCCGAAAGGCGATGTATAGGGGCTGACGCCTGCCCAGTGCCGGAAGGTTAAGGGGAGAGGTTAGCGCAAGCGAAGCTTTGAACCGAAGCCCCGGTGAACGGCGGCCGTAACTATAACGGTCCTAAGGTAGCGAAATTCCTTGTCGGGTAAGTTCCGACCCGCACGAACGGCGTAACAACTAGGACACTGTCTCAACGAGGGACCCGGCGAAATTGAAATGGCTGTGAAGATGCGGCCTACCCGCAGCAGGACAAAAAGACCCCGTGGAGCTTTACTGCATCTTGGCATTGAGTTTGGGCATTATCTGTGTAGCATAGGTGGGAGTCTATGAAGCTGGGGCGTCAGCCTCGGTGGAGACACCGGTGAAATACCACCCTGATGATGTTTAGACCCTAACCCCACGCCGTAATCCGGGTGGGGGAACGTGCCAGGTGGGCAGTTTGACTGGGGCGGTCGCCTCCTAAAATGTAACGGAGGCGCCCAAAGGTTCCCTCAGGGTGAATGGAAACCACCCAAAGAGTGTAAAGGCATAAGGGAGCTTGACTGCAAGACCAACGCGTCGAGCAGGGTCGAAAGACGGGCTTAGTGATCCCACGGTACTGAGTGGAAGGGCCGTGGCTTACCGGATAAAAGCTACCCCGGGGATAACAGGCTGGTGAAGTCCAAGAGTTCACATCGACGACTTCGCTCGGCACCTCGATGTCGGCTCATCGCATCCTGGGGCTGTATAAGGTCCCAAGGGTCGGGCTGTTCGCCCGTTAAAGCGGTACGCGAGCTGGGTTCAGACCGTCGTGAGACAGGTCGGTCTCTATCCGCTGTGGGCGTAAGGGATTTGAGAGGAGCTGCCCCTAGTACGAGAGGACCGGGGTGGACAGACCTCTGGTGTGCCAGTTGTCGTGCCAACGGCATTGCTGGGTAGCTATGTCTGGCAGGGATAACCGCTGAAAGCATCTAAGCGGGAAGCTCGCCTCAAGATTAGATCCCTGTTTTCCCGCTAAGGGAGTAAGGTCGCAGGTAGACCACCTGCTTGATAGGCGGCGTGTGTAAGCGCAGTAATGCGTTGAGCTAAGCCGTACTAATGACCGAGGGCTTCCGTTGTGATGCGGAGAACTCAGTACTCTTTGTGACGAAATCCTACATACTATTCTGGTTATACCTTAACATGGTATAGAAAAGTCTCTTGGTGATTGGAGCGACGGTGGTACACCCGGCCACATCCCGAACCCGGCAGTTAAGGCCGTCAGCGCCGATGGTACTTGGGGGGCGACCCCCTGGGAGAGTAGGTCATTGCCAAGAGGCTTTTTTAGTTAAATAGATGACCGGTCGGCAAACGCTTTTTTCTTTGCCGCCGTACCCTTACCCTCAATAAAGTCCGTTTGACAATTTTGCCCGTGCTGAGGTATAATCCTAAGTGATGTAAGGGTCTAATTACCGTTTTGGTTGAGGTACCTGACCTTATTAAATTGGAGGTTGTATCGCTGAATGCCCCCGAAAATAATCCCCTTTGTTGGAATTAATACCTTCGGCTGCATCAGCGGTGTGCAGCCGAAGTTTTTGCCTGGACTTAGGTTATCCCTTGAACCGAGGGGAGGTGAATGTATTGACTGTAGTGGTTATCCGACCCAATGAATCTCAAGACGGGTTGCTCAAGCGATTCCGCAAGAAGATCGTAAAGAGCGGCGTTTTGAGTACGGTGCGCCGCAAACGCTGGTTCATTTCTAAAAGCGAATTGCGCCGTGTGGAAAAGAAAAAAGCAATTCGCCGTTTAAAGCGCCGCCAGTACTCACGAGGCACCGAGTAAATCAGGCAGTATTTGTATTGTAGGTCCGTGGCGGTTGGCTCGTTGCCGGACTGCTGGAGGAGAAAGATGGCCAAAGAAGAAGATAAAATTCAAGTAGAAGGGACGATTATCGAAGCCCTGCCGGGGACCCAATTTAACGTCCGTTTAGAAAATGGTCACCGAGTGCTGGCGTACCTTTCGGGCAGAATGCGCAAGTATTATATTCGTATTTTGCTTGGCGATAGGGTGCGTGTAGAAATGTCCCCTTACGACTTGACTCGCGGCCGGATCGTCTACCGCCAGCGCAGGGTTGGCGAAACAGTCAAGATGGAAGAATAACCATTTATTGGATCCATAAAAAAGGGCGGTTTATGAACCGCCCTTTTTTTGTTTTGTTTCGAAACCGGATACCGGAAGTCAACTTTGCCCGCCCCTGAAAAATCCTCATCTTGGGGTAATAAAAAATGGCTGTCCATATCCATCGGATCGGACAGCCTTGGGGTGAAATTTTACCGCAGGATGCTAATAGCGGATCCGGTTATCGTAACTTGTCAAAACTTTCATATAATTTGCCCGTTCATAGGCGGCTGGTTCGGCTACGGCTTTCTGGCTCATACTGCCGGTCATCTGGTGAACGGATTCGTATTCGTTTTCCTCCATCCATTGTTCCAGTTCACCCAGCATTCGAGTGGCCCGGTCAATTCCTTGGGTGAGCAATTCCGAGGTGGTCATGGACACCTTTGCACCCACCAGCAAGGATTTGACCACGTCTTCACCATTATGCACACCCGTCGATAGGGCCAGGTCCGCTTGGATCCGACCATAAAGGATCGCAATCCAGCGTAAGGGGAGGCGCAGCTCATCCGAAGTGCTCAACACCAGGTCAGGCACCACTTCCAATCGTCCGATATCCAGGTTGGGTTGGTAGAAGCGGTTGAAGAGTACCAGCCCATTGGCACCCACGCTGGCTAGTTGGGCAGCCATGTTCGGCAGGGCAGTGAAATAAGGGCTGAGTTTGATCGACAACGGGATGCGCACTTGCTGGCGGACATCCTTCACCAAATCAACATAGGATTGTTCCAGTTCCTTACTGCTCAGTTTAAGGTCGGTAGGGACGAAGTAGATGTTTAGTTCAAGTGCATCCGCACCAGCTTCTTGGATGTGGCGAGCATAATCGATCCACCCGCCGGTCGAAATGCCGTTCAAGCTGCCGATTACCGGAATTTGCACCGCCTGTTTGATTTTATGGATCAACTCCAGGTAACTTTCTGGGCCTAAATTGTAATTGCCAAGGTCCGGGAAATAGGTGATTGCTTCAGCATAGGATTCTGTCCCGCGGGTAAGGTAATGGTCGAGCGCGCGGCTTTCATGCACAAGCTGTTCTTCGAACAACGAGTACATCACCACAGCACTGACGCCGGCATCCTCCAGTCGGCGCACACCCTCAACTTTTTTTGAAAGTGGTGAGGCTGAAGCGACCAGGGGATTTTTTAGATGCAAGCCAAGGTATGATGTGGAAAGGTCTACCACTTGATATCTCCTTTGTTAATCAGAAAGTCACCATGCAAAATGCAAAAACTGGTTTTTTGCATGGTGGGGAAATTATTCGGGATCGTCAGAAGGGGTTGCTTCAGTTTGATCCTGCCCGTTGAATTGGATGGAGGCCATTTGCTGGTAAAGAGTCCAGCGCTTGGCTATATCTGCGTTTGCCTGGCGCATCAAATATTCGGCGCGCTGCTCATCACTTTGCAGCAGCATGCGGTAGCGAGTTTCATTGTAGGCATAATCTTCAATCGGTCTGCTTGGTTTCTTGCTGTCCATTTGTAAGGGGTTCTTGCCAGCCTCAGCCAACAGCGGATTGTAGCGGAACAGAGGCCAAAGGCCAGATTGAACAGCCAATTTTTGCTGCTCTAGCCCTTTACGCATATCGATGCCATGGGCGACACAGTGGCTGTAAGCGATGATGACCGAAGGGCCGTCGAATGCATCAGCTTCCAGAAAAGCCTTCAGCGTTTGAGCATCGTTAGCCCCCATCGCCACTCGGGCGACATAGACATATCCATAGGCCATCGCGATCATGCCCAGGTCTTTCTTGGGCAGGCTTTTACCGTTGGCAGCAAACTTTGCCACCGCGGCGAGCGGAGTGGCTTTCGAGGCCTGTCCGCCGGTGTTGGAGTACACCTCGGTATCGAGGATTAAAATATTGACATTGCGCCCCGAGGCGATGACATGGTCCAAGCCGCCGTAGCCAATATCGTATGCCCAACCATCCCCACCCAGGATCCAAACACTCTTCCGCACCAGGAAGTCCGCCAGGTCGGTGAGCATCGCTGCGCGTGGATCCTTAAGCCCTGCTAACTTGTTTTTCAAAACCTCGATCCGTTTACGCTGAGCGGCTATCCCGGCTTCGCTCGTTTGGTCAGCGGTCAGAACCTCGTCGACCAGGTTCTCGCCGATTTGTCCGGCCAGGGAGTGGAGTAATTCGGCCGCAAATTCAGATTGTTTATCGAAGGTCAGGCGCATTCCCAGGCCGAACTCGGCGTTGTCTTCGAACAGGCTGTTCGACCAGGCTGGCCCACGCCCATCCCGGTTGACCGTCCAGGGAGTGGTGGGTAAATTGCCGCCGTAAATGGATGAACAACCGGTAGCATTAGCGATGATGGTTCGGTCGCCAAAAAGCTGTGATAGCAGCTTGACATAGGGGGTTTCGCCGCATGCAGCGCAGGCACCGGAGAACTCGAACAACGGCTCGAGAAGTTGTGAATTCTTGATCGTGCCTAAATTGAGAACCGTGCGGTCTACTTCGGGCAGTGAAAGGAAGAAATCCCAGTTCTTGCGTTCAGCTTCGCGCAGTGGGGGCTGCTCGGCCATGTTGATGGCTTTCAGGCTGACCTGAGATTTGTTCTTGGCTGGGCAGGCTTCTACACAAAGGGCGCAGCCAGTGCAATCTTCCGGTGCGACCTGGATGGTGTACACCATCCCTGGCAGCTCGCGGAATTTGGCCGGAGTAGATTTGAAAGTCTCCGGCGCATCTTTCAGGTAATCGGGTGAGTAAACTTTTTGGCGGATGACCGCATGTGGGCAGACAAAGGCACATTTACCGCACTGAATACATACATCCGCATCCCAGACTGGGATTTCCAAGGCGATATTGCGTTTTTCCCATTTGGCGGTGGCGGTGGGGAAGGTGCCATCCACCGGCATTTTACTTACCGGCAAGGTGTCGCCGGTGTAGACCATCATGGGGGCGAGAACCTCACGGACAAATTCGGGTGCTTTATCGGATACAGCCTGGTGCCTTTTCGTCCTGCTTGTGGTAGCAACAGGGACGGTCACTTCGCGCAGGTTGGCCAGGGTATGATCAACGGCTTCAAAATTTCGTTGGACCACAGCCTCGCCGCGTTTGCCGTAAGTTTTTTCAATGCTCTTTT
>Ga0208733_100799_pt1 | contig 11421 bp, 12 predicted proteins | sample SubbioR11Jul_8B1_FD_184816 | JGI IMG/M metagenome (GOLD analysis project Ga0208733, IMG submission 184816) | Serpentinite rock and fluid subsurface biosphere microbial communities from McLaughlin Reserve, California, USA - CR11Jul_8B1 (SPAdes) | ecosystem: Environmental > Terrestrial > Deep... | reverse complement strand
CTTCCCTAAGCGGAATGTCCATGACCCGGCCCACGTCGCGAATAGCCGCTCGCGCACCCATCGTGCCAAAGGTGATGATTTGTGCTACCCGATCGTCGCCGTATTGATGGGCACAGTATTCCAGCATTTTGGAGCGCTTATCATCCTGGAAGTCCAGGTCGATATCGGGCATCGAAACGCGCTCCGGGTTGAGGAAGCGTTCGAAGATTAAGCCGTGAGCGAGAGGCTCAACATTGGTAATGCTGAGGGTGTAAGCTACGATCGAGCCGGCTGCTGACCCGCGCGCGTTGTACCAAATTCCATGCTCTTGTGCGTAGCGGCAAAGATCCCAAACGATGAGGAAGTAGGCATCGAAGCCCATTGTATGAATCACACCTAATTCGTATTCCAACCGCTCACGGGGAATGCCGGCCCCGTTGCGATTGGAATAGCGGCGTAGAAGCCCAACCTCGCACAATGACCGCAGGTAAGTTTGAGGAGTGTAACCAACCGGGACTTCGAAAAGCGGCAGGTGATACCCTTTGGTGGACAGGTCAACATTAACCCGTTCGGCGATCAACAGGGTATTATGGAGTGCTTCTGGCACCTCTTTGAAGAGGGAGGCCATTTCGTCCGGTGGGCGCAGGTAATAGGAATTATCGGACATCCGCATTCGGTTCGGGTCGGTGAGCAGGGACCCGGTTTGGATGGCGAGAAGGATGTCTTGGTAGCGGGCATCGCCTGGATTGACATAATGGACATCATTGGTAGCAATATAACGGGCCTGGTAGCGCGGGCCGAGCTCGAGCAGGGCTTTGTTGATGGTTTCCAACTCTTTAATGTCATGCTGCTGGAGTTCAAGGTAGAAGTTGTCCTTACCGAAGACGTTATAATACCAATCCAATTGCTGGCGGGCTGAATCCAAACCGCGCTCCAAAATCAGCCGCGGGATCTCAGCGGCCATACAGCCAGAAGTGGCGATTAACCCCTCTGAATGGGCGGCCAGAAATTCATGATCGGTGCGAGGGTGGTAATAAAAGCCGTCCAACTGAGCGGCGCTGGCGATCTGGAGCAGGTTGCGGTACCCGGTTTCATTTTCGGCCAGTAACAGCAGGTGAGTGGAGGATTTGTCCAGGCGCGGGTCGCGGTCGCGCATCCCTCGGGCTGCCAGGTAAGCCTCGATCCCTATAATGGGTTTTACCCCAGCGGAAGTGGCCGCATTGAAGAATTCGATCACCCCGTACATTGTGCCGTGGTCGGTGATGGCGACGGCGGGCATGTCCATCTCCTTTACCCTTTGGACAAGCTTCTGAATGTTCGAGAAGCCATCTAAGAGCGAGTATTGGGTGTGAACGTGAAGATGAACGAAGGACATGGGACCTTTTAATGGCGCGAAAGGATGCAAAACTAGAAAGATTATAGCATGTGGATCTTGGCCCTGCCCCGGCGGGATGCTTAAAATTTTCGAGCTGTTTGGTTTTCTTAACCTTAAAGAAAAGACCACAGTCTAATTCCTGGTTGGGTATATTGTGGGCCGCAAAGAGGCGGCCGGGCCGGGAGGACATTCGTTTTCGATTCGCACGTTTATCATTGCCTGAGCGTAGGTTTGTTTGAAAAGGGGTTTAAGGTAAAATAATGGCACGAAGTTTGCGCTTACGAATGAACTCAAGGAAGCACTCGTTTGTTTTATTGCTCATATGGGTCGTGGGGGTCTTCCTTCCCTTTAATCACCCTGTTCAGGCACAAGCTGGGCGGCATTTGGAAGTCATTGATGTAAATACGGAAGCCTTTCCTGTTTTACGGGTCCAATTTGAGGCCTTTGAAGAGGATGGGAGTTTTGTCACCGATTTACGCTCCGAGGATGTGTTCATTCGCGAAAATAATGAGCTCCTTGGATTAACAGACCTTGAACTGCTCCGCCCGGGGGTGCAGTTTATTGTTGCGCTTAACCTGGGAGCGGATCTTTCCAACCGTTTTGGTGGAATTACCCGTTTCGAAGCAATCCGCCTACATCTTGAAACCTGGATCGGCACTCAGGCGGAGGAAAGCAGCGATCAATTCAGCCTGGCGACCAATACCGGCCTGCAATTGATTCACTCGCGGGATGTGGAGGAATGGGAGCAGACGGTTCGCGGGCTCGAGAATATCGATTTGCTCCAAGAACGACCTTCCCTGGTTGCATTGACCCGGGCGATCGATCTGGCAACCGATCCCAATCCTGAGGGTGTCATGAAGCGCGCTATCCTTTTCATCACCCCGTTGATTCCAGCTGCGAACCTGGTGGGATTGTCCAATCTGGGCGACCGGGCTGCCGAACAGGGCGTTCCCGTTTACATTTGGCTGGTTGCATCGTCCGCAGCGCGTACCAATAACCCCCAAGTTGTTGACCGTCTGGAGCAGATAGCCGCATCAACCGGCGGCGATTTATTCGTATTCACTGGCTCCGAAACTTTGCCGGACCCGGATGAAGTGCTGGATCCGGCCCGGTATATGTACCGCGCCCAATATGAATCGCGAATCAACACAACCGCCACCCACAGTATTGAGGTAGAAGTCCGCCGGGCTAATTTTCAACTTCGGTCAGCCGAAAAAAGGGTCTACCTCGATGTCCTCCCACCCAATCCGATTTTTCTTTCACCCCCATCGCAGGTCGAGCGTAAATGGGTTTCAAACGACAGTACATCCGCTGCCGTGCTGGAACCTCAGACGATACAAATGAGGATTGTGGTCGAATACCCAGATGGCAAGCCGCGTGAACTTAAAGCCAGCCGCTTGTATGTGGATGGCGTCTTGGTGGACCAAAATCTAACCGAACCTTTTGACATTCTGGAATGGCCATTGGATAAAACACAAGAGGGTCGTTTCATCTTGCGTGCCGAAGTGGAAGATACAGTGGGATTGCGCCAATCCAGTATTGACATGCCGCTTAACCTAACCGTTGAGGTTATCGAGTCCAGTTGGTGGCAGACCGTGTTAGGTGGAAATGACCCATGGTTGGTCGGTGCAATTGCGGCTGCCGGACTGGTGGCGCTAGTTTCCGCAACCCTGACCGGCCGCTGGGTGGTAAGGGGGATCGATAAGCGCAGAACACGCGCCTTCGGCCCATTAACCCAGCCACTTCCCCCACTCAAGGATCGTCCGAAAGGGCCGCGGCCAAAATTCCAAGTAGAAAGACCTACCTGGCCACGAATTGCGATGGCAGGGCTTTCGGCAGCCCCCGCCTGGCTTGTGCGCCTTCACGACTATGACCGTCACCCGCCAAAAATAAGTAGTGAGGTTGAGCGTTCTGTCACGCCTGCCAATGCAATACCGCTTACCCGAAAGGAGATCACCCTGGGCAGCGATGTGCTGCGTGCCCAGTATTGTGTAAACGACGTGACGGTTAGTGGACTTCATGCGCGTATTAGGCAAACTCCCGAGGGTGGCTTTCAAATCTTGGATGCCAATTCTGTAGCGGGCACCTGGGTCAATTATGCGCCGCTGCCACCCACAGGGGTAGTGCTGCAGCATGGCGATCTTATTCATTTGGGACGGGCTGTTTTCCGGTTTGAGCTGGCTAACCCGTCTGAACAAACCCAGCCGCAGGTTAGACTGTTACAGGATTATCTATGAAGAGGGTTGAAAACGCTCACCTCCATTTGACGGCGCTCAGCCATGCGGGCATGCGCGGTAAAATAAATGAAGACCGATATGCGGTCAGTGCCTTTCGGATGAATGACTCCCCTCACACCCGGGCATTGTTGGCTGTGCTATCGGATGGGATTGGCGGGCATCGCGCTGGTGAAGTTGCTGCCGAAATGGCAGTTGATTTGATCAGCGCATCCATAGCCGAGAATGGTGATTCGCTTCCTCCGGACCAGGCCTTGCAGCAAGCTATCCATACCGCCAGCCAGGCCATTTTTGAGCAATCACGCGCCAATTCTCATCAGGAAGGCATGGGTGCAACCTGTGCGTGTGTTTTTGTTGTGGGTACGCGGCTGTACACTGCTTCGGTGGGCGATTCGCGAATTTATCTTTTGCGCGCCGGTCAATTGCACCAAATTACCACCGATCATACCTGGGTGCAGGAAGCCGTGCAAAAAGGTGTCATCGCGCACGATCAAGTTCAAGGTCACCCCAACGCCCACGTGATCCGCCGCTTTTTGGGTTCCCCGCAGTTACCTGACCCAGATCTGCGCATGCGCTTGAATGACGAGGAAACCGATAGCCAGGCGACCGCCAACCAGGGTAATCGGTTAAAAAAGGGGGATGTGCTCTTGTTGTGTTCGGATGGATTAACCGACCTGGTCTATGATACCGAGATTGCAGCCACCCTTCAAAGCCAACCAACCGACAAGGCAGCCCAATGTTTAATCGACCTGGCAAACCAACGCGGCGGGCATGACAACGTCACCGTGATTGTCATTAGCATCCCACCGGGTATGGAGGAAAATCCTAAGCCCTACCAACGGTGGGTTCGGCTGGGATGCCTGGCGGTATTGCTCGTGATCGGACTGGCAGTGGGGTTGGCATTGGGTTTTCCAGGGTTTTGGGAACTTAGGACGAAAACCCCAATAGTCCCGACGGTTCCGGCTATGGGCTTTCCCCTTCCGCCCACCGGACAGGAAACCCCGCAACAGACAATCCAGACAGATCCACGGGTGGCAACACCAATACCCTTGGGCATTCTTACACCTACCGGCAGGCCAGGCCTGATTACGACACTCCCTCCGCCCAATGAAGCGACGTTGACTCCTTGGCCGACCAACACCATTTTGCCCTGATGAAAAATGCCGGGTAAATCTCGTGCGGGGTATAATGGCTCATCGGATGTTCGTCCAACACCCGGCGGGTTTGATCTTTACCGGTTCGAGAAAAAATGTATGCTTGTAATACCCATTTCTAAAAACCCGATGACCAGGATCCGTGCATAATGCAAGCGACTCGAGAACTTCCTGGCGGTTATGTGTTGCGGTCAGGGGTATCCATTAAAAATCGTGCCACGATTGTGTGGTTGAATGTTGCCGGGTTGGTGTTGCTAGTCTTATTTTGGTGGTTGTTTGCTACTGTGGCCTTATGGTTGCGCCCCACTGAGGCTGCCCAGATATATAACCTTACCTGGAGAGGGTGGGATTCCCTGGCAGCGATAGGTGTCAGCGTGGGATTAATCGTGGTGGTGATCGTGTTACACGAAGTGATTCATGGCCTTGGTTTTTTGTGGATAGCCAGGGTGCGCCCGGTTTTTGCTTTTAAGGGCGCCTATGCGTATGCGGGTGCCCCGGGTTGTTTTATTCCACGCGATCCTTACCTGGTGATTGGTTTGGCTCCATTGGTGGTGTTGAGCCTTTTGGCGGTTGGCATGCTGGCAGTTGTCCCGCCGCAAGCGATATTTCCGCTCCTATTGGCAGCGGTTATTAACGCCTCAGGCGCGGTGGGGGATATTTGGGTTGCAATTTTGCTTTTGCGCCAGCCGCCAGATGCTCTAGCGATTGACGATGGCGATGAGATCAGAATTTACGCACCCGCCCGCTGAGGTGTCCGGTTGACAAGCCACACCCCCAACAGGATGACCGCCCCACCGATAAGGGCAGCCCAGTAGAGAGGCTCGGCTAATACAACACTCGCCACTACCACGGTTACCAATGGTTCGAGGTAAATAAATGCGCCGACCTGGGAGGAGGGCAGCGCCTGGAGCGCATCGTACCAGAAAATATAGGCCAATCCAGAACAGGCGATGCCTAAAAACAATACTGCTCCCCACCCTTCAGGGCTTAAATTCAACAAATCCCCCAGACCAGGCCCGCTTAGGAAGAAAAATGACGAAAACAAAAAGCCAAAACCCATCACAAATAACAGCATCGACGCGGCTGGGTAGCGGTTAAGGCCGGAACGTGAGAGAGCAGAAAAAATTGCCCAGTTGGGGGCGCTAATTAAGATAAGAAGATCACCCGGGGCGCCGAATTGCCCAATGGAAAGGGCCTGGAGGTCGCCGCGAGAGACGACCAGCAAAACACCACTGGCTGCGACGAGGATACCTACGGCTCGCAGTAGACCAAGTCCTTCTTTTAGAAAAATCCATCCGAGCAGTGCCATGAAAACCGGAGTGCTGGCAACGATCCAGGCGGTGGTGGTCGCCTGGGCAGACAGCAGGCCGGTGCTTTGCAGCCATTGGTGGAAGGTTATCCCGACTGCACCGAGCAGGGCAAAGTAGCCCAGGTCGGGCAAGGGCGGCATCCGAATCTGGCCGCGTTTCCATACCGCTGCCCCCAAAATGACCACCCCGATCCCAAAGCGCACCCAGACAAGACTGAAAGGATCGATATCCCGTAGAGCGATTTTTGTGGCAACAAAAGACCCGCCCCAAACACCGACCGCAAACAATACTTTGAGGATGACAAAAAACCGTGATCGATCCAAACCGGTCGTCCCTTGCTGAAGAAATGGAATGCTTGATTATAATGCAGCTAATGAGCCATCCTCAGGTGCGGTAAATCGAGCCTAAGGTTGTAGCCCTGGTTTTCTAACCGTGAATAGAAAATTTGTATAAAAAAGTGCTTGACACAGAACGTTTGTTCGTGTATGATAGAAACACATAACTCACAACCCATAATCCACTGGCTTCAGATTCATAATACAGAAATACTGGCAAGGAGTGAACCCATAATGGTGAGACGAAGTGAAGGCCTAAGCGAACGGCATAAAAAAATTCTGGCTTTTTTATCCCAGTTTCAACAAAATAATGGCTACTCGCCGTCCATTCGTGAAATTGGCGATAATATTTCAGTGAAATCCACTTCCCTGGTGGATTATTACCTCAACCAACTCGAAGAGATGGGCTACATCCTGCGTGACAACCGCATATCGCGTTCGATTCGGGTGTTAAAGCCGGTCCAGACTGCTGGCGGTGGTTTAGTTGGGGCTGTCCGCCAGGTCAGCCAGCGCTTGGAGGAGATGGTTACCGTTCGTAAATTGGGAAGGATTGTAGCCGGTGAACCGATCCCGGTTCCAGCATCCGACCTGGATTATTTTGGCCCTGAAGATGGCGTAGATATCGCGCGCAGCATGCTGCCATCCCGAGAGAAAACCAGCGAGTTGTTCGCTCTGGAGGTACAGGGCGAATCGATGATCGATGCGATGATCAACGACGGCGATATCATCATCATGAAGCCTGCCCAGGAAGCCAGTAACGGCGAGATGGTAGCGGTGTGGCTGGATGACCGCGACGAAACCACCTTGAAATATTTCTACAAAGAAAAAAGCCGCATTCGCCTGCAGCCTGCCAATCCGACCATGGCCCCGATCTACGTGGATAACCCGCAAAATTTACGCATCATGGGCAAAGTGGTGATGGTTATCCGCCAGATTAAATCGGTGGCGATGTGATCCGACTTTAAAATAAAAAATGCGGGGGGATTTCACCCGCATTTTTTTGATTCGGAAATGGTTGAAATCAGACGACCTCGACTACAGCACCAGCAGTCTCAAGTTTAGACTTGGCGTCATTAGCGGCTTCTTTGCCTACCCCGGTTAGGACCTTGACACCGGCGGTCTCGGCCATGGTCTTGGCTTCCACCAGCCCCAGGCTGGTCAGTTGGCGGATGACTTTGATCGTTTCGATTTTCTTCGGACCGGCTTCTTTGAGAACGACGTCAAATTCGGTCTGTTCCTCTACCGGTTCTGCAGCAGCAACCGAAGGTGCAGACGCAGCAGCGGCCACTGGTGCGGCAGCCGAAACGCCCCACTTTTCCTCCAGCAGTTTTACCAATTCCGCAGCTTCTAGTACGGAAAGTTTACCGAGTTCTTCAACCAATTTATCCAGGTTTGCCATTTTAGATTCTCCTTATACGGTTAACCGTATGGTATGTTTAGAATAGTTGCTTACGATGAGTTAAGTCCTGCCAAACCGCACCGGAGTGCAAGGAAGCCAGGTGAATAAACGTTAGGCGGCGACAGCTTCTGTGCCTTGTTGAGCGCGAGCATTGATAACCGCGGCAAGACCACGGGCCGGTTCGGCCAGGGTACGCACCAGTTTGCTGGCTGGCGCAGCGATTGTTCTGAGCAAAATGGAGCGCATAACCGGCAGGGGTGGCAGGTCGGCCAGTGCTTTAACCTGGGCAGCATTGAGAGCTTTTTTATCCAGGTAACCGCCCTTAATGGCAAAGATTTCTGACTTGGCGGTAGCCTCACTGAACACTTTGGCGAGAGCGGGGGCATCACTGAAGGCGAACCCAACCATCGTCAAGCCATCGAAAACGTCTTTGTTGGCGATTCCGACCTCATCCAATGCGAGCTTGATCAAGGTGTTCTTGACAACATGAACCTCGCCGCCGGCGGAACGAACCTTGGGGCGCAGTGTGTCGATTTCTTTCATCGTCATCTTCGTGTAACTTAGAACGAACACGCCTTCACTCTGGTTGATCCACTCAGCATATTGGGCAACGAGCTTATTTTTTTGCTGCTTTGTAAAGGCCAATGAATATTTCCTCCTTCCTTGTAAAATTTCGGAATACAAAAGTCTTTGCCTTGCTAAATGCCAGGCAAAGACTTTTCGCGGTCGCCGTTTGGCAGCCAGGTTTTTCGCGGGAAAGTCTTCACCTAGGCGGGAGATTAAGCCTTTTCAGGCGCCAGCTTTCACTGGTGAAGGCAAAATTCAATTGTTGGGGGTCGTTATTCACGACCGGTGGTCAAGCCTCGGTTTACTCCTTGGTTTTCATTGTTTGGGCTTGCAAGATATCCACTTTGATCGGGGGACCCATGGTGGTGGTTACGGTGACCTTGCGGATATAAGAACCTTTTGCAGCCGGCGGTTTGGCTTTAGTGATCGCATCCATCAGGGTTGCCATATTGTTAAAAAGAGATTCCTGATCAAAGGAAACCTTACCAATTGGCATGTGGATGTTGGCGGTTTTATCGAGCCGGAATTCAACCCGACCGGCTTTGGCTTCCCGAATTACGCGGGGCAGATCTTCGGCGGGGACGACGGTCCCGGCCTTAGGATTGGGCATTAAGCCGCGCGGTCCAAGGACCCGTCCAAGGCGGCCGGCTTTGCTCATCATGTCCGGTGTGGAGATAGCCACATCGAAATCCGTAAAGCCGCCCTGAATCTTGGCGATCCACTCGTCACCATCCGCGATATAATCTGCGCCGCCTTCTTTGGCTTTTTCGACTGCTTCAGCCTGGGCAAAAACGAGAACACGTACCGATTTGCCTAAGCCGTGTGGTAAGACAACAACATCGCGCAACTGTTGGTCGGCCTGACGAGGGTCAAGCCCCATCCGTAAATGAATTTCTACCGTCGCATCGAATTTGGTCGGTGAGGTTTCCTTGGCCAGGGCGATGGCTTCTTCGGGTGTGTATATTTTTTCCGGGTCAATTTTTTTGCTAGCGGCCAGGTATTTCTTTCCGTGCTTTGCCATTGAATCTCCTTTGTGGTGATAACGGGCAGGCTGCCTGCCCTCCCACTTTGTTATTCTACAACTTGAATACCCATATTGCGGGCAGTACCCTCAATTTGGCGCATAGCGTCGTCCATATCGACCGCGTTCATGTCCTTAAACTTGATCTCGGCGATATCGCGCACTTGTGAGCGGGTTACCTTGCCCACCTTGGTGCGATTGGGAACGTCGGAACCTTTCTCCACCCCGGCAGCCTTCTTTAAGAGAATGGAAGTCGGAGGTGACTTGAGGATGAAGGTGAAAGACCCATCTGAATAGACACTAATTTCTGCCGGTAACACTTCACCCAATCGATTCTGAGTGCGGGCGTTGTATTCCTTGCAGAATGCCATGATATTAATCCCATGCCCAGCCAAGGCGGGGCCGACAGGGGGAGCCGGGTTGGCTTTCCCGGCTGTCAGGTGTAACCGTATTACTGCTTTTAATTTTTTTGCCACTTTTTTACTCCTTCGTGGTCATAGCGGGTGGTTTGGGGAGCACCCTCCCACAAACAAGATCCTCGATTCGAGGATTAATCCATACCTTAAGCTTTTTCAACCTGCAGAAAATCTAGTTCTACAGGGGTTTCACGACCAAAAAAGTTTACCATCACACGCACCTTGTTGCGTTCCTGATCAATCCCGGCAACCGTTCCGCGGAAATCGTTGAAAGGTCCATCCACAATCCGAACGCGCTCGCCTTCTTTGAAGGAGACCTTAATATGCGGCGCCTCTGCTTCCATACGGCGCAGGATCTGGGACACTTCTTCCGGGCGCAGTGGGGTGGGTTGGGTTCCCATTCCCACAAAACCGGTCACACCGGGGGTGTTGCGGACAACATACCAAGACTCCTCGGACATAATCATGTTAACCAACACATAGCCGGGAAATACATGGCGCTCGACAGTGCGGCGCTTGCCGTCTTTGACTTCGATCTCCTCTTGGGTAGGGATAACGACATCGAAGATTCGGTCCTTCATCCCCATGGTCTCGATGCGTTGCTCGAGGTTATGCCGAACTTTGTTCTCATACCCCGAATAACAATGAATGACGTACCAGGAGCGTTGCTCTTCGCTTCCAGGTTCAAAATGGGGGGCTTCAAAATCGGTTGCCTGGTAAATTTCGCGAGATGCGCTGGCGCTCCCAGAACCTTTTTCTTTCGCTGGTTTGGGGGGGAGGATTACTTCTTCCTCGTTTTCTTTAGAATCGTCAAACGCATCCATCATTCGTTCATGCTCCTTAACAGGCATTTCGCCCAGGGGTGATTTAACCCAGCACCAACCCAATCAATGCCGAGAAGGCGAAATCCAGCAGGCCTAGCAGCACGCTCATTAAGAACATGACCACTAGCACAATCTTCGTCAACCGCCAGGCTTCAGGGAAGGTCGGCCAGGAGACCTTGCGCAGCTCGCCGATGGTCTCGCGCCAAAAGCGCGCGATCTTCCCAAGTTGTTTGGGTTTTTCGGTGTGTTTGGTTTTTGCAGTTTTTTCAGCCACACAAATCTCCTTGGTTTCAGGCTAAAACGCCGCCTCCTGATGGGCAGACGGCGTCGCCTGGAGTGAGGCAGGCCAGGCAGGAATTGAACCCACAACCCCCGGTTTTGGAGACCGGTGCTCTGCCAATTGAGCTACTGGCCTAGGTAGGTTGAGGACGGAAGGATTAATTTGCCCTCAACCTGATTATACCCTACTTGGTCTCGCGATGGGATGTATGTTTGCGGCAGCGCGGGCAAAATTTGTTCAATTCCAGACGCCCGGGGTCATTGCGGCGGTTTTTTTCGGATGTGTAGTTGCGTTCTTTACACTCAGAGCACGCCAGAGTGATAACGGGGCGGATATCTTTCTTTTTAGATGCCATTCTTACACCTGTGACCTATGAGGAGGTCAACCTTCCTAAATTAAGCCAAAATTTCGGTGATCACGCCAGCGCCGACGGTCAGGCCGCCTTCGCGGATTGCGAATTTAGACCCTTGTTCAAGCGCCACAGGCACGATCAACTCGACTTCCATGTTGGTATCGTCGCCCGGCAT
>Ga0208733_100780_pt1 | contig 11759 bp, 11 predicted proteins | sample SubbioR11Jul_8B1_FD_184816 | JGI IMG/M metagenome (GOLD analysis project Ga0208733, IMG submission 184816) | Serpentinite rock and fluid subsurface biosphere microbial communities from McLaughlin Reserve, California, USA - CR11Jul_8B1 (SPAdes) | ecosystem: Environmental > Terrestrial > Deep... | reverse complement strand
AATATGTTTACCCTCTCCCCTGGTGGGAGAGGGTTAGGGTGAGGGGGGCTTATTATAATTTTTTCACAGCTCCCCTCCCGTCAAGGGAGGGGAAAAAGACCCCCTCTCCCCTTGCGCCTGCCTGCACGAAGCGTTTCGGCGAAGGCAGGGGAGAGGGTGGGGGTGAGGGGGAAAATTTAAAATCTCTTTTCTATAACTTTGATCAAATCGGTGATCATCCGGTTATAGGGCACGGGGATTCCAAGATGTTCTGCCTCTCTCACCGCTGCCCCATTGATGGCATCGATTTCAGTCCTCCGTTTACGGTCGAGATCCTGTCCCATGGAACAGCGGTTCTCTCTAGTAGCCTCGATCACCGCCCTCACCCTGTCCATGGGATTACTCTCGATCTGAACCCCCTTCCGTCTCGCCACTTCTACCGCTTCGGAGACAAGAGCCTCCACCAATCTAATGGTCTCTGGATAATCGAGGAGCTGCCCGTTCTTTAACCCAAGCAAGGCCGCAAGTCCATTGAGACCCACATTGACAAAGAGTTTTTCCCAGACAAGTGTATGGATATGGGAAGAGACCTCGGTTTCGATTCCAGCTTTACGAAAAATTTGAGTGATTTGATTTACTCGATCCGTGATCTTTCCATCCAGTTCCCCCACATAGGTTTTGCCCCGTCCCGCATGGCGAATATGTCCGGACCACAGCAAGGTCGCTCCCTGTCCCGTAACTCCCAAGACCACCTTTTTCCGATCCACCTGTTTACAGATCGTCTCTTCATTTCCAAGGCCGTTCTGGAGGGTGAGAAAAACGGTATCCTCTTTTTCAAGGACTAAAGAGTCCGTGACGGCCTTTTCCGTGTGATAGGTTTTGACGAAATAGAGGATGAGGTCCGCTTTCCCTATCGAGGTGATATCTGAAGTGGCATTGACCGAAACAGCTTGAACCTTTCCCTTCTCCTCGATGGCGAGGCCTTTTGAGCGGATGGCGTCAACATGTTCCTTCCAGATGTCAACCAGCCAGACTTCCTCTCCGGAAAGCGAGAGAAACCCTCCGAAGAGGCTTCCCATGGCTCCCGCACCAATGATTACGGTCTTCATATTATCCTCTTTTCCATGCCTGGCAGGTGAGCATTGAATGAAAAACTAACACAGCCCACAGTGAAAATCAATGTTTTGAGGATAGGTTGATACAGTGGTTGGTTTCTTCTTTCTGAAAAAATTTTCGCTTGTCCCCTGAAAGGAGATATTGTATAGAATAGTTGAGTCTATTGGAGAAAAAGATGATTGAAATCCGATTTCATGGAAGAGGGGGACAGGGGGCTGTGGTGGCATCCAAAGTTCTTGCGGTCGCCTTTTTCCATGAAGGGTTCTATGTCCAGTCTTTCCCTGCCTTCGGGGTCGAGAGACGGGGCGCTCCTGTGATGGCCTTCCTGAGGGTTGATCGCGAGCCCATTCAATTGAGGGTGAACATCTATAAACCCGATCATATCATCGTTTTGGACCCCACCCTGATGGGAGCTGTGGATGTCACCTCCGGCCTGAAACCAAACGGATGGATTCTGATCAATTCAGGTCACCCTCCTGAAACATTTAATGATCTGAAGAATTTTAGAATCGCCACCGTCGATGCGACCTCCATTGCAATCCGAAATAGTTTGGGTTCCCGAACAAATCCGATTGTCAATACAGCCATCTTGGGAGCCTTCTCAAAGGTGAGTGGGCTGGTGGGAATTGATTCCATTGCCCTGTCGATCCGTGAAGAGACTCCCGGAAAGAAGAATGAGAATGCCAAGGCAGCAAGAGAAGCCTATCAAGAGGTGAAAACAGCATAGCGCATAGCCATATGGAAGCACCAAATCCCAAGCACCAAATTTCAAATAAATCCCAATCACCAAATTCGAAACAATATTTATTTGGTCATTTGAAATTGGAATTTGGAGCTTATTTGGGATTTGGAATTTGTGATTTGGGATTTTAGCCAAATCGATCGAAACTTGATTTGGCGAATTCACAGGAATGGTGAGATGAGCAAACAACTTACCTTTAAGAGCGCTTCCGAGATGCCCATGATCTCCGTTTCGCTGGGGGATATGGAATGGAACAAAACGGGGGCATGGAGAACACAGCGTCCTTTTTATGAGGATAAGACCCCGCCCTGCAGTGCGGCTTGTCCGGCAGGAAATGATATCGTTGCTTTCATTCAAAAGATTGCTAAAGAAGATTTTGAAGGAGCCTGGAATATCATCAAGGAGGAGAATCCATTCCCGGGAGTCTGTGGCAGAGTCTGTTTCCATCCCTGCGAATCAAAATGTAACCGGGGACCCTTCGATGAACCCATTGCAATTCATGCGCTGGAGAGATTTGTGGCGGACTTTGGTTCTTGTCTGAGCAGGAAGACAGGAAAGGCTGGGGAGAAAAGGAAGGAGAAGGTTGCCATTATCGGCTCCGGGCCGGCCGGGATGAGCTGTGCCTTTCATCTTGCAAGGCTCCATTATGATGTGACGGTCTTCGAATCGTTTTCTTTGGCGGGCGGCATGCTCAGGATGGGCATTCCCTCTTACCGATTGCCTAAAGATATTTTGAACAGGGAAATTTCAGATATTGAGGCCCTGGGAGTTGAGATCCGGACAGGCGTCTCTCTGGGTGAGGATTTAAGATTGGAGGACTTGAAGGATTATCAAGCCGTCTTCATTAGTACAGGAGCACACCGGAGTAGAGGCCTCCGTATCCCAGGAGAAAAAGAGAAGGGTGTTTTGAGCGGTCTCGATCTACTGAAAAAGATCAACCTGAGCAAGAGAGTGAAGTTAGGCGATAAGATTGCTGTTATCGGCGGAGGAAATACGGCCATGGATGTGGCAAGATCCGTGATCCGCCTGGGAAAAAAGGCAACCATTCTCTACCGTCGCTCAAGGGAGGAGATGCCTGCGTTTGAAGATGAGATCCTGGAAGCTCTTGAGGAGGGTGTGAAGATAAGGTATCTGGTCAATCCGATCCGGGTTGGACAGAAGGATGGTTTGAAACGATTGGAATGTTTACGAATGGAATTGAGTGAGAAGGATGAGAGTGGTCGAAGAAGACCTGTTCCCATTCCCAATTCCAATCTCTTTATTGATTCAGATCATGTGGTTATCGCAGCAGGAGAGGAGATCGAAGCTTCCTTTCTTCCGGAAGGATTGGAGAAGAAAGAAGGGATCATCCTCACCCGGAGAGATGGAAGCGCTGGCATCAAAGGGGTCTTTGCCGGAGGAGATCTCACCTCCAACCAGCGCACTGTAGCCCATGCCATTGGTTCAGGCAAGAAAGCGGCCATGGCCATCGATTGTTTTTTCAAGGGAAAGGATGGGGAAGAGGTGATTATTCAACATCTCATCGGAGAAGGTCCGTCCCTCTCAATCTTCGGATATCTCCATCCCGGAGAGAGATTGAGGAATTCCCATGTGGTTACTTTCGAAGAATTGAATATGGACTACTTCGAGCCTGCAAAAAGGCAGGGAGAATCAAAGAGCGCTGTTAAGGAAAGGATCAAAGGATTTAAAGAGGTATCCTCGACTCTTTCCGAAGGAGTTGCCCTGGACGAAGCGGAGCGATGTTTCAGTTGCGGCACCTGTAATGAGTGTGAGAATTGTTATGTCTTCTGTCCGGATGGTTCAATTTTAAAAAGAGAAGAGCTTTTTCCCCATCAAGTGGATTACGATTACTGTAAGGGATGCGGCATCTGTTTCACCGAATGTCCAAGGGGCGCGATCTCTTTGCAGGGAGAGGCGAAATGAAGAGGGTCATCACAGGAAACCAGGCAGTGGCCTACGGCGTCATCTTGAGCCGTGTCGATGTCATCTCCGCCTATCCCATCACCCCGCAGACGACGATTGTGGAAGAGCTTTCAGAGCTGATTGCCAGCGGCCGCCTGAAGACAAGATTCCTCAAGGTGGAATCAGAGCATTCCGCCATGGCCGCACTGATCGGAGCTTCCACCGGAGGGGTTAGAACCTTTACGGCTACATCCTCTCATGGATTAGCCTATATGCATGAGATGCTCCATTGGGCTTCCGGAGCGAGGCTTCCCATTGTTCTGGTCAATGTCAATCGAGCCCTTGGCGCACCTTGGAATATATGGGGCGATCAGAGCGATTCTCTCTCTCAACGGGATACGGGATGGATTCAACTCTATTGCGAAAATAATCAGGAGGTCCTCGACACCATTGTCCAGGCCTATCGTATCGCAGAGAGGGTGAAACTTCCCGTAATGGTCGTCCTTGATGCCTTTGTCCTCTCCCATACCTCGGAGCCCGTAGAAGTTCCGAGCATGGAGGAGGTGGATTCCTTCTTGCCGCCCTTCTGTCCGGATTATCCGATCGACACCCAGGAACCGAGGGCTTACTCCGTCATCACTACTCCTGAATATTTTTTGGAGTTTCGATACAAGGTTCAGAAGGCCATGGAAGAGGTCCCCGAGGTTTCAAAGAAGGTGGATGATGAATTCAGATCCCGATTTGGTCGAGGTTATGGCGCCATTGAAAGATACGGAAAGGAGGAAGCAGAGGTGGTCCTGGTAACCTCCGGAACCGTGACAAGCACCTCCAGGATGGTCATCCGGAAACTGAATGAAGAGGGATGGAGCGTTGCCGGATTAAAGATCAAGCGATTTAGGCCCTTCCCTTCCGAAGAGATTTACAGGGCCATCAAAGGGGCAAAAAAGCTGGCGGTGATCGACCGGAATCTTTCTGCCGGAGTAGGAGGCATCTTTGCCCAGGAACTGAGGGCCGCCCTCTATCCGAAAGAGGAGAGACTTCCTGTCTTCGGATTTGTCTCGGGACTGGGTGGAAGGGATATTACTCCGGAGCTGATTGAAGAGGCGATTCAATATACGGTAGAACATCCTCGGCCTGAAGAGGAGATTTTGTGGCTGGGACTGAAGAAGTGAATAGTGACCAGTCAGCAGTAAGCAGTAGGCAGTGATACAAAAACATCAAGATAAAGCAAGGACCATCAGATGAAAAAAATAGAAATCCCGCTGGAAGAAAACCTGGGGCATGGCCATTTAGCTTGCGCCGGATGTGGAGCAGCCATCAGCATGAGGCTCACCCTTAAAGCCCTGGGAGAGAAGACCATCATGGTTTTTCCTGCCTCCTGCTGGTCGATTGTTCCGGGATCCTGGCCTTATTCCAGTTTCCGGATCACAGCCATCCATGCCGGTTTTGTCACGGCCGGAGCAACCGCCTCAGGGGTCAGAGCGGCTCTCGACGTCCGGGGTGATCTTGAAACTCAAGTGGCGGTCTGGGCCGGAGATGGCGGGACTTTTGACATTGGCCTTCAGGCCCTCTCTGGTGCGGCAGAGAGAAATGAGGATTTCATCTACATCTGCAATGACAACGAAGGATACATGAACACAGGCACACAGCGGAGTTCAGCCACACCGCTTTTAGCCTGGACAACTACCACTCCGGTCATGCAACCCAAAGAGAACCCCAAGAAGGATATCATGGCCATTATGGCCGATCATCATATCCCCTATGCGGCCACAGCGACGATAGCCTATCCGGAAGATCTCATAAGAAAGTTGCAGAAGGCAAAGGGGATCCGGGGAACCCGCTTTATCCACCTTTTCTCTCCCTGTCCTCCGGGATGGAAGATGGCCTCCGAGCAGACCATTAAAATTTCGAGGCTTGCTGTCCGCTCAAGGATCTTCCCGCTTTATGAAATTGAAAATGGAAGGAATTATACGATTCAAGAAGAATCCCGTATCGTTCCCGTGAAAGAGTATTTAAAGCTCCAGGGCCGTTTCGGCCACCTCACCGAAAAGGATATCGAGACAACGCAAAAAAATGTGGACGACACCTGGGAACGCCTTCAGAGGAGAGCCCGCTGTTGAGTCGTTTCTGCCTAATGGGTTTTCGGAACAAACATTAAATCATCTGGAAGAAGAGGAGGAGGGTGAAGCCGATCAGAACGATGGTGGTTACCCACGCGATGGTGTTGAAGATGGGGCCATTGGTGTGCTGCATCATCAACTTTTTGTCGTTGATGAGCAATAAGATGAAGATGAGGATGAAGGGGAGCACGAGACCATTGACGACCTGAGAGAAGTACATGATCGGGATGAGCGGGAGATCCGGGTAGAGGATGATCCCCGCTCCCAAAAAGATGATCAGGGAATAGATCCCATAGAACTGTGGGGCTTCCACAAACTTCTTGTCGATTCCCACCTCCCAGCCCAGACCTTCGCAGATGAGATAGGTTGTGGAAAGAGGGAGAATCGAGGCCGCAAAGAGGGAGGCATTGACCAGCCCGAAGGCGAAGAGATAGGTGCAGTATTTTCCCGCCAGGGGCGCCAGGGAGAGAGCCGCATCCTTTGCGGTTTCGATTCTCACCCCGGTTTTGAAGAGGGTCTCCGCACAGACGAGGATGATGAAGAAGGCGACGATGTGGACGACGATCGATCCCATGACCACATCGAATCGTGCGAACTTATATTCCTCTATCTTGATTCCTTTTTCAACAATAGAGGCCTGGAGATAGAACTGCATCCAGGGAGCGATGGTCGTTCCCACGAGACCGATCACCATGGCCATCTCGGAGGGATGAAGGTTCAATTGGGGGTTTAAGAATTGCTCGACCACATGGTTCCAATCCGGCTTCACGATGATGCCCGTGATGATGTAGGAGATGTAGAAAATGCAGGCGACCAGAAAGGCTTTCTCCACCGACTTATAAGTCCCCTTGACGACCATCCACCACACGAGAAATGCGCTAAGGGGGACGGAGATGAACTTGTCAACGCCAAAGATTTCCATTCCTGCGGCCACGCCGGCAAAGTTGGAGATGGCATTGCCCATGTTGGTCAGAAACATGGCGATCATCAAATAGAATGTGATCTTGGCGCCAAATTTTTCACGGATCAGGTCCGAAAGCCCTTTTCCGGTCACGACTCCCATCCGGGCGCACATCTCCTGGATTACGATCAGGACGATCATGATGGGAATCAAAGACCAGATGAACTTGAGCCCGAATTGTGCGCCGGCCAGGGAGTAGGTGGTGATACCGCCGGCGTCATTATCCACATTGGAGGTAATGATGCCCGGCCCCATCAGAATGAAGAAGAGACCGACCGTCCTCCACAGGGACCGTTTTGAACTGGAAATCCATCGGGTGTAATCAGCCATGGTTGTTCCGTTGAACCCTTGACAAAACACCAATCACCAAATTCCCTGCCTGCGGCAGGCAGGGAAGCTCCAAATAAATTTTACATGATGACTGCGTCACTCGCGAACCATGAAAATATGACTAAGTTCCCTCCCCCTTGATGGGGGAGGGTGAGGGTGGGGGTGAATAATTTTACCCATACCCCCTCACCTCAATCCTCTCCCACCAGGGGAGAGGAGGTATTTTCAAGGTAATCCAAAGCTCCAATGACCCAATAATCAAACGTTGTTTGGAATTTTGAATTTGGATATTGGTTATTATTTGATTATTGGTTATTGGTGTTTTAAATTATCCGGCATCGGGGGCAAGCACATCGAGGACGCTTCGAAAGCTGATCACGCCCCTCAAATGGTTTTCATCGTCCAGGACGGGCAAGGCCCTGAATCCATATTTGGCAAAGGCATCCACCACCTCATTCTGGTGCTCGTCCAGTTTGACGCTCACCACCCTCGGAGTCTGGATTTCGAAGAGGGGCTGCTGGGAATGGGCCGTGAGGAGGTCTCGAATGCTGATCACTCCCTGAAGCGCCTCCTCCTCATCCACCACATAGATGTAATCGATGATATCCAGATTCGGAGCTTCCGACTTTAACCGCGAAATGGCGGCTTCCACTGTGATATCCGGCGTCAGGCTGAGATAAGCTGTGGTCATCAAGCCTCCAGCGGACTCATCGGGATGGACGAGCAGTTCTCTCACGTCTTCGGCCCTTTCCTGTTCCATCCCTTCAAGGATTTTTTCAGCCTTCTCTTCGGAGAGATCGCCCAGAAGATCAGCCGCATCGCTTGCCGACATCTCCTCCACAATATCCGATGCCTTCTCCAGGGGAGTGGTTTCGATCAGGGCCTTCTGAATCTTCGGATCAATCTCCTCGAGGGTTTCAGCCGCTGTCTCGGGGTCCAGGGCATGGAAGATGGCGGAGCGTTCTCGGCCGCTCAAGTCCTCGATAATATCCGCCAAATCCGCAGGATGAAGATGAGACAGTTTCTTCTGAGAGACACTGAGATGGAGCAGGTCCGAGCCGGAGAGGAGTTGAACATATTTCCAGGAGATAAATTGATTGGGAAGCTTGTAGGAGAAGAGCCACTCGAGCACCCGGTCGGTCGCCCTCTCCCATCCCACTCTCCTCATCAATCCCCGGAATCCCACATCGACATGAACCAGACGCAACCGGGACTCGACCCTTAAGAAGTGGAGGTCGTTGACCCTCACCACCTTAGCGCCGTAGGTATCAACGATCTGTTTGTCCATCACCTCGTCTCGAAGCAGGACCACATCCTTTGCAGCGAGGAAGGTCGTGAGATCGAGAAGGTCTTCCTCGGGAAGGATGATCCGGGGTTCAACCTGAAGCATCTTCTCCCAGGGGAGAAAAAACTTTTTCCTCCCTTTCGTCTGAGTCACCATCCCGAGTATCATCGGATAGGGCTCTATCCTCTCGGCCGCCAGATCAGCGACCTTGCCCGCTCTCTTCCCGGAGGGGAAATAGACTTTCCGGTTCAAGAAATCACTAAAGAAGTAAAATTGTCCGAGGTTCTGATCCATAGACTTGTTGTGTAAAAGATTAGGCTCCAATCACCAATCACCAAATTCCTTATGTCCACCCCTCTCCGAGCCAGAAACTCTCTGAGCCGGCGGCCACCTTCCTCCTCCCCCATCAAACTGGGAGGAGGTGAAACAGGGAAATTTCAAATATCTTTGGCTAGGATTTTGGTTATTGAGTCATTGGTTATTGGTGCTTGATGTTTGGTTATTAAGGTCTTTTGAAACCCCCTTATAACGATTTGAGTCGAGGGTGTCAAATACTAATCGTTTTCAGCTTTCCTTCTTCCATCTCATCGAGGGTCTTTTTAATCGACTCGAATCGATCGCCTTCGAGATCCTTTGGAGAATGAATCGCGATGAGGAGACATTTGAGTTTTGAGAAGTCTTCGCTCTCCAAAATCCGTTGGAAAACTTTCTCCAGCTCCACTGGGTTCACCTCCCTCAAATGGGTCAGCAATCCGCGAAGTTCATCCTGAGCATGCCGCTCAATGATGTCATGCTCCCGTAATCTGAGCCGGGAATAGACCTCATCGATAAGGCCGGGTTTCCCTCTGAGGCAGAAGAGGGTGAGATGCCGGGCTTTCTCTTGAAGAACCTTCCGTTTCTCCTCGATCCCCAGAGCCGAAGGGTCTTCATAATCCAGCTCATTCAGAATCCGCAGATTTCTGACGAAGATGACTTGATTGTCTTTGGAGTGAAACCACTGGCAGGGAAAGCTCTTCTGTTCCTCTCTGGAGATCTCTTCCACCTTTTTGTGGGCGAGGGCCTGCTTTTGAAGCAGGATATATTCAAACTTGGAGTAGAGATTTTTGGTGAGAAATCCGAATTCCATGATCATTTTATCGCGCAGGGAATCCCGGCGATAGTACTGTCTGTATTTTCCCTGGAGGAGCTGCTGGATGGCTTTGATCTCTGTCAGTCGGTCCCGAATCTCTTTGAAGAGCTCGCGGATTTCGACAATGATATCCTGAGGAGTATGTTTTTCAGGGGTGACAACCAGGCAGAGCCCCTTAAAGTCCTCCACCATCTCCTTCAGATGGCTGTAGTTGTGCTGGATGGTTTTTTCCAGACTTTCAGCATACCTCTGCATCGGGTCTTTGGGCATGGGTCGGCTCCTATGACCATTTTATAATAATTTTCTTTTTTGTCCAAGATTAAATCCCCCCTTGCCCCCCTTTTCCAAAGGGGGAGAGGATGATACCCCTCTTTGGCAAAGAGGGGTCAGGGGAGATTTTATTAAACTCAACTTAACTCGTTTGTATTAGTTTGAACGGAAAAAACTTTAAAAGAAGGAACCCAAGAGTTTGCGAATGGGTTCATCTGCGGGGGGCATGGCCAATTCATTTAACTCCTCCAAACTGACCCATCGGAGATCGTGACAATCAATGGGTTTTGGAATCCCCTTTATTATGCGGCAGTGATAGGTGAGAAGAAGGATCGGATATTCTGGATAGGGATGAAAGATGACCTCAAGGATTTTCCCTACCTCCACATCGACATCGAGTTCCTCTTTTAGCTCCCTTCGCAGGGCCTCCCTGGGGTCTTCACCCTCTTTGACCTTTCCTCCCGGAAATTCCCATAGGAGGCCGCGTGGCGCCCCTTCCATTCTCTGAGCCACGAGGATTTTCTTCTTTTCAATGATCACCCCTGCGGTGACGAGGATAGTTTTCAACTCATCCCTCTATGCGATTGCGGCGTGATCGATGAAAACCATCTGTTGAAGTTTCCCCGGAAAGCGATTTGCAATGAAAGTTCATACCATTTCCTGCACCCTTTTTTCCATTTCCTTTAAGAACTGGGGATCGTAAGGAGGAGTGTTTTTCAATGAGGGGTCCAACGGATTTTCCGGGTTGAAATTCTGCAGGGTCATTCTTCGACCAGCCCTTAATTGCCGGCCCAGGGCCTGGATTTCTTCCTCACTGTGGAGTTGAGGGACAACGGTCATCCGGAATTGATACTCCACTTTCTCCCTCTTCAAAATTTCGATCGATTTCGATACGAGGGCGAGGTCGATGGAAAGACCGGTTGATCGCCGGTAGCTGAAGGGATCCAAGGGCGCTTTCACATCCATGGCAATAAAATCGAGCTTTCCCTCTTCGATTAATTTCTCTAACATCTCGGGACAGGAACCATTCGTATCGAGTTTGATCAGGAGTCCTATCTCTTTTATCTCACGGATCAAGAGAGGAAGATCGGCGTGCAGGGTCGGCTCTCCTCCGGTGAGGCAAACCCCATCGATCCAACCCTTAAAGGATTGGAGACGCTGGAGGATTTCTTTCAGGGATATCGAAGCAAACTGCCCGGGATGAAAGACGAGGGGATGGTTATGACAGTATGGACAGCGGAAGTTGCAGCCGGGGAGGAAGAGAACAGAACAGATTTTCCCCGGCCAGTCCAGAAAGGAAGTTTCTAAGAATCCCTTGATTTCGATCATAGCTTATATTCATAAAAGGGAGAGTGAGGGCGTATCCTGATCGTGAAATCGGATCATTGCTGTATACAGCGTCATTAATTACAACAAAGCACGTCATTCCTGCGAAAGCAGGAATCCAGAAAAACACTGGATTCCGGGTCAGGCCCGGAATGACAGACCGGTAAAGATTTATGTCGTTATGTATAACACCGGTTTAATTATTGCTGTTGTATCAGTTACTCCGGAACAGGCGCTGCTTCACCTCCTGAAGGGTTGGGACCACGCCTCTCCAGCTGGCCACTTCCATCTCCTTTTCATCCTCAATGATAAAGGAAGGGGTGGATAGGATGCTGTAGAAAGAGGCTTCTGCCAGGCCATCGATCGTGTCCAGATCGTAGTGGAAAACCGGCACGCCCTCCCTCTTCAACTCCATCCCAATCTCCTTGGCAGCAGGACATTTCGGGCATTTCGCTTTAACAAAGATTTTGATCAGTTCCATCTTTTCTCCTTCATTATTGATGGTCTCGTAAAAAGTCGAAAAATCCTAATAATCGTCATTCCCCGACTTGATCGGGGAATCCAGTCTTTTCAAGTAATTATAAGTTCTCTGGACACCG
>Ga0208733_100771_pt1 | contig 11884 bp, 9 predicted proteins | sample SubbioR11Jul_8B1_FD_184816 | JGI IMG/M metagenome (GOLD analysis project Ga0208733, IMG submission 184816) | Serpentinite rock and fluid subsurface biosphere microbial communities from McLaughlin Reserve, California, USA - CR11Jul_8B1 (SPAdes) | ecosystem: Environmental > Terrestrial > Deep... | reverse complement strand
CCATACTGACTGCCAGCCGTCCGAGCCGGTCGGTGTCTAAAGGGTCTACACCGGCCAGGTAGAGCACGAGCTCCGGTTCAAATGCAAACACCGCCTTCAACCCGACCGCCAAAGCGGACAAGTAGGTATCATCGTCTGCGCCATCTTCCAGGCCGATATCCAGTGAGGAGGGCACTTTACGAAAAGGATAATTATTACGCCCGTGCAGGCTGAAGGTGAACACCTCTGGGTGGCCATTGAGGATGGAGGCACTGCCGTTGCCCTGGTGCACATCCAGATCGACAATGGCGATCCGCTCGACAACCCGGTCACGCAGGAGGGTCAATGCCACCACTGCCAGGTCGTTAAACATGCAAAATCCAGCGCATTCTCCGGCTGTGGCATGATGAGTGCCCCCGGCCAGATTACCGGAAATTCCACTCGCCAGGGCTTCGCGTGCCGCAGCAAGTGAACCGCCCACTGCAATTAGCGTCTCACCAGCGGTAGGAAAACCTGCTTCCCTTCTCCTCTTCCGAATGCCAAACCGGTTAGCAGCGGATCATGGTCGGAGGAGCGGAAAGGATGGGGCGAATAAAAATCAACCGGTTTGAATTCCATATTGTAATCGATCAGCGCCGGCTCATCCGCGTTGATGTGCCAGAAAGCCGCCCCACTGACCTGGGTGCTCAGACTGGCAGTTGCCAATGCGTGATCCAAATAGCCGGCCTGCCCGTCGAAGATATAGCTGTACTGCCAGGCGGGATCAACATAGCGGGCGACCTGATTGACCAATCCGCCGTTTGCCAACACCGTCACTGGATCCTCAGCCCCGTAGGCATTCAGGTCTCCCAGCACCAGTACATCCGGGTCGCCGGAAGCCATAACAATTACGGAGATAAAGTCCAACAATCGAGTGGCTTGCTCCATACGCCGCTCATTCCAACAGCCCTGACCAAAATCGGCATTGGAATCCGCGGGGTTGGACGGGCAGCCACCTTTGGATTTAAAATGGTTGACCACCACCGAGAAGATATGAGCGCTGGACAGATGGCGAAAGGTCTGGGCGACCGGTATCCGGTTGTAAATCGGATCATTGTCCATCAACGCTGCACCGAGCGGGGAAACATTGGCCGGTTTGTAGATCAGCGCTACCTTGATGATATCGGTTAAGGGTGGCTGGGGGAATCCGGGTGGGTCGGTTATGGCGGCATACACCGCTCCACCGTACATGGAATTGAGTGCGTTCACCAGCGCTTCGATCGCCCCAGCACCGCTCCACGCCTCAACTTCGATCAGTCCAACCACGTCCGCATCCAATGTATGCAGGGCGGCCACCAGTTTATCCTCCTGGCGCTGCAGCTCTGCGATCGTGTCAGCCCCGCGCGGGGGGGTACTGCCGCTGTAAGGCGAGCCGGCCGGAGGGCTGCCGTTGTTTAAGGTGGTGAAAAAATTGCGCAAATTGAATGAAACGATTTTCAAGTCCCCGCCGACCTCGGGTGGGGCAAGGTGAGTTGAGCGCGGGTTAACCGGTTGGAAGGCCGGCGCATCGAGAGGATGGAGGCGGTAGTACACATTTGGAAATCCGGCGGCACTGGCCGGCGCGCTGTTGATCCGTCCCTGGTCGAGCACTCCGGTCAAGGCCGCAACCTGGTCGCCAGCGCGCAAGGCCCCATCGCTGGAATAATAAGGAATCGGATTCGGGTTCTGTTCGTGTAATCCGTCGTCCAGAACAATCAACGATTGCAGGATTTTCTCCAAGGATAAGCTGGTATTGCCGTTGTTAGGATTAAATATACGCATAAGCTCGCCTCCGGCAGCGATCGTCAATTGCCCGAAGCGCCCCTGGAAGTAATTTTGCTGCACGTATAACCCATGGATCGCGGAAACCCTTACGAACATGCCTTCATAGCGCTCCAGGTAGATCGCCGGGTCTCCAAGAAAGGGCAGACTGATCTCGACCGGAATAACCTCCAATCCACTCGCACACACTTCCAGGCTAGAAAGGTTGGAAATCTGGGTCATGTTGTCCATCCGGCCGTAATCGAACCAGCCGCTATTCCACTCCACTACCCGCCCGGTCACACGGACATGATCACCTTCTAAAAAAATGTAATCAGGGTTTGCACCTGTGAAGACAAAGATCCCCTCGGAGGTGGTACTATCACCGTCGTCGTCCGATGGCAGGCTCTGCATGAAGAAGCCGCCCAACTCACCGCTGAGGTTGCGCCGGAAAGTGACGATGCCCTCCAGGCTGTGCTCCTCGCCCGCATGCGGGCTTGCCAAAGTGCTGCCCTGGACAAGGTTGATCGGAGTTGAAGGTTCGCCGCAAGTAGTTACGGTAAACGACCATACGTAATCGGCCATCATCACCTCACCGCCGGCGTTGGCGACCCTGTCCTTGAGGATCGTGACTGTGCACAAATCGCCGGGCAGCAAGTTACCCGCAGGAGTTATCCTCCGGGTTAGGCCCGTACCGCCCCAGACGCTGGCTATCGCTCCGCCCTGGTTACAGGTCAGGGTATACCAGGCCTCGCCGGTGGTAACCGGCTGGTTGAAGGTGACTGTGATTGGCGCGTCACCAGCTATGCCGATAGCCCCATCGGTCGGGCTGGTGTTGGTTACCCGCGGAGCAGAGCAGGAGTAGGGAGGGGCGGCGCGATTACGTGGGTTGGGCGAGCCAAGGTTGAAATCGGCGGCGTTGTCGTCACTGTCGGTGCAACCCTGATCCTCACGGATGAGGGCAGTCGTGTTGCTTGGCGCGGGAGATGAGTGGCTGCCTTCATAACAGTTGGCCGTGCTGCCATACCCTACCAGGTCGACGACCGTACCCTCGCTTGGGCAGGCGCCGGATAGGCTGGTCGTGCTGCGGACCAGCGCCAGTTTGCCGGCCGTGGCGCTCAGGTTCATTGTCCCGATTGCGTCCGGCGCTGGCAGGTCGGTTGTGCCGCCAGTCCCAGCCGCCTGGTGGATCAAGTAATACTGCCCCGCCTCGATGACCCCTGCCAGGTCGGTCTTCTGCCAGTTTACGCCCGCTGCTGAGGAGTACTGCACGCTCCAACCGCCCAAGTCGATGGGGGAAGTTCCGGCGTTGAACAACTCAATAAAATCGTTCTTATATAGCGCGCCTAGGTTGCCACCCCCGCCGTAGACCTGGCTGATGCGCAGGTCGTTGGAGTGGATATGCCCACTTGCCAGAACCGGGACGGGTGGAATGGTCAGCCCAGCCAGCAGGCAGATGAGCACAGTTAAAATCCAACCACGGATTAGGGCAGGCATACCGGATGATCAACTCGCTGAAAATTGGTCAACAACATTACCTAATTATACAAATATTGCGCCCATCGACCTCGCCGAATGGTTTCAGCGTATCCTCGGGTGACTGACTTTTCTGCCCGGTCACCAGTCAATCGGGGTAGGTCGATATGGCAACTTCCGGTTCTTTACTCCTTAGTCGTCAGAGTAAGCCCTAAAATTGGTTCACTCGTGCCGGCTAGTAAAACTTGGGTACTTTTATGATTTCCATAAGTTTCGACCCGACCATACCCTACCCTGGGGGTATGCAACCTAAGTTGTGGGCGATTTCACTGGCGATATGAGCAAACCGAATTGGTGACCGTTGGCCCTCAACCAGGCGCGTTTGGAACGGTAATCCGGATCGATGACGGAAACCTGCTCCCAGAACGTGCGGCTGTGGTTACGCACCCGGGTATGGACTAACTCATGGACAATGACATAATCGATCACATCCATCGGAGCCATCATCAACCGCCAGGAGAAATTTAACCCGCCGCTGGGGCTGCAAGAACCCCAGCGTGAGCGCGCCGAAGTGATTCGGATCGCTTGATATTGCAGCCCGGTGTGCAGGGCGTAATAAGCTGCTCGATTGTTAATCACCTGGCGTGCCTGCGCCCGGTACCAACCGGTAAACAAAGTTTCAGCTTTGGATAGAACACGGTTGTCAAGATAGAAGGTCTCTTTAAATTCGACTTTAGAAGAGCCACCGACGGTGACTTTCAACGGATAAAGGTCACCAAGGTACCAGAACAACGCTCCTTCCTGAAAGCGTTGGGGGGGTGTTAGTTGGATGATGGGTTTTGCAGATTGTTGATGCTTGCGAATCCAATTCGCTTTTTCGATTATCAGCTTTTTAAGAGCGGTTAGAGGTGTTTTTAATGGCAAGCGGACTTCCAGGCTGCCATCGGGACAGATGATCAGGGCGATAGTTTTTCGCTTGCTGCGCACCAACCGGTCAATTTTTGGCAGATCGTTCATGGATTTTGCCCGTATTCAAGCTGAATGACCTCATGGTCGGCCTGGATGAGGTATACATCGATAAGGTCAAACTGGGCAACAACCTTAGAAGATTCCCAGTCCAAAAAACCTGCATCCGGTCCTCGTTCATGGATGACAGTGTTAAGCGATTGGCCTAATCCGCGATTCACCAGTACGTAGGCGCTTCGAAAAGGGCGGTCGCGGCGTAAGGAAGCGGGGGGAATATGATATTGATAAGCGTAATACCAGAAAGGTGCATCGTCAATTGCGGTGACCACGATTAATTGGTCCTCTTGAAGGCGGCTTTTCAGGAATACGGCAGCCTGTTCAACCGGTCCGGCGCCTGGTCGCACTTGTGGATAGTATTTTATGGTGTGGTAACCACTGGCGATGACCAAGGCCGTACTTAGTACCATAACCGAAATCTTATCCAGTGGTACTCGCATTTTAAACAGGTTTTTTATTCCATTCATTATTCCAATCAGACCACCGGATGCCCAGATCAGCATCAGCGGAACAAGGAATAACCAGATTTTTGCCCACGGGTTAGGGCGATGTAACCACAATATCACCGGCAGAATGAGCAGGCTGGCTTGGAGTGGAATCCGTTGGGTTGATATTCGGCGGTAAAATGCCAGCGAGGCCATCCAAGAAACGATCACCAGTGCTGTAACCTCTATGGAGATATCCTGGTTCCACTCAATCCAGGTTTCTTGGGTGCGTGAGACCAGCGTTTCCCAGTAAAGCTCGCGCGGTATGGGGGTAACCCATGGGTTGGCGATGATAGAATCCAGGCCGCTGCTGCGGATGACCGGCAGGTAAAAAATAACAGCCAATACCAGTGCCGCCAATCCGCTAACGAGCATGCCGGTCAGAAAATGTGCCCGAGAATTGCTTTTACCATCATCGCCGCACAGCCAGGTAAGACCCAACCAGGTAAAGATCATTGCCGCGGAATAAACGAATACCGGCACTGTGTAAATCCCGATGGCGCAGACAACCGCTAACAGACTCCACCAAAATAAGTTGCTGCGCTGTTTGAGTTCCAATCCTACTATCCAGCCCAGTAGAGTGAACAAAGCCAGGAGCGTATACCCACGCGCATTGACAGAATAATCGATCAACACCGGCGCGCTGGCTATAGCTGCTCCAGCTACGATCCCCGCCCACTGACCATAAAGGCGCCGCGCCAGCAGAAAACCCAGCGGGGCTAGCAGCACTCCGGCTATGAAAGCCGGCAGGCGCACTGCCCATACTGCCGGACCCAACAAACGGTAAGAAAGATGCACCAGCAAGGTGTGAAATAAATGGTTGTTGGGAAAGTGATAATCGCTGAGGGCGAGATGCAGCGGCTGAACGGCGAAAACGCTGAAGGTGTAGGCTTCATCATGTTCCATCGGAGTATGAATGAACCCCACTCGGGCAAAAACTGCAAATAAAGTCAAACCCAGCAAGGTCAGCAGGATATCCCGCCGCAGGAGATGGTGTTTAACCGCCGTCCAAGAAGCACGGAGGTCGGATGGGAAAGCGCGAAATCCGCGAAGGATCATTCGGGGTATGCGTCCCAGAAAAGCCTGCCCGCGCTGCGGGAATACCAACAGGAATGCCGCCTTGATCAGGGATAAAAATCCGCCTATGCGTAGGGGCAGGTGCAGCCAGGAAAAGAGCTGGGAATCAAAGGATTCCAAGCTGCCGTCACGCGCCAACAAATCGGCCACTCCACGGGCCTGATCAAAGGTTAAAAAGCTGAAAATCAGCAAAGCCGCCCCGGCTGTCAGGCAGATTGCAAGCACCAGAAACCAGGCGAGCCTGGCAAGATCGATTTTTTGCAGAACCCGGCGCCTGCTCACTTTTTTTGACTCCAATACTCAGGGATAAGCTTCGAGGCGGCGAATTTGGAAGACATCAAAGTCGCGTGCGACCACGCTGTTAGGAAACACTGCCTGCGCCTCAGCCAGGATGTCTTTTTCGCGGTAGCGGCGCGAAACGTGAGTCAGGAAAAGCTGGCGGGAGTTGGCTTCACGGGCTAATTCAGCGGAACGGCGGGCGGTCATATGGCCGAAGTGCCGGGCCATTTCAGATTCCTCTTCTAAATAGGTTGCCTCGATGACCAGGCCGTCGGCATCTCGACAAATATCCACCAGGTTGCTGGTATCACCCACATCGCCGACCACAACCAGGCGTGTCCCCAAACGGAATTCTCCCAAAACCATTTCCGGGTAAATGGTGCGTCCGTCGGGTAGCTGGATCGTGCGGCCTTCAACCAATTCGCGGCGTAACGGCCCGTTGGGGATTTCGAGCCTTTCGGCTTTTTCGGGCAGAAATGGCCGGCGACCTTTCTCCTCGAACAGATAACCGAAGGTGTCCGGCCCACGGTGTTGGACTGGAAAAGCACTGACCGTGAAATCACCGGCTTCAAAGATCTTGCCACTGGTAATTGGGGTAAGTTTGAGCGGCATGGGTGGTTCTCCACCGCGCAATACGACCCCAAAGAGCAAATCGTGAATGCGTTCCAAAGCGAACTGACCACCGATGATTTCCAGTTCGTCGATCGTCTCCCAACGCATGAAGGTTGAGAGCAAGCCGCCCAGTCCGAGGATGTGGTCCAGATGGCCGTGGGTGATCAGGATACGATTAAGACGTTTAAACCCGATGCCGGATTGCAAAATCTGGCGTTGGGTGCCTTCGCCACAGTCGACAAGAAAACGGTGTTCGTCGTGCTTGACGACCATTGCCGGCAGACTGCGCCTGACGGAAGGGGCAGAAGCCGACGTTCCGAGGAAAATGATTTCAAACAAGTGAAGGATGATTCCTTTCGGAAAGTGTCCTTTATTTTACCGCAATTCCTATCCTCATCCAAAAGAACTACTTTACCCTGGGCTGATGACGAGAGAACAGGTGGGCAAACATTGGTACAACCCTTGATAATTAGATAATATACATTATAATCATTACAATAATTGATGAGGATACAGATATCGATGAATAAAATTTGCATCTGTCTACGGCGGGGAGCATAACCGTCGTGTAACCCAAAACAACCGGAAACCGCGAGCGGTCGCCTCCCCGTAATTCTATCGGTGGATGAGCGCCGCTTTTTTTGTTAACCACACGTCTTTTTTGGAGAACACACAATGAAACCATTACAACCGATTGATCACTCGGCTTTACGGACCAATCAGGCAGTTATTATTACCCTCCTGATATTGGCCTTTATCTTGAATACTCCCTGGCTGGCTGGCTTGACAGCCCTGGTCATGCTTGCAGGTTCAGCGCTGGGTAGGCCTGGATTTGGTTGGTTTTATAGCACAGTACTGCGCCCGCTTAAGATCGTCCGCCCAGATGTCCTGCAGGATAACCGCGAGCCGCACGTTTTTGCCCAGGGCTTTGGCGGGGTGGTGTTGGTTGGGGCAGTGGTCCTTTTGTTTACCGGGGGAGTAAGTGTTGGTTGGGCGTTGACCTGGTTGGTAGTAGCGCTGGCAGGGCTGAACTTGTTTGTTGGTTTTTGCGTCGGCTGCGCAGTTTATTACTGGTTAAAACGCTGGAATGTTCCTGGATTTACTAAGTCACCCCCGCCAGGCACTTTTCCGGGGTTGCGCCCACCCAAAGAGCAACCATGAATCCAGAACTGCTAACCCGAATATTTTGGTCGCTGGCGATCATCATCGCTGGAGGGTTGATCTTCCTGACAGCCAATAAACTGATCCTGTACCTGGCAGAAAAACGCACCAGGCCGCTGCCCGGTTCGAGCGTCGGTAAACCTGCAATCCTGTATTTCACTACCCCCGATTGCATTGTCTGTCATACGATCCAAAGACCAGCCCTGCAGCAAATTCGCTCCCATTTTGGGGCACACCTGGAGGTCATCGAAGTCGATGCTACCCGCCAGCCGGATATGGTGAAAGATTGGGGTGTACTGAGCGTGCCGACAACCTTCATTATCGACCGCCAGGGTAAACCTAAATTCGTCAATCACGGAGCGGCTCGCGCCGAAAAATTACTCGACCAGTTAAAACGGATCGGGTTCTAAAGAAGCGCCTACCTCCAAGATCTACAAAACGGAGAACCCCGTTTGCCAGATCATTTTTTCGCTGTTCCAAGAATCATGATGGCGGGCAAGTATACTAAATCTTGAACCCAAGGATTAAGGGACTGGCCTGGGTTCCAGGTGGGTACGGTTATTGAGAAGCCCTTCCACCGAAAAGACGATCAATGCCAGCCAGATCAAACTGAAGCCCACCATGCCCACCTGACTAAAGGGCTCATTGAATAAAAAGACGCCAATTAAAAATTGAATGGTTGGGGCAATAAATTGGAGTAACCCAACCGTGGTCAGAGGCACGCGCTGAGCCCCGGCAGCAAAAAGTAACAATGGGATGGCGGTAACGATACCGCTGAGCACTAATAATCCGCTGGTTTGCCCGCCTATGTGGAGAAAAGCACCTTCGCCTCGGAGTTCGGCGAATAAAAGATAACCAAAAGCTGGTAGAAAGACCAGGGCGGTTTCCATCGTCAGGCCTTTGCGTGGTCCAAGCGGTGCTATCTTTTTAAGCAGCCCGTAAAAACCGAAGGTGGTTGCCAGTACCAAAGCCACCCAAGGAAGCTGGCCGTAATTAAGGGTTAAGTAGGCTACTCCGGCTGCTGCCAGACCAACCGGCAGCCATTGCAGCGTGCGCAGACGCTCGCGGAGAAAGATCACCCCCAAGGATACGCTGACCAGGGGATTGATGAAATAACCCAGACTGGATTCGACCACCCGCCCGACATTGACTGCCCAAACATACGTCAGCCAGTTGACCGCCAGTAATGACCCTGCCGCCAGATAGATCATCACCGTGCGGCGGTTGAAAGCGGTAATAAATCCGCGTACATTTTTTTGAATGAGGAAGAACAGCAAAAGAAAAATAAAGGACCATACTACACGGTGAGCCATGATCTGGAAAGCTGGAACGCCATGCAAGGCCTTGAAATAAATCGGGAAAAAACCCCATAGGGTGTAGGCGAGTATGGCAAAAATAATACCTTTTTTCATCGAAGCGGCTTTCTACGAGCAAGAATAGCGCCAATCATATCAGAGATTGGGGTGGTTTAAGTTGGAATTTTCCGTGAAAAGGAGGTGAGGTCCGGTCTGTGGCTGGTTGTAAACTAACAAATAAGACAATTCCCGATCATCACAATCGGTTGACCAGCGCCTGGTTCCGTCCGAGTGTCCGGACTAGCGCATGCAGGTTCGGTTATCGCGCCATTATTGGACCGGGCAATGTGAACTTCGCCGTTGGCTTATTAAAACCTCCCGGGGATCAAGGTTCCGTCCTGTAATGCCAGCCAGCCTATCCTCGACCCGGTAGCATGGGGAGATCCGGTGGTTAACGTTTGGATCAACCATGCTCGCGGGGACCGGCGTGTTTTTTTGTGCGGGCTAGCAGCGCCAGGTAGAGCACGATTGAGCCGGCTACCGCCGCGTTGAGAGAATCCACTTTACCACGCATGGGTAGGCCGACCAGCAGATCGCATTTCTGGCGCACCAATGGGCGCATGCCCTCGCCCTCGTTTCCGACTACTAAGGCCAGGGGTCCATCCAGCCTGGCCTGATCGATTGGGATGGATCCAAGTCCGCCTTCCAGGCCGACCACCCACAGGTTCGCTTGCTTAAGGATGTCGATAGCTTGGGACAGGTTCATCGGTGCCACCAGCAAGTGCTCGCTGGCCCCGGAAGAGGCATGGACTACGGCAGGGGTCACACCAGCCGCGCGCCGTTGGGGGATGATGACCCCGTGCGCACCAGCCGATTCGGCCGAACGCAGCAAGGTTGCCAGGTTTTGCGGGTTTTGGAGCATGTCGAGCAGCAGCACCAGCGGGGTTTCTTCCCGCTCGCTGGCGCGGGCAAGGATTTGGGTCAGGTCGCTATACGGGTACGGGCTGGTTTCCAGTGCTACCCCCTGATGTCCTTCACCTATCCCATCCAGGCGTTGGCGTTGAACTCGTTCGGTAGGAATTCGTCTTTTTACAGCCAGAGCCAGAATTTCAGCCAGGCGGCCTTTCTCCTCTGCACCTACCGCAGTTAGTAATCGAAAGCCCTGCCTGCGGTGGGCGTGTAAGACTTCGTAGACGGGGTTACGCCCGAGAATCCATTCGCGCATAGTGCTCCCCTATTTCCCGGGTTGTTTACCTACTGCCCAATTTCATCCCGCCGCCCGAAGATCATCCGACCAGCCGCGGTTTGCAACACTTTGGTCACGCTGACAAGCAGTTCACGGTTCAAGTAATCGCGGCCGTTTTCTATCACCACCATCGTGCCGTCATCCATATACCCGACGCCTTGTCCGGGTTCTTTGCCTTCCTGGATCACGCGCACCGAGAGGGTTTCTCCCGGAAGGAGCACGGACTTGACCGCATTGGCCAATTCATTAACGTTCAGCACCGTCACCCCTTGCAGTTCTGCGATGCGGTTGAGGTTGTAGTCGTTGGTCAGAATGGGGCAGCGCAGTTGGCGGGCCAGGATGACCAGTTTATCATCCACATCCCGCACACCCTCCACATCGATGTCATTAATGCGGACTGGCAAGATGGGTTCTTTCTGGAGCTGTGAGAGCACCTCCATGCCGCGCCTTCCGCGCTGGCGGCGCAGGCTGTCCGGAGAATCGGCGATATATTGCAGCTCGTTGAGAACGAAGCGCGGAATTAATAAAGACCCGGGCAAGAAACCGGTACGGGCGATATCGGCGATCCGCCCGTCGATAATGACGCTGGTATCCAAGAGAATGGTGCGGGACTCAGCCCAGTTGGCGGTGGAAGTATCCGTATCACCGCCCGGTAATTGGCCACCGCCTTTAGAAAAAGATCCGATTATAGAAAACAAATCGTTCTGGCGCATCACAAATATGGATACACCCAGATAACCAAAAAAAACAACCCCGATGAAAGGTAAGAGGTCACCAAACGGCGAAGGCAGGCGGGAGAATGGAAAAGCAAGTAAAACAGCGATGATCAGGCCAGAGATAAGACCCAATAAAGCTGCGAACAAGGTCTGCGCAGAAAGGCGTGTCAGGATGGAGCGAATGGCACGGACCGGGCGGGTGGTGATAAAAGGGGTCAGGATCAAACCAATCAACGCCCCAACAAGACCGATGGTGAAAGCGTATTGTTCGACACTTAAGGTATTGGGATCAGGCTCGATATTCGCCAGTCTACCCAATTCGGCGCCCCACACTACGCCAATAACACAAAAAATAATCATTCCAATTAATCGGAAAATGAAATCGATACTCATGATAACTCCTTACAAAAAAATTGTGAGGTGTGGAATTTATTGTCCGAGCCAAAGGGTGGTTTTAATGGGTGGGGATGCTGTCCCTTTGAACAAAGCGAGAGAATTCAACAACCTCTTTAAGGAAAGATGTTAAGGTGCGTGAAAAAAGAGAGAAATAATAAATAAAGTGAGCTAATCATAGCATCAGTGACAGGCAAAGTCAATGAAGGATTAATGAGGTGTCTGTCCCAAAATTAGTTGGTGATTTACAAGAATTACCCACAGGCAATTGTCTCCCATCCTCTGGTTCAAGTAATCATGCCACCCCCACCCCGGCCGCCATCAAGCCTCTTTTCATGCCTGGCCAGTTCTTGTATCCGCGCA